>Ga0209591_10005797_pt1 | contig 13791 bp, 12 predicted proteins | sample MAT01_FD_187207 | JGI IMG/M metagenome (GOLD analysis project Ga0209591, IMG submission 187207) | Freshwater microbial communities from Lake Fryxell liftoff mats and glacier meltwater in Antarctica - MAT-01 (SPAdes) (version 2) | ecosystem: Environmental > Aquatic > Freshwater > Ice > Liftoff... | reverse complement strand
TAGAGGAAAACGCGCACCAAATTCCGCGTAATCTCTACGAAATTTACCAATCAATCACTCCCGAAAATTACCAAGAAGTCTATCACGATGCAATCCAATTCAAGGAAGAAGCTGTCAGTTTATTTAACTTAGGCTATTTGGGAATTGCGGAACGGGCAAAAACCGAACAGTTGTACTGGGCTTGCTGCGATAAAATACAGGCGATCGCGCGGCAAAAAGAATACGTCTCGGACGATTTGGAAGACCTAGAAAAGGTGATGGCATCCATTTATTACATCAACTTATCTGTTTTTCAGTCAGTACCAGACAGTTGGGCAATTAACCAATTGTTCCCAATTATGCCAATTAACCGACTCGACGAAGAACCTACGGCGCGCGGTATTTTAGCCGATCTCACCTGCGACAGCGACGGCAAAATCGACCAATTTATCGATTTGCGAGATGTCAAATCGGTTTTGGAACTGCATACTCTCAAACCCGGAGAACCTTACTATTTGGCGCTATTTTTGGGAGGTGCTTATCAAGAAATCATGGGCAATCTTCACAACTTATTCGGCGATGCAAATACAGTTCACATTCAGCTAACGCCTTCTGGCTATCATATCGAACACGTTGTGAAAGGGGACACTATGAAAGAAGTCCTCAGCTATGTACAATACGATGCACAAAGTTTGGTAGAAAGCATCCGCCGTCAGACAGAGGAAGCTTTGCAGCAAAATAAAATTACTCTTTCTGAAGCCCAACTTTTGCTGCAAAATTACGAACGGAGTCTGGGCCAGTACACTTATCTACAGTCTTAATTAGTGATTAGTCATTAGTTTGTAGGGTGATGCACACCGCACCAGTTGAGTTTGTAGGGTGCGCATTGCTAGCCCTGTCTGGCGTGTCTGCTGAGTCTGAATAAAAGTCTCTCAAACACCTAAAATATCGTAGTTTGTAGGGTGCTCTTCGGCGCACCGGCTCATCTTGTAGAGTGCATCAAAAAGCATTAAAAAAGTCAACCAGTACGCATTTCGATGGGTATCAAAGTCAACTGGTGCTTACGGCCCACCCTACAAATTACCAAATTTCAATCATTTTCGGCACTAAAAAGCAAGCTGGGCAGACACGCCAGACAGGGCTGGGTGCGCCGAAGAGCACCTTACCTTTACCAATTAGTTTGTAGGGTGCTCTTCGGCGCACCTTACCTTGATCAATTACCAATTACCAATTACCAATTATTAAGAATGACCGAGAATTTCTGCGATCGCCCGCCGCTCTTCTCCCTGTTGAGTCGGTAAAACTTGGCGAGCGTCAGTAATCAGCCAATCGAGCGCCGCCGCTTGCAAATCGATCGCCGCCCCGGTTTTATCAACGCAGTAGCGCCCGAACACCAATTTGTCAACCAACCGCACCTCCGGGCCCAAACGGGAATACTCAAAAATCACGCTGTTTTCCACAGTCGCCCCGCTGCACACCCAACAATTTGGGCCGATCATTGTCGGGCCGACAATTTTTGCTCCGTCTTCAATGATGGTCATCCCGCCAATGTAAACAGGCCCGGTAATATCAACCTTGTCCCAGTTCACAGCTACATTCAAACCAGCGTAAATACCCGGGCGCACTTCAATTCCCGGAATCGAAACATTTTTGATTTCTCCCAACAGCACGCTCTGAATAGCCCGCCAATAGTCAGGAACTTTGCCGATATCCACCCACTCAAAGTCCATGCTAATCCCGTAAAAAGGCGCTCCTGCTGCTACTAGGGCGGGGAATAACTGCGAACCGATATCGTATTCCTCACCCGAAGGGATGTAATTGAATATTTCCGGTTCAAAAATATAAATACCAGTGTTAATGTCGGTACTCAGAGCTTCCTCTACAGAAGGTTTTTCTTGGAAATCTTTAATTCTGCCAGAATCGTCTGTTACCACAACTCCGTAACTAGGAACCTGCTCGCGGGGAACCGATTTCATCACAATAGTAGCGATCGCCCCTTTTTCCCGATGCCACTTCACAGCAGCAGTCAAGTCCAAGTCAATCAAAGCATCGCCGCACAGCACCACAAAAGTATCGTCAAAAAACGGCGAGAAGTCCTGAATTCGCCTCATGCCGCCAGCGGAACCGAGGGCTTCTCCAATCAGTGATCCTTCCTCAATTCGCCCTTCAAAAGAATAGGCAATTTGTACCCCAAACTTTTGACCGTCACGGAAGTAGTTTTCAATCACATCTGCCAGGTGGGAAACATTAACCATAATCTGGTCAAATCCGTGCTGGCGGAGCAATTCAACCAAAAACTCCATCACTGGCTTTTGCAGGATGGGAATCATCGGTTTGGGTATTGTGTGAGTAATGGGACGGATGCGAGTGCCTTTACCTGCCGCCAGAATCATCGCTTTCATTCTTAACTTCCTCAACCCTCTGTTAATTGATATCAACTCAACAATTAGATGCTAGCGGTTGCGATCGCATCGATCGATCGCAGCAAAATCCTGACCTGTTTATAGGCGATATCGTACCAGGCTATCAATCATTTATCGCCAATTGACCTAGATTTAAGCAACCAGGAATCAGAAATCAGAAATAATCTCAAGTCCGGGTGAATGCACCTACAATTGCCCTAGATGCCGGTTCGTCCGGCGACCTGTCAAGAGTTCCAGAGACTGGTCAACCCGCCTCGGAAGCCTATCTGATGCACATCCAAGCTCAAAGCGCCCGGATTTTGAGGTCTTGGTAGAATTCCTCTTGAAGCAACTCTACTTTAGACTGAGCCGATAGCAGCAACAACGCCCAAAAAACACCCACGCGGTCATGATGCGGCAAATGAACTTCCTCAGTCGATAGCGGGGTTTCTGGGTGAACAGAGGGGTGCAAACCGTTGTGATGCCAGAGTTCCAGCAATTTGTCCAAGTCAAGCCAACCCTCGTCAATTTCCTGACCCCGTTCTGCCAGAAATCGTTCCAGTTCACTAGCAGTTTCCACGAGATTTTCTTGGTGAGCCAGCTCAAAGATAGCCTGGGCTGCTTGCGATCGCATTTTTGAGGTAGGGCGACGCCGGGGGGTAACAGTCTGCTCCATTGCTGCTTTCATGAGCTGCAACTGCTCGATCAGTTCTGGGAGAGTCACCGGGCGTTTTTGCGGCAGTTGAGCTACACCGCGACGGCGCAGTTGTCGCTCCAGATGCTGCGGCAAATGTCGCCCTCCTGAGTGTTCTGCGTCTTCGAGGGCGGCTTCGTCCAATTCGGGATTTGGCGGGGGTTCTGAGAGGACAATACTTTCTGCTTTGAGCAAAACCAGCATTGAAGCGTACAAAAACGCTTGGCCGGAGTGGGACAAATCGGAGAAATCCGAACTCTGATCGGCATCGGAGGCGTTGGTGAGTTGGCTCAAACATCGATCGAACACTTCAATGACCTTAACGTCCCAAGGATCGATTTCTCCCCGTTCTGCTAAGTCAATTAAAATTGCGATACCCTCAGAAATAGTTTCTAAACCATTTTGGTCTCTGGAAACAGCCATTCGATTTTAGATTTTAGATTTTAGATTTTAGGTTTAGGACTGATAAGGCCCACCAAGAAACCGGGTTTTTCAACCGAGATTGAGGTTTTTGGGCAATTTTTTGTTTAAAAAACCCGGTTTCTGACCACCCGTGCGTCAGGAGTGAGATTTGAGATTGTTTTCCCCCGAAAATGAGAGAGAAACTTAATTTAATTGACCGTCATTTCAGCAGCTTTGACCAGAGTTGCTGCTGTCTCTAAACTTGTCTGTTCTGCGCTTTCTAACAAAGGTTGTTTAGATTCTACTTCTGCTTTATAGCGTTCGATATCTTGTTGTAACTCCTGAATTTGCTGCTCTTTTTCGCGAACTTGGCGCGCCTCTTGGCGGGAAGTGAGCATTCGCTGCATTCTCGACCACAGACTGAACAGCCACGCTAGAATTGCTCCAAATCCAGTTGCTATAATTAGTTCTACCGACAGTGGAGCTTTCACTTGAAAGCCTTTGATAATTTGAACGGTAGTCGGCTCTGTATTTTCGATGCTGAACAAGACTAGAGCCAAGCAAATCAGAAAGATGAAGAAGAAGTTTAATACTCGCATTTTCTCTGTTCCTAATTCTCAATTCCGGTTAAGCAAATTGTTTGCCATTTGTCAACTATTTTTTAGCAGATGCTACCAGTTTTTTTGATAATATCAAATCTGGTCAATTAATCATAATATCCGGGGAGGGGCGGGTTTATTGGATCTCTGAGAGTTTATTGAATATCTTGGTGAACCCGCCCCTACAAGACATATCCTCTTTAGGTTTGGGCGATTTTCTGCGATTTCTTACCAATTCCCAGGGCTGGCAATATTTGATATTTCAAAGCAATACCTGCCGCCACAAATAAGGCAATAATCAGCGCCCCAATGCCTACGGGACTGGGAATCCAGAATGTCGCCTCCAAATAATTAATTTCGCCGGGTTTCAGCTTCCAAACTAACTGCTTTCCCTGCTGATAGCTTTCGGGAACCAGCGCATCGGCGACAGTTGCAATACTTTCGGCACCCCAAGGCGTGTTCAAGCTAAAGTCTAGCTCCAAAAGTCCCCCAGGACTGAGCAGCAGACTGCCATTAGAGGAAAGCAGAGAAAGAGAGCGCAAATCCAATTCCAAACTCAACCGATTTCGCAGCACCAATAACAAATTATTCTGCTTGACATCCATGTGAGATTCAAACTTCGGCAAATCGGTTTCTAGCTTACTTGCGACGGGAGATTTTTTGCCGGTTTGTGCGATCGGATTGTAGAATTTGTTGAACTTGTTTTGTAACTCGGCTCCATTATTAAAAGGAATAGTCACCATAACTTCTGTCTCGGAAAGCCGTTTAGTTTTTCCGTTCAGCAACCTCACCCGCTGTTCTACGCTGTTCAACCAATCTCGAACAGTTTCGCTGCTGAAGCTGGCCAACTTTTCCCCCAGTTTAATATGCTGCACGATTTCGCCGCGAGTTTGACTCTCAAAGTTAACTCCAACATCGTACTGAACGCATCCAGTTACTAGAGTTAAGAGGCAAAAAACAAAAGGTAAAAGAAGGAAAAAATGCTTTTTCTTCTTCCCAGTTCCATCCTTGAAATTTTGCTGCTTCATTTTACCTTTTTTCCTGTTTTTCCCTGTTTGCATGAATTAGCAAGGCGATGATTGGCCGACACAGTTTCTGTGTGTGTTTTTGCACGTCTGGACTTACGCACCTTGCACCAAAAACCCGGTTTCTTAACAGAATTGGCGATTTCACCGACGGTTTTTGTCAGAAACCGGGTTTTTGGGACTTATGCACCGCGCAGTAAAAACCCGGTTTCTCAACAGAATTGGGGATTTCACCGACTATTTTTGACAGAAACCGGGTTTTTGGGACTTACGCACGCGGCAGTAAAAACCCGGTTTCTCAACAGAATTGGGGATTTCACCGACTATTTTTGACAGAAACCGGGTTTTTGGGACTTATGCACCGCGCAGTAAAAACCCGGTTTCTTAACAGAATTGGCGATTTCACCGACGGTTTTTGGCAGAAACCGGGTTTTTGGGACTTATGCACCGCGCAGTAAAAACCCGGTTTCTTAACAGAATTGGCGATTTCACCGACGGTTTTTGGCAGAAACCGGGTTTTTGGGACTTATGCACCGCGCAGTAAAAACCCGGTTTCTCAACAGAATTGGGGATTTCACCGACGGTTTTTGGCAGAAACCGGGTTTTTGGGACTTATGCACCGCGCAGTAAAAACCCGGTTTCTCAACAGAATTGGCGATTTCACCGACGGTTTTTGGCAGAAACCGGGTTTTTGGGGCCAAGCGTCATAACATTTTTATGGCAACATTTTTCCTAGGATTACTGAACTTATTGCCTCGAAGCTACACCCAACTGTTGAAACAGCATACTCGGCAAATATGCCGCACCGCCTACCCATTCGGCTTCCCTGCTTAAATCTGCCAAATTTTTAAAGGCTTCAAAAATGCTGCCTGCCACCATTGTATTCTTGACGCGACCGACAATTTTGCCTTTTTCTACTTTATAGCCTAAGTCTAAGTTGACGGAAAATTCGCCAGCTAACTGATTGGATTGACCGGCACCTAAAACTTGCTCTACTATGAGACCTTCGTCCATGCTAGCAATCAAGTCTTGAGTGCTGGTGTTTCCTGGGGAAATACAGAAGTTAGTTAAATCTGGGCCTGGGCGAGACAATCCGCCACGAAAACCGTTGCCGGTTGATTGTACACCGGCGCGAGCAGCCCATCTACGATCCCAATAAAATCCGGTAACAGTTCCTTTGTCAATTAAGGTTTTGCGGGTGGTGGGGGTACCTTCGTCGTCGAAGGGACAAGCGGAAGGGCCTAGGGTGGGGTCTTCAAAAAATGTGAAGCGTTCGTCAAATAAGGTTTCGCCGATTTTGTCGGCTAGGGGAGAGGCTTTTTGGACTACTGTTTGACCTGACAGGATGGTATCAAATAGGCTGCCTAATGTGCTGGCGGCGGCTCTGGGGGTAAATAATACTGGGTAGGAACCGCTGGTGATGGTGGCTGGATGTTCGGCGAGGCGGTATTTTTCGAGGAGTGATTGGAGGATGCTGTTGGTGTCGAGGGGGCGATCGCGCGCGACATCGTAACTGTATGCTTGCATAAAGTCTTCTCCTTTTACCAAGTTGCCTGCGATCGTCCCGCTGACTATTTGGCTGCACCTTTCGGCATACACGTCCCGCGTCGTGGCAATTTTCACGCGGCCGTTGCGGACGTGAAAGCCGACATCTACCATAATATCGGGATTGTAGGCGTGAACTTGCTCGATGAGGTTTTTGCCGTTTTCGACTAATTCGGCTGTTGTGGGCGGAGTGTAGGTGCTTTCTGGGGTGGTTAGATGGAAGTTGGAGGCTAGTTCAAATTCGGCGGGGTCGCCGATTTCGGCTGTTTGAATCGCTGCATCTACTAAGTCGTCTATCCGCGTTAAGTCTGTGGAACTAGCAAAGCCGATTTTGCCTTTGTAAATCAGCCGGAGTGCTACGCCTTGCAGTGCTTTGGTTTGCAGGGATTTGAGGCGATTGTTCTCAAATTCGATCGGCGTGTCTTGACTCGACAGGTAGTATACTTCAGCGGCATCGGCGCGTTGAGATGCCAATTTCAAAATCTGCTCTATGGTTGAATCGCTCACAATAATCGCCTTTCTGGTTTGGTCTTTTTTTTATTTTAGCGATTTAGGGTGTGGCCAGAAACCGGGTTTTTTCCCAGAATATCGATACACCACCGAAAAGCTGCGAAAAACCCGGTTTCTTTAGTCGAAGTGCATCCATCAATCCCCGGCCATCTGCTGAACCATAGCAATAATTTCTCTCACTGTCTCCGCGTCGGGCGATCGCAAATGCTGTAAAATCTCCAAAGATTGCTGTAAATAATTCAACTTAGAAACCGGGTTTTTTCGTGAATATGCCGGCTACAGCGAAGTATTTCCATAAAAACCCGGTTTCTAGACACCCGCACCTAAAACTGAAGAGCCTTCCTCTATAATTGTAATTCACACTGTTTAAAAACATAGTTAACGGCTGCAAACAGTCGCTCTAAGTCCTGAATTGTATAGAAAATTTTATTTTGAGTAAACATTTCTAATTTGAGCTTGCCAAACTGCCACATTGCCCCATTAGAAACAATACCAAAGATAGTTTGTTCGGGTTCATTGTTAAGTCGCTGCACGGCGATCATTTCTGCCAAACACTGCCCCCATCCTTCATCAAATGCGCTCTCTTTCTTGGCTTCAACTAATATGAAATAGGGCTTGTCAAAAACTACTGTGCCAAGGGGGGAGCGCTTCGCCAATATATAATCTGGAATTCCTGACAGATTCTCATTATAGACTAAGGTTTGGTGACTCCAGAGGAGAAAATTACTTCGATAAATTTTCCAAACTTCTTTTAATACAGGATAAATGATATTTTCACAAATGGCGATTTCCGAGTTGTCAAATACTCCCTCATTGAAAATCAATTCTAATTCATTCCGAAAAACGTTGCTGACTGTAAATTCTGTTTCGACTATAAAATTATCCCGCAGGTAATTAATTTGGAATTCTTTGGCGACAGCGCTGATACTTTTATAATTGCTAAAAGGCATTGCTTAAATTCTCTCAGGAGTAAGGCCAACAAATGGTTTGCTCCGCTATTGGTACGGGTAAGGTGGGGCGAGGCGCACCCTAGAGATAGAGTTTGTGCGAATGAAAAAATGATTAATAACTAATAAATAAGCCGCCTAAAATGAGCCCGATCGCAATTAACGCCACCCAGATAAACCTATTATCTTTCGTATTAACCTGACTCAAATCTACAGGTTCTTGTACGGCGGGCTTTGGTTTTGCGTACTTGATATCAGCGTTGGGATTGGCTTGAAAACTGATTGATTTATTTTCATCTAAAGCTGTCAAATCGGGAATTTTTACTGTCCATTCATCAGGGATACTGAGTTTGGGGGCTTCGAGAATGAATAGCAAGCGCTTTGCTTGTTGGCGGGTTTCTTGGCGGGGATGGCGGGTGAGTTTGCGGCAAAGCTCGATCGCCCTTTCGGTATCGCCAGAGGCTTCGTAGGCCGTCACCAGCCACGTCTGCACGTCGCCGCCTAACCGGGAAGTGCGATCGACCAAACCCGTCGCTGTTTCCAAACTCTGGATAGCTAGAGCGTAGCGGCCGCTCTCAAAAGCTACTCGGCCCGCTTGATACTCAGTTTGAACAATTTCTAACTTTTCTGAAGTCACCAGCCCCCACCCAATTCACAAATATTAGTTCCCAAATTCCCCAAAAACTAGAATTCGCTGTTGTTTTGCGACATACCGGACTCATTGTCCCGTTTGGAACCCAGCAAGTCTAACAGGTCTACCCTAATTACTGGCTTCGAGCGATTTGAACCCGTATTGCGGTCTTGCCAGTGATCGAACCTCAAAGAGCCTGTTACTCCAATTTGAGCGCCTTTGCGAACGTAGTTAGCAGCAATCTCCGCTGTTTTGCCCCAGATTTCCAGATTAAACCAGTCTGGCTGATCGCTGTTCTTGGTTCTGCGGTTGACTGCCAGTGTCAACTTGCACAGAACTTTACCCGACTCAAAATATTTTACGTCCGGGTCGCCGCCGACGCGGCCTACTAAAGTCACAACATTAAGACTCATAAATTTTTTCAGGAATGTGCTCGATTGGTGGTGTAGTTAAAATCTCCCTGAAGGGCGATCGCCTCCAAACTTAACTTGGAACAGCGCGAATCAGGGCTTCATCCTGATTTTACACCCACTTACCAGAACATACTTATTGTGGATGATTGGCGAGGCAAGCGTTCAACTTATGCTCGACAATGTTACGTTTCGACTAGACTCAGGATGAAAAACGTAATAGAATCCACCTCGGTTACACTTTTGTAACAACATTATTGCACACATTAGTATTTTAGTTTGGGGGGGGGGTACAAATCAGTGGGTCTTCTCAATCGATTTTCCTTATCTAGAGATATGGGTATCGACCTCGGTACTGCTAACACGCTCGTTTATGTATCCGGCAAAGGTATTGTTCTGCAAGAACCGTCTGTAGTGGCGATCGACCAAGACTTAAAAATACCGCTGGCTGTTGGAGAAGAAGCTAAAAAAATGATCGGGCGCACGCCTGGGAACGTCATAGCTGTTCGACCACTCCGCGACGGGGTGATCGCAGACTTCGATACAGCCGAACTCATGCTCAAGACTTTTATCCGCAGGGTTCACGAGGGCCGAAGCTTAGTTTCGCCCCGGATCATTATTGGCATCCCCAGTGGTGTCACCGGAGTGGAGAGGCGGGCTGTGATTGAGGCGGCTACTCAGGCCGGTGCTAGAGAAGTACGGTTAATTGATGAACCTATCGCTGCGGCGATCGGGGCTGGATTGCCTGTGGCTGAGGCGACTGGCAATATGATTGTAGATATCGGTGGGGGTACGACGGAAGTTGCGGTTTTGAGTTTGCAAGGTACGGTGATCAGTGAGTCAGTCCGGGTGGCCGGTGATGAACTCAATGAGGCGATCGTCCAATACATGAAAAAAGTTCACAATTTGGTGATCGGCGAACGCACTGCTGAAGAAATTAAAATTCAAGTGGGCTCTGCATATCCGACGATCGAGGATGACGATGTGATCATGGAAGTGCGCGGCTTGCACTTGCTCTCCGGTCTGCCGCGAACTGTTACAATCAAAGGCCCAGAAATTCGGGAAAGTATGTCGGAACCGCTGTCAGTAATTGTGGAAGCTGTCAAACGTACTTTGGAACGCACACCCCCGGAATTAGCGGCAGATATTATTGACAGGGGAATTATGCTGGCCGGTGGCGGGGCGCTGATGAAAGGTTTAGATACTCTGATCAGTCACGAAACAGGAATTGTCACTCACGTAGCAGCCGATCCTCTTTGCTGCGTGGTTTTGGGGACTGGTAGGGTATTGGAAAACAAACAGTTGGAACGGGTATTCAGCGGGCAGTCGTCGCGCAGTTTTTAGTTAACAAACTTGGGATTTTGGATTTAGAAATAGGTCTGCCATCTAAACTCTAAAATCCTGACATAACAATTTTACATTACTGAGATTATGCTAAAGAACACAATCCGCAGGTGGTGGGATCTGCGTCTACCAATTGCTCTTTTAGGTTTAGCTGTAACTGCTGCTTGGGGAGTTAGACAAACACAAGGTGCTCCACTGTTTGAAGTTTATAATTGGGTGTCTCGTCCTTTTCAAGCCAACGGCTCTGGACAAGAGCAACTCATCTCGGCTCGCACTCAAGAATTGCAAGCGCGGCTATTAGAATCAGAGACTCAAAATCAGAAGTTAAAAGAACTTTTAGGTTACGTTTCTACTAAGAAACCTAAAGGAATTGTCGCTCCTATTGTCGGCCGCAGCGCTGACCACTGGTGGCAGCAAGTAACTTTGGGGCGCGGCAGTAATAATGGCATCAAAACAGATTTTACTGTGATGGGCCCTGGCGGTTTGGTAGGGCGGGTTGTCAGCGTTACTCCTAATACTAGCTTGGTGCTTTTAATCAGCGATCCTACGAGTCAATTGGGTGTGGGAATTACTCGCAGTCGCAATATGGGTTTTATGCGCGGTAAAGGCCCAAATCAGGCTGTGATGGAGTTTTTTGATAATGTTCCCAATGTCAAGCCTGGGGATGTGGTTTCAACTTCTTCTTTCAGTCAGTTGTTCCCTGCTGGTTTGCCGGTGGGAAAAATCGTTTCGGTGGATATGAATAAAACTCCGGCTCCCGAAGCTATTGTTGAGTTTTCTGCACCGATGAATTCTCTGGAGTGGGCGGTGGTTTACCCTCACTCTAAGGACGTTGAACAAAAGGCTTCTGCTGGTGAATCTTCTGCGCCGGCTGGGGGAGAAAAGCAGTAATGAAGGCTTTATCTAAAATGTTTGGGCGATCGCGCCAATTTCTCAACTTCAGCGTTACATTTGTTTCTGTGCTGCTGTGCATACTGATATTGCCCACTCGGTTTCCGGGAATGGAATTGTTGGGAATTGGCCCGAACTGGCTGTTAATTTGGTTGGTAGCTTGGAGTATTAAGCGGAAACGCACAGTTTGGGGAGCTGCTAGCATGGGCATGGTTTTGGGGTTTCTTCAAGATGCGATGACTGCTCCTCATCCCACCCACGCTGTAAGTCTAGTTGTTGTAGGTGTCTTAACGGTTGTTTTGCAGAAAAGCTGGTCGATTCCGGCTGATATTGTTGAGAGAGATCCGATTCCGATCGCGTTAATTGTGTTTGGGATGGCGGTGGTAGCGGAAACGGTGATGGGGCTGCAATTTTTTGCTATGGGCGATCGGGCTTTACTGGAAATTTGGAGCTATCATCAGCGTGTGGCTTTGTGTTCTGCTATTCTCAGTAGTCTTTGGGCTCCGGTGATTTATTTTCCCCTGAATCGCTTGTGGGAAATGACCAGAAGTTTAGAAAAATCTTAGTCAGTTGACAGTTGACAGTTGACAGTTGACAGTTGACAGTTTTCAGTTTTCATTAGTTAGCTTAATTGGGACTTACGCGCGAGTGGCGAGAAACCGGGTTTTTTACGAAAACACTTAATTTCAGCCCACCGATTCGGTAAAAAACCCGGTTTCTAAAGGGCGAAGTACATTCAAGACTGTGCTCATTCTACTATTACTTGTTGGCCCAAACCTAATAAGTGATGAACGGCAATAATTAAGTCGCTGAGAATGAAATTAGGCTGGTGCTTTTGCAGTTGATAGCGGCTGCGAATGCCGCAGGTAACGGCAATTGTTGGTATTCCCAATGCTTGTCCTGCGAGGATATCTGCTTCGGTATCTCCGATCATCCAAGCCGAACCGAGAGATGACTCAAATTCTTCTGCAACTTCAGCCAACAATTCCGTTTTTAAGGCCGTATAGTTGTGATAGGCAGCATCGGGCATCTGAGTGCCGCGAATGCTGGTAAACAGTCTGGCTAAACCGTAATTTTGCAACAGTTGAACGGCTTGATGTCTCGGCCGCAGGGTGACTAAAATCAGCCGCACGCCGCGGGAGTGCAAAAGCGCGATCGCCCATTGCACTCCCGGCTGGATGCGATCTAAGTGCAACAAGTCTGGCTGATTGACAATCCGACTCACACAGCCGAGAAAAACGTGAATTTCTTCTCCCGATAAGCCCGAACTTTTGGCTATTTCAGTATCGGGCACTCGGTTTTGTTTCATTTGCCAAAACTGCTGTTTGCTGAGGATTTGGAGGTTGAGGTTGATTCCCCTGGCATCATAAGCTGCTTGAGTGTCCGCTAATCCCTGTTGATAGGTGGCGTAGTAGCGATCGGACACATCGACGATTGGCCCGTCTAAATCGCAAAATACCGTCATCCGGGGGGACGAGTCAGCCTCTGATGGTAGCTTGTACTGAAGGTTTTGGGAGTCTGGGGCAACAGCAGTTAACATATAAGGTTAAGTAAATCAAGGGAGCTATACATTTCTTGACTTTAGCAAGATTCTATAAGTTATAATACAAAATTTCCAGCTAAATTATTAAAAAAACCTATTAAGATTTTGAGGATTGGTGTGAATAAGGGCGATCGATCGGGCAAAGCGTTGATAAAATCAAGGAAAAAGTGATTTTTGTGGCTGTTGATATGTGCTTTAGCCATTAAAGTTTAGAATTAAGTTTTTAGTCTTGTGTAATTTACCCATGCTCAAACAAAGCGATTTTGTTAGGAATCCAGACACTAATCGAGTAGAGGTGCTGTCGGAAGCACTACCTTACATTCAACACTTTACCGGCCGCACGATTGTAGTCAAATATGGCGGTGCTGCGATGAAAGATAGCACTCTCAAAGACAAAGTTGTTCGGGATATTGTACTGCTAGCTTGCGTGGGGATGCGTCCGGTTGTGGTTCACGGCGGCGGCCCAGAAATTAATATTTGGCTGGAAAAGTTGGGAATAGAGCCACAATTTAAGGATGGTTTGCGGGTGACTGATGCGGCGACAATGGAAGTCGTAGAAATGGTTTTGGTAGGAAAGGTAAATAAGGAAATTGTTTCGTTAATCAACCAAGCTGGCGGCAAAGCAGTAGGATTGTGCGGCAAGGATGCGAATCTAATTCAAGCTCGTCCAGATGGCCGGGAAGGAATTGGGTTTGTTGGTGAAGTTAGCGGCGTAAAAATCCAGATTTTGGAGTCTTTAGTAAACAGCGGTTATATTCCGGTGGTGTCGAGCGTGGCGGCGGATGAACACGGTCAATCTTACAACATTAATGCTGACACAGTTGCCGGGGAAATTGCGGCTGGTTTGGGAGCAGAAAAGTTGATTTTGA
>Ga0209591_10005796_pt1 | contig 13792 bp, 13 predicted proteins | sample MAT01_FD_187207 | JGI IMG/M metagenome (GOLD analysis project Ga0209591, IMG submission 187207) | Freshwater microbial communities from Lake Fryxell liftoff mats and glacier meltwater in Antarctica - MAT-01 (SPAdes) (version 2) | ecosystem: Environmental > Aquatic > Freshwater > Ice > Liftoff... | reverse complement strand
GCCCCGGCTCCCCGCCGCCCGCCCCGCTTCTCTTCAAAGCCGTGGCGTAGTCTTCGAGAGAAACAACGGCAGCCAGCGGATCGCCCCGCTCAGGTCGCCTCCAGGCCTCGGAGTCGCAGGTGGTCGGGGGGGGTGCAATGGGGTCCGATCTGTATTCTTGACCTTTACCTCATCAATGCTCGCTGGAAGCCAGCCTTCTCTACGTCATTCTGGGAAACGTTCCGGAAGCTCTAACACCAGTTCATGAAATTTCCGCCGGTCCGTATCGTCTCGAAACAACGCCGCCCCGTAGTTTCCCCGATTCACCAGCTGGTTCCAGGCACCAGGAAGATTGATTGCATAACGGCCATGCCGTCCCCCATTGCTCTCGCCGCTCTACCAAATATCCACAATACAGGCCTAACCCCGTTGCCCCCGCCGAAGCACGGATCACTGTGCGTGATCAGACAACCGCCCGCATGATGGCTAAACCGATGCGGGCAGTGCAGACTTGAGGTAATCGTGGCCTATGCTGCTATCGAATCGCGGCGGTCGCGGACGTCGTCATGAGTCGCCTGCACGGCGGTGCTTTGTGAGGCCACAAGCTCACGAATGTGGGCAGGCAATTCGTTTGCCAGCGCAGTGCGATAAGCCTCTACGGCATAGTCCTCCCCACGTTCGCACTCAGCGAGGATGGGATGGTCGCCGCCCTTGGTAAAGGCGGATTTCAAATCCATCCACCCCCGATGAATCGCGCTGACTGTGCTGCTCGTCTTTTCAGGTTCTTCACCAAGGCTGATGACGACACCCTGAAGGTCGCCAGCAAAGCGCGAGCGTTGCAGGGAGTATTCGGAGAATAGGGTCTTGAGTTCTGGATTCGTCACTTTCTCGGCAGCATCTCGAAAGCCGTCCTGACCGTCTTTGCAAATCTCGATCAAGGTGTTGAGTGTGGTGGTAGTTTTCATCGGTAGGTTGTTCTTTGTTTAATGGTTGAAAGCTGATTATTCCGCCGGGCATCCCACACGGCTATGGGGTGTTCTACCCAGTGCGCGCATCACTCATGCAACCACGTGTCTAGCCGGTGGCGATGGGGTCAGTTCACTATTGTTGACCTTTACCTCATCAATACGCGCTGGACAGCAGCCTTTTCCACGTCATTATGGGAAAGTTCCACCAACTCTACCACCAGTCCAGGAAACTACCGCCGGTCCGTGGCGTCTCGTAACAATGCCACCCCGTGGTTTCCCCGATTCACCACCTGGTTCCAGGAACCAGGAAAATTGATCCATAACGGCCGTGCCAACCCCAAATGCTCTCGCCGCGCTCCCAAGTATACCAAATACAGGTCTACCCCCGTGGCCGCCCAAAACCCCCGGGTTAGCCTTCGCGGAAATTAAGGAAAACGAAGCCAAATCTCCGTCCGCCACGGGGTCCAACCACGAATTACCATCTACCAGTAACGAGCTGCTGCTTTGACCCGGGAAACAATCTTCGATGCCAGCCATTTCTGGAGCATGGGCGGAATGGCCACTTTGTGGATCCCAGCGGCTAGTTTACGGGTTGAAGACGCCAGTATCGGCTCGCATTTAGGCGGGCCGACGCGAAGCGCACGATCGGTTTGTTTTCGCCGACCACCACTGGACCCTCATTCGCCCACGCCACGAGATCGAACGACCACTGCAACTGGTAGGTCACCCCGGTACGGGCGAAGAACTCAAGTTCGATGGCGGTGAACGCCGTCAACCGCTCGGAGGGCGTCAGCAATCCTGGAATCTCGGCAGGCGTGAGGGCACGCTCGAAAATCAGCACGCCGTCAATTGCCCCGGCGAACTCCTGCGTCGCCTGCGCGCCGGTCACGCTCCCGATATTCCGCCCAAGCGCAAACGCGCGCGATTCTGCGGCGGCCCCAACCTGTTTGACCATTGGGAGGCTGCCAGCGAACTCCGGAAGGCCGTCGACGTACATGCGGCATTCGCCAACGTTGCCATCGGGGGCGTCGAATGTAATCGTCACATGGTACCATGTGGCCGCCTTCAACTTCGCGGACGCAATGGCTCGCGACCAACCGCCCGGCGTGTCGGTGTTGTAGGTATCGAGCACAACCTGACCGTCACTCACGCCAACTGCGGCCGTATTTCCTCCGTTTGCATCTTCGGAGTAAACAATCTGATTCGGCCGGTCGGGGAAGTCGGTGCGAACCTAAGCCGACCACGTCCATGGGCGTCGGTTCTTCATGTAGTCCGTGCTCAGAGAGCCAACGAAATCGGACCCGGGTGAGGCCAAAGCGTGTCAGGAACCTCGAAACGGTTTGGTGCGAACGCAAACAAGTCCGCGACCAGCGCGTCTCGCCCGCGGGCATAGTTCCGGACTTCGCCGTCGAATCGAAACTCTGCAACCAACCCAGCGACGTCTGCCAAGGCTGTCATGCGGACGAATCCGCTCAAGGACACGGCCGCGCCGATTGTGGCCAACTCTCGACTGACGGAATGAGTCTTCATGTCCTGGATTCCTGATCACCCTGAGCGATGGTTTGCACAGTCAAAGGGAAGGGGGGCGAAGGGAAGGGGGGCGGTTCTCACTATTGATGATCAGGTTTTTCTAACCTTGCTTGGAACGGTGCCACCGAGCAACTGGCTCCCGTAGCTGGCGCTCCCCATTTTGAGGGCCTCGGCAATCCATGCCCGCGAGAGCGGCGTTTGCGCCCGGAGCGTCCGCGCCAACTCCACCTTCAACTGGTGCCCCTTCGGTGTCCGCGCCAAGTCCGCGGCCTTCCAACCAGCCGACTGCAATCCTCCGGCCACCAACCGCCTTCCCAGCGCCACGTCGCCTTCCACCCGTTCCACCGACGGCGCCGACGTGCTGCGCTTCACGCACCTCCGGCCCTCCATCCAATCGGCCAGGTCGTAGGCTCCCAGGCGCCAACCCCGCCGCAACGCCGCCCACCCGGCGGCCCCTTCCCCCTCACGCCGATGCTCCAGGCGGCGGGCGAATTGGCGTCGCCCGGCCACGGTGTCCGAATTCACGCCGTGCTCACCCAACACGCGGTCGACCCGCAACCACGCCGGCCGCCGCGTTGGCCTCAAGTACAACGGATAGCTGCTCCACCGGTACCGGCTCAGGGGTTGGTCGGCCGGCACCAGCCGGGCCCGCCACGGATTGAGGTGGACATAATCCGCGGCGGTGACCAGATAACCCGGGGTGCGCGGGTCAATCAATTGGGCTTTGTAGCGGCCGGCAAACAGATGGCCCGTGAGCCGATGGCGGCGGTTGGACCGCTGGGTATAGGTGCCCAGGAACCGTTTCATGCCGGCCACCAGGTTGGGTTTCGGGGTCTCCAGGATGAGGTGAAAGTGATGGCCCATCAGGCAATACGCATGCACCTGCCAGCCACACTTAAGACCAGCGGCGTCCAAGGTATCCAGAAACCGAACGCGATCGGTCTCATCGCGGAAGATGTCCTCCCGACGGTTGCCATGCGACATCACATGGTAGAGCGCACCGACAAATTCGATTCGCAGCGGACGGAGCATCCGCTAAATCCATCACCCACCGCTTCGACTGTCAATAGTGAGGACCGACCCCTCTTCTTCGCGGCTATACCGCGATAAATGCCGCCTTCATCCTTGATCTCCTGGCCACGATCGAAACCCGCGACCGGGCTAGCGAAACGGGTGTGGAAACTCTCAGCCGCCAACGCGCTGAGGAAGCGCGCCGGATCCGTAAAGAAATCATCGGTACCCTGACCGACCCCGCCCGCGAGGAGCAGTTCCGCGACGCGACTGCCCACTGGTGGTTCACCGCCACCCTCGCTGAGGCGTACTTTGGTGTGGAGGAATACCCCCAGACTCTTCAGGCGCTGTATCGAGGCCGCTCCCAGTCCCCACCCAGTCCCTGGGAAGAGGACTCCACCCTTCGCCAACTGGCCGCCCTCGCGCGGCTTCAGGTCGAACGTACCAGGCCTGATGTTGAGGCAGCCCTAGAAGGTTCGGACGCCTGGAAAGCGCTCCGTGAGTACATGGGAGGGAAGGAATCCGGAGTGCGTACTGCGTTCGCTGGGAAAGTTGGACTTGCTCTCTCCGGAGGTGGATTTCGCGCCTCGCTGTTCCATCTCGGTGTTCTCGCCCGTCTCGCGGAAACTGACCTGCTCCGACACGTGGAGGTCCTGTCTTGCGTTTCGGGAGGATCCATCGTGGGCGCCCATTATTACCTCGAGGTTCGGAAGCTGCTGCAGACCAAGTCGGACTCCGAGATTGAGGCGAAGGACTACGTTGAGCTCGTCCTCAAAGTCACAGTCGACTTTCTCGCCGGCGTCCAGCGCAACATTCGAACACGGGTCGCTGCCTCCCTCGCCGCCAACGTCAAAATGATCATCGGAAATTACTCCCGCACAGAACGGGTCGGTGAACTCTACGAGGAGGAACTCTTCTCCCGGGTTAAGGACGGCGAGGAAACTGCGCCCCGATGGCTGAATGAACTGTTCATCGAACCCAAGGACACCGCTCCCGGCTTCAATCCGAAGTACGACAATTTTCGGCGCCGCTGCAAAGTTCCCATCCTGGTCCTTAATGCCACCGCGCTGAACACCGGCCACAACTGGCAATTCACCGCCGCGTGGATGGGGGAACCGCCGCAGTCGGGCAACACCACCATCAACCTTGACGCCAACGAACGCCTGCGACGCCTCTACTACGAGGACGCTCCACCCGCGTTCCAAAAAGTGCGCCTCGGCCACGCAGTCGCGGCCTCCGCTTGTGTCCCCGGATTGTTCGATCCCCTCGTCCTCGCTGGCCTGTATCCGGACCGTACGGTGCGCCTGGTCGATGGAGGGGTGCATGACAATCAGGGAACTGCCAGCCTTCTGGAGTCGGATTGCACCGTGCTGCTGGTGAGTGATGCCAGTGGGCAGATGTCGGCCGAATCGCACCCCAGCAATGGCCTCATCGGTGTGCCGCTGCGCACCAACAGCATCCTGATGGCGCGCGTTCGTGAGGCTGAATACAACGAACTCGAATCCCGCCTCCAGGCCGGGCTCCTTCGCGGTCTAATGTTCCTTCATCTCAAAAAGGACCTCGAATCCCTGCCCGTGTCCTGGAACCAATGTGAGGATCCAGATGAGCCCCGTTCTTCGGTCGGCGCTCACGATGACCTCACGCGTTACGGCATTCTCAAAAACGTTCAAACCTTGCTAGCGGGAATCCGTACCGACCTAGACTCGTTCTCCGACGCCGAGGCGTTCGCGTTGATGACCAGTGGCTACCGCATGACCGAACACGAGTACTCGAAGTCCATTCAACTTTTTCCCCAACCCGAGGCGCCCAAAGTGGACTGGCCGTTTCTCGCGATCGAATCGTCCATGAAATCCGTCAACTGTGCGGAAGGGACTCATCAAGAGCTTCGCGAACTCCTGCAAGTAGGCAGCCAAATTGCCTTTAAGATTTGGCTCCTGGAAAAGCGTCTCCGTTACAGCGCCGGCGCCCTCGGATTGGTTCTGGTGGTTTCCCTTTGTTGGCTGGCGATCAAATACTGGTCCACACCGCTACTCATTCTCCGGCCTAGCTTCGTTGCCGGGATCGCGGTTGTCCTTGTTGGAGGTTTAGTCCTGGGGAAAAAGCTGATGGGCCTCATCCGTTACCGCGACACCCTGGAACGTCTGGTGATCGGCTTGGGTATGTCCTGTTTCGGATGCTTTATCGCCCGGCTGCACCTTTGGCGCTTCGATCCCTGGTTCCTCCGGCGCGGCAGCGTCGCCCGCTTCCGTCGGCCCCACTAGCGCGGGCAATCGTTTGTTGGGCCGGCTCTAACCTGGGAGTTTTAAAACAGGCTCTTAGCGGGAGTTCTCCGAAAGCCACTGGTACCACTGCAAGTAGCGGAGCCGACCGGACGGGATAGACTCGCTTACCTTCAAATCACCCGCCGCGGTTTTCTCCATCGGGCTGAGGAAACGTCCGATCAACTCGCGGGCCGCGGCAAACTTTTCTTGGCGCACCGTCTCGGCATCCGGCGCCTCGGTCTCCCGCTTGAGCTCAACGGCCCAGGCATAGAAAATGCCCACCGTAGTTGCGAGATAGAGGGCGGCCTCATCCGTCTCCGGAGTTTGGAGCTGGTTTTTATTCGCATGTGCGATCAGATTTTGGGCGATCGAGTCGGCCGCGTGGAGAAATTTTGCCGACTCCGGATTGGTTTGCGTGTTTGCCCCTCCGGCCGGTAATTGATCGTCGGCGTCGGCCACTTCGGTCCAGCCTCCGATCAGCGCCGAGAAGTTTTCCGCGAAGAGTCCGTCGCGAACAAGGGTGCCACTTGTCGAGGAGAGGCGGGTGCCAGCGGCGGCGACCTCATTGGCTGCCAGTCGGGCCATGCCCGGGCGCCCTGCTTGCAGGTAGATCATGCCCTCGAGCACGGTCAAGTGGGCCAATTCGGCCGGAGCCGCGTTGGAGAAACTCACCCGGAAATCACGGATGGAGCGCAGGGTGTTGTTGAAGAAATTGTTCGTACCTCCCGACGGATTGCCCGCAGCGGAAGGCGCCGGGACGGTCAGGGCAGCGAAGTCTGCCCGGTAGGTGTCGTGGACGGCCTTGAGGGCGGTGGTGCGCGGGAGCGCGGTTTGGCAGCCCGTCAGAATTAGGGCCGCCGCCAGGAAGTAGAGCAGAGAGTAGGATCGTTTCATGTTGGGCGAGGGGATTGGATTTCGAATCAACGGGTCGATTTCTTTCCGGGCGTTTTTCGGGACGCGTGCCCTGTGCGGGGAAGCGGGTGAAGCGCCCGGGTCTCAAACGCGTCCAGCAGCAGGGACGAATCTGGCAGGGGCATTTCTTCGTCAAGCAACTGGCTGAGCGCGACCAGGTCGGAAGTCGCAAAGGGGGCGGTGAGGAATCCGTCCACCACGTGCTGGAGGAACTCGGGCAACGTTTCGCCATCCATACCGTTGCCGAGAGATTTCTCCGCCCGCTTGAGAGCTGCCGTTAGCACAATGGCGAGGTCATCGGGCGTGGTGGACCCGTCCAACAATCGTTGTCCGCGCCGCGCGGCAGCGAGCAGGATCAAACGTGCCGCCTCCGCCATCGACGGCCCAGTCAGCAGCCGCGTGGGATCACTCGACAAAGCGGCGAACACCTTTTGCACTAGCACTAGAGCGGATGAGTTGGGTCCATCCCCGGCCAGTTTCGCCCAGATCCGCGGATTGGCGACCACGGCGTCCAGCGTGGCCAGGAAGACCTCTTTGCGTCCGCTGGTCGTGAGCAGGGCCTTGAGGTTCGCATCGGTCAGGACGCTGCTCACGCTTTCCACTACGGCCTTGAGTTGGTCATCCAGTTCCACCATTCCCAAATTTCCGGCGACGGCCTCCAGGGCGGCGGAGCTGATCTCCTCCAGATCATCCACAGTGAAACCATCCTGCGCGGCTTTAACGGCGGCGGGCAGTACCGCGCCCAGAACTCGGCCTAGGAAGTCATGGTTGCTCGCCAGCATCTCCGATGACTCCGCCAAAGTCTCCATCATCGAGAGAGCCATGCGCTGCAGGGTAGCGGGCGTAAACGAACCGCTCAGACCGGAGTCGGCGAGGAGCCCGGCGACCGAGGCGACTAGGTTGCCCGCCAGCGCCCCGAGTTTGGCATCCGACCCCAGCAGATCGGGTCGCGCCGCCACCGCCCGGAGTGCGGTCTCGTAAAGCAGACCGAAAAACTCACCACGGGTGATTTCGGCGACCAGTTCATTCTGGTCGGCTGCCTCTTTAACCTTTACGGCCAACGCCGTGAAGACCGCCGCCAGCAGAGGTCGATTCCCTAACTTGCGCCCGATTAGGACGTCGGCATGTGTGGCCGCCGCCCCAAGTCCGGACTCTAGAACTCCCACTATGGCCTTGGGATCATCGAGAATGGAATCGAAGTTCTTGCTGGCCTCGCGGAGCAGGGTTCCCACCACGTCGCGTGCGATCTCGTTCGGGGGAAGAAGTCCCGGAGTGTCCGCCACTCGAACGAGAAAGAATTGGGTGAGCTGCGACAGGGAATCGCGGGAGATGAACCGATCGACGAAGAACTCGTCCCCCACTTCTTCACGCACATCCGCCAGCGCTCCGAAGAAGGCGGCCACGGCCGGTTGGTTGGAGAACTCAGCCCCGTGAATCGCAAATGAGGCCGCCGCCGAACCGAGGAGCGTTTTGAAGATTTGCGCTCCGGTCTCGTCATCCCAGTCCCGCTTGACGGCAAACTCGGTCAATAGCGTTTCGAGGATCACTCGGGTCCGGCGATCGTTCACAAACAAGCCGGCATTCTCGGCTCCGAACTCCAGGAGCGTGTCCGTGGCGGCGAGCAACATCCGCGTTAGGGGCGGATTCCGCGACAACCGGTGCGATTGGACCACAAAGGCGGCCAAGCGCAGCTCCGGCGTCAGGCCCTTCGCCATGAGGCTGCCCTCCTGGGGCCCGACGGTGGTGTTGCCAATTCCGGCCACCTGACAATAAAGGCTGAACAGTGCCTTACGATCGCTGAAGACTGCCTCCGATTTGGGCGAGGCCTTAACTCGGGCCAGACTCTCTTTCATCGACTGAAGTTCCAACAAGAGTTGTCCTGGAGGCGTCTCGTAGAAAATCAGCATAGCGACCTGGAACTCAGCAATGTTGGGCGGTGCTGGCGGGAGTCCAAACGGCAGGCCCTCGGTGACGGTGTGGAGGGTCAGAATATCATCCACTCGGTCGCGAAACCGAATCAGGGATTTGATGGCTGAAATAACGACGGGAACCAAGAGGAGGGGAAGTGGCATGATGTCTTTGGTTATCGGGACCGTTTCGAATAGGCAATAACGGATGCCTTCTCAAGGTGGGATGGTCAGTGACAACCGTTGTGCCAATCCGTCACCGCGCGTTCCGGATGAGAGCAGGAACGGACGAGGAGAGAACTGTGTTCTATCCTGCCGTCTGATCAGTAAGCCATCGAGCCGACCGCGCGCTTGATCCCGCCTACTGGGTCGCGCTGGGCGATGATGATCCAAACTCTCAACGGATTTAGTCCGTTGAAATTTTCCGACAATGGGAACGCGTCGAATGGTTGGGGCCGGGCTATTTGAAGCCGTGCTTCCGAATGGATGCCAGGCTTTCGGCGACCGTGAGGCCCCGTTGCGCGTCGTGATGCCATTTGGCGCTGCGGTTACGCCAAATCTCCGCCTCTTTGAGCGGTGGATTATAGGGCTTGGCGTGAGCAACGTTTTGGCCGAGCAGGAGCGTGAGGTAGCCGTCCATTCCAAAGGAGTTGGAGGAATGAAGGAGTTGCGCCCCGGACACAATACTGGGGCCGTTCTCTCGGTAGAAATCGACCAGGGGTTGGGCCCCGTGCAACTGGGTGTCCTGGCGGCAGGCGACCCAGAAGGGGGTGTCGAAGCGCGTATTGAACGCGTAGTGAATGGAGAGAAAGTCTCGGATGTCGTCCCAGGCTTGGGCGTTGAAGCGGTTGTACAGGTCGATGAGGGTCGGCGTGGGTTCGCCGAGGCAGTCGAGGAGTGAATCGGCGAGGGAACTGATCTGGACCCCGATGATCTGGATGGCCGTGGCCTCCAACGGTTCGACGAAACCAACGGAATTTCCCACCGCGACCACATTGCCCACCCAGTTGCGCGTGTACCGACCCGAGCGGAACTTCACGATACGCGGTTCAGTGGCGATCGACGGATTCTTGCTGCGGAACTCCTGGAGCGCGTCTTCGTCGGAGATGAAGCTAGAGGAGTAGACATAACCGCGGTTGATGAAGTGCTCGTGCTCAATCTGCCAGCACCATCCGGCATTCATGGTTTCCGCAGTGGTGTAGGGAAGAATGGGTTCGCTAGTTCGCGGCCATCCGGCAATGACAGCCCGGTCGCAGAAGAGGGTGTCAGCATAGCTGAGAAAGGGCTCGTCGATCGTACGGCCGAGCAGTTCGCTGCGAAATCCCGAGGCGTCGACGTAGAGGTCGGCAGTCCAACGCTGGCCGGATCCGTCGATGAGAGCTTCGATCCCGTGGTCTCCCCGCTCCGGAGTGACGGTGGCGTCGATGATCTGGACTCCCAGGGCGCGCGCGGTGGTTTCGAGCCAGGCCACGAGGTTTATGTTTTCGATGTGGTAGGCGTGGTGATTGTGCAGTTGAGGTCGTCCGTCGGGGAGCCTCGGGAAGGCCTTGCCGTGATACATGTAGGCAGAAAGGGGGCCGGGGACAGGCGTCGCGTCGTTGGTTTCTGCGGAATAGAAACCATTGTTGCGCGCGAGGTCGGGGTAGCGGTGTTGGAATTCGTAGCCGAACGAATAGTAGAACTGCTTTCGGGGTCCCCAAAGGAACCGAACGCCGAGTTTCCAGGTGGGTTCGGCGAGCTCGTAAAAGGATTTCGGTTGCAGTTTTAGATAATCAAAAAAGAGCTTCGGAAATGAAACGTTGGTTCCTTCACCAACACCGATAATCCCGAATTCCGGACTCCGGATGACTCGCACCTCCAGAGCAGGCAACCGGCGTTTTAAGGCCAGGGCTGCCATGAGTCCGGCGCTTCCCCCGCCGAGTACCAGGATCGATCGAATCATTTCGGACAAAATAGGACATCGATTTCCCGAGTGCACCGTCTTTTTCTGAAGGTGTCGGCGGCAGGATTCGAGGATTGGGCTTTTGAAAGGTGCAATTTTGGCACGGGCAGTAGCGGTGGAATCGCCTTTGGTAATAACATAAAAACCAGGTAAACCAGATCGTGTTGTGTTCGTCGGAGTTATCCAAAAGTGCGGGAGGAACAACTTCGAGCCTGGCTTAATTAATTTCGGTAACCCGACGGTTTTGAATCCGTGTTCTTATGGGAGCGGAAATGGCGGAGGACTAATGGATTCGAAAGGGTTTCATCGCTGGGGCGTTTTCCTCGTATCGCCTTCGAGAAGATCGGATCATTGTTGCTGCCAAGATGGCTTCAGAAATCAGTCAACCCCGACCCGAACCTAGGGCGCAGGAGTTGTTCCCCAACACGCTTTGGAGCGCGGTCGTCGGGGCGACGGACCCCAATCAAGCCCGCGCCGAGGAGTCGCTCGCGCGACTGTGTGAACTCTACCGCGTCCCTATCCTCAATTGGTTTCGTCGCGCTGGGTTGAGTCCGGCCGAGGCGGAAGATCAAACGCACAACTTCCTGGCTCGTCATTTTTCCGGAGGTCGTTTTCGACACTTTGAACGGCGCCAGGCCCGCTTCCGCAGTTGGTTGCTGGTTTGCCTCCGTCGTCAACTCGTGGACCGTGCTCGGGCGGCGGGTCCTCTCCTGGAACCATTGGAACACGCCGAAGACTCGATGCCGCCGGAGGCCGAAGCCGATGATCTGGATCGCGATGTAGCCCGAACGGTGCATCAACGGGCGTTGTTTCTGGCCCAAGCCGCCTGGTCGCCGGATCGCTTAGAACTGTTCCGCATCCTGACATCTTTCCTCTTTGCCGATCCGCAATCGGGCGCCTACGCGCACACGGCCGAACAATACCAATTGCCGGCCCGGCAGGTGAAGGCGGAGATGTTCAAGCTGCGTCATGACTACTCCGTGGCCTTTCACGGAGAGGTTCGCCAGATTTGCCTGCCGGGTGACGACGAGGCCGAGATGAAGCATTTGCTGGCGTTGGTGCCCCGACTGTAACTGCGATAACTCTAGCTTGCATGATCTCGGTCTTTGACACCCTGGGCCCGTATCAGATTCTGGGAGAGCTGGGGTCTGGGGGAATGGGCGTGGTTTACCTCGCCCGCGATCCGCGAATGGCTCGGGTGGTGGCGGTCAAGGTCCTCCGCGCTGGAGCGCTCGATTCTGCCGAATCCCGCCGCCGGCTGCACCTGGAGGCCGAAACGGTCGGTACGCTGGACCATCCGCACATCGTGCCCATCCTCGATGTCGGAGACTCCGCCGCGGGACCGTATTTGGCGTTGAAGTTCATCCCAGGCGGATCCCTCGCAGAACGGTTGGCCGAAGGACCGATGGAACCCGCCCAAGCGGCCGCGCTCCTGGCCAAGGTGGCGGATGCGGTCGAGCACGCCCATCAGCGCGGCGTGCTGCATCGGGACTTGAAGCCTTCGAACATCCTGCTCGATGAATCCGGCGAGCCCCTCCTGACCGATTTCGGCCTCGCGAAGTTGATGGCGTCCGATCTCCACCTAACCCTGAGTCAGGCCCCGCTCGGAACTTGCGGCTACATGGCGCCCGAAGTGGCGCGTGAAGGTGCCAAGGCCGCCACCATTGCTTCCGACATCTATAGCCTGGGGGCGGTGCTGTATGAGATCCTGGCTGGCCGCCCTCCCTATGTGGCGACCAGCTTCGCCGATTTCCTCAAACAGATTGCGGAGAGCGATCCACCGTCCTTGTGGGCGGATCGCCTGTCGTCGAAAATTCCGCCTTCGCTCCTTTCTCGGTCTTCCCCTTTTGCGCGCGACCTGGGGCTGATCTGTCTCCGCTGTCTGCAGCGCGATCCTGCGAAACGCTATTCCTCTGCCGGTGCGCTCGGGGAAGATCTAGGCCGGCTTCAGCGCGGCGAGCCAATCACGGCGCGGGCGCCCCGGCCACAAGAGCTGGCGGCGGCCTGGGTGCGGCGAAATCGGCTCGCAGCGATCGTCGCCGTCTCCGTGCTGAACGGATAAGAATTTGCTTTTAGGCTTTGCGGAAGAACGTTGTGACGGTTGTCTCGACCGTGTCGACCGGGGGAATTGATCTTGATGGAGACGGTCTGCCCGATGCTTGGGAACGGAAATATGGACTGAATCCAGCCGTGCCCGAGGGTGAGTTGGACGCCGACGGGGACGGCTTCTCAAATCGGGATGAGTATTTGGCTGGGACAGACCCGGTGCGCGACCAGAGTCGACTCTTCTCCACGGTCGAGGTCGTTGAGGATTCCGTGACGGTGCGATTCCAGGCGGAACCGGGCCGAAGCTATACACTCCAACGTCGGGACACCCTGGGATTGGGTTCCTGGCAGAACGTCCAGGTAGTTCCCGCGGCGGTGAGTCCACGGGATCTTCGACTGACGGATTCGCGGTCAGAGTCCGCGGTGACTCGGTGGTATCGGATTTCCACGCCATGAGGGGTGTGGGCAATTCGAGGTTGGGCCGGGCGTTCGGCCGGGCGTCAGTTCGGGTCCTTCCGGAGGGAGCGCAGCATATTGTCAGTCTCGATAATCCGGATCAGGCCCATTCGGGGGAATTCGAGGTCGAGAATCAGATAAACCGTAACCGACCTGAGGACAACGAAACCCGAGGTGTGGACCCAATTTCGCGATTTGCTCCCGGCCATGCCATAACCCGCCAACAAGGCTCCGGCGAGCACAAGGGTCCCCAACATTATAAACACGATGAAGGGCGGATGAGTTGCTTTCGAGCATCGAATCGTACTGCGGCCCCGGAGAAGGTGAAGGCGATGAGGAGTCCGAGCAGGCCGAACCAGGATCCTTCGACGGTGCCCAAGCCGGCTCGGGATCCTTCCGCATCCGATTTGAGGCGGCGCCGGCCAATTCTACGGCCCATTTCCATCAACTCCAACATGGCAAGGAATAATCCCGCGGTGGCGAGGGTGGAATAGGAATAAGGTGTCATGGTCAATCGGAGGCGATCTGTCGGTCCGAACGATCCGGAGGGAGGCGAGCTGGTCACAGCCTAGTGTAGTGTCGCATAAATGAATGGTGTTATTGTTTTTTGCCCCCAGAATGCGTTCGTGCCTCGTGTTGCTCGGACTATTCAACTGGATCCCACCGACCGTCTCGAACTAGAGCGATGGGTTGGCGCCCATGGAACTCCCCAGCAGGTCACCCAACGCTGTCGCATCCTGCTGGAGGCGTCCGCCGGACGTCAGGACAAAGACATTGCCG
>Ga0209591_10005795_pt1 | contig 13793 bp, 11 predicted proteins | sample MAT01_FD_187207 | JGI IMG/M metagenome (GOLD analysis project Ga0209591, IMG submission 187207) | Freshwater microbial communities from Lake Fryxell liftoff mats and glacier meltwater in Antarctica - MAT-01 (SPAdes) (version 2) | ecosystem: Environmental > Aquatic > Freshwater > Ice > Liftoff... | reverse complement strand
TGGCATCGATTCTACGTGACTTCGAAGCGACAGTGTCCGATGAGTCATTTGATCATGCTTGCCCCGGCAAATTTTGGCAGTGCTTTGGCGCAGCTCGGGAAGAGTACAGTCAGCAGGTTGAAAAGCTGGTCACAGGGAGTGCAACCCGGTCAGGGAGTATTGGATTGGCTGGAACTCGGAAGTGCCGGGGCATGGGAGTTGAATGAGTCGTGGATTCGGCAGCAGCCGAGCTGGACATCTGAGGGTGAAGTGTTCCAGTTTGTGTTGACAGGCCAGACGATCGATCGCAGTTTCTATGATCACGTCAATAGTTACACGGGCGAAACCGGATCAGACGGCGTCGTGCGAGTTGCATCAGCCAACCTGAATGCAAAGTACGTCAAACTTCTACAGAAAGCGGACGAATCGGGTGGGGCTGGAGGTGACTGGCGAGCCACAAGGCTGACACAGGCATTCAGCAAGACAGCTCCGCCAACGGCTTTTGCAGTTCTGCCGGGATTGGCTCATTCCGGCGAATCCAAAGGGATCCTGCGAAGCGTTAAAATTGATGGACAGCATCCAACGGTCGATGCGATTCTTCAGTGTCTGGCAGTCGGCAACGCGGCGAACTACAGCGCACTGATCGATCGGTTCAGTGCTTTGACAGAATCGACTCAGGCGACGGAACATCGCGAAGTCGAAAAAGGGCTGCTGTTTGCTGATCGAATCTACGACCATCCGACAACGACACAGGTGATCGTCCGGCTGACTGACAGCAGCGGATACGCGCTGCGGGACTTTGACTTTCTTTTGACGGCATGGGACCCCAACGCACGGGATCCTCAGCATCGAACTCCCGATCCAGACCACCTTCCCGATGGTTTCCTGCTGGATCGTCAGAGGAACAAGCTTCAGACAAACTGCCTGACGTTCTATCTGAATCACGAGGTTCTTCGGACGCCGAAAGACGAAAACAAAGTGCCGTACCTTGGCATACTCATTCGTCCACGTCCGGAACCAGCCCTGAAGGCAAAGACCAAAGATGACTTCTTTGTACATTATCTGACCACATCATTTGGTGCAGATCTCAAGACAATTTCCGGCCTGCTTCAGGCGAATTCCACGCTGCTGCTGGATATTCAGTTGATGAGAGTGGTCCGCACGGGCATCTTCCGACTGACGACAGACACCAGGGCAAAGGACTTCACGAACGATGGCCCCGACGGAGCGATTGAATCGGACTTGGGATAACTCGCAAGACGCGACTCAATGATGATCCATTGCCGGGGTCACTGTCAGTCCATAAGTGCTCAGTCGCGGCAAGTAGGCTTGCGGCGAACGAAAAATGTCCTTTCCTTATCAGGAGATTTGTCGATGACGATTCCGCGATCCCTTGTTCAAGCCGTTTCTCAAGGCCGAATCGTTCCGTTCGTTGGCTCCGGTGCCAGCATGGCGGTGAAAAGAGGCCTTTTCCCGTCATGGGACGGACTACTCCTGAATCTGGCAGAGAAACTCGATGAGGAGGCTAACGAGGATACAGCCGAGATCGTTCGAAGATTCGTTAAAAAGAAACAACTCAACAAGGCGGCGGACGAGGCTGTGGAGTCGCTTGGGAAGGCCCATTTTCGGGACGTGATGAAGAATACATTCGGGATCCAGCAGCGGAGTGATGTAGATCTTTCACTGCCGCACGCTATCTGGTCACTCGAACCCAGGGTCGTCGTCACGCACGAACTACGACCGCGTTCTGGAATGGGCCAAGCCATCAGAACAAGCAGTCAGGAATTCTGAAGTCGCGAATCTGGCTGATCTCTTCTCTGAATCGACTCCCGACAAACCTGCCGTCTGGCATCTGCATGGCCATATCAGCGATCCGGACAGTCTGATTCTGTCGCCGACGCAGTACAATGCGTTGTACCGCGATGCCGCAGACGACAAACATCCGCTGGCAGCAGCTCGACAGCAAGTCCGTAATCTCATTTCAAATCATCCGTTGCTGTTCATCGGATTCGGACTGTACGACGAATACGTCATGGATGCCCTTGCCACGGTGCTGGAAATGTTCGGTGGCAACCTCCGACCGAGTTATGCCCTGTTAACGACGGGCGACGATCGAGCCGAACAGCTTTGGAAAAAATACCGGATCACAGTGATCGCCTACGAAAACCACGGTCAGCCGTTGGTGGATGTCATCAAGCAGATCAGGGCTGACGCAAATGCTTTGGCTGCTGATCCCGGCGATGGTGGCAGCGGCTCGCAGCCAATTCCGGCAAGCTAGCTCCAGTGGCTGAAGGATCAATGTGCTGACATCACGCCATTTGGAATGGCCCCGACGGATGGGCAGTCGGTGAGTCTGAACCAGGTGTAAGTGCCCCCGGTGACGATGAAGCGAATGGCCACTGAACAGGACGCCGAGGCCGAAACAACACGTGCCTCAGGCAGTCTCAGGCGTCGCGGGAAAAAGGACTCAAACACAGAACCAGAACAGCTCATGCTTCCCGGAATGGCCAGACCGGACGCGGAATCGCAGATTCAACTGCTCCTTGATCGGCTTGGCGAAGGATCGCTCTATGTTTCCGGCGATCCCGGTTCAGGCAAAAGCACGTTTTGTCGATGGATTTCGTGGCTGGTTTCAACCGGCGAGATTCCCCGCTTTGAGGTGGATGCTCCGGACGAATTCCGAGAAACGTTTCCGGATTCTCTGCGAGGTCGTCTGCCGGTCCTGGTACGACTGCGTGAATTTGGAGCCTACCTGCCCGGTCAGCCTGGTCGCCAGACGTTATCGGCCAGTGAGTTTCAGACCGCTCTCGAAAAATGGCTGCAGTCCACGAAACCCGGTGGACTCACCTGGAATGACGTCGGTCCTCATCTGAAGGCAGGTTCCCTGCTGCTGATTCTCGACGGTGTGGATGAGCTTGCGATGTCGGAAGGCGAAGGAAAAACAGCATGGTCGCCACGGGAATCTGTGCTCACCGGGCTTGCGGCGGCTGTTCCCGAATGGACGAAGTCAGGAAATTGTGTGCTGATGACCAGCCGACCGTATGGACTTGATGTGAGCCAGGTTGAAGCCCTCGCTGGAAATCCGCTGTTGCTGACCGCGATTTGTATCATCTATGGCGAAGGCAAGCAGCTCCCCAGAGACATCCACGATCTTTATGACCGCATTGTGAAAACATCGCTGCACAGTCGGTATCCGCGCGATCCCTTGTTGATTGAACCAGTGCGGGCTCGACTGGCGGCGGTTGCAGTGGGGATGCACACGGGTGATCCGTTCGAGCTTGAAAGAACAGTTCCGACTGCAGAAATCCGGTTCGATGAATTGGATCAGATTCTGGCAAAGTACATCGGTGCCAATCGGGAGACCGAATCTGGATTTCGAGATCAGATTGAAGCTCGCGAAGATCTCTTGAACCACAGTGGACTTTTGTCCCAGGGCAGCACCGGTAGTGCGGGCTTCTACCATTTGTCATTCCAGGAGTTTCTGGCCGCCGAACAAATTGCGAAGTGCAACGAAGGTGTCGATAAACTGTTGGAGGTGTTCCTCCAGCGGTCTCCCGTTCCCAACTGGCGACCAACATTGCGATTCCTGCTCTCGCGGCGAGTCGCGATTCAAGGGCATAAGCCGGTTCTGGAACTTCTTGACCGGATGTTGGCAAAAGTCAATCTCCGAAATGTCGCGAAATCGGCTGGATTGGCATTGAGTGCCGTCGATGGCCTGGCGATTCTTCTCGATCGCAAACTGCAGTTGCAGCAGCCTGTGCTGGAACGTTTTACGAAAATCTGCCTGAAGGCGATCGAACAGAATGTGGAAGTCAAGGCCCGTGCGGAACTGGCTCTTATGCTGGGCCGGATTGGTGATCCACGCGTGCCCGAAAGTCTTGACGATTCCAATGCATGGGTGAATGTCCCGGCGGGGACGTATGTCTTTGGTGACGAGAACGAGAAGTTTGCGATTGACCGTCCATTCGGCCTTTCGAAGTTTCCAGTCACGAACGCCCAGTTTGCCGCGTTCGTCGCCGACGGTTACCAGAATGGAAGCCTGTGGCATCCCGTAGGCTGGAAATGGCGAACAACGAACAACATCACGCAGCCTGAGTATTGTGACGATTCAAAGTGGAACGGACCAACATGTCCGGTCGTCGGCGTTTTCTGGTGGGAGGCCGATGCATTTTGCCGATGGGCCGGGGTTCGACTTCCGACCGAACACGAATGGGAAGCTGCCGCACGAGGCCCCGAAGGATTAAAGTATCCGCGGGGAAATGACCGCGAGGAGGTTCTCTGCAATTCCGATGAGTCCGGTCTGGACAGAACAAGTTCTGTAGGAATCTTTCCACAATCAGTGTCCCATTGTGGCGCTCACGACATGGCCGGCAATGTTTGGGAATGGTGCAGTGATCACTACAAACCGGCAGAGAAAAAGGATGACAACGCAGGCCGCGTGTTGCGTGGCGGTTCCTGGTACATTCCTGCAGTCAGCTGCCGTTCCTCGGTTCGCATCCACTTTCCTCCCGACTTTCGTCTCAACCTCATTGGTTTTCGTGTGGCGAGAACTTTATAGCCTGTCGGCTTGTGCCTTTACGGCTTGCAGCGTTACGGCTTTTCTCCTTTACCAGCGCGGCGAGGAACGAGCCGCGCCAAAAAAAATTTACTGAAGAATTGTCCTATGTAGGATGGACATTCATGTCCGTCGCATGGCCATGAAACACTGTCGAAGCGAAGGCTGTTGCGCCTTGACAGTCGTTCGACAATGCGACGATGCCCGGCCAATATCTCGGACAGGAATGTCCAAGGTACAGGAATCGCAAGTCCCTTCTCCGCCGAGATCGGGGGAGAAGGTGGCCGACAGGCCGGATGAGGGGGCTTGTGGATTGCGTCATTGTCAGGAAGCGCCGCAATTCGTCCAGGGAATCTCAGTCGGCGGAGCGACTGGGCTACGTAGGCTACGTCGCTCCGCGACTCGCATTCCAGGCAACGCACTCATCGAAAACAACGCTCCTTCGATGAATACGCAAATCACATAAGGTGCGTGTCACCTGTTGAATGCGATCTCGCTTCAGGCCGCTCGGGCGCGACGTGGTTTGGCGGTGAGTCGGTACGTGATGGCGTTGCCTTGCCTGCCACAGATGCTGAAGAATTCCATGCGGCGAAAACACCATGCGGCTTTCTGTGCGAGCCAGCGAGGCATTCCGGAGGCCGTGACAAGATCGGCCGTCGTAAACTCACCGGAAAGCTGAATCTCAAGTGCCTTCCAGAGATCAGCGGCGGTCTTCAGTTGTACCTGCTGCTGAACTTCGACCAGCGTCCGTTCGGCGACAGAATACTTCTTCCTCCATGAACTGCGTGCCGTCGGCGGGACTCGAAATTCTTCCTGTTCCGTCAGCAAGACATCCAGCCGCAGTCGCGGATGAGGAAAAGCTCCAAAGTGGACAAGCTCCGCAAATACATGTGCCAGTTTTTGTCGCGTCGGGCTGTATCGGGAGCTGACAATGTCTCCGCCAGGACGATGCAGCGTCGTGATCTTTTTGCGGGCTGCCAGTGGTTTGACGACAATCACCTGGTGAGTTTCCAGCAGCCGCGAAATCTTGTCGCGGATTGCAGCCAGCGACGCGCACTGAATTTCGATCAGCCGTCCGCGTTTGTCAATGGCATCGATCCGATACTGATCGACGACGACTTCATGCCGGTCTTCCGCAGTGACATAGTGCGACTTGAGCTGTGTGTGCAGAGCTGTGGCCACTGTCAGACTTCCTTGTCCTGTGAGGCGATCGCGATTCGCGATGTTTGTTGATCTTTGTCGTGCTGCGGATCAGCGGATATCCTTGAGGCAGTCAATCCCCATGTAGATGACCAGTCCAGCCGCAAGGATCAGCATGATGTCCCAGACCATCTGGCCACCGAACGGCGTACCAAGAGCAATGTCCAGGATCGCGGCGACTGCCATCAGCGCGGCGACTCCCAGCGATCCAAACACGATGTTACGGGCCTGACCGGCCATTGTGATGACTCCACCTGAAACATTACGGACTGTTCAATCTGTGTGAGTATAATTCAATTTCAGGGAGTCATTCCAGTCTGTTTGCCCCACGATAATCGCGTTCGATGATTGTTTTCGGAATGATCGCCACAACCGTTACTGACCGGATGCGAGCGGGTGTTTCCCGCAGGATCAGGCCGCGTTTGCCTGCGGCTGGCGTTTGGGAAGCCGGATCTGGAACGTACTGCCACAGCCTGGGCCATTGCTGACGGGGGTAATTGTGCCTGAATGATTTTCGATAATGCGGTGCGTGATACTCAGCCCGAGCCCGGTGCCCTGCCCTGCGTCTTTTGTTGTAAAGAATGGATCAAAGATGTGGTGCAGCGTGTCTTCGTCCATGCCGCAGCCGTCATCTTCGACGGCAATCACAATGGAATCGACAAGTTCCTGAAGTCGCACGATGACGCAGCCACCAGATGCCGTTGCCTGAAGTCCGTTTGCAATCAGATTCAGAATGACCTGTTTTAGCTGAGCGGCGTTGACTTCCGCGACGATGGAGCGATCGCATGCGAAAGTGACTGTCCGATCGGCGTAACGACCCAGATGCTGCACCATGAGCAGAACCTCACGGATCAGTTCGGCAATGTCTGTCGGGATGCGGCCTGCTTTATCTCCGTGTGAAAAATCCAGGAGCCGCCGCGTGATGTCACCGCAGCGCCGAGATTCACGGCGAATCATGGCGATTCGTTCCATGGCCTCCCGCGCGTCATCCGACTTCAGGCCGTCGATTCCGTCCAGACGCATTTCCAGCGATTCCGCCGCGACGGTGATCGCACTGAGTGGATTATTGATTTCATGCGCGACGCCGGCCGCCAGAAAGCCGACGCTCGCCAGTTTTTGCGATCGAATCAACTGTTCGCTGCGTTCACGTACCTTGTACTGCAATTCTTCTTCCGCCTGCTGGAAACGATCCGCCATGCAGTTGACGCCCGCCACCAGGTCGGCGAATTCATCCTGCCAGCGCGACGCAGGTATCAGTCGATATCGCGTGTCACCGTTGGCAATTCGTGTACAACCTTTCGCAATGGAACGGACGGGAACCGAAATCCAGCGAACGCCGCATGTCAGAATGACGATGGAAACTGCCACGACGATGCCGGTGCCATACAGCAGCCAGCGCAGAAATCGTTCGGACCGCCGATGCTGTTTCTGGAGTGACAGTTCTCCCCAATCCGCCGTCATGTAATAGGCCGGCAGATTGTCGAGGGACCGCTGGATGCGAGTTACCGCTCTGGATGCTTCAAAACGAAGTTCCAGTTGCCGGACGTTCTCCTCTGCCGACCTGACCGGACGCAAGCCTTCTGCCAGGGTTGCGAGATAGTCAAGCTCACCATAGATATCGTCAATTCGTGGCAATACCTGCTCGCGTTGTTGCCGATTGAGTTCCGGTGGCGCCGGCAACGCTTCAATGCGACGTCGAAATTCCCGCAGCGACGTTTTTGCACTTTCGACATGAGCGAGGTAGGTCGTGCGCTGCTGCTGAACTGCCGCAAGTTGTCTTGGATCCAGCGAAGAAAACAGGCTCTCAGAGATCTTTGAAACGGACCGGCTCAATTGATTGCGGTCAGGGCTGCGATGAAGCAGAAAATCAAGGTCATCAACAGCTTCCTGATGCCACATCAGTCCCATGGCACCAATCCCGGCCATCGCAATGACCAGCAGCATCGCGCCAGCGAATAACGACACCAGTCGTCTGCGGATGCTGCGAAACAAGAACACGCCGACCTCCCTGTCGTTTGAACGCCCCGCGCTTGAAAAAAGGGGTCAGGAACCAATAGCCAAATGGCGCAGAGGGTGCTCCACACTATTGGTTCCTGACCACTTTTTAAAAGCCGAATTCTGCAGCAGGTCAACTTATCCGTCGGAAATCTGAACCTGCATCGCATCCGTATGGTATCGGCGAAACGCCAAAGTGGCCAGAGCGATTCGATGTGCCTGCCGACAAAGACCTTACGATGACCGCGATCGCTGATACATTTCACGCATCAGCACGTCGATGGCTTTGGCACGAGACTTAATCGTCTGACTGGTTTTTCCTGCCTGTTGAGCGGCACTGGCCTGTTTGCTTAACGCGGTGATTTCCTGAAAATCGACGTCCCATGCGCTGTCTCGTGCGGCCTGCACAAGATCACTCTGCACCTCTGCCAGATACGACAGGAATTCATCGGAGACGGTGGCATTAAAGGCCCGATAGGGAGATTTAAGATTGAATGCCGTGGGCGGGACAGATGGCCGCGACGAAGATGCATCTGCGAAAGATTCTGGCGGCACGCCGGTCGCAACGGGTTGGGGGTGAGTGGCGCCCGTCGTGATATCTTCGCTGGATGCCGCCGGGTTCCTGCTGACCATCCGCCGACTGATGAGCCACGAAAGGACGGACGCTGCGACCAGAATTACCGCCGGAACAAAATTCTTCATCACGACCAGCGTGATCCCGGCCAGCAGACACAAAACGGCAGTTCCCGCCAGCACAATCTGAGCCACATTTGACGGCTTGCCGGGGATGTCGATCGTCCTGTCAAGCGCCGGTGCCGCAGGTGGTTCAGCTGGCTTCTCTTCAACCGTACCGGGATAGCTGTCGATTCCGATGACCACCACAGTGGAGTTGTCTGAACCCCCACGACAGTTTGCCAGATTGATCAGCAGCCGGGAAGATTCCGCTGGCGGCAATGAAGCGACGGTCTGGCCGATCTCAACATCGGTCACATGATTTGTGAGTCCATCGGAACACAGGACAAAATGATCACCCGCTTCGACAGAAAATGGACCTTCAATGTCAATCTGTACAAGTGGATCAGGTCCAAGGCAGCGCGTGATCACATTTCGCGGATGAAAGAGTTCAACATTTTCAATGGTCGCTCGTCCCAGCCGGATCATTTCCCACTGCAGGCTGTGGTCAAACGTCAGTTGTTCGATGCGGCCTCGCCGGACTCGGTAAACGCGACTGTCACCGACATGCCCGATGGTTGCACCGTCCTCCGCCAGGCTCAGCACGCTACAGGTCGTTCCCATGCCTTCGAATTCCCGATTCTCCCGACCGCGATCGTTGATCGCCTTGTTCGCTGCAAAGATGGCCTGCCGCATCCGGCTTTGGACCGATGGGGCATCGCATTTGAAATACGCATGCGGCAACGTATCGACTGTAATGCGGCTGGCAAGATCGCCGACGGCATGCCCACCCATTCCGTCAGCAACCACAAACAAGTGTCCGCAGCGATGCCATTCGTCGTAGTCGGCACACAGACGCACTGCGAGTGAATCCTGGTTCGCCGAACGGCGCATCCCCACATCGGTACGCGAAGCATACTGTACGACGGGGGGAGACGGCATGGCGAGTTTACTCAGGGGCGACTGCGGAGCACTTCACAGAATCATCGGATCGCAACATTCTCACGCTCTGCAGCACAGTGTACAACTGTTGGTCTGCGAGACCAGCGAACAGGGCGAAAACGACAAAATCCCGTGAAAAGGAATGCACTCGCGGAGCGAACTCTCAGTTGTCGTTGACGTCGGACTGCGTCCCGCGATTTTCAGCCGATGGCAACCGGTTGTGAGGCTCTGCTTCGTGGTCTGCCAACACCGCCAGCCGGACCAGTTCAGCGGTACTGCCGACGCCAAGTTTTCGAGTTGCGTTTGCTCGATGTTTCTCAATCGTCTTCACGCTGATCGCCAGCTCTGAGGCGATGGCCTTATTGGCATTACCATATGAGACAAGCTGGACGACCTGCAATTCACGACGCGACAAGCGACGAATCTGCTGCCGTGCTCCGTCTCGACGGGACTGCCAGTTCCGAAAGGCAATCTCGTCAGAAATCGGCGCTGAATTGGCGGCGTTCAGATTAATCCCGTGGTCATATGAACCTGCGTTTGATTGAATCATGTTTCGTTGCTTCCTTCACTCGAATGCATCGTCTGCAGCGCCAGGACAGCCACCGGGCTGCACGAGGAATGGCTCAAGCCGAACCTCCCATTGCCACTGGCAGGCTAAGCCTGTACTTCCGGCAGTGACTGGTAGCCAGCTCCATTCCGCTGATGGTGATTGGGCGAATCTGCCAGGAGCATGATCCCGCCCGCCACAGAAACTTCTTCGGGATGTTGCAGAATCAAAATTAATCGAGAGGAAAGCGATTCAGTGCGAATGAGCAAAATGCGGGCTCATCCCGAGGGGGTTTCCAGGTAGCTTCGTGTACAGAAGCGACGCTGCACGCACCGCTGCGGATCAACACAAACAGTTGCGGATCAACACGGACGCTTGCGGATCAACACAGACGCTTGCGGTTTCACACAGACGCTTGCGGATCAACACAGACGCTTGCGGATCAACACAGACGCTTGCGGTTTCACACAGATGCTTGCGTGGAATCCCTTAGGCAAGAGTGCAGCGGAACGTGTCGAGTGTCATCTTTGAGGGAAAACACTTAGTGTGGTTTCGGACCGTGATCATGATCATCGACGTGTCCCTGACTGCCATGCTGACTTTCGGCGGCAGCTTTGTCCGCAATGATTGACGAGTAAGTCCACCAGCCGGCAATGCCCATTGCAAACACTGTGTAAAGAAACAGTGCCGACAGCATTTTTCCAATCGCGCCGCCCGCTGTGACGTCGTCGGTACCGAACTGTTCGATTTCCACTTGCGAAAAAAGTTCTGCCGAGTGCTCAGGGATGGCGGCTGCATGAGTGGCAGTGTCTGACATGGGAACGAATCTCGCGGTCGAAGTTCAGAATCGAAGAGTTTTTTAAAGCATCAGCATATCGCACAACCGGATTCTTGCGAATCCATTGATGTCGTGCCACCGGAGTTTTCCGGAATTGGGGTCAACACCGCCGCACGCTGCAGATCAGGATCCTCGACTTTCCCCTCCGGGATTTCACCAGAAAGCGTCTCGCCGACGGAAGACGTTGTGTTTCACAGGAATCTTTACTCCGACAGCGTTTCCCTGGCCACAGGACGGACATGAATGCCCATCCTACTGAATCCCAAGCAATTCACCCAAAATATTTTTCACCGGATGTGGGTGGCCTTTGTACTGACGAAATCCTTCGCCATATTGAGTTCCTATTTCGTTGCCGCGCAGGTGACTCCATCGTTCGCACGCATCCATGTATTCGTCCATTCCGTGCTGACGCCGAAGCCACTCCCGCTGACTTGCGTGACAGGCCAGAGCTTCCAGCTTGGCGGGCATTTCCGCAGAAATATCAATCACGAAATCCGGCTCAATGCGATTTCCAAAATGGTCGGTCCCCTCAACGGGATCCACATAGTACAGCCACGGAATCCTGAGGGTCGGCGGGGCTGGATCCCACTGACAAGTGCGATAATTCGGGACGGACGCATTGAAACACGCATCCCGTACCAACGCGCTCGTGATCTCATGGTCGTGCATATAGTCAATCGGCGGAGCCGTCAGGATAATGTTCGGGGCGGTGCGGCGCAGGAACTCGGTCATCCGGCGTCGGCTGTCATTGTCGAACACGATCGATAAGTCGCGGAATTCAAGACAGGAACATTCTGCTTCCATAATCACGGCGGCACGACGAGCCTCCTCGCGGCGGATGGTGGAGATCTCTTCGGCGCTGTATTCCGCACTGCCACCGTCGCCGGGCGTCATCGTCGCGACGGAAATCCGGCAACCCAGTTTCCGAAGTCGCCGCAACGTGCCCGCACACTGGAACTCGATATCGTCCGGATGAGCGTGAATCGCCAGTACATGCAGTTCGCCTGGATCTATGTCCATTTTGGTCTTCCTGGAATTCTGTGTGGAGCCGAAATTCCCCCTCAGTAACGTAGAACTAATGAAACTCACGCAGTTTTGCCACAAAGCGGCGTCCGGAACTCGGGCAAATTGTTCCCTTTGAAGACTCGTATTTTCCTGAACGACGGTTTTCTCTACAAAACCCGGTGCGATGTGAGTCTAAAACCGACGCTGCGAAGGATCGACGTTGATGCGGATATCAAAATTTTCACTGCTGTCCAGTGGCGTGCTGGTGATTGGATTCGCCGCGGGATGCGGCACCGGATCTTCGGAACCGAGTTCCACAACCACCGACAACGTCACCGCCGACAATGCAGTCAGGACGGCAGATTCCGGGACGACTGAAAAGAACCCTCGCACCCCGGGCGTCGTTGCCAGCATCGACAACGTCGATAAATCTGACGAACTGGACGGATCGAAATCAGATTCGGAAAGCGGTCAGAAGTCCCCGTTCCCGGACGACGAGGCCACTCGAACACTGCGTGAAATTCAACAACTCCGAATTTCACCCGTACCGACGGATCCTGCTGAAGCCAGAATAACCCGTCGTGAACGCTACGAACGCATCGTGGATATGGCGACAAAAGTGCTGCGGCTCACCATGCTCGAAGAAGTTCGCAAGCCGCAGTTTCACCTGGCCGTCGGACAACTTCTGGAGGCTCGCTTCCAGATGGCTCTGGCTGGAACGCAGGAGGACATCGACTTGTTTTATGCCGACGTGCATGCACTGAACGAACGCGACAAAAAGTCCATTGCGGCAGCCGAAGGTGTGTATTACATCGCTCGGTTCGCCCACACGAAAGCGGGACTCGTGGGCAAATCTCACCCGGTGTGGTTTGAAACACTGTCGCGCTGGGCTCGTGAATTTGCCGATCGATTTCCGGAACAGGCTCCCCGTGCGGCCAGTCTGCTGTTTGGCGCGGCGCGCAGTTGTGAACTTCAGGCGCTGGCGAGCACTGACAACGACCTGTCCACCAGGCTGCTGACAGAATCGCGGTTGTGCTACACCGCACTTGCTGAAAAATTTGCGACAACAGATCAGGGTCAGGAAGCGTCCGCATCGCTGCGTCGCATGGCTCTGGCGGGACAGACACTGTCGCAGTTCTCCGGCCCGACACTTGATGGCGGTTTCGTATCGTCGGATGACTTCACCAGAATACCCACCGTCATCTTTTTCTGGGATTCGGAGAGCGAAGAGTTCACTGCGGACTTATTGCCTGTCCTGGTGCAGATCAGCACCGCTCTGCCCTCATCGAGACTGCGAATGGTCGGCGTCGCGCTGGATGAAGACGAAGCGACGCTGAATGCGTATCTGGAAAATCACAAGGTCCCCGGCCAGCAGATCTTCTTCACTCAGGGAGAACAACGCTCCTGGAACAGCCCGCTCATCCGCTTCTGGGGAATCGCCCAAAGTCCGACTGTCTGGCTTGTGGATTCTCAAGGAAAAGTGATTTCCACCTCGCTGGAAGCCATTGAACTTGTGCCGGCGATTCAAAAAATTCTGAAGTAATCCGATTTCGCCGAAATCGGTGTTGCTTGAACATCATCTCACATCTTTAGAGTGCAGTTGCACCCAAACGTCGCTGTCAATTTCATTCTGCACCGCGCTCACCGAGCCGTCCAGCCGCAGGATGTTCACCAATCCCACGTGCATGGATCGAGCCGCACCCGCAAAGTTCCCCGGAACCGGACCATCGACACACGGCATGCCCTGTCGAATCAGTGCCGCCTTGGAATACTTCAACGTCAGCATCGTACAGGAAGTGATGCCATCCCCGTCCTGAGGATTCGGTCCAGGGTACTGCACGGCCGTCAAGTTCGCAGAGGGCATTCCCAAAGCCCAGGTTCCGCGCGGATCGAGCGGTTCGATACCCGCCCGGATTTCATCAATCCCCACGATGTTTGAGAGCCCGTTGGGAAAGTGCTTAAACCCAAATGACACATTGATGCCCCCGATTCCACTGCCGGAAACTGTGGCGTTGGTATTGATCAGATCGTTCGTGCCGGTGTCGAAGCCATCAACACAG
>Ga0209591_10005794_pt1 | contig 13794 bp, 9 predicted proteins | sample MAT01_FD_187207 | JGI IMG/M metagenome (GOLD analysis project Ga0209591, IMG submission 187207) | Freshwater microbial communities from Lake Fryxell liftoff mats and glacier meltwater in Antarctica - MAT-01 (SPAdes) (version 2) | ecosystem: Environmental > Aquatic > Freshwater > Ice > Liftoff... | reverse complement strand
CAATGAATGCAGCAGCGATCATTGCGCATTTTCTGCAACCGTGAACGGGGCATCGAACGTCAGCATCCGCGCATTCTTTGGCAACAACACGATTGTTAGCAACGGCTGCGCCCCTGGCCTTTGCTCTGTCAGCAATGGCGGTGCGCGTATCGCCGGTTCGGCGCGCTCGTTGTTCTACAACAATCTTTTTGCGGAGAATACCGGCACTGACATACAAGTGGGCGTGGCAACCGAGCTACGCAACAACAACTACGTGTCTGTCCAAGGCACGCCGGCCTTGCTGAACAATAATTTGAGTTTCGCCAACCCGCAATTTGTCAACTTACTCGACGACGACCTGCGCCTGCTCAGCAGTTCACCGATGCGCAACGCCGGCAGCAATGCCTTTGCGCTGCGCAACTTCGATTTGTCAGGCCTGAGCCGCATCAACTGGTTCATCGTCGACATCGGTGCCTACGCGAACCAGGACCAACTTTTCACCGACGGTTTCGAGTTCCTGCAATAAAACACGTCAGGCCACTGCTGGTATTCGGCGTGAGCCTTGCCCTGCTGAGCTTCGGCACACCTGTTCGCGCGGCTGATAGTCACTTTTGCGTCGACAGGGTCGCCGAGCTCGAAGACGCTACCGCCATCGGTCATGATTCTTGACCAGGGTGCACTGGCGTCTGCGCAACTTGGCTACCATGGAGCGTGTCAGGCGATACGCAAGCGCTGCGTACTCAGTCCCACCGTCAAGGTGCTCGCCGCCATTGCGGCTGCCGCCACCGCGGGGCTGATCAGACCCAGCATGGCCACCGGAATCAGCAGCAGGTTCCACAGCACCGCCCACACCAGGCTTTGGCGCAGCACGCGGTGGGTGCGGCGCGCGAGATCCAGCAACGCGGGGATCGCGTCCAGCCCATCGCGCATCAGCACCACCGCTGCGGCGAGTTTTGCGCTCTCGGTGGCGTCGCGGGTTGCGATGCCCAGATCGGCCTGCGCCAGCGCCATGCCGTCGTTGATGCCGTCGCCGATGAAGGCCACGCGCCCTCCCGCGGCCTGCAAGGCATCGACCACTTCGCGCTTGCGCTCGGGCGAGCATTCGGGCTGCACCCGCTGCGGCGGCAGGCCGAGCGCCAAGGCCATGCGGCGGCAGGCTTGCGCGCTATCGCCGCTGAGCACCATCGGCGTCCAGCCACTGCGCTGCAATTGTGCGAGCAGTGCTCCCGACTCCGCACGCGGCGTGTCGTCGAACAGCAGCGAGCCGGCGATCTGTTCGGCAGCGCCGGGAGCGGTGATCGCCAACCACACGCTGGTGCCCTCGTCGTCGCTCGCCTCCGGCAATGGATTGGCGTTGATCCAGCGCGCGCTGCCCAGTCGCAATCGCGTGCCGGCCAACAGCCCGCAAGCAGGTGCCGTCAATTCGAACACGATGCCTGCGCCAGGAATCGCCTGCGCGTGGCCGGGCAGCGCGACCTGCGGCCCGCTGGCGGCCAGCGCGCGCGCAATGGGGTGGCTCTGGCCCGCGTCGATGCCGCGCGCAATCGCCAGCAGGTCGATATCGGGCATCGCGCTGCGCACTGCGCGCAGTTGCATGCGCCCGCAGCTGAGCGTGCCGGTCTTGTCGAACAGCAGATGGTCGATACGGGCCGCGCGCTCGAACGCGGAAGGATCGCGGATCAACAATCCGTGCCGACTGGCAGCGCTGATGGCGGTGGAGATGCTCAGCGGAATCACCAGGGTCAGCGCGCACGGACATGCGATCAGTATGGTTGCCAGCGCGCGCTCCCACGCTTGCGCGGGGCTGGCACCGGTGGCCAGCGCCAGCACTGGTGCGATCACGCCGGCCACCAGCGCGATGATCGTGATCGCCTGCGCCATGCGTTCGGAGGTGCGCTGCAGGGCGGGCTTGGCGAACAGCGCCTGCTGGATCAGGCGCGCCCAGCTGTCGAGCCGGCGTTCGCCGACGGCGGCGACGACTTCGAGCTCCAGCACGCCGGCACCGTTGATCGCACCGGCCGGCACCAGGTCGCCGACCGTGACTGCGACGGGTTGTGATTCGCCGGAGACGAGTGCCAGGTCCAGCGTCGAGTGACCGCGCACGATCCGCGCATCGACCGCTGCCACGCCGCCGCTGCTCACCCGGATCACATCGCCGCGCTGCAGCGTCGCGGCCGGCACCAGATGGAACAGTCCGCCCTCGTCGCGTCGCTGCGCCTGCTCGGGTGCGAGCGCCAGCAGTTCGCGCACGCGGTCGGTGGCGTGCCGGCGCAGCACGCGCTCGCCCAGACGCGACGCGAGCTGGAAGATCACCAGCATCACCGCGGTGTCGAAGTACACCTGCGCGAGATCCTGCGCGAGATTGCCCAGCGACAGCACGCTCGCCGAGGTCACCGCCACCGCGATCATGGTGTCCAGTCCGGGCGTGCGTGCGCGCAGGGTGCGCCAACCGGCGATGATGAACGGCCACGCGCACCAGCTGATCACCGGCAGCGCGAACAGCGCCTGCGCCCACGAAAGGCCGAGGCGGGTCGCGGGATCCAGATCGCTGCTGAAATAGTCGGCCAGCGCGAAGCCCATGCTCCACATGCCGAACACCACCGCCACCGCAAGCCGCGTCGCCAGCGCGCGCTCGAGCGGCGCATGCCGCGGTATCGCTTCATCGAGCCCGCGCACCGCGCGCACCGCATAGCCGAGCCGACCAACACTGTCGATCAACTGCTGCGGATCGGCGCGCGCGGGGTCGTAGCGCACGCGTGCGGCCTCGGCGGCAAACGATACCTGCGCGCTGGCGACACCCGGCTGCCGTTTGAGGGTGATCTCGACTGCGCGCGCGCAGGCCGGACAGAACATGCCTTCGACCGCGAGCAGTGCGTCGACCGCACTTTCGTGCGCCAACTCGGTTTGCGCAACACCCGCGGCAGCGGCGATCTGCGCGCTCACGGCGTGATGCCGGTCGCCTCGACCAGCGCCGCACCACTCTCGAACGCATCCGGATCATTCGCCCATCGCGCGCGCGCCGAGGCCACCTCGGCAGGCGTGATCGCGGACGCCTGGTTACCCAGGTTGCTACGCAGCCACGTCGCCACGGCTGCCAGCTCTTCGTCGTCGAGCACATCGCGGAAGCTGGGCATCTGGCCGTTGTAGGAATTGCCCTTGACCGTGATCGGCCCATTCAATCCGCGGATCAGGATCGCCAGCGGCAGCGCTGCGTCGGCTACCACCCACTCGGAGTTGGCGACCGGCGGAAATGCACCGGTGATGCCAGCGCCGTTGGCCTGGTGGCAGGCGGCACAGCGAACGCCATAGATCTTCCCGCCATCGAGGATGCGCGGCGGATCGGCGGCGAGCGCTGCCAGATCGCGCTGATCGCCGTAGCGAGCAGCGGTTCCGCTGGGCGTGGTGAACACCGTCCAGGTGCCCCACAGCGCGGTGGCGACAAAGATCGCCACCACCATCCACGGCAGCGGGCGCACTTCCTCGTCGGGATCGGCCAGCTCGCGCTCGTGCGGACGCTGCTTGAGCCGATCGTTCATGGCGCAGGCGCAGCCGCCGCGGGCTGATCGGTTTCGGCGGCAGCCTGCACCGGCGCAATGCGATCCCGATACACCGGGTAGCTGCGGTCCAGCGCCAGCAGATACGCGGTCAGATCCAGCGCATCCTGGCCGGCCACGATGACGCCCTCTGCGGGTGCATACGGTGGCGGCACCGATACTGTCTTGTCACCGGCGGCTGCAGCCTGCTTGATCAAAAACATGTACGGATAAGCCGGCATGATGCTGCCGGGCATGTAGGCGCGCGGCTGGTACAGGTGCCCCAGATGCCAGTCCGCCGATGGCTGGCGCACGCCGATGTTGAACAGGTCCGGACCGGTGCGCATGGTGCCCAGCAGGTGCGGGCGGTCGTACACGTAGTCGGCCGGCACCGAGGCGCGACCCCAGCCTCGGCTCGCATCCGGACCGAGTGCGGCATCGCGCGGCTGCTGCGAATGGCAGTAGATGCAGCCGCTGGCGATGTACACCGCGCGCCCGCGCAGCTCCTGCTCGGAATACGGCTTCAGACCCTCCGGGGCCTGAAGCTTGTGCAGCTGCAGATACGGCAGCACGACCAGTGCTGCGGTCGCGAAAGCCAGGATCAGCATCGCGCCGGTGACCAGCTTGCGCTCACTGTGCATTGGCGAGCGCCTCCCGCTCGGCCAGCTGCACCGCACCGACGCGCTTGGGCCCCAGACGCAGTGCGACGATCGAGAAGTGCACCGCGAAGATCAGATGGCCGAGCGTCATCAGCGTACCGCCGATCGAGCGCCCATACAGATACGGGATGGTCAGCAGGACCGAGTCCATGAACGGCCGTTCGGCGTCGAGCATTGCCTTGCCCTGCAGCCAGCCGCCGATGGTCAGCGACACGAAATAGATGCCGATGCCGATCGACGACAGCCAGAAGTGCGCGGTGATCAGGCGCGGATACGGCCATTCGTACTCGGTCACGCGCGGCATCACGAAGTAGATGGCGCCGAACATGATCATGGTGAAGAACCCATACATGCCCAGATGCGCATGGGCGACGGTGTAGTGGGTAAAATGGGTCACCGCATTGATACTGCGCAGCGCCTCCATCGAGCCCTGCAGCGAAGTCAGCGTGTACAGCATCGCGCCGAGCACGACGAAGCGCAGGGTCGGCGAATGGCGCAAGGCGTCGAAGCGACCGACCACCGTCATGTGCTGGTTGATCGCCACCGTGATCACCGGCACGGCCATCATCACGCTCTGCACGATCGACAGCGTGATCAGCCACGAGGGCAGCGGCCCGCCGATCAGATGATGCCCGCCGACCTGCGAGTAGAAAAACGCGAGGGTCCAGAAACCCAGCAGCGACAGGTTGTACGAATAGATCGGCCGACCCAATACCTTGGGAATGAAGTAGTAGGCCGCTGCCAGTCCCAGCGGGGTGAACCACAGGCCCAGGACGTTGTGGCCGAACCACCAGTTCATCGCCGCCTGCTGCACCCCGAAGTGCACGCCCGGCACGTTTGCCACCAGATACAGCACGGGAAACCAGAACAAGGCAGCACCCATGTACCAGACCGATACATACAGATGATGCACCTTGCGCGCGGCCAGGGTTTTCAGCAGCGGCACCGCCATCAGGCCGCCAGCGATCACCAGCAGCAGCGGGATCGGAAACGGAAACTCCAGCCATTCCAGACCGGCGCTGTAGCCGGCGAGCAGCGCTACCGCGCCGCAGAACACGCCGAAGCTCCACAACAGCACGCCGGCAATCGCAAAGTACTCGCCGCGCAGCGGCGTGCGCAGCAGTCGCGGCAGCATCCAGAACGCGATGCCGACACCGGCCAGCGATGCCCAGCCATAGTTGACGACGTTCAGGTGCAGCGGCCGCAGGCGACCGAAGCCGAGCGCGGCCCACTGCGTAAGCCAGTCCGGCCAGTGCATCTTCAGCGCGCTGGTCAGGCCCGCGAAAGAGCCGAACACCAGCCAGAACATCGCCAGCGTCAGTGCCAGCCACACCACCCGCACCGACGAGCGATCGATCTCGCGGCGCTCGAGCAAGAGCTCGTCGGACATCGCTGCGTGCGGCATCGCCCCGGAAGCCGATTCGATCGATGCCTGCAGCCTGCCGGCACCCGCACCCGCCGCGGGATCTTCGGCCAGACCCACCTCGTCGTCGCCGAAGATCACTTCGGCATCGCGCTTGGAGGTGCGCAGCAGTCCCTTCGACAGCGAGGCGATGAATACCAGCAGTGCCACCAGCGACAGCAGGAAGCTCGCACCCAGCAGGGCGATGGTGAAGTCCACGCTCAGCCGCCAGCCTTGCCGATCATGAACTGCACCGCGAGGCGGATGTCGGCATCGCTGAGCGCCGGATTGCCGCCTCTGGGAGGCATCGCACCCTTGCCCGTGATCACGTGCTGGACCAGCAGATCCTCACCTTGCGCCAGGCGCGGCGCCCACGCAGCCGCGTCGGTGAGCATCGGCGCGCCCGCCGCACCACTGACGTGGCAGGCCATGCACAGTCCGCCGTAGATCGTTTCCCCGGGCGATGCGGCAGCCGTTGCCAACACCGGCGCGGCGGCGGCGGCGGCGGCTTCGGCGGCCGCAGCGAGCTTGGCCCGACCGGTGTCGCCCGAGTACACCTCGCCGACCGGCCGCAGGTTGCGCGCGATCCGCTCTGGCGTGAGCGCTGCGGACTGCTCGCGGCGATTCAGTACCTGCTCGATCCCGAAATAGGCGACGACCACCAGGCCCAGTGGCAGGATCAGCGAGGCTGCCGCGATGGCGGCCAACTTCGATGGTGAATCGACGAGCGGTTCGTGCGGGCTCATGACCTTGCCAGAGCGTAGAGGAGGCGCAGACTGCTGCGGCCGAAGACAGGAAACGATGTTGCAAATGGCATGTCGCGGTAGCACCATTCGACGGGTCCCATAGTATGCGCCGGCCCGCGCGTTGCGGGGTCAAAGGAACGTAGAGGCGCGGCTGTTCGCCGCACTCCGCATCCACCGCAACGAGCCGCAGCCGGTCGCCTGCATGGCGCTTGCGACAGCGCAAAGCGCGGTCGGTTCCAACGGTCTGTCGATCCGACATACGCCAGCCGCTTGCGCCCGGCCACGGGCCTCGGCATGGTGGCGGCTCCAACCGCAAGCGACCGCGCATGACCACGCCCTATCCCCACCTGCTCTCGCCGCTCGATCTGGGCTTCACCACCCTGCCCAACCGGGTGCTGATGGGGTCGATGCATACGGGGCTTGAAGACCGCGCGGCCGATTATCCGAAGCTGGCGGCGTATTTCGGCGAGCGCGCGCGCGGTGGCGTGGCGCTGATCGTGACCGGTGGCATCGCGCCCTCGGTGCAGGGCTGGCTGGGACCCTTCGCATCCAAACTGTCGTGGCCGTGGGAGGTCAATCGCCATCGCAAGGTCACCCACGCGGTGCACGCCGAGGGCGGCAAGATCGCGATGCAGATCCTGCACGCGGGCCGCTACGGCTATCACCCGCTGAGCGTGGCGCCATCGCGGGTCAAGAGCCCGATCACGCCGTTTACGCCGCGCGAGCTGTCCGCACGCGGCATCGAAAAGACCATCGAGGATTTCGTGCAGACCGCGGTGTACGCGCGCGAAGCCGGCTACGACGGCGTCGAGGTGATGGGCTCGGAAGGCTATCTGATCAACCAGTTCCTGGTCGCGCGCACCAACCGGCGCGACGACGAATGGGGCGGCAGCTTCGCCAACCGCATGCGCTTTCCGGTCGAGATCGTGCGCCGCACGCGAGCCAAGCTGGGCCAGGATTTCATCATCATCTATCGGCTCTCGATGCTCGATCTGGTCGATGATGGCCAGAGCTGGGAGGAGATCGTGCAACTGGCCAAGGCGATCGAGGCGGCGGGCGCGACCCTGATCAACACCGGCATCGGCTGGCACGAAGCGCGCATCCCGACCATCGTCACCAGCGTGCCGCGCGCGGCCTTCGCCTTCGTCACCCAGAAGATGAAGGCTGAAGTGCGCATTCCGTTGATCACCACCAACCGCATCAACATGCCCGAGGTCGCCGAGCGCATCATCGCCAGTGGCCAGGCCGACATGGTGTCGATGGCACGCCCGCTGCTGGCCGATGCCGAGTGGGTGAACAAGGCGCGCAGCAATCGCAGCGACGAGATCAACACCTGCATCGCCTGCAACCAGGCCTGCCTGGATCACGTGTTCGAGCGCAAGACTGCATCGTGCCTGGTCAATCCGCGCGCCTGCGCGGAGACCGAACTGAACTGGACGCGCACCACCCATCCACAGCGCATCGCGGTGGTGGGTGCCGGCCCCGCAGGTCTTGCCTGCGCCACGGTGCTGGCCGAGCGCGGCCACAAGGTCACGCTGTTCGATGCAGGCAGCGAGATCGGCGGCCAGTTCAACATGGCGAAGAAAATTCCCGGCAAGGAGGAATTCCAGGAAACCTTGCGCTATTTCGGCCGCCGTATCGAGATCACGGGCGTGGAGCTCAAGCTCGCCACCCGCGTTGAAGCACGCGATCTTGCACCGACACAGTTCGATGCCGTGGTGCTCGCCACCGGGGTGACCCCGCGCACACCGCGCATCGAAGGACTCGATCACCACAAGGTGCTCAACTATGTCGACGTACTCGCGCATGACAAACCGGTCGGACAGCGGGTCGCGGTCATCGGCGCCGGCGGGATCGGCTTCGACGTCGCCGAATTCCTGGTCGACCAAGGCCATTCGGCAACCGTCGATGCACCAAAGTGGCTGCGCGAGTGGGGCATCGACCCGGCGCTGGCGACCCGTGGCGGGCTGGTCGCGCCGCAACCCAGCGCGCCGCAGCGGCAGGTGTTCCTGCTGCAGCGTTCCGAGGGCAAGCTCGGCGCGCGCCTCAACAAGACCAGCGGCTGGGTCCACCGCAGCACGCTGAAGATGAAGCGCGTCGAGATGATCGGCGCGGCGACTTACCAGAAGATCGACGACCGCGGACTGCATCTGCTGATCGGCACCACCCCGCGCCTGCTCGAGGTCGACAATGTCGTGCTGTGCACAGGACAAGAACCCAACCGCGCGCTGCACGCCGCGGTCGTCGCCAGCGGCGTGCCGGTGCACCTGATCGGCGGCGCCGATATCGCGGCGGAGCTGGATGCCAAGCGTGCGATAGACCAGGGCACGCGATTGGCCGCGCGGCTCTGACACCGCTCGCGACAACGCGGTCGCAGATGGGTTGATCAGGGCCGGCATCGCGTTCGAGCATGCCGTGTCCGTCGCGGCGAAGCCCGGCCCATCGACGAAAGGAGACGTCCATGCTGCCGATCCATCGCGCACTGCTGATCCTGCTTGCCGCTGCAGTGACCCCCGCTGCCGCCACCGACACCGTCGACCTCGAACCATGGCTGCGCCGCGAGGGCTTCGTCGACGTGCAACTGTTCCCGGATGGCGAATACCTCGCGGCCACCGTCGCACGCGAGGACCAGACCTTGCTGGCGGTGATCCGCCGTAGCGACCTCAAGGCCACGGCCAGCTTCTCGCTCGGCGCGAACACCCACGTTTCCAACTTCGACTGGGTCAGCGCGGATCGTCTGATCGTGTCGATCGCCGAGAAGTTCGGCGTGCTGGAGACGCCGATCCCCACCGGCGAGCTGTAAGCGCTCAATGTCGACGGCTCGCGCGCCAAACTTTTGGTCGGCCTGCGCGCCACCGGCGAGGATGACGCGCAGATCCTCGGCGAGCGCTTCAACCCGCGTGCAGTCGCCGCCTACTTGCTCGACACCCTGCCAAACCAGCCGCGCCACGTGCTGATCGAGGCATGGCCGATGACCCTGATGCCCACGTCGCGGGTCGAGCGCATGGACATCCACACCGGCAAGCGCAAGGCCGTCGCCGAGGCGCCGCTGCCGCGCGCCAGCTTCACCACCGATGCTGCGGGAAAAGTGCGATTCGCGCTGGGCATGGCCGGCGACAATGTGAGCAAGCGCTATCACCGAGCGGCAGACAGCAACGACTGGACACTGGTCAACGACGAGGCGGCCAGCGGCATCGTCGAAACTCCTGTTGGCTTCGATGCTGCCGGCCGCGTGGCCTACCTGCGAGCGCAACGCGCGCAAGGCCCGGATGCCGTGATCGCCTACGACACCATCGAGGGCTCGCGCAAGCAACTGCTGCGCGATGCCGCGCTCGACCCGTGGACGATCCTGCGTTCGGCCGGACCGGGCCGCGAGCCGATCGGCGTGGCCTACACTGGCGCCACTGTGCGCACCGCGTTTTTCGACCCCGAGCATCCAGAGGCGCTGCGCCAACGCAGCCTGGAGAAGGGCTTCGGTGGCCTGCCGGTGCTGCCGGTGTCTGCCAGCAAGGATGCGCGCTATGCGCTTGCGCTGTCGTGGTCGGCACACAACCCCGGCGACTTTTTCCTGTTCGATACCGGCAACAGCCGCGCCGAGCGGCTGCTCAGCCGCCGCTCGTGGATCGATCCCGCGCTGTCGGCCGATGTGCAGCCGATGCGGCTGGAAGCGCGCGACGGTCTTGTGCTGGACGGCTTCGTGACCCGCCCGCGTGGCAGCAAAGGCAAAATGCCGTTGGTGGTGATGCCGCATGGCGGTCCCTTCGGCGTGTTCGATCGCCTTGCATACGACGACGATGCCCAGCTGCTCGCCGCGGCGGGCTACGCGGTACTGCAACTGAACTTCCGCGGTTCGGGCAACCGCGGGCGCAGGTTCCGCGAGGCCGGTGCACTGCAATGGGGCGCGCGCATGCAGGACGATCTGACCGGCGCGACGCGCTGGACAATCGCCGAAGGCATTGCCGATCCAGAGCGCATCTGTCTGGTTGGCGGCAGCTACGGAGCCTACGCGGCGATGATGGGTCTGGCCCGCGAGCCGGATCTGTACCGCTGCGGCGTCGGCTACGTCGGGATCTACGATCTCGCGATAATGGCCGGCGATCGGATACGCCGCGGCGAATCGGTGGAGACCTGGATGGCGCAGTGGGTCGGTGCAGACGACGCGCTGCTTGCGGCATCGGCCACCAGCCACGCTGCAAAGATCAAGGACCCGGTACTGCTGGTTGCCGGTGGGCGCGACCGCATCGCGCCGCAGGCGCACACGCGCGCGATGCACAAGGCGCTGGAGCGTGCCGGTGCCGAGGTCGACACGCTGTACGTCGCCAGCGAAGGCCACGGCTTCTTCGCCGAGAACAACCGCCGCGCCTCCGCCACGCGCCTGCTCGCATTCCTGTCGACACACCCCGGCGGCAAGACCGCTGCATCGCCTTCGCGTTGACGTCTGCTGGTTTACCGGCGGCAGCAAGCCGCCGGCAAACGCTACGGTGCCTGCAGGTAATCCACCGCCAGGCTCACCAGCGCATCCAGCGCCAGCGGCAGTCCCGCTTCGTCGACGGTGAACATGGGCGAGTGGTTGGTCGGCGCCTTGCGCGGGTCGATGGCGGGATCGGTGACACCGATGAACACGAACAGACCCGGCACTTCCTGCGCATAGTAGGAAAAATCCTCGGCGCCGGTGGTCAGCGGCACGCGCACCACGTTGGCCTCGCCGGCGACGCGGTTCAAGGTTGGCAGCATGCGTTCGGTCAGGCGCTGCTCGTTGACGGTGACCGGATAGCCCTCGTCGATCAGCACCTCGGCGGTGGCGCCCTGGCTGATCGCGATGCTCTCGGCGGTGCGCTTGATGCGCTCGAAGATCTGCACGCGATGTTCGGGCTTGAAGGTGCGGATGGTGCCGATCATCTCCACGCTGTCGGGAATGATGTTGTCGCGGATGCCGCCGTTGATCGCGCCGAAACTGATCACCGCCGGCGTATCGGTGATGTCGATCTGGCGGCTGATGATGGTGTTCATGCCGTTGACGATCTGCGCGGCGGTGGTGATCGGGTCGACGCCCTGCCACGGCCGCGAGCCGTGGGTCTGCACGCCCTTGACCTTGATGGTGAACGAATCCACCGCGGCCATCAGCGGGCCGCTGCGGTAGCCGATGCGGCCGGTGTTGAGGTTGCTGGTGACGTGCAGGCCCATCACCGCGTCGGGTTTGAGCTCTTTGAACAGGCCTTGTTTGAGCATCAGCTCCGCCCCGCCCTCCTCGCCCTCGGGCGCACCTTCTTCGGCCGGCTGGAAGATGAACATCACGGTGCCCGGCAGGTCGGCGCGCAGCTTCGACAGCACGGTGGCGGTGGCCAGCAGGTTGGCCACGTGGGTGTCGTGCCCGCAAGCGTGCATCACTCCGACGGTCTGCCCGCGATAGGTGGTGGTGACCTTGGATGCGAACGGCAACCCGGTGGCCTCGGTCACCGGCAGCGCGTCCATGTCGGCGCGCAGCGCGATCACCGGGCCCGGCTTGCCGCCCTTGAGAATGCCGACCACGCCGGTGTACGCGATCCCGGTGCGCACGCTGTCGAGCTTGAGTCCACGCAGGACCTCGGCCACCTTGGCCGCGGTGCGGGTCTCGCGATTGCCAAGCTCCGGGTTCTGGTGGAAGTCGCGGCGCCAGGCGATCAGCTGATCCTGCACGGCACCCAGCTCGCGTTCGATCGCAGCGCGTTCGATCGCGGCGGCGGCGGTCCCCGATGGCAGCGCGGCGAGGGCGAACAGGGTGGCGAGGCAGACGGCGCGGATCGGCATGTCGGGTCTCCGGGAGCGAATGCCGAGTGTCGTGGGGTGCTCGTGCGGGTGCAAGAGTGCGTGACGCTTGCGCGCCTGCTCGGGTAACGTTGCAGCATGTCCGACCGCGCCCTGATCGACCGTCTGCTCGACCTCACCGGCTTTCGCGGCGATGCTCCTGGCGCATTCCGCGCCCTGCACACCTGCATCCTGCGCGGGCTGCCCGGCGTCGGGATTGCAATGCTGCATGCCACCGGGCTGGCCGCGGGTCGCGCTCGGCTTGCAGGCTTGTTCGCTGCCGACGGCAGCGAGGTGATCCCCGGCCACGACGCCGATTCGCGCGGCGGGCGGCTTCCGGTGTTCGACGATGCGCTGGCGGCCCGCTGCGTGGCCAGCGACGCGCCGCTGCGGGTGCTGACTTCCGACCGCGAGCGCAGCCTGCCGTTGGCGCAGGCGCTGCTCCGACCGGCAATCATGCTGGCATTGCCGGTCGACGCCCGCGACCGCACCGGATACCGACTGCTGCTCACCAGCGCAGACCCGGCGCGCTTCGACGCGGTCGACGATGGCGCGCTGTGGCGCGAATGCCGGCTCGCCTTTGCGATCCTCGCCGCGGGCTTTTACGAAACCCGGATCGAGCACCAGCAGCAGTCGATCACGGGACTGGCCGAGATCCAGCGGCTGCTGCAACCCGGTGATCCGGCGATCCGCGGAATCACCCATGCGGTGCACTGGCAGCCGGCGGAAACCGCGGCCGGCGACTACTACGACCTGATGAGCCTGAGCCACATCTTCGACGACTTCGAGGACCGCGGCGCAGATGCGTGGGGCGTGATGATGGCCGACGTCTCCGGGCACGGTGCTGCGTCGGCGATGGAAGCGGTGCAGTTCGACGCGATCCTGCGCACTTACGGCGGCAAAGAGCCCCCGGGCGGCCCGGCCGGCGCGCTGTGCTACGCCAACCGGCACTTTTTCTCACGCCGCCAGCGCCCGCACTTCCTGACCGTGTTCGGCGGCGCCGGGCGGCCCGATATCGGCGGCTTCCGCTTCGTCAACGGCGGACACCTGCCGGCCCTGCGCAGGCGTAGCGATTCGCTCGATTGGCTGGGCCGCGACGACGATGCCGGCATTCCGCTGGGAATCCTGCGCGAGCACCAGTGGCACAACGTCGATACCGACTTGCGCTGCGGCGATCTGCTGGTGTTCTACACCGACGGCATCGTCGAGGCGCGCGACCGCAGCGGTGCGATGTTCGGCAGCGAGCGGCTCGCGTCGCTCATAGCCTGCGGCAGCGACGAGCCTGCTGAGGTCGTGGCACGGGTCCGCGAGGCGCTGTTCACCCATCAGGACGCCGAGAGCGGCGTCGACGACCAGACGCTGCTGGTGGTGCGCCAGGACATGGTTTGAGGTCCGGCGCGGCCAAGAGTTGCGATTCGATACGCTGCTGCGCGGAATCCGAAGCGGCAGCGACCGTGGCGATCGGCTGTTGCGCGGTCGCCGGCATGCCGGCTCCCACAGCGAGATCGCTGCCCCGCGGCCAGTCTTGCAGTTTTCGAAGCACGCGATGAAATGGCTGGCGGTGGCAGCGTTGAATCTGTGGGAGCTGCCATGGCAGCGACTGGGGTCGCGGCGGTAGCGGAGGGTGCCGTCGCCGGCATGCCGGCTCCCACAAGGGTGCCGTCGAGGGCATGCCGGCTCCCACAAGGGTG
>Ga0209591_10005793_pt1 | contig 13795 bp, 20 predicted proteins | sample MAT01_FD_187207 | JGI IMG/M metagenome (GOLD analysis project Ga0209591, IMG submission 187207) | Freshwater microbial communities from Lake Fryxell liftoff mats and glacier meltwater in Antarctica - MAT-01 (SPAdes) (version 2) | ecosystem: Environmental > Aquatic > Freshwater > Ice > Liftoff... | reverse complement strand
GTTTCTGGCCTACGCGGGCGACAAGTTGCTCGATATTGCGATGGAGCGGAGAGGCTAACCCTGTGACCACCTGGATCACCATTGCCCTGCTGCTGTTCGGCCTCTGGCGCGTGGCCCGCCCCGTGTGGGCGTGGGGCGTTGAGGCGGTGGCGCTGGCCTTTGGTGCGCCTGATGATCCCGGCGAGGCGGCCATGTACGCGCCCGACGCCCCGGACTATGGCGCCGCGCTTGCGGCGGACGACGCCGACGACGACACGCCGCTGCGCGCGGATGAGTGGCTGCGCCTGCTCAATGCCGAGCCGGACATCGTGCCACACATCGCCGCCTATGGCACCACGGGCGCGGGCAAGACCCAGCTGATCCAGGCAGTGTTGAGCCAGCGCGGCGGGGCGCTCGTGATCACCACGCCCAAGCCAGCGGTACAAGACCGCTGGAACGGCTTTCCTGCCGTGCGCCTGGTCTACCACCCCGAGACCCAGGAGCCAAGCTACCGCGCCATGGCCGACGCCATTGAGGCGGTCTACCGCGAACTGAACTGGCGCGGCATGCAGGACGCCGCCGGGGAGCCGCTGACGCTCATCATTGACGAACTCAGCACCACTATTGCCGAGGCGCGGCGTGAGGGGCGCGATCTGGTGCCCTGGCTGATCGCCATCTGGCTGCGCGGGCGGAGCGCAGGCGTGCGCCTGATCACGATGGACCCGACGATCAATGTGCGGGGCTGGGGGCTTGACGGGCGCGGCGACGTGCGGGCAAACATCGCGTTTGTGCGCTGCGAGCGCGGCACCTATCGCGCCTGGCTCGGCGAGCTGGAGGAGGTGCGGGACGACCCGGCCCGCGCCGTGGAACTGGATACCGCCATGGTACTGAGCCTGGCCCAGCACGCCCCGGCTCCTGGACAGGTCTGGCAGCCCCCGACACGCGGCACGAGCAGCGCAGCAGGCGCCGCGCCAGCGGGCGACATAGCCCAGCCCACGAGCGCCACGGCCACGCGCTACGAGACAAATCTGGTGCGCGCCTGGTACGAGGGGGGCGAGACCGGCATGCGCGCACTGGCGCGGCGGCTCTACGCCGCGCGCGGCGGACAGCCGCCCTACGACGGCTCAGGCGGCCCCTACTACGCCGTGCGCGGGGCGTTGCAGGGCGTTTCGGATGAAACGTTATTCGCGGCGTTATAGGCGTTATAACGCCAAATAACACCCCGCGAATAACGGCATAACACCATAACAGGAGGCACGCAATGAAGAACGCACTGGCCCGGCGGCTCGGGCCGTTTCTCGACCTGCTCGACGCGCGCTATCTGCCGCTGCTGTTTGTCGCCACGCCCCAGGCGTTCACGGTCTATGCATGGCTCCTGGCCGATGGGGCGCCGTTCTGGGTGGCGCTGATGGGCGGCATCGGTTTCGAGTTCGTGTACGTCGGCGCGATCGCGTGGGCGGAGCGGGGCGCGGGCTGGCAGGCGGCCCGCGTGCCAGCCATTACGGCGCTCGTGTTCAGCGTGGCCGTGGCGGTGGCCCACTACGGCGCGCATAGTGGCCCGCTGGCGATCCTGCATATTGGCTTCCCCCTTGTGGGCTATGCCTACATGCGGATGATGCACGCGCCGACTGGCCCACGGCTTGACGAGCTGCGGGCCAGTCTGGACCAGGCCGGGACGGAGCTGTCCCACGCGCGGGCCACGCTGCGGGACATGGAGCGCGAAGCGGCCCGCGTCCCGAGCCTGCTGGCCCAGCGTGACGACGAGCTGGTCCAGCTGCGGGCCGATGTGGGCCACTGGCAGGGCGTGGCGGCCCGCCCCGCGCTCACGGCGGACCACGAGACGGTACAGATCGGGACGCGCGCCTACTCGCTACGGGACGCGGCCCAGGCGCTCGGGACAACGAAGAGCACGCTGGCCCGCAAGTTGGGACAGCTGGCCCAGGAGTAAGGCCACGCGACCGCCTAGCACCCCCTGGTTCCTCGTGAGCCAGGGGGTGCTTTCGTGTGCGGTGACAGGGCTTGACAATTCAAGCTACTTGATTTATAATGACTCCAGTGAGGGAAGCAGGACACAAGGAACACCGCAATGCAGAACGCCCCCGCTACTGAGAAGCAGACCGCGTATATCGCCGAACTGCTCTACAAGCTCGGCGCTGCTGCCCGCGACACACAGCGCCACAACCGCGAGCAGATGGCGCAGATCGACCGCCTTGACCACGGCCCGCTGCGCGCGCAGCGGCTGGCAAGCGTGGCGCGCAACATCGCCGCCGCCGAGCAGGTCGAGGCGCTGTTTGCGCGCATCGCGGCGCCTGCCGAGATGACTCAGGCCCGCGCAAGCCGCTGGATTGAACTATTCAAGCAGGGCGATCTTGTCATGCTCGACAAGATGCTCGACAACCCGAAGATCGCCGAGGGGTTCGGGGTAGTTCAGCCGACAGCCGAGATGTTCAAGCAGTACCGCAGATACTAGGAGCATCACGATGACCACGGCATACCACGGCACCAAAAACTCTGGCCTTACCGCTGGCGTGCTGAGTGGCGCAAGCACCGACTTTCTCGGCTTGTACGTCACCGACAGCGCAGACCGGGCGCAGCTCTACGCCGACGCGCAGGCGACCCGCGAGGTTTGCGCCGAGGTTCGCCGCGCACCCGGCAGCGCCGTTGTGACGCTGGAGACGGATGCGCCGATTGTCTGGAGCCGCCGCGCAGCAAACCATCACACGCTTGACGTGTGCGAGGCAGTGGTGCAGGCGTGGCGCGTCGTGGGCGTGACCGTCTACGCAACGACCTACGACCTTGCCCACGCTGCGATGAAGGTCAATGGCCGCTACGTGCCGACGTACCCCTATCTGCGCGCCCAGCTCGGGGATCTCCTTACCATTGTGGAGGCCTAGATGCCAGCTAACACCCGCGAGCGCACCGCCGCTCTCCAGGACGCCGCCCGCGCCTCCCTGGAGGCGCGAGGCGTCAACATCGCCGAGTCCGTGCCGATCAAAGCGCTGGCGCCCGCGTTTGCGCGGGCGCAGGCGTGTCACCTCGACACCGCCAAGCGCCACCTAGCCAAAGCCGTGCGCAGGATGCGCGGCGAACTGGTGGCAAGCTGGGGTGGCCCCCGCGACGGCGCAGGCAGGCCGCGCAAGGTTGCCTAGCTCGCCTCGCCTCGCACCCCCTGGCTCCTCGTGAGCCAGGGGGCTTTTTGTGTGCGCCAGCTTGCCCCTTGACAGCATTGCTAGCATCTGATATACTCTCATTAGTGAGAGCAATGCTAGCAGAGCAGAAAGAGACAGGGCAATGACGTACAACATCAGCGACATGGAAACGTACGGACGCGGCTGGGCCTGGACGCTTATCATTGTCGAGGCAGGCGAGCAGCAGGCAGTTGCGTGCCGCACAAGCCAGGATCGTGACGGCCTTTGGGTGGGCGGGCATCAGCTCCTCGGCGCAACGCAGTTCACGCTCTCGGCAGACAAGCGCACCGCCAAGCGGCAGATCGTCCGCCACTGGCAGACCCGCTAGCATAGAACGTAATAGGCCGGGCAGTGCGCCCGGTCTGACAAGGAGCGACACATGCCCGCCTTTACCATCCGCGACGTGTCCGAGGTAGCAGCGCACGCCATCCGCGAGCGCGCCGCCGCCGCCGGTAAAGCAACCGAAGCGTACATCCGGGAGTGGATTGAGACGAGCGCACAGCAGCCCGTGATCAAGGCCAGGTACACGCTGAAGGCCATTGGCCCCGACGCGACCCACGCCCATATTCGGCGCGAGTTTGACAGCATCGTTGGGCGTGGGCTTGCAAACGCAAGCGAGGCACAGGCCAACGCATACAAGCAGGCCGTTCGCCTCGTAGAACTGAACGGCCCAGGAGACCGCGAGCGCGCAATCGCCCTGCTCGTTGCGCAGTTCGAGGATGTGTTCGAGACCGCCTAGATTTGCCTTAGTCAAGTAAGCGAGGCACAAAATGAGCAGCTGGTGGACTATCCGAAACATCATTGTTGCGCGCGACAATGAAACGTGCCAACAGTGCAAAGCACAGAATGTCGCGTTTGATGTGCATCACATTGTAAGTCGGCAAAGGGGCGGCAGCAATGATCCGTCCAACCTGATCACGCTTTGCCGCCCCTGTCATCGCAAAGCCGAAAAGTCCGGCCCCGACATGGAACAGGAAACGCGGGGACGCGACAGCCTAGCCGCGCTGATGACTGAGCAGGGCAAGCGCGGGGGCTGGGTTAATTCCGGCCCGAAGGCAGGGCGCCCCGCGATGCCGGGGGCCGGGCGCCCCCACAAGGCCGCGCTGACACTAGCACGGCTGGCGGAGCTACGCAGCGCCCTCACGGCCCGCGCGGCGCAGCTCCAACGCGCCGACCTGTGGAGCATGGCGGAGCTGCGCGGCGCCCAGCTGGCGCTGACGGCGCTGGCGGGGCTGTTCGAGGATGAGCAGGCCCGGCGCTTTCAGGACGCCGAGGACGCCGAGGACGCCGCCGAGATACGGCGCCAGCTTGCGAGCCTGATCGAGACCGCCTAGCACCCTGCCGCAACGCGCGGCGGGCGATGATGAATGAGGAGTGACGACGATGAGAAACGTATTTAAAGGCATCCCGCTCGCGCAGTTCCTGGCCGTGGCCTCAGACCTTGCCACGGCCCCGCAGTTGTGGCAGTCCCACGTTGCCCCCGGCGGCGAGTGGAGCGCAAACTACTCCCTGGTGCCGCTTGGCACGACGCCTGAGGCGGCCCGCGCCGTGATGGCAAAGATCAAGACGCGGATCGCGTCGCTGGGCTACCAGGAGCGCACGGCGGCCCGCTACCGAGACGGCGACTACCAGTGCATTGATGTGCGGATCGGGCGCCACACAGCGACGCTCACGGCCACCTATGGCAACAATGACGGCTGGTGCGCGTGGAACGTGCCACGCGAGGCAGTGGCCGACATCCTTCCGCCCGGCGGCGGCTGGGCGATCACGTCGCTTTCGAGGAGCCCGCAGAACTGAGCGCCCCGCCGCACTGCGCGGCGGGCGATGAGTGCAGAGGAGACATGGCGATGCGAATAGAGATGATCTACGAGTTCGGGTTCGGCGCGAGCGGCGGGACGAGCGGCGCCAACCCGTCGGTGCTCTGGTCGCACGGCGCGCAGCGGGTGCCCGCGCCGCCGCATGGGGAGGCGGCGCGCTACCAGATAAGCGCGGTCGAGGCGGTGCGGGTCTTCCCCGCGCAGACCAACACGGAGGAGCAGCAGATGCGCCTCTCCGTTCCCCGCCCCGTGGCGAAGGCGTGGGGCTTTGACGTGTCAGCGGGCGCCCTCGCTCGCGCTGCCGTGCGGGCAGAGCAGGTGCGCGCGGCGGCGCTGCGCTTCGCCTACGATATGCGGGCGTGCGGGTCGCTAGAGCGGGACTGGGACGCAGAGATACGCCTACTCAGCCGCCGCCAGACCGCCTAGCGCCCCGCCGCACGAAAAAGCGGGCCGGGGATTGCCCCCAGCCCACCTACCAGCGAGTCGCCGCCAGCCCGACGAGAACGTCGGCGGCTCGCCCGAGAGCAGTATATCATGCCCATCACACTCCTCACCACTGCCCTCGCCCTCGCCGTGGCCCTGCTGGTGTATCAGACGGCCCGCGCCCGCGTGATGGCACGCTGCGGTTCCTGGCAGGTCGGCAGCCAGGGCGCGTACCACTGGCGCCTGCCGCAGTGGGCGGCGCTGGCCCGCCTCGCCCCCGTGGATATCATCCACGCCGACATTGACCGGCTCAAGCACCTGAACGCCTCGCTCGGCGAGGCGCGGGTCAACGCGCTGCTCACTGCGGCACTCCGCCGCAGCGACCTCTACCGCTCACAGCACGGCGACGAGCTAGTGCTGGTGGTAGGCTGGCGGCACGACGGGGTGGACGTTGCGCGCAGCCTGGCGGCACGCCTTGCCGCGCTGCCGCTCACGGACGCCGAGCGGGCCGCCGTGGGCCAGATCAGCATGACCATGGTGGTCATGCGTCAGGTCGTGGACGTGCGCGGCGCTCTCGCCGACGCGGTGCGGCTCAGGGAGGAGCTGAAGGCGCATGGGCACCGTGGGGCGACGCTGGTTGTGGAGCCCCACGGCGGGGTACAACACGCGTAGGTCTCAGCCCCGCCTAGTCAGCGCCCCCGGCCTCCGTAGGCCGGGGGGCAACACAGAGGAGCTAACGATGAACACTACGGACGATGACGCAAACGAGGACGCCCGGCTCGCGATGTTGCTGGCGGACGAAGGCAAGGCAAACTGCCCGGCGTGCGGGCGCGTCCTTGATCGCGGGGATGTCTCTTGGAACAATGGCTGCACAAGCGAGGGCACCGACTACAGCACGGTGTTTATCGTGTGCCAGGAGTGCGACTCCAGCATTGCCCTGATCTCCTCGTGGTATCCGGGGATCGATGACTTTGCCGATGTCCTGCATGTGCTCGCCACAGAGGACTGGTCATTCGATCCGTTTGATCGGCAAGGCGGGGGACGCCTCCCCTGAACGCCGAACGCGCCCCCTGGCTCACATGAGCCAGGGGGCGCTTTGTTGCGCCTAGTCCTCGGTGATGGTCGTGGCCGTGGTGAGCTGCGGCGTTGCCCCGTTGCCGCACACGATGTTGGGCGTCACGTCGCCCTTGTACAGCCGCACGCCCGCGCCGCTTGCCGCCGTGCCGAGACCAAAGTGCGTGGCCGTGCCCCCTCCGCCTGTGCCTGCCGCAAACGAGATGATGCTCGTCAGCGTGGCGCTGTTGCCCGTCACCGTCCATCCCGCCGCGCTGCGCGCCACCGTGGCACGCCCGTAGCCCGTGTACGTCACCTCGCTCGTACTCTGATCCCCCGCCTCGCCAGGGTCGGCGGTGTGGAGGCTCAAAAACAGCGACCCGGCCACGACGGAGCCACGCAGGCCGGTGGCGTCGCCAATATTGGCGATGGGCGTGTTGTTCAGCAGCAGCAGCAAGAGGCTATTCTCGAACGCGTTCGACTTGGACATGAGCGGGGTTCCTTGCTAGCTGATACTCGCGGTGGACAGGGCCGACGATATCACGCTGAACGCCTCTTCCTCGGCCTGCTGGACGGCGCCCAGCCCCTCGCAGCGCACCACCCAGCGGCCCGGCGCCTCGGGTGTGAACGTGAGCGTGTGCGTGCCTGTGGCGGGCGACGCGAGCGTGTGGGTGGCGTCGGTGGCCGTGACGAGGCGCTCCGGCCCGCTCGGCGGTCGCAGGCGCCAGCGCACCGTGGTGGGGTTGGTCGGCACCGCGGCGGGGTTGGTGAACGCCGCGCGGGCGGTGATCTGATCCCCATAGTCGCACTCAAATGTCATCAGATGCCTCCCTTCTCACAGCCCGCTCGCGGCGTAGATGGCCGCGAAGTCGGCGGCGCTCAGGGCGCTTCCAAAGAGCCCCCACTGTGCCACGCTGCCCGTCCACGCGAAGGCCGCTGCCGTGGTCTGTGCGCCAATGACACACCGTGTTGCCGCAAGCGCAAACGCGCCCCAGGCATTCAGCGCAGTCCCGGCTGCGACCTGGCTGCCGTTGACGTAGAGCCGGATCGTGTCGGTGGTGCTCCATGAAATGCCGATCATCAGCGGCACGGCAAGCGCACGGGACTGCGCGTCAAATACGATTACGTTGTTGCCGCTCAACACCTGCCGCCGCGCACCGGGCAGAACCGCACCAAGCCCGTCTGCAAATGCCTGACTATTGATATTGCGCGATGTTGAGGCGCTAAGGTTGAACAAAAACGGGTCAATCGCATCGCTGGTCAATGACGCGATGAGCACCATGCTGCCCGCATCGGGCGTGAAGGCGTTGGCAAGGCTTATCGAGTAGAGATTGACGAGGCCATTCACCCCGTCAAGGCGGGCTGCGGTGTACGCCCCCATGCTAGTCCCTACCGTCACCCCGCCCGCCGCTGCGCCTGTGCGCCCGTTACCGCTGCTGTCGGCAAAACTCGTGCCGCTCGTCTCGTCCAATTTCAGGTATTGGATAGGCGAACGCGCCAGCAGCGCCGCCGCGAGCCCAGCGGGGCCGGTGGAGGCTCCCCCGCCCGCTGCCGTGCTCGTGCCGCCCGCAAGCCCCGCCGCAGCCCACCGGGAGGCTCCCCCGCCCGCCGCCGTGCTCGTGCCCGCGCTGCTCCCCACGCCAGGAACCATGCTCGGTCCGGTAGACAGGCTCAGGCCAAGCGCCACGCCGCCGCTTCGGGCGAGGCTCAGGGTGAGATTGGCGGTTGGTTGTGTCATTGCATCTCCAGAGACTAGGCGACTTCGAGCAGCCGCAGCACCCAGAAGCGCCTGCCATCTGACGGGCGCTGATACCCGGCCATGCCCACGCGGGCGAACTGCGGCAGGCGCATGACCGCCAGATGCGGCGGGCTCGCCAGCCAGGCGCTCACCGCCTCCGCCCACGTCGCCTGTCCCATGCTGATGCACTCATTCGCCGTCGGGTCGTGGCGCGGGCGCCCATCGGGCAGCCAGAAGCCGACACGCGACAGATGCACCGCCCACGCCCGACACGGCGCCACGAGCGCACTTTCCCAGGCCAGCGACGCCATATCGAGGCGCCAGCTGTTGAGGCAGCCCACGACGGCGGCGCTATCCACCGGGCACGGCTCCACCGCCGCGCGCGTGGCGGGCAGCAGGGCGAGGGCGTAGAGCAGCTGGCGGCGGGTGCGCATCATAGGCCGCTCGCGGCGTCGTACATCCCGGCGATCTCAATGGCGGTCGTGGCCGACAGCGCCGTGCCTGGCAAGGTCAGGCCCGGCACGGCGCTGCCCTGCTGGCGCAGCGTGATCGTGGACGTGCCCGCCACCGCCACCGCACTGAGAAAGCTGTAGCTCGCCGAGAGCGTGACGCCATCCATATCAATAAGCCACGCCCCGCCGCGCAGCGCCGCCACGAGCGGCAGCCCCGTGATCGTCACGTTGCCCGTCGGGCTGCTGATGGCGGAGAGCGTGATGCGGGCGTTGAACCAGACCTGGCCGCCCACGCGGGTGTACGTGCCGATCCGCGACGCGTGCGTCACGCTGCCGCCCGCCGTGGTGAGCGTGGGCAGCCATTCGCCAGCCTCGTATATGCGCTGCATGATCAATGGCATGAACGCGTCCACGCTGTCGCGGGCGAGCGTTTGAATGCCCTCGTTCAGTGCTCCAACAGGCATGTGGTCGCTCCCTTAGCTCACCCGCGCCAGTCGCGCCGTGAGGTTCGTGTTATCGGATGGCTCCAGGCTCAGGCGCATGCCGCCCGTATCCACACCGAACGTGACGCGCTCAACGTAGAAGCTGCTGGGGCTCTCCACCGCTCCCGACGGCGGCGCAAGGCTGATCAGGTCGGCATCCTCGGCCATGATGTCGGGCCGCGCCTGCCAGGGCTCTACGGGCGCCCCCAGGTCGGTGAGGATCACGCTATCCGCAAGCCGCAGATGGTAGCGTCGGGCGCCCGCCGTGTTGGGCGCCCACACCTTGATCAGCAGCGCGCCGTCCTCGTAGACCCCCCAGGCGTAGCGCTGCCCGCTGGTGTTGCCCATGCCAAGCCGCTGCTCAATCGCCGTGCGGTAGGTCGTGTCAGCCTCAATCTTGCGCGTCTGAATCACCCCGTCAACGGGCGTGGGGGTGGCAAGCGCGTTGAGGAGGAGCGCGTTCACGAGGCCGATCCCGCTGATCAGCGTGGCGATCTGTGCGGTCGTGGCCTCGGTGGTCGTGTCGGTGCGCCCGAGCACGACCTGATCGAGCGTGTAGTAGAGCCCCACACAGGCAAGTGTGATCTCCACCCCGCCGCCCGCGCTGCTCGTCTCCAGCGTCGTCGCGCCTTGCCCGCGCGGGAAGGCGCGATCCGCCAGATAGGCGTCGCGCAGCGCCTGCGCGCTTGCAAGGTTCAGCGTGCCGAGGCTGATCACCGCATCGCGCACGCCGTAGAGCGCCACGCTTGCGGCGTTGCTCGTGGCGGCGGTCACACCGGGCGTGCCGAGTACGGTGGTGTAGCGACAGCGCACGCGGTTCGCCACGCCGTCGAGGCTGTACGACCGCGTGCGCCCTGCCACCGTCATCGTGACCTGGTGGATGCGGCCCCGCCAGATGACATCCACGTCGGGGCCGCGACACGTCACCGCGCTAAAGAGCCGATCCGCCCAGGTCAACGCCTCGGCAACGTCTTCGGCGACGAAGGCCAGCGTACAGCTTTCAAAGCCGCCCGTCGCCACGATAGTATGCTCGTAGCTCGTGAGGCGCGGCGACACGTCCTGGGGGAACGTGTCGCCCGCCGTGGTGGTGATGGTGCGCCCCGCCACCTCTACCGTGATGCCGAGTAGGCCGATCATGGCACGCCTCGCAGGACAAGCGGCATGTAGACACAGCCGCCGCCTAATGTCTGGAGCGATGCGCAGCCGACGCGCCCGGCGGCATACGCCCCCGGATAGCCCGGCCCCATGATGTCGCCGTCTGTGAGGATGTCCGGCAGCTTGTACGCGGCGTGGCCCCACTCGTGCGCGATGAGCGCCGCGAGCGGCACCCATTCCGCCGCCGGGGTCTCCAGCACCGCCAGCCGCCAGCCGCCGGGCTTGGCCCACCCGCTCCGCCCGCGCGCGAGCGTCGGCCCGCCCCCCGCCCGCGCCACGATGAAGATCCCCGGCGTGGTATCCATCCACGAGGCCCGGTCAAACGGGGCGGCCACGCCCTGCACGATGACCGGCCCAAGGATCGGCGCCGCGTCGCCCGTCTGCGCCTCCCACCAGGCCAGCGCGTTGCGCGCCTGCCTGAGCGCGGCCTGGCTGCGCGCGTCCGTCCAGTCGTCGGCGGGGTCGGCAGCGTCGTGGATGAGCACCACCAGCAGCGTGGGCGGCGTAGGCAGCGGCCACGCGAGCAGGCTGGCGAGCAGGAGTGCGATCCTCATCCTGCGCCTCGCAGCGTCTCGTAGAGCGGGGCGTGCGTCACGGTGACAAGTGCCTGCTCGCTCGTGATGTGGCCGTTGCCGCCGCCTGTGCTGCCGCGCCACATGAAGTAAAGGTAGCTGTTGGCAATAAGCATGGGCGGGCGCCCGCGCCACGGGAGGAACTGGCGATCCGTGCGGACGCGGGCCGGGATGGGCAGGCATGGGCGCCCGGTCTGCGCCACAAACGTCTCAATTGTGACGGGGGCCATGATAAAGGATGGGGTCTCGCCCACGCTATACGCACTCAGCCACTCCACATAGGCTAGGCTGCCCGCCGTGGCGCTGCCGTTGGTCGAGCGGGCGTGGATGTAGATCGTCAGTGTGGGCGAGCCGGTGTAGGGCAGGTTATAGAGCGGGTGGGGGATAGGGCCAAGGTCTACCATGACCGCCGTGCTGGTGCCGGGGTTTGCCCGTACCCAGGGCGTCTGATGGAACGCATCGCCGCCCGCGATTGCCACCCGAGCCTGGACTTCTAAGTTACTCCCGGCACTCGTGATGCGGCAGAGCACGCGCCCGCGCAGGCCGGGATTTGTGTAGAGCTGGGTTGCGGGGATGCTGGAGATGGTCGCCAGCAAGGCGCCCACGGTGCTGCTTGTGACGAGGCTTGACGTGTTGGCGGTGTACACGCGCCCGTTGGTCTGCGGAACAACCGCGATCATGAGTCGGCTGGCAGGCGCAGACCAGCCGGTGCCGGTGCCATCCACCGTGATGTTAAGCGGCTCGCCGTCATAGATAAGATCGCCCGCAATAAAGGAGCTAAACGCTAGGACGTTCGACGGGCTGCCCGTGCCCACGTTGCCCACGCTGGCGGCGCTCACAACGGGATCAGGCGTCGTGAATCCGCCGAACGGGGCAAGTGTCCAGGTGATTATGGCGCGCAGCAGATCGCCGCGCGCCTCCTGATTGATGAAGCTTGGCAGCTCCTGCACCGTTGCGCTGAGGATCGTGTGATACGTTGGATGGGTCGCGCCGTCGGGCTGAATGACCAGGATCGGCTCGCGGCATGTGAGCCCACCGGCCAGCTTCCAGCGTAGCTCTTGCAGCAGGCGGGTGGCGCGATCATGCGTCGTGGCCTTGATATGGACGCCTACTTGCTCCGTCACGTTGCCGTAGCCGCGAGCACGCCGTGCGGCGCCAATGCGAAACGGCGGGCCGCCATCGTAGACCTCCACGCGCGGCGGGGCCGTCGGCGTCCAGATCCCGCCCGTTGTCTCGTTCATGGACAGACGAAACGGGCTTGCGGCCTGCGATTGCCATACGTCGCCCGCTCCTCCGTTCCACGTTGGGCCCGCGCCCGTAAGGTACAGGATGCCATCATCCCCGCCGAGGATGTAGACGTTGCTCGGCATTAGCGGCGCCCTCCCAATTGCTGATTGATCCGATTGATCACCTGGGCAGCAAGGGCGCCCGCGTCCATGCCCGCCGCCGGGTAGATCACAATGGCGCCCGGCGCAATTGTGATGCTGGTGGTGGTGCTGCTCGTGCCGCCCCCGCTTGTCCCGGCAAAGCTACCACTGAGCGCTGCCAGGTTGTCAAACGGCACGGCGGAGAGCGCCACGAGTGCCTGGCTTTGCGCCGTGATGGCCCCAGCGGCGGCAGTGACGGCGGCAAGGTTGGGCGCCGGGATCTGCACCGCCCGCGCGCCAAGGCGTTCGAGGCTGTCGTACAGCTGCATCCCGCTGGCCTCAAACTGCGCGAGCTTGGCCGGGTCAAGCGCGAAGGTGCCGTCATTGATCGCCTGCATCGTCAGCAGGCTCTCGCGCGCGGCGGTGACGGCGCTGGTGGTGGCGTCGGCCAGATCCTTTGCCGACGTGGCCGCCCCCCTGCTCATCGTGGCGGCGGCGCGGGCGAAGGCATCGGCGATGCGCCGGGCGTCGGTGGCGACGCGCCCAATGCTCGCGTCGGACGGGCTCTCGTAGCCGTCAAAGGCGCCCGCCGTGAGCTCCGTAATGGCGCCGAACACCCCCAGCGTCCGCTCTACCGTGTCGGCGTAGCGCTGAACATCGTCGGCCTCCTGCTCGGAGAGCGGCAGCAGGAGCGCGCGAAAGGTGGCGACCGTGCGCTGCGCGTCAAGTGCCAGCTGGGTGATCAGCTCTTGCCGCAGCGGCACGCCCGCGCTCTCAACGATGCCCCGGCGCATGTCCAGCACGGCGGAGAGGGCGCGCAGCCCCGCCTCTACGGCACTGCCGTAGCGCGCCACGTCGCCCGCCTCTTGCTCGGAGAGCGGGATCAGCAGGGCGCGGAACGTGACAGCGGTGCGCTGCGCCTCTTCGGCCAGGAACGTGACGAGGGTTTGACTGATCGGCGTGCGGTTTTCGCCCCCCGCCAGCTGCGACCGCAGATTAAGCACGCCCGTCAGCCCCGCGACGCTCGCGCCCACCAGCGCGGCGTAGCGGTCTACGTCGCTGGCCTGCTGCTCCGTCGTGGGGATGAGCAGCGCTTGAAATTGCCTCGTCACCGCCACGGCCTCGGTGGCGATCTCGCGCACGTCGATCAGATTGATCGGCGGGCGATAGCCGGTAAGCTGGCGCCCTAGGTCGGCGGTCTGGGAGAGCGTGTCAACCCCGGCGCTCTGCGCGTCCCGGAAGCGCGCCAGCTGCTCGGCCTGTGCGGTGGAGATCGGGATCAGCTGGCCTGCCAGGATCGTCATGACCCGCTGCGCCTCTTGCGCGAGCGCGCGCGCAAAGTCTTCGTCAAGCGGCGGGCGATAGCCGGTCGTGATGGCCGACACGTCGCGCTGGCGTGCCAGCAGGTCAATCGCCGCCGTCGCCGCGTCCAGCATGCGCCCGATCTGCTCGGCCTCGTCCTCAGCCAGCGGCACGAGCTCTGATCGCAGCAGGCCGACGACCCGGTTGGCCTGCTGCGCGGCCTGCTGGATGACCTCAAGCGGGATAGGCGAGAGCGGGGCGGTGGCG
>Ga0209591_10005789_pt1 | contig 13798 bp, 5 predicted proteins | sample MAT01_FD_187207 | JGI IMG/M metagenome (GOLD analysis project Ga0209591, IMG submission 187207) | Freshwater microbial communities from Lake Fryxell liftoff mats and glacier meltwater in Antarctica - MAT-01 (SPAdes) (version 2) | ecosystem: Environmental > Aquatic > Freshwater > Ice > Liftoff... | reverse complement strand
AGCGCTCGCGGCCGCAGGTGCAGTTCCTAGCATCGATCTCGTATTGGTCACCGACCGCAAACAGATTGATCGCGTATGTGATCTCGTCGTCGCCGGCAACACCGCGCAGATGGCAGACGCCGCCTTCATGCGCGAACTCAAGTCATGGTTGCGCTTCAATCCCAGTGACGCGCTGACTGCCGGTGACGGCCTTTTCGCCGCAACAACCGGTAATCCGCTGCTCCCGGCATGGCTCGGGTCGATCATGTTCGACCTCATGTTCACCACATCAGGCGAGAACGAGAAGTATGCCCGCCAGATTAGGACATCGGCCGGTATCGCCGTTTTTGTCGCGCAGAAAAATGACGCGGAACACTGGGTCGCAGCAGGCCGCGCTTGCCAGCGCTTCGCCTTGGCCGCGACGTCGCTCGGCATGAAACATGCGTTCATCAACCAGCCGGTCGAGGTCGCCGGATTGAGGCCGGAGATGGCGGCTCTTGTCGGAATGCCCGGCCGACGCCCCGACATTGTCATGCGGTTCGGCTATGGCGCGCTACTGCCGTTTTCAGCACGGAGGCCGCTCGAAGCGGTGCTGGCGTAAGCAGGTCATTTGCGATCAAGGCTCTCAACGCGGGGCGGGTAAATCGCCGCTCCTAAACAGGCCTGCCAAATGGGATCAGGACACATACGATGGCAACGTTGATCATATACTATTCACGGACGGGCACGACACGTGTCCTCGTCGATACGCTCGCGACCGATCTATCTGCAGATGTCGAAGAGCTTCGGTGTAATCGTCGATGGACCGGACGATGGGGCTTTGTTCGCGCTTGCTTTGAGAGTTGGCGCGGAAGTTTGCCTGAAATCGAATCCCTTCGGCATCTCGTCGCGCACTACGACACCGTGGTGATCGCTGGCCCTATTTGGGTCTCAAATCCCTCAACGCCATTACGCTCATTTCTCCAGTCGCAGCGCGCTCTGTTGCCACGCGTCGCTTTCCTGCTGACTCACGGTGGCTCTGGCGCCGAACGAAGCCTGCGGGAGATGGAAAGGATTTCGGGACAAGTGCCAATTGCGGCGCTGGTTTTGAAAGAGAGCGACGTCAAACAGAAATCATACCGTGCGAGGCTGTCGGCATTCGCCTTAAAATTACGACTGCCCGCGCTGACTCGTCGTGAAGCTCCTGCGTCCGCAACACACGTCTAACGCTTGTGATCGCGGGCAAAACTAGCGTGCTCTTTGCACACTGATCACCGACGCCCGAGTTGCGTACCTTTTGAAAGAGGAGGCGACGTGCAGGAAATTGCACTGACTCGGCAGGACAAAGTGCAAGGCCGTCTCTCCGCCGGCGTGTACGCGTTCAAAAAGGACCCGATGTTGAGTTCGCGACTTTCTATCTCGCGACGTCGAGCTCGGATTGGATGATTATGACCTGGTTCCGCAGCCCTACACAGAGCTTGCCGATGGCCACGCTCATGCATACCAGCTTCACCGGCAGCCAGCTTGAACTTTACCGCGCGGCCTCGTTCACGCAGGGCCTGAATTCTCATTTCGCCTTTGAGCTTGCGCCGTGGACAGCTGTTGCGGTGGCTTGGAGAAGGTCTCCGATCCGCTCCAACGTGAGCGTTCGACGGTTAAGCGACCGCGCCGACATCGGGCAGTCTATATGATGGCGTTCATCCTAGTGCTGGTCCTGCTCGCAGCCGTCGTATCGGTTGCCATAGTGCTCGCACTGCGCCGGCGCTTCACGATCCACCTTGATCGCCTCGACGCGGAAATCCGGAAGTCCAGCGCCGCTCTCAGCTGGCGATCCGATCTGCCGGCCGCCGTGGTCGCTCTCGGAGAGCGTATGGGCGCTCGCGTGGAAAGCGTGCCGGCTTTCGCCGTATTCGAGCAGACGGGGCAAATGTGGCAGATGCCCGGCGGCAAGCCGAGAGACTTCACAGCTAAGCAGATAGTTCAAGTTGGTACGCCGGGCTTTCTCTGGCGCGCGACAATGGGGCCTGTGATCGTGGCGGATTACTTCATCGCCGGGACTGGCGGCATGGAAGTGATGCTTCTGGGCGCCTTCCCCATCGCACGCGCTGTCGGCGGCGCGGCGGCCGACCAGGGCGAGATTCTGCGCTATCTGGTGGAATTGCCTTGGTGCCCGGATGCAATCCTTGCCAACAGATCGCTCGTCTGGGTCGTGATCGACGCAAAGACAATCAAGGTCGCAGCAGGTGCTGGCGCCGCGCGAGGCGAAGTGACGTTCGAACTGGATGACGATGGCTTGATCGCCCGGGCCAGCGCGCCCTCGCGCGCGTACGCTGAAGCGAATGGCCGTACCTCAGCGCGTCCCTGGCGCGGCCGGTTTTGGGATTATCAGCGCATCGGCGGCCGGCTCATGCCGATGCAAGGAGAGGTCGCTTGGGGGTTGGAGACCGGCGATTTTGTCTATTGGCGTGGCCGCATCCTTGGCTGGCGAGGATCTCGGTCGTGACCGCACCGGCAGCAACCTTCTTTCTCTTGGTTTTCGCATTGTCGGTGCCGTTCTACCTGCTGGGCGCAATCGGTGGGCGTCTTCCGGGTCTGCCGATCCTCCCGGTCAGTGCGCTGATGACATTCGTGCCGATAGCCGCCGCGATGATCTTGATCTATCGCCAGCACGGTTCTGCCGGCATTGCTGCGAGCTTTAGGCGCGCCGTTGACTCTATCCGGCCGAAGGATTCTGGCTGGTATTTGGTCGCCCTCCTGTTTCCGCCCGCCGTTTGCGCATTGGAGTTTGGCATCCTCCGTTTCACCGGCACGGCCGTGCCTTTCCCCCAGATCGCACTCAGCGATGTTGCCTTTCTCTTCCTAGCTTTTTTCGTCGGGGCGGTGGGTGAGGAGTTCGGCTGGCAGGGCTATGCCTACCCCGCTCTCAAGACCCGGCTCAACGCCTTGACCGCGGCTCTTGTGATTGGCGTGATCTGGGCGCTGTGGCACGTCATCCCGTTTTCCGAGCTTGGCCGAAGCACCAGCTGGATTCTCTGGCACAGCCTGTGCGCAGTTGCCCTCAGGGTTATTATCGTCTGGCTGTTTCAGAATGCAGGCAAAAGCGTTTTCGTCGCAGTGCTTTTCCACACTATGATCAATGTCTCATGGGCGTTGTTTCCCGTCTCGGGAAGTTACTACGACCCATTTGTGGCGTTCGAGATCCTGCTCGCGGCGGCGTTGATCGTGTTCGCCTGGGGTCCTTCAGAGCTGGGACGCTTTCGATTTGGCGAAAATAACAAGCAAGATGCTTGATTCCGACCAGAATGCGGATATCGCCGAGTTCGAATAGAGGGCCGCTGCGCGCTGTTGGGGTAGGCAACTCAACGAGATGGCGATCAAATCCCTCGTAGCAGCCGGCGACCCAACGAGGATGCCAGACGTGCCAGTGCCGGAACCAGCTTCGCCTTACCGACCCAGATATCCGACTTTCCTCGGGCCAGGCCCGCAAGGATGGATTCCTAGCTCCGACGCACGAGCTACTCCAGAGCTGTGCTGTCAAGCTACCGCTAAACTTGCTCTCGAGAGAGAGTGCATAAGTGCAAAAGCCGACGCGACAAAAAGCTGCGCTGCGGAACAAAACCCGGCACTATGGGTTCCATAGTCAGGCCGCGTGCCGCGGCGTGGCGGCCGGCGGCTGGGGTCAAGCACATCAATGGCGAAGTTATTCGGACCGACCGACGATTCCTTTAAGGATTCGAATGAGCCGATCCGAGGTGAGTTTTTCGGCCTAGAGCGTCTGGAGTTGCACGCGCACAGCCTAGCTCAATCGCAGCGGGCGGCTATCGGTTCGATGCGGGGTTTCGCTCTGGGACCCCGGCTTGCCGAAAACAGCCAGCGGATCATCGAGACCTATCGCCGGGTCAGTGAGATGATCGAAGGCGGCCAGCCAATTCCGGCGGCGGCTGAGTGGCTGGTCGATAATTATCATCTGGTTGATGAGCAGGTGCGAGAGATCAAGGACGATCTCCCTCCAGGCTTTTATCGCAAATTGCCGAAACTGACCGGTGGTCATCTCGCTGGCTATCCGCGCGTCTTCGCAATGGCCTGGGCGCTGGTTGCCCATTCCGACAGCGCAATCGATCAGGCCCGTCTATCGGCATTTGTCGCCGCGTATCAGCGGGTCGCGGTGCTGACGATCGGCGAATTATGGGCGGTGGCGATCACGCTGCGCATCCTGCTGATCGAGAATCTGCGTCGCCTGTCAGATGAGCTCGTGGTGCGGCTGGACGCGGAGCGTGTTGCGGCGACGGTTGATGACGAAATCATCGACGCGGACGGTAAGGCCGCATGGCCGCCGGTCTTCGAACGGCTTAACAGCTGTCCCTGGTCAGAGCATTTCGCAGTGCAGCTGGCGCAGCGACTGCGGGACCGCGATCCTGCAGATACGCCGGCGCTGTCGTGGCTAATCGGGCGGCTTTCAAAAGATGACCTGACGATCGACGAGGTGACGCGCCGCGAAGTCAGCCGTCAGAGCGCGACGAACGTGACGATGCGCAATGTCATCACCTCGATGCGGCTGGTGTCGGCGATCACATGGCGCGACTGGTTCGAGAGCGTCTCCGAGGTCGATGCGCAGATGCGCAATAAATCGGATTTCGGGGCGCTGGATTTCGAGAGCCGCGACTACTACCGCCGTTCGATCGAGGAGATTGCTGAACGCTCGCCCCTGACAGAGATCGAAGTGGCTGATGCGGCGCTCGCGGCGTCAGAACGGGCGCAGGCGAATGAGCCGGGCAGCCGGAGCGGCGATCCGGGCTATTATCTGATTGCCGAGGGGCGCCGCGATTTCGAGCGCCAGGTGCGAAGCCATCCGCGCTTTGGCACAAGGGTGCGGCTCGGTTTCGCAAAGATGGGGCTCTGGGGCTATCTCGGGCTGATTGCGCTGATCACCGCTTCAATGGTGGGTACAGGTATCGCCGCCCTGATCGCGAATGGCGAGCCGGGCTGGATGGTGGCGCTCTTCGCCATGCTGCTTGTGCCGATTGCTTCGGAAGTCGCAGCGAGCATTACCAACCGGATCGTGACGCAGGAGTTCGGTGCCCGGATGCTGCCGGGATACGAGTTGAAGGAGGGCGTGCCGAGCGATGCCGCGACCATTGTCGTCATGCCGACGATCCTCAGCGACGTGGATACGGTGGAGGAACTGATCTTTCGGCTCGAGATCCATTATCTCGCCAATACCGATCCGCATATCTGGTTTGCGTTGGTGACGGATTTTACCGATGCTCCGGTGGAGCACGCGCCCGCAGATGATGCGTTGGTGACGGCGGCAACTTCAGGGATCGCCGCACTCAACGCCAAGCACGCATCGCACGGCCAGCCCCGCTTCTTCCTCTTCCATCGCAAACGGCAATGGAATGCGAAGGAAGGTGTGTGGATGGGGTGGGAGCGCAAACGCGGCAAGCTGCATGAACTCAACCAGCTGCTGCGCGGGGCGGGCGATACAAGCTTTGTCGCGCAGCCCGCAGGCAGCCCTCTGCCTGAAGGCATCCGGTTCGTCATGACGCTGGATTCCGATACGCGTGTGACGATGGGCGCCGCGCGCAAACTGATCGGCAAGATGGCCCATCACCTGACCCGGCCGCGGTTCGATCCCGCGCAGCGGCGGGTCGTGGCAGGCCACGGCATCCTGCAGCCGCGCGTCATGCCGTCGCTGCCCGGCGCGCTGGGCAGCTCATGGTTTCAGCGCGTGTTCGCGGGACCGACCGGCCTCGATCCTTACGCCTTTGTCGTTTCGGATGTTTATCAGGATCTCTTCGATGAGGGGACGTTTACGGGCAAGGGCCTGTATGACATCGACGCGTTCGAGGCAGCGCTGAAAGGCCGGATCGGCGAGAATGCGGTTCTGAGCCACGATCTGCTGGAAGGTATTTTCGCGCGCGCCGGGCTCGCTTCGGATGTCGAGTTTGTCGAGGAGCATCCGCAGCGCTACCGCGTCGCGACGGCGCGGCAGCATCGCTGGGTGCGTGGCGACTGGCAGTTACTGCCATGGATCGTCGGCTCGTTCTTTTCACCGCGTTCGGGCAAGGCAGCGTTCATGCCCGCGACCGGACGCTGGAAGATGATCGATAATCTGCGCCGTTCGATGGTGGCGCCGTCAGCCCTGCTAGCGCTGGTGCTCGCCTGGGCGATGGGACATTCTGCAGCACTGGCTGCGACGACGCTGGTTCTGGTGCTGATGGTGTTGCCACCGGCGGTGCCGGTGATCGCAGGTCTGTTGCCGCGCCGCGCGACGGCGTCGTCGTCAAACCATCTGCGCGCGGTGTGGCACGATGTGAAACTGGCGGGGGCACAGTTTGGGCTGCAACTCGTTTTCCTCGCCCACAACGCGCTGGTGATGGGCGATGCGATCGGCCGGACATTGTTACGTGTGTTCATTACCCGCCGACATTTGCTAGAATGGGTTACGGCAGATCAGTTGAGCCAGCGCTTCTCGCGCAGCGCGTCGGGGCTTGGGCTGCAGACGCTGTTGGCGCTTGGATTCGGGGCGGCGGTTGTGGCGCTGGTGGGCGTGTTCAATCCCGCGAACCTGCCACTTGCAGTGCCGCTGGCTCTGCTGTGGGGCCTCTCGCCCGCCTTTGCCGCAACCTCGAGCGTCTCGCGCCGCCGCCGGGTTCTGGCCGCACCGAGCGTCGATGAGCGCACCGCGCTGAGGCGGATTGCACGGCGCACGTGGCGCTATTTCGAGACCTTCGTGACGGCTGAAGACCGGATGCTGCCGCCGGACAACATCCAGGAAGATCCGGTTCTTGCCGTCGCGCACCGAACCTCCCCGACGAATATCGGGCTGTATTGTCTAGCGAGCGTCGCGGCGACCGATTTTGGCTGGATCGGGGTCAGCGGTTTTGTGGCGCGCATGCGCGCCTTGCTCGACACGGTTGGGCAGATGGAGCGGTACCGGGGGCACCTTTATAATTGGTACGACACACGTGACCTGACGCCGTTGCCGCCGCGCTATGTGTCGAGCGTCGATAGCGGAAACCTTGCCGGGCATCTCGTGACGCTGTCGATGAGCGCGCGGACGTATGTGTCGTTCGACTTTAGCGGACCTGTTGCCACGCAGGCGCTGGCGGACAGCGCTGCCGATCTGATCGCTCTCGCGGAAACGGACAGCATGGCGGGTGATGTTACGGCACTCGTGGGCCGACTACAGGCCACATCTGCGAAACTGCCAGATAACCGGCTCGATCTGGCAGCGCAGCTCTCGCGGGACGGCGTGACGGCGGGCGCGGTTGGCCCTCTGGCGAAAGGCGTGGCAGGCTCGCTTAATGTGAGCCTTCGCTCGCTCGCAGGATGGCTGGAGCTGTTTGAGCGCGAGAACGACATGCTGTTTCCGTGGGCCGGGCAGAGGGATGCTCTGGCCGCGCTGTCATCTACGGCGGCAGGCGAACTTGCTCGCGGCGATTTCTGCCTGAACGACCTGCCGGCGCTTTGCGATGCGGTGGGCGCAGAGGCCACTGCTGAGAATGACGGGTTGGCGCGGCTTGTTGTAGCCGGCGGTGATGCTGCGCGGGCGATGATCGCGGAACTGGAAGTGATCGCGCGCGATGCCCGGGCGCTCGCATGGAGTATGGATTTCACGTTCCTGTTCGATGCGGAGCGCCAGCTGTTTTCCATCGGCTATCGCGTCGACGCGAGCGAACTGGACGGCAGCTATTACGATCTTCTGGAATCCGAGGCGCGGCTCGCCAGCTATTTTGCGATCGCCAAAGGCGATGTGCCGCCGATCCACTGGTTCCATCTGGGCCGGACACTTGCCCCGCGCGGTGGCGGGGCTTGCCTGATGTCGTGGTCGGGTTCGATGTTCGAGTATCTGATGCCGAGCCTGGTGATGCATGAGCCGGAGGACAGCCTGCTCGCGACGTCGAACTATTTTGCCGTTCAACGTCAGCGTGAATATGGTCAGGAACTGGGGACGCCTTGGGGTATCTCGGAATCGCAGTATAATGCCCGCGACTTTGAACAGACCTATCAGTACACCGGCTTTGGAGTGCCCGATTTAGGCTTTAAGCGGGGCCTCGGCGAAAGCATTGTCATCGCGCCCTATGCTACGGGCCTTGCTGCGATGGTTGATCCCGCGAGCGCAGCTCACAATTTCGAGACGCTGCGCGGCATCGGTGCCGAAGGCAGTTACGGGTTTTACGAGGCGGTCGATTTCACCAAGACACGCCTGCCCGCCGAGATGAAGCATGCGGTGGTGAAAGCCTATATGGCGCATCATCAGGCGATGAGCATTGTGGGCATCGCGAACGCGCTGAGCGGCGATGTCATGCGCGCGCGGTTTCACGCCGAGCCGGCGATGGCTGCAGCGGAACTGCTGTTGCAGGAGCGCATGCCGCGTGACGTTGCCTATGCACAACGCCCTGTGCCGGCGCGTCAGGAAACACCCAAGGTCGAGCATCCACTGGGTATCGCGTTCCAGCGCCAGTATACGCGGCCCGCATCGCACGCACCCAGGACGCAGCTTCTCTCCAACGGTCAGTTCACAACGATGGTCACCGCGACCGGTGCGGGTTTTGCGCGCTGGAAAGATGTGGCGATCACGCGCTGGCGTGAGGATGTGACAGAGGACAGCTCCGGCACATTCCTGCTGCTCCGCGATGTCAGGTCCGGTGAGCAATGGTCGGCCAGCCATCAGCCCTTTGCGAAAGATGCGGACGCGAACATCGTAAATTTCTATGAAGATCACGTCCAGATCTTCCGGCAGAACGGGCCGATTTCGACGACGCTGGAAATTTATGTCTCGCCGGAGGACAACGCCGAGATCCGCAGCCTGACAATTGAGAATAGCGGGAGCACCAGCCGCGAGATCGAAGTGACATCGTTTGCTGAGCTGGCGCTCGCCCGGCAGGCCGACGACGCAGCGCACCCGGCCTTCTCAAAGCTGTTCGTCCAAACTGAGTATGATGCCCACTATGGTGCGCTGATCGCCGGGCGGCGGCGGCGCTCGAACCGCGATCCCGAGATTTGGGCCGCGCATCGCTGCGTGACGAGCGCGCCGACGATGGGTGACCTGCAGTATGAGACTGACCGTGCGCGCTTCATCGGGCGTGATCGCACGCTCCGCAACGCAATCGCGGTCGAAGACGCCTGGCCCTTGTCGAACACGACGGGGGCCGTGCTGGACCCCATCTTCAGTCTGCGTCGCAGGGTGCGTGTGACCCCTGGCCAGAAGGTGACTCTGACCTTCTGGACGATTGCTGGTGAAAACCGCGACAGTGTGATGCGGCAAGTGGACAAGTGCGGCGATGGCGCGGCGTTCGACCGGGTCCGAACGCTGGCCTGGACTCAGTCGCAGATCCAGCTGTTCCACATGGGGATCGGCATTGACGAGGCGCACCTGTTTCAGCGCCTCGCGGCCCATGTGATCTATTCGATCCCGACGCTGCGGCCTGCACCGAGCGTCATCGCCGCCGGCGGGGATCGTCAGTCTGCCTTGTGGGCTCATGGCATATCGGGCGATCAGCCCATCGTGCTGGTCGAGATCGATAGCGACGATCATATCGCCCTGGTGCGGCAGGTGTTGAGAGCGCGCGATTTCTGGATGCTGAAGGGTCTCTCGGCCGATATTGTCTTCGTCAACACGCGAGCATCGTCCTACGTGCAGGACTTCCAGGACGCGCTGTCACGCCTTGTGCGCGGCAATCGCTTTATTCCGTTCGCACAGCACCCAGGTGTGAAGAGCACGACCTTCCTGCTGCGCGGCGATCTGTTGCCGCCCAGCTTCCGCGCGTTGCTGCGGTCGATCGCGCGCGTGGTGTTGACAGGCGAAGGCGGGTCGCTGACCGAGCAGGTCAACCGGGCCCGTGACAACATCCGAGATACGGCGCAGGCTGCGCTGAAACGCCTCGCGCCGCCAACCGAGATCAGGCTGCCCTTGCCGCAGTCGGAGTTCTTCAACGGCATTGGCGGGTTCGTCGATGATGGGCGTGAGTATCTGTCGGTCGTCGACGGGCTGGTCGCGACGCCTGCGCCGTGGATCAACGTGATCGCCAACGCGGGGTATGGCTTTCAGGTCTCGACAGGCGGGACCGGAGCGAGCTGGGCCTCGAACAGTCAGCAGAACCGCGTCACGCCCTGGTCGAATGATCCTGTCAGCGATATGCCGAGCGAGGTTTTGTACCTGCGCGACGACGACACCGGCGAGTTCTGGTCGGCGACCAGCCTGCCGATCAAGGAAGCGCATGCGACGTACCGGGTGCGGCATGGCCAGGGCTACAGCGTATTTGAAACCACCTCGCGCGGTATCCAGAGCGAATTGACCCAGTTCGTGGCGACCAGCGATCCGGTGAAGATCTCGCAGCTGAAGCTGGCCAACATCTCGGGCCGGTCACGCCGTATATCGATCGTTGCCTATAGCGAACTCGCGCTCGGCACGATACGCGCCGCGACAGCGCACCATATCGTCACACGAACCGATGATCGCAGTGGCGCGATCTTTGCGAGCAATCCGTGGAGCCTGGACTATGCTGAGAAGGTCGCGTTCTTCGACCTGATGGGTCAGCAGACATCTTGTACGTGCGACAGGACGGAGTTCATCGGGCGCGATGCGACGTTGGCGGCGCCGCGCGCATTGCAGAAGGGCGGGCGCCTTTCCAGCCGCGTGGGCGCAGGACTCGATCCCTGCGTCGCGCTGCAAGCATGTGTGCAGCTACCGCTGGCGGGCATCCACGCGCTAACATTTCTGGCAGGTCAGGCGGCCTCGGCGGCTGACGCGAGTGCGTTGGTGATGGGCTATCGAAAGAGCGATTCCGACACGCTGCTTGCAAGCGTGAAAGCGGACTGGGCCCACACGCTGGAGCGCATCCAAGTGGAAACGCCGGATCGTTCGCTCGACATCATGATGAACCGCTGGCTCGTCTATCAGGTACTGAGCTGCCGGGTTTTTGCCCGTGCCGGATTTTATCAGTCGAGCGGCGCTTATGGATATCGCGACCAGTTGCAGGACGTGATGGCGCTGTGTCTTGCGCGGCCCGAACTCGCGCGCCGGCATATTCTGGTGGCGGCGTCGCGTCAGTTCCCCGAGGGCGATGTGCAGCATTGGTGGCTGGAGCCGTCAGGCAAGGGTATCCGCACGCGTATATCGGACGACGTTTTGTGGCTGCCGTTCGTGACGGCGCATTATGTGAAGACGACGGGCGACGTCTCGATCCTCGACGAGCCGGTTGGGTTTATCGAGGGTGCGCGGCTGGAGCCCGATCAGCACGATGCGTTCTTCGAGCCGCGCGTAAGCGAAACGACGGCGCCGTTGATTGAGCATTGCGCGCTGGCGATCGATCACAGCTTGAAGATGGGGCCGCACGGCTTGCCGCTGATGGGGACCGGCGATTGGAACGACGGCATGGACCGGGTCGGGGCGGGCGGCAAAGGCGAGAGTATCTGGCTCGGCTGGTTCATGCAGGCGACGATCCGGGATTTCGCGCCCCTCGCCGAACGCCATGGGATGGTCAGTCAGGCGGCACGCTGGCGCAAGGAGGTTCTGGCGCTGAAAAACGCACTGGAACAATCCGGCTGGGATGGCGACTGGTATCGCCGCGCCTATTTCGACGACGGTACGCCGCTGGGTTCGGTGCTGAGCGCCGAGTGCCGGATCGATTCCATCGCGCAGTCGTGGAGTGTGATCTCGGGCGCGGGCGATCCCCAGCGAGCCGAGCGGGCGATGAGCGCGGTGGATCGTTACCTCGTACAGCGCGCTGACCGGATGTCGCTGTTGTTCACGCCAGCTTTCGCCGATCTCGATCGCGACCCAGGCTACATCAAGGGCTATCCGCGCGGCATTCGGGAAAACGGCGGGCAATATACGCACGGTGCCGTTTGGGCAGCGATGGCCTTTGCGATGTTGGGCAAGGGCGATCTCTGCGCCGAACTGATCTCGATGATCAATCCGATCAACCACACGGCGACACCAAGCGATGCCGAGCGGTACAAGGCCGAGCCTTATGTCGTGGCGGCCGACATCTACGCCAATCCGCAGCATGTCGGGCGTGCCGGGTGGTCCTGGTATACTGGGTCGGCCGGTTGGCTCTATCGCGCGGCGCTGGAGTGGCTGCTGGGATTTCGCAAGCAGGGCGACCGGCTGACGATCGATCCGTGTATTCCGCAGACGTGGCCTTCGTTCCGCATCACCTATCGTCATGGCGGCGCGACCTACCGGATCGAGGTCGAGAACCCAATGGGCGTGTGCCGCGGTGTCTTGAGGCTGACGCTGGACGGCGTCGCGATTCGCGCGGCGGACGGAATTCAACTGGTCGATGACGGCGCGGACCATCTCGTCATCGTCGTGCTCGGCTAAGTCAGGTGCTGACAGGTTAAAGCTACAATCACCGACATAAGAAATTTTAGAGGAGAAAGGGTTCATTCCTGCGAAGCAACGCTGACTGATTTCGTTGAGAAATTTCTGCGGTTCGATGGAGAGCGTTGGGCTGAAACTCCGATTGTGGCTTTAACCTGTCAGCGCCAATGCAACGCCACTCGACGGGCGCGCCTTTTAGGCAGACAGTTGTAAATTCGCGGTCAAACGGCTGTGAGCGAAAGCGAATGCCGTGCGGAACAAGGCTATCAAAGAACCGAAGAAGGCAGCTGACCCCGTCCCTGAGGTCAAGGTAGATCCTGTCGCGCCGGACGTTTCGCGGCCGCTGATCGTCGGCATCGGTGCCTCGGCGGGTGGTCTGGAAGCTTTCCGGACATTCTTCGCCCATATGCCGGCCGACAGCGGCATGGCATTCGTGCTGGTGCAGCATTTGGCCCCCGATCACAAAAGCATGCTGGTCGACCTGCTCGGCGCAGCGACCAAAATGCCGGTGATCGAAGCCGCTGACGACATGGAAATTCAGGCCAACCGGGTCTTCATCATCCCGCCCAACGCCACCCTGACCGTTCATGCCGGGCGACTGCGCTTGGAGCGGCCGGCGCCTCCGCGGGAAACCCGCCGCCCGATCGACACCTTCTTGGTGTCCCTGGCCGAGGACCAGCGCGAGAACGCGGTCTGCGTCATTCTGTCGGGCACGGGCAGCGACGGCACACTGGGGGCAGCTTCCATCAAGGAACACGGCGGTCTGACCTTGGCGCAAGCTGAGTTCGACCACCAAGCGAAGGCCGGCATGCCACTAAGCGCAACGTCCACCGGCCAGGTCGATGAGATCCTGCCGGTGGAGGCCATGCCGGCGAAGTTGGTGACCTACCTGAAGCACCTGCGCGGCGTGGCCGATACCAAGCACCCGGACGGAACCCGCCAAGATGCCGGCGCGTATCTCGAAGCGATCTGTTCGCTGCTGCAAGCGCGCTGCGGGCATGACTTCCGATCCTACAAGGAAAAGACCTTCGTTCGCCGGATGCAGCGGCGGATGCAGGTTCTGCAGATCAAGACGCCTGAGGCCTACGTGTCTCACCTACGCGCGCAGCCTCAGGAACTGGATGGCCTGTTCCTGGAGCTCCTGATCGGAGTGACCCAATTCTTCCGAGACCCAGCCGCCTTCGAGGCGTTGAGGACCAGCGTATTGACCAACCTCGTTCGGGGCAAAGGCTCGGATGATCTGGTCCGCGTCTGGGTCCCCGGCTGCGCCACCGGCCAGGAGGTTTTCACCCTTGCCATGCTCCTGCGCGAGGCCATGGCTACCCACGGACCCTCGCCCAAGGTGCAGATCTTTGGCACCGACATCGATGAACGGTCCATCGTGGTCGCGAGACTTGGTCGCTACGCCAAGCCCATGGTCGGCGTGTCACCCGAACGGCTTGAGCGATGGTTCGTCCAGGATGGCGACGGCTACAGCATCGTCCCGGAAATCCGCGAGATGTGCCTGTT
>Ga0209591_10005788_pt1 | contig 13801 bp, 15 predicted proteins | sample MAT01_FD_187207 | JGI IMG/M metagenome (GOLD analysis project Ga0209591, IMG submission 187207) | Freshwater microbial communities from Lake Fryxell liftoff mats and glacier meltwater in Antarctica - MAT-01 (SPAdes) (version 2) | ecosystem: Environmental > Aquatic > Freshwater > Ice > Liftoff... | reverse complement strand
AGGGCCGCTCGTCGGCCATCTCGTGCAGCACGCGGAGCGCATGATCACGATGAAGCAGTTGGCGGCCGGCCAGGTGGTGATCGGCGGCGGTTGGCCCGCGCGTCTCGCCGCCGACGATGGACATCCACAAATCCAAGCAAGCAGCCTGTTCGGCAACCTCGGCCTCGCGCAGCATCTGGTACCGAAGGTCGGGCGGCTGCGGTTGATCCGCAGCTGGGCGGGAATCAACACGACAGCTGACGGACAATCCATTCTTGGCGAATCGCCGCAGCAGCTCGGGCTGTTCTTCGCCGTTCCAGGCGATGCGGGTTACACGCTTGGCCCGCTCGTCGGCAGGCTCGCGGCGGCGGCGCTGCTCGGGCGTGACGGCGGTTTTGACATCGCGCGATTCACGCCCGCGCGCTTCGCCTGATCAGTCGAGCGCCGCCTGGATTCGCGCGGCAGCATCGAGCATCTCGGCAACAAAGCGCGTGCGCAGCTCCTCGATCGGCACGCGGCTGGTCGGCCCGCAGATGTTGATGGCGCCGACCGTCACGCCATCGCGCCCGCGCAGCGGGACGGAGAGGCTGCGCAGGCCGAGCTCCAGTTCCTCATCCACCACTGCCCAGCCCTGACGGCGCGCCTGTTCCACCTGTTCGCGAAGCTTCGACTTGGCGGTGATGGTACGCGGCGTGCGTGGCTCGGGCTTGATCTCCTCCAGCGCGCGCTCCACGGCCTCAGGTGTGAGGCCTGCAAGCAACACACGGCCGACCGAGGTGCAATAGGCCGGCGTGCGGCTGCCGACTCGCAGATCGACATTCACCAGGTGTCGGGCTGAAGGAATGTGCAGCACGTACAACACCTCCGCCCCATCGAGCACCGCGCCGTAGCAGCTCTCGCCCAGCCGGTCAGAGATTTGCGCCAGGATGGGCCGGGCAACATCCCAGATGCGCGCCGCGGCCAGCACGGAGTGACCGAGCTCCAGCAGCTTGGGCGTGAGGGCGAAGCGCTTGCCGTCCGATTCGGCGTAGCCGGCATGCACCAGCGTCAGCAGGAAGCGTCGGGCGCTGGCACGGGTCAGGCCCGAGAACTCCGCCACCTCGCTGAGCGTCATGCGTGGCCGGGCGCGGCTGAAGGCGCGCAACACCTCGAACAGGCGCAGCACGGAATGCACCATCTCACGGTCGGCGCCGCGGGCCTCATCGGCTCCGTGCAACACGAGGTCGCGCGGCAATTGCATTTCGACAGGCGGGCGGGGGTGATCCATGCTGAGGCGTCCGTTGGCTTGGGTGACATCCTGCGGCATGTTCGTCCTGCGAACAAGATGCTGATTATCTGCCCGCGATGCGTCCGCAGCCTCTTGCCGGGCCGGCAGTGTTCCTGTTCACTCTGCGGCAGTTGTTCGCAATTCGGCGCTGCCCGGGGGCAGCGCCAGACGGGGGAGAGCGTTTCATGTCCATCCTCACTAAGGGCGACCTTACACGTCGCGCGCTTGGCGGGCTTGCCGCGGCAGCAGCCGTTGCGGCACCTGGTGTCGCCAGCGCGCAGGCGCGGACGACGCTGCGCTGGTGGTCGCCGCAGACCGCGCCGGCCCAACGCGAGGCTTACAATTTCCAGATTCGCACCTTCGAGGAAGCCAATCCGGGCGTGCGCGTGGTGTTCGAAGCCACGAGCGATGAGGGATATCCCGCGCAGATGGCGGCCGCCTTCGCTTCCGGCCAGGTGCCGAGCGTGGTGACGCATCTGCCCTCCTTCGCCGTCTCGAATTATTGGCAAGCCGGGCTTCTCGAACCGTTCAACGACGTCATCGACATGATCGGACCGCAGAATTTCTACGATGGTGCGAACCGCGTCTATGAGATCACGCCTGGCCAATACGCGGGCACTGGCATCGGGAATTCTGCGGCGAATGCAATGTGGCTGCGGCGCGATCTGATGGAACGCGCTGGGATCTCAGCCACGCCGCGCACCTGGGACCAGCTTCGCGACGCCTGTCGCCGCATGCAAGGTGGCGGCGTGTTCGGCGTACCGCTGCCCTATGGCCGCAACTCGATGACCAGCCTCGTCTTCATCTGTTTCGTGCATGGCGCGGGCGGACAGATCTTCACGCCGGACCTCCAGGTGGCGGTGAACAGCGACGCCTTCCGCAACTCGCTAGAGTTCTACAAGTCGATGCGCGAGTTCGCGCCACCTGGCGCCACCAGCTATTCGTGGGGCGAGAGCCTGACAGCCTTCGTCTCCGGCGCCACGGCGACGGGCATCTATACGGGACGTGTGCTCGCCAATGTCGCGGCACAGAATCCCCGGATCGCGCCTTTCATCACCGCGCATGAATATCCGACCGTCTCGGCCAGCGTGCCGCATTGGACCTTCAACGACTTCCCGAGTGTGATGATCCCGAAGGTCGCGCCCAACATGCCGATGGCCAAGAGGTTTGCGGCTCATCTGTTCCGTGCTGATGGCTACATCCGCCAATTGCATGCCGCGCCTGGCCACGTACTGCCGGTGCTCAAGACGATCTCGGCGATGCCAGAATACCAGGCGAATCCAATCATCCAGGCGAACCGCGCGGCGGTGGATCTGATGAGCACGATGGCGGCTTCCGGCCACAATCTTGGTTGGGAAAGCCCCCGGCACCGTCCCAACACCAAGGCGGGCCAAGTCATTGCGAGCCACGCCATTTCGGAGGCGGTGCAGCGCTTCGTGATCAACAACGAACCGATTGCGCAGGTTGTCAGCACTACGGCGCAACGTCTCGAAACCTTGATGCGGGCCTGAGGCAGGCGCATGGCGGCGCAGCACGGAACCGCGGCCGGGCGGGGCAACCCGCTAGATCGCAAGGACGCGCTGCTCGGTGTCATGCTGATCGCGCCGACGGTGCTGATCTTCTGCGCCGTCATCGTGTATCCGCTGGTCAGCGCGCTTTATCTCAGCCTCTTCCGCATCTACACGCCCACACTTCAGGGCAATTTTGTGGGCTTCGCGAATTACGCGGAGCTTGCAGGCTCGCCGGAATTCTGGCGCAGCCTGCTGAACACCGCGGTCTGGACGGTGCTGACGCTGACGCTGCAGATCGTCTTTGGCATCGCAGCGGCACTGATGCTGAACCAGGCGATGCTGTTCCGCAGCCTGGCGCGCAGTCTGATCCTGTTCCCGTACTTCGTCTCTACCGTGGTTGCGGTGCTGGTGTGGCGGTGGCTGTTCAATGACCTGTACGGAATCCTGAACCACGCCGCGATGTGGGCGGGCATCCTGGACATGCCGCTTGATTGGCTTGGTTCCATGCCGAATTCGATGATCAGCATCGTGCTGGTCGGCGCGTGGAAGTATTTCCCCTTCGTCGTCATCGCCGTGCTGGCAAGGCTCCAGACAATTCCGGAGCCGCTGTACGAGGCCGCCCGAATCGACGGTGCCGGCGCCTGGAGCCGCTTCACCGACGTCACGCTGCCGCAGTTGCGTGAGGTGCTGGTGGTGGTCGTACTGTTGCGCGCCATCTGGGACTTCAAGGAATTCGACCTGATCTATCTGCTGACCGGTGGCGGCCCGGTCATCGCGACGCAGACGCTGCCGCTGATGGTCTACAAGGAAGCCTTCGGCCTGAACGAGATGGGCCGCGCCAGCGCCGTGGCGGTGGTGATGATGCTGGTCATGCTGGTGTTCATGCTGCTCTATCTGCGGGTCAATCGCGCGCAGGATCAGCGATGAAGCGCAGCATCCTCGGCGGTATCGCTTTCAACCTGCTGGCCTGGACGGTGGTTTTCATTGTCGCCTTCCCGCTGGTCTGGATGGTCATCACCTCGGTCAAGCCGCAATTCGAGCTGTTCCGCATCCCGCCGACCTTTTGGCCCGAGCAGATCACCTTTGAGCATTACACGCGCCTGCTGTTCGAGACTCCCTTCCTGACCTACATGCGCAATTCCCTGGTGCTCTCAAGCGCGACGACGGTGCTGGTCGTGGGTGTGGCGACGCTTGGTGCGCACAGCCTGGTACGCTTTCGCTACCGGGGGCGGGAGGTTCTGGCGCAACTCGTGCTGTTCACCTACCTGCTGCCTTCGGTTGTTCTGCTGCTTCCGCTCTATCTGATGATGGTCTGGCTCGGCGTTGCGAATTCGCTGTTCTCGCTGGTCATCGCCTATACAAGCTTTGCGCTGCCCTACGCGCTTTGGTTGCTGCGCAGCTTCATGCAGGGCATCCCGGAGGACCTCGAATCCGCCGCCCTCGTTGACGGCGCGACGCGCATGGAGGCGTTCTTCGACGTCATCCTGCCGCAGGCACTGCCGGGCATCATCTCGACTTGCCTGTTCACCTTCATCCTGTCGTGGAACGAGTACCTCTACGCGCTGGTGCTGGTGAACACGGATGCGGCGCGGCCGTTGACCACGGGCGTCATGTCGATGCTCGTCAGCGCCTTCAACATCGAATGGTCGCTGCTGATGGCGGCATCGGTGATGATGAGCATCCCGCTCATCATCATCTTCGCCTTTCTGCAGAAATTCCTGACCAGGGGCTTTGGCGCGGGGGGCGTGAAGGGGTGAGCAACCCGGATTACCAGGTGCGGTTCGACAAGGTGCGTAAGGCCTTCGGTACTGCCGTGGCGGTGCGTGACCTAGACCTCACCATCGAGGGCGGTGAGTTTGTTTCGCTGCTCGGCCCCTCGGGCTGCGGCAAGACCACCACCTTGCGCATGCTCGCAGGCCTCGAATTTCCCACCGATGGCGCGATCTCGATCGGCGGGCGCGTTGTCAACGAGGTGGCGCCAGGTGCGCGCGACATCGCCATGGTGTTCCAGAGCTACGCGCTCTATCCGCATATGACGGTTGCCGAGAACATTGCCTATCCGTTGAAGAAGCGCGGCGTGGGAAAGGCAGAGCGAGCGACCCGTGTGCAGAAGGTGGCGGAGACCCTGCAGCTTGGTGCGCTGCTCTCCCGCAAGCCGCGGCAGCTCTCCGGCGGGCAGCAGCAGCGCGTGGCGCTGGGCCGAGCTCTCGTGCGCGACCCGCGCGTGTTTTTGCTTGATGAGCCGCTGTCGAACCTCGACGCGAAGCTGCGCAGCCACATGCGCGCGGAGCTGATCGAACTGCATCGCCGCATTCGCCGCACCTTCGTCTACGTCACGCATGACCAACTCGAGGCGATGACGATGTCCGATCGCATCGCGGTGATGCATGACGGCGCGTTGCAGCAATTTGGAACACCCGCCGAGGTGTACAACCAGCCGGCCAACCTGTTCGTCGCCGGTTTCATCGGATCGCCGGCGATGACGCTGCTGCACGGCGAGGCGCGTGACGGCGCCTTCCACCATCCCGCCGTGACCATGCCCTTCGGCGCGCCAGTTTCCGCCGGAAAACTGGTGCTCGGCATAAGGCCAGAGGATGTGACGCTGGGGCAGGGGCCTTTCGAGGCTTGCATCCGCCTTGTTGAGCCGACAGGGCATGAGCAGATCGTCGCGCTCGACCTCGCCGGCGGCGCCTCGTTGATTGCGCGTGCCGTACCCGACATGGTGCTGCGCGCGGGCGAGACCTTGCGCTGGAGCGCGCGACCGCAGCGGCTGCATGTATTCGATGCCACCACAGGCCAGCGACTGGCCGTCACGATGACCGAGGCCGCGGCGGCCTAAGGCTGCGGCAGAAAATGAGGGAAGTGCCGACGATGGATCGCAACAGCGTCACCTGGTCCGGGCCCATGCCGGCCGTGACGACGCCCTTCGATGCCGAAGGGCATCTCGACCGCGCGGGCTTCCGCGCCAACATCACGCGGCTGCTGGATGATGGCGCCACCGGTGTCGTGGCCTGCGGCTGCACCGGCGAATTCTGGTCGCTGAGCGCCGAGGAACGTCGCGCGCTCTACGCCGACACGGCGGCGACGACGAAGGGGCGTGGGACCGCCATCGTCGGCGTTGGCTGTGTCGGTGCGGCCGAGACAATCGCCTTCGCGAAGATGGCAGCCGAATGCGGTGCGGATGGCGTGCTGGTGTTGCCGCCCTATTTCGTGAAGCTGACGGATGATGAGATTTTCGCGCATTTCGCGGCGGTCTCCGCAGCCTCGCCGTTGCCGATCATGGCCTACAACATTCCGGGCAATGCGGTGAACGCGATTTCGCCCGCGCTGGCGCTGCGCCTCGCCTCGCTTGAGCAGGTGGTGGCGATCAAGGAAAGCAGCGGCGACTGGAACAATTTCTACGCCACACTGCTCGCGGTGAAGGACCATCTGCGCGTGTTCTGCGGCCCCTCCTCTGTCTTCGGCGTGCCGGCAGTGACGCTCGGCGCGGATGGGACCGTCGATTGCTTCCCGAATGTCTGGAAGGGCTGCACGGACATCTACCACGCCGCCAAGGCCGGGCGGATGGACGAGGCCGAGCAGTTGCAGGCCACCTGCCGCCACTTGACGGATCTGTTCGTCACTGGCGGACGCACGATCTATCCTTCGACGAAAGCGGCGATGGATTTCCTCGGCTTCCCGGGCGGCGGGATACCACGCATGCCCCTGCAACCTTGTGTCGGTGAACCGCTGGAGGGCCTGAAGCAGGGCCTTCGCGACCTTGGGATTGCGCGCTGATGGACCTCGGCATTCGCGGCCGTCAGGCCATTGTCTGCGCGGCGAGCAGGGGGCTCGGCCGTGCCTGTGCGGAGAGCCTGGCGCGCGAGGGCTGCGATCTCACGCTCATCGCTCGCACGCCGGGGCCGTTGGCGGAGGCGGCCGCCGAGATCACGGCAAGACACGGCGTCAAGGTTCAGACGATCGCCGCCGATGTGAACACCACTGCCGGGCGTGAGGCGCTGCTCGCGGCGTGCCCGGCGGCGGACATTCTCGTCACCAGCCCTGGCACACGCCAGGTGCCAGGCGATTTCCGTACCTGGGACGAGGCCGAATGGCGCCGCTGGTGGGATGAGCACTTCTTCTCCGCCGTCGATCTCATCCGTCGCACCACGCCCGGCATGTCCGAGCGGAAGTTTGGGCGGATCGTCAACATCTCGGTCAGCTTCATCAAGTTCCCGCAGGTCGGCTTTGCGCACAGCCACTCGGCGCGCGCCGGGCTGGCCGCTGCCATCGCGTCCTTTTCGCGCGAGTTGATCGGCCACAACGTGACGATCAACAGCGTCTGCCCCGGCCTGTTCGATACGGATGCGCTGCGCACCAATCTGCATGGCCATGCGGCGCGCGGCGGCGTGACCTATGAGGCGATCGTGCAGGATCGCCTGAAAAGCTGTCCCGCGGGCCGCTTCGCCGACCCTTCCGAGAATGGCGATCTCGTCGCCTATTTGTGCAGCGCGCAGGCGGGCTTCATGACGGCGCAGAACATCGTCAATGATGGCGGCGTCTATCAGGGCCTGTTCTGAATGAGCGAGGCGATGCTGCCTGCCGACGGTCGGGTCGTCGCGCTGTCGGGGGCAGGGCGCGGACTTGGCGTGTCCCTGGCGCGACGCCTGCACGCCGAGGGGTTCGCGTTGGCGCTTGGCGTGCGGGACCCGAAGGGCGCAGCATCGCGACTCAAGCTTGTGGGTGGCGCTGCGGTCAGCTTCCATCATTTTGACGCGACCCAGCGTGAGACGGCAGCGTCGTGGATTGCCCAGGCCGTCGCTGCGCATGGCAGGCTCGACGCGCTGGTGAACAATGCCGGCATCCTCGCGCGCGTGACGTTCGACGATGAGGATGAAGCGGCGCTCGATGCAATGTGGGAGGTGAATGTGAAATCGCCGCTGCGGGTCACGCGCGCCGCCCTGCCGCATCTGCGCGCCTCCGGTCATGGCCGCGTGGTGAACATCGCCTCTACCGATGGCAAGCGCATCCGCGACATCTCGGTGACACTCGGCTACGCCATGTCGAAGCATGCGCTGATGGCGCTGACGCATGCCACACGCTTTGCCGGGCATGCGGAGGGGTTGCGGGCCACGGCACTTTGTCCTGGCGCGATCGACACCGAGCTCGTCGCCAACCTGCCCGGCGTCACGCCCGGTCCGGGACGCCTCCAACCCGATACCATCGCCGAAATCGTCAGCCTTCTGCTGCGCCTGCCCGACCAGGCGCATGTCGCGGAGCTGATCGTGAACACCCGCCTCGAATCCATGCTCTGAGGAGACACCCCATGGCCGATTTCCGCGTTGCTGCCTCGACCTTCCCGTTCCTCTATTCGCATTCGGGCCTTGGCGCGCTCAAGCATCTGGCGAGCCAGGGCTATCGCAACTTCGAGATGATGATCTTCCCGCCGCATCTGTGGCCCTCCTCGATGACGCCGGCCGAGAAGCGCGAGGTGAAGACCTGGCTCGCCGATATTGGCGGCGCCATCACCAGCTTCTGCTACCCGCTGCTCGACAACAACCCGAACAGCGTTTGCCCGATCATGCGCCGCTATACGCTCGATCGGTACAGGGAGGCGATCGAGCTCGCTGCCGATTGGGGCTGCCCCTATGTCTGCGCCATCCCCGGCCCGGTGAACTCGCTGATCAACCCGCCCGTGCCCTGGATGCGCGACTGGTTCGTGGAAGGCACGAAGGAACTCGTGGCCTATGCCAAGGGCAGCGGCACGGAGATCATCCTCGAGAATGTGCCCTTCACCTTCCTGCCGACAGCGAAGGACATGCTCGACGTCGCAAACGACATCGACGCCTCGGTCGGCATCAACTTCGATGTCTGCAACAGCGCCTACATCAAGGAGGATGTCGGTGCGGCGATCCGTATGCTCGGCAGCCGCATCAAGAACGTGCACATCAGCGACACCGGCTACGGCGATTTCAAGCATGACCGCCTCGGCACCGGCATCGTCGAGCCCGGCCCCGCGGCGGCCGCGCTGCGCGAGATCGGCTATACCGGGCTGACGGTGCTCGAGATCATCACCGATGCCGCGCAGCCCGGCACGGATCCGGATGCGGACCTTGCCGTCAGCCATGATATCCTGGCGCAACACGGATGGGAAAAGCGCCCCGCATGACTTCACCCTTGATGTTCACGCCGCTCACCTTGCGCGGCCTCACGCTGCGCAACCGCATCGTCGTCGCGCCGATGTGCCAGTATCTGGCGGAGGAGGGCGTGCCGAATGCGTGGCATCGCGCGCATCACGGGCGCTTCTCGCTCGGGGGCGTGGGCCTGATGATCGCCGAAGCCTCGGCAGTGCTGCGCGATGGCCGCATCACGCATGGCTGTGCCGGCATCTGGAATGATGAGCAGGTCGCGGCGTGGCGCGACATCAATGCGCTGCATCATGCGCATGGCGTCGCGTCGGGCATCCAGCTCAACTACGCCGGCGGCAAGGGCGCGACTCAGCGGCCGTGGGAGGGCAACGGCCCATTGCCCGAGAGCGGTGCCGAGGCCTTCTGGGAAACCATCGGCCCCTCCGCGATTCCGATGCGCGAAGGGTGGCGCGCCCCGCGAGAGGCCACGCTGTCCGATCTGGACGCGATCGTCGAGGGTTTCGCGGCCGCGGCGCAGCGCTCGGTGCGTGCGGGATTCGACCTGATCGAGCTGCACGGCGCGCATGGCTACCTGCTGCATGCCTTCCTCTCGCCCATCACCAACCAGCGCAGCGATGCCCATGGCGGCGACGCGGCGGGCCGCATGAAGCTGCCGCTTCGCGTGGCGGAGGCGGTGCGCGCGGTAATCCCGGATGATATGCCGCTACTGTGGCGTGCCTCGCTTGAGGACAATTTGCCGGGCGGCCTGACGCTGGCCGACTCCATGCCCGTCATGCGCGCATTGAAGGCGCGCGGCGTGGATATGGTGGATTGCTCCGCCGGCGGCATCGGCCTGCCGGTCTCGATGTCGCAGGTGCCGCAGACGCACGGCTTCCAGGCGCCCCTGGCGGCGAAGGTGAAGCAGGAGGTCGGCATTCCGACCATGGCGGTGGGCCTGATCACCGACCCTGTTCTCGCCGAGCAGATCATCGCCGAGGGCCAGGCCGATGCCGTGGCCCTGGCCCGCGAGTTCATCGCCGACCCGGCCTGGTCCTATCGGGCGGCGCGCGCGCTTGGCGTAGCCAAGCCCGCGGATATCCTGCCGCCGAGCTACGCCTTTTACCTCAACCGCCGCGCCGCCGCCCAAGGTAGGCACTGATCAGGCGAGGCCGCCATCGACGCGCAGCATCTTGCCGGTAATGGCGCTGGCGAGGTCCGAGACCAGGAATAGCGCAGTGTTCGCGACCTCCGCCTCGGTCGCGATGCGGCCGAGCGGGGTGCGCGCGGCCTCCGCGGCGAGCGCTTCATCTCCCGCCAGGCCGCGTGCGGCGATGCGGCCCCGAAGGGCCTCGGTGGCGATCGGTCCGGGGCCGAGCGCGTTGACTCGGATACCGCTTGGGCCAAGGTCCAGCGCCGCGGCGCGCACCAGCCCCAGCACCGCGTGCTTCGTCGCGGTGTAGAGCGCCTGGCCCGCCGCCGCGCGTTCCGCATTCAGGCTGGCCATGGCGAGGATTGCGCCGCCAGGACCCATGCGCGGCGCCGCGTGCTTCATGCAGATGGCGACGCCACGCACATTCACCGCGAAAACCCTGTCCCACTCCGCGAAGTCGAGCGCCTCAACCCCGCGCCAGGGCGGCACCACGCCGGCATTCGCGACCAGCACGTCGATGCGCGGCAGGCGCGCCATGGCGGCGGCGACCTGCGCTTCGTCAGTGACGTCGCAGGCCGGCAGGTCGAGGCCCTGCACCTCGGCCCCCTCGGCCGCGAAGCGTGCGGCGATGGCGGCGCCAAGGCCGCGCGCCGCGCCGGTCACCACCGCGATGCGGCCCGCGAGCAATCCCATCTGTTCATCTCCCGTCGAAACGCCGCATGATGGACGCACCACGCGGCTGAGCGATAGCCGCACGCCGGAGGGCCGCATGCGCAACGCCGAACTTACCGATGCGCTCGAGGAAGCGCGCGAGACCTATGCGCAGCGCCGCCCGCGCAGCCAGGCGCATCACCTGGACGCCGCGCGCGTCATGCCGGGGGGCAACACGCGCAGCGTTTTGTTCCACGGCCCCTTTCCCTTCCGCGTCGAACAGGGCGAAGGCTGCCGGATTACCGATTCCGATGGCCTGACCTACGTCTCCATGATCGGTGAGTATACCGCCGGGCTGTTCGGCCATTCGCACCCGGCGATCCGCGCGGCGGTGCTGCGGGCGCTTGATGTCGGCGTGAACCTCACCGGCCACAACGCGCTGGAGGCCGACTTCGCCCGGCTCGTCTGCGGGCGTTTCCCGGCGGTGGAGCAGGTACGCTTCTGCAATTCCGGGACGGAGGCGAACCTGCTGGCGCTTTCGCTCGCGCGCATCGTGACCGGGCGGAACACCATCCTCGCCTTCGAGGGCGGCTATCACGGCAGCCTCTTCACCTTCGCCGCCGGGCCCAACCCGGTGAACGTGCCGCATCGCGTCGTGCTGGCGCGCTACAACGATCCTGAAGGTACGCTTGCCCTGGCGCGTGCCCATGCAGCGGACCTCGCGGCCATCATCCTGGAGCCGATGTTGGGCGGTGGCGGCTGCATCCCCGCGAGCGCGCCCTTTCTCGCCACGCTGCGCGAGGCCGCGACGGAGGCCGACGCGCTGCTGATCTTCGACGAGGTGATGACCAGCCGCCTTGCGCCCGGGGGCCTGCATGGCGCGCTGGGCCTGACGCCGGACCTGGTCACTCTGGGCAAGTATGTCGGCGGCGGCATGTCCTTCGGTGCGCTCGGCGGGGGTGCGGCGCTGATGGCACGCTTCGATCCGCGGCGCGGCGATGCGGTCGGGCATGCCGGCACCTTCAACAACAATACGCTGACCATGTCCGCCGGCATCGCCGCGCTGTCGGAGATCTACACGCCGGAGGTCGCCATCGCGCATAATGTGCGCGGCGACGCGCTGCGGGCCGCGCTCAACGCGCGGGCCCAGGCGCATCGCCTGCCGATGGTGGTCACCGGCCGCGGCAGCATGATGGCCTTCCACTTCACGGAGGCGCCGCCGCGAGACGCCATCGAGGCGGCGGCCGGCGATCAGGGGTTGAAGGAGTTGTTGTTCCTCGACCTGCTCGAGCGCGGCTGGTACGTCGCGCGCCGCGGCATGGTCGCGCTCTCGCTGATGGTCGGAGAGGCGGAGCGTGCGGGCTTCGTCGAGGCGGTGGATGAATTCCTCGCCCTCCGAGGCCCGTTGATGCGCGCCTGAGGTTCAGGCGCGCATCACCAATTCACTGCGCCGAAGCGCGCTGCACGTAGGCCAGCACGTCGTTGAGTTGCTGGGGATTGCGCAGCCCCGCAAAGGCCATCGAGCCCCCCGGCACCACCGATTTCGGGTCGGCGAGGTAGGCGCGCATATTCTCCTCGGTCCAGACCAGGCCGCCTACGGCCTTCTGGCGCATCGGCGCGGAATAGCGGAAGCCCTCCACCGCGCCAGCCGCGCGGCCCCAGACGCCATGGAGGTTGGGGCCGACGCCATTGCGCCCGCCCGCCGCGATCACGTGGCAGGCGCGGCACTGGTTGAACACGCGCTGGCCCGCATCGGCATCCTGCGCCTGTGCGCTTGGTGCCAGGAAAAGGCCCGCGGCCGCGGCCAGCGGCAGAAGGAAGGAACGGCTCATCTGGATGAACTCCCGGCTTGCTTTTCGAACCCGCCGCATATTCTGCCTTTGCCGCGCTTGGCAAGCCTTCTCAGGGGACGAGTTTCGCTTCCCACCGCGCGGCGAAGGCGAGGGCGCTGATCGGCTTGCGCAACGTGGCGCCACTTCGCGCGGCCAGCGCCGCATGGCCTGCCGGTGCGCCGAGCCTGCTGCGCGCGGCTTCCAGCAGGCTTGCGATGCGGTCGGTCATGAGGCGGGCGACCGTCAGGCCGAGGTCGGCGAGATGCGGGCCGAGTTCGGCATTGTCCGCGAGGCTGTGCTCGCCCTTCACGACGCCGGCCGCCGCTGGCTGGCTGGCGGGCGGGGCGCCGGATCGGGAGGAATACGCGCTGCCGAGAGTGACACTTTCCTAATCCACCTGTGGTTTCATGCTACCGACGCCGTCTCGCCTCAAAGGCGCCATTACCGGTGGACTAAGCCCGAATAAGAGCGTCACGTGTCTTTCAAGGCGGGGATTCCGCGTGAGGAGGAAGGAAATGGACCAGCAGCCGTTCCGCCGTGAGCAGATGCTCGCTTCGGGCCTGTTGCGTATGCCAGAGCAGGACGCCATGCCGCTTCGGCATGAACGGCCAGCCCAGGCCGCCGCGCCGGTCGGGTCAAAGCCTGCAGGTCTTCCTCCGCGCGAGCCTATTCCAGCCGGATTCCCAACTCGCGGATGATCGGTGTCCACCGCGCGCGGGCGCTGGCGATATGGGCGCCGAAGGCATCAGGCGTGCCCCCCACCAATTCGGCCCCCCACCACCTGGGCCCCGTGCACGCGGGCCAGGTGCTCCCGCAACTCCGGTACGGCCAGCACCTGGCCGAACAGGCGGTTGGCGGCGGCCAAGAGCTCGGACGACATGCCGGCCGGCGCGACCACCCCGGTCCAGACAGCGACATCGAAGCCAGGCACCACCTCGGCGATGGCCGGCACATCGGGCAGCTGAGCGACGCGGTTGGCGGTGCTGACCGCAATCGGGCGCGCCCGACCATCCTGGAGGAAAAGCAGCGCCGAGCTGATCGAGGTGAAGGACAAATCAACATCGCCGCGCACCAGCGCGGTCGCCGCCTGGGCATCTCCTGCCCCACCACCTTCGGTGCCAGGTCGGCCAGCATGAAGGTCAGGCCGTCCGGGCGTTCCCGCGCCGTCAAGGCGCCTGCGATGGTGCCGCCGGCGCCGGGGCGACTATCCACCTGCAAAGTCTGGCCATTGGCGACACGAGGAAACTGCACAGCCATGGCCCGGGCCACCACGTCGAAGGCGCCACCCGCGGCGAAGGGCACGA
>Ga0209591_10005780_pt1 | contig 13813 bp, 15 predicted proteins | sample MAT01_FD_187207 | JGI IMG/M metagenome (GOLD analysis project Ga0209591, IMG submission 187207) | Freshwater microbial communities from Lake Fryxell liftoff mats and glacier meltwater in Antarctica - MAT-01 (SPAdes) (version 2) | ecosystem: Environmental > Aquatic > Freshwater > Ice > Liftoff... | reverse complement strand
CGAAGACGCAGGAATTAGCGAATATTGGGTTGAGCGTGCAAACACAGGGGAGGTTTTTGCGTTTGCAATTAATGGAGGAGGTAGTGGCAGAATTCAACAGTCGCGGGTTTTACCTGGGCTGGAAATTTCGTTAGTTGAGGAAGCTTTAAATCAAAGTTTAACTCAAGATGATTGGGAAATTAATCGCTGGCTGGTTCAAACTTTTAATCAAGGTTGAAGGGAGTTTGATGTGGAATTTGAATATACAGAAATAGTAGAGGTGGATGATGTCTTCTAGTTCGGTAATTACGCAGGTTTTGGAAACGGATATTTGGGTGAAAGCGACGTGGGAAGAGTTTTTAGCCTTCGCTGACGATTCAGCTTGGGAAAAAGGCAAGTTTTATTACGATCAAGAACACATGAGGGTAGAAATGTCACCAGTAGGGCCATTACACGCGCGTCATAATTCGATCATCCCGTATGTAGTTATTCTGTTTGCTGCATTAAGAAATATCCGAGTAGTTCAGTTTGCTAATGCCAGTTTCCGCAAAGCAGGTATTCGTGAGTTTCAACCTGATTTAGCTTACTACATTGGTTCAGATTTGAGAGTTCCTCCGGCTGACAGTAATTCACCTGTTAATTTGGATGAATACGATCCGCCTAATTTGGTAATAGAAATTGGTGCATCTTCTTTTAATGATGATTTGGGCAGCAAGCGGTTGCTTTACGAAGACGCAGGAATTAGCGAATATTGGGTTGAACGTGCAAACACAGGGGAGGTTTTTGCGTTTGCGATTAATGGCGGAGGTAGTGGAAGAATTCAACAGTCGCGGGTTTTACCTGGGCTGGAAATAGCGTTAGTTGAGGAAGCTTTGAATCGCAGTGAAACTCAAGATGATGGGGAAATTAATCGCTGGTTGATTCAAACTTTTAATCAAGGTTGAAGGGAGTTTGACATGGAAAAAGAGTATCATAAATTGGTGCGCGATCGCATTCCTGAAATTATTCGCGAAAGTGGGAATGAATGCGAGGTTGTCATTTTGTCCGATCGCGAATACCGTCAAGCTTTGCGGCAGAAATTGATTGAGGAAGCGACAGAAGCTGCGGCGGCTGATGAGGATGATTTGTTGGCGGAATTGGCTGATTTGTCTGAGGTGATAGATGCGCTGATGCTGAGTTTTGGCGTTTCGGGCGATGAACTTTTAGCCGAAAAAACCAAGCGCCGGGAAGCCAGAGGAAGTTTTGCCCAAAAAATTATGTTATTACGGACATTGTTAAGCAAGCATCCGCCCGGTTGAAATTGGACTCTACACAAAATTTCGTCCCAGCAGAGGAGAGTGTCATATCTTTGCAATATGTATAATAAGTCAGTCAGCAAATATATACTTTGTCATTGCGAGCTCTTAGCGAAGCAATCACAGGGGATTGCGATTGCTTCGCTAAGAGCTCGCAATGACATAATGATGTTTATTAGTGCCGACATAATTAGTTAAAAATTACATATTAATCCCAATGGCTGCTAACAAAATTAGAATTGCTAAAGACAAAGCTGATTTAGTTAAATCCTTAACTTTATCGGATAACAACTCCGGGCCTTTCCAGACTTACGCCGATGTGATTGCGTTTGCTGCATCCTTGGGAAATAAGCGGAAAAAGCGATCGCCCTTGGGGGAAATTTCCAAACGCGAACCAGGTGCGATCGACGTTGATATTTTCGTATCCAGGGGCTACGACATGGCGATTAAGCTAATTGCGATCGCCGAAACCAAAAATCCTCAAATTCTCTCCCATCTCGACGGAGAATCAGAAGCACAGCGCTTGCAAATTTTTGAAGAATATGCTAATGGCGGACTGGAAATTTTGCGAGAAGAATTGCGGGGTGCGGCCGATTATAGCGATCGGCTTTTGTTGATTTTAATTTCGGAAAGAGACAGTCAACATCACTCAACTGAAGAATTTGATTTAAGCAAATTTCTATTTTAAACATGAGCCATAACAATATAATGAAAGGCTACAAATGAACACAATTAAAATACTTTTAAAACAAGTTGTTGTATTTTTAGTTTATAGCTACTCAGCATTCATTATCTGCTACTTCATTCTCAGACTAATTTTTTGGGATCGGCTGTGGATTGTTGCTTTTATTGGCACTTTCACTCCCTTAATTTTGTTACCCATTTTATTATTACCCATCATAGCATTTTCACTTATCAAAAACCGCTGGTTTTCTATTGTTTCATCAATTGCTTGTATTTTACTATTGAGTTGGCTGCACGTCAAATACTTTTCACCACAGCCAATAAACATCACAAATTCCCAGCCTAGCATCAAAATCTTATCCCATAATGTTGGTTGGAATATAACGAAATCACCAACTTTAATTAAACTGATTGACCAGAAACAACCAGATATAATATTTTTACAAGAAACTGTTAAACAACATATCGCAGTTTTCACTTCATTGAAAGCAGACTATCCCTATCAAATCAATCTTCCACCCGTAGGGATTTTCAGCAAATACCCAATTGTGTCTAGCGAGATATTGCACTTAGCTAATCATCCAGAAACGCAGCAGCGAGCAGTTATTAACTTTAACAAACGAGCAATAGTCATTTATAATATGCAAGCAACTGGGCCGTGGGTTAAAATGTATAATATACTCCCTTTTATCAAAATCCCAGTTTACAAATACAAACAACGTTTTCCCGAAATTCAAGATTTAGTAGAGCGCATTCAACAAGAAACTTTGCCAGTAATTGTCGCGGGCGATTTTAATATGACAGACGAAAGTCAAGACTATTACAATGTGCAGAAAGTTTTGCGAGATGCTTTCCTAGAATCTGGATTTGGGTTTGGTTTTACCTGGCCTCACGGTTTCTTTGCGAAAAAAATTAACTTGAAATTAACTTATCCGGTTTGTCGGATTGATTATATTTGGCATTCAAAGCATTGGGGTGCTAAATCGAGTTCGGTTTTAGAAGCAACAGAATCAGATCATTTGCCCGTAGCAGCGGAATTAATTTTGTTAAAATGACATTGTACAAAATATCTAAATTCAGAGGTAAAATATTGAGTTATATGTTAATCTAAGTATTAGGTGGAGTGATTTGAAAATGCCTAATGCTGCCCAGCTAGAGAGTTTATATCGCATCTGTTATCAATTGACGTACACAATGCTTCAGCCTATCCATCTTATTTGTGTTGACGATCGCACTTGTAACGTATACATATTGGCTGGATATGATGAAGAGCTTGAGTTCCAAATTTTACCCAATGGGGAGTTTGCTGATGAGCCAAGTTAACTATAATGCAATGTCGAATACTGAATTGAAACAGTATTTTCTTAAACACCGTGGAGATCGAGCCGCTTTTCAGGCATATTTAGATAGAATCAATCAGCATCCGCTCAGGATTATTGCAAGCCCTAGCGATCCTGATTTCGATGAAAAAGTTCAAGCTGCAATCCGCCGCAAGTTAGAAATAGTCAGAAATAGTAGCAGTTAGTTATTTAATAAAATCGAGAGGCATATATATCCATGCAAATTAACCTCACCATTAGCGATCACTTAGAACAGCAACTTATTGAGAAAGCTAGCCAACTCAACCTGCCCATCGAAACCCTGATTTTGGAATCGCTGTCCCAACTGTTTCAAGAAGATGAAGAAGAGCAATCTAAAGAAGATATCCTCAACAGCCTTCGGATGGCACTTCAGGAAGTAGAAGACGGCAAAGTTCACCCGATCGCAGAACTTTGGCATGGTATTTATGCCTGAAATACCCACTATCCAGGTTTTGTTTGCAATGACGCTAAAAGTTTAATTTAGCTGTCATACCTCATCCCGTCATCAGCACAGAAACTTAGCTAAGCACAGGTGGTAATCCCACCTCTTTCGGATGGACAAACCTGCTATTAAAACTAACAGCTTTATCCTCAAAAGTTCTCGCTTGGGCCACAGCTTGTCGCAAATGAGCTCGATCCATATCATCCTGAATTCCCGCCACCAAATATACAATTAACTTCGTCGCTAAATCCTTCCCAGAAACTAGCATTCGCTTTTTATTCGGATCGTACAAAATGCCATACCATGCAGATTCAGGATTGTCCATGTGGCTAAATCCTTCATCTACATCGTACCTGCGGAGTTTGTCGAAAATAGATTTCAGGGAAAGTTTCTTTCTAAATGCTAGAATTCCCAAAGCATTAGCTAAGGCAATTTGACCGACTGGACGGAACAAAATATTTCCCTCGCCACCGGGCTTTTCAAAACTAAATCGGCGCAATTCTGCCGTTTCTTCGCCGCTTTCAATTCTTTGATAGCTAGGTAAAGTTGCTAAATGATCGAACAATTTCTGAAACTCTTCAATTCCCTCTTTCAGTTCCTCATCTTCGGGACGCATGGGAATTAAACCTTTTCTTTCCGGCTTCCAATGGGGGAATTTATATTCTAAATACCGTTCCGACATATCTTGCAGCGCTTGCAATGTGGTTAACACTGTTGATTTGGCTGCGACTGTGGCGCTGTCCCAATTGACGCGGGGATTTCTATTTTCTTGCTCTTTCAATAAGGGATGGGTGACGGCAATTTTGCGGGCGCATATCGCAAATCCGTTGTCTTCGTTCAATAATGCTAGTTGTCCCTGACTCAGCGTTACCGCCATGAGGTTAACGTGCACAAAGATCGATCGCACGCGCCGTTGTGCTTGCTGCCGAGTTTCCCCCGCCACAGCCGCCGGGATAAACTCAATCCCGATTTTTTCGTGAGCTAATTTATACACTGTTTCGGGGTCAATTTGATACTCTTCCGCTAAATCTTCGAGAGTAATTGCAGCGCCGACAGGTTTTTTATTTTTGTTGTATCTTTGCAGGATTCCGGTCTTAATTAAACTCATTAAACCTTGAACTCCCATCAGCCGATGCTGGCCGTCTAAGGCGAAAATAGAGACTTTTTGAGATACATCTAACAGCCCTAAATTTCCGTTTTTATCAAAGGATATGAATTCAGCGGCGGATTTAGTTGCTACGCCGTTTTTATCCCATTCTTCTGCTAGAGGATTGTCTACCCACGGGGGACTGACGACTACTAAAACTGCGGGGAATTTGTGAGATTTTCTGGCGGCTAAATATTGAGTGAGGGCGGCTTGGCGCGACCAATCTAAGGGGCGCTGGATAATTTCGTCAATGGTTTCGTCGTCGCGGACGATGTTGTTAGTTTGGAGGTCAAATTTTTGCCGAAAAAGCGGCATTTGTGAGGCGAAACGGACGCGGGAGTCTAGCCATTCTAGGGTGACTGAACCGATGTAGGCTTCGCTGTTTCCCATCTGGGTTTTTTGTACGAAAATGCGATCGTCCTTTCCTAAATAATTGTCTAATAAAAGTGCGATTTCTTGTCTTTCGCGATTTTCTTTTTCCAAAAATTGGCTAGCGAGGTCAGCCGCTGGGTTGGTATTCATTGCAGTTTTTATATAATTAGGCTATTTTTTCAAAAATATCATAGGTTAAAATTTATGTCAAGTCTTGTTTTTTAAAAATATTTGTGAAATACTAAAAATAGCTACCTATGGGTTAGCGAGTTAATTGCCGAAACCTGGGTCTGACGCGCTACCGTCGGGCCCGCCAGGGGTTGAAAACCCCTGTCTCATAGCGAAAGTCCTCTTAAAGAGGACTGAATACAGATCAATTTCGAGGTTGATTTTCAGTCGGTTTTTAACCGACTTTCGCTATGAGACGGGGGTTTAAACCCCCGGCGGACTTTCGGGTAAGTGAGTTAATTGCCGATCGCCCTTGCTGAAGATTTATCTGCGGCTTCACAAAAAAATATGTCTACTCCTTCCTTTGAATACATTTTGCCGGTGATCCGGGGAATTCAAGCGGGCCGCGAATATTACGTGTCGATGTGTCCGGTGCGTTTTTTGCCTAAGTTGTTTCCCTTAGATTCTGAAGAATTGCCGCCGTTTTTGCGGGCGAAACGCGCGCTTAATCATGCTAGAATTCCCGAAATTGCTGATTATTTTGTCAAGAATTCTGGGAATTACACTTGTGGGGCAATTGCCGCTTCTATTGATGCGGATATTACTTTTGAAGCTGTGGGAAATCTGGCGGAAGAACGCAAAATCGGTCGTTTGCGAGTGCCGATGGATGCTAAGTTTACTATTAATGATGGACAGCATCGGCGGGCGGCTTTTGAGATGGCTTTGAGGGAAAATCCGCAGTTGGGATATGAGACGGTGGCGCTGATTTTGTTTCTCGATATTGGGTTGGAAAAGTCGCAGCAGATGTTTGCTGATTTGAACGGTTTTCAAGTTCCTTTGGAGTCGTCGCTAAGTCTACTTTACAATCACCGGGGCGATTCGGCTTTTGTGCTGAAGGCGGTTGTTAAGCAGGTTGATGTGTTCCGGTGTTTGACGGAGATGGAGAAGGGGAGTTTGAACGGGCGATCGCCCAAATTGTTTGCGCTAAGTGCGATCGATCGCGCTATAATGGCTTTGCTATCTAATAGGCACGGCATCAAACACGCAAAACCCCCTCGTTACCGCGCCACAAAACAGGAAAAAGAAGAAGAAATTACTCAGCAAATACAACAGGCGGTTAGTTATTGGAATGCAGTGAGCAATTTTATTCCTGATTGGCAATTAGTTCTGCACAAGCAAGTTGCGGCGGCGGAAATACGCCGGGATTCCGTGCACTGTCACAGTGTTGTGCTGGAGAGTTTGGGGGAAGTTGGGGCTGCTTTGCTGTCCGTTTTTCCTGAGAGTTGGGAGGAACATTTGAGCCTTTTGCAGCAGGTTGATTGGTCGATTTCTAATCCTGATTGGGAGGGAGGATTTTTGGTGAAAGGGGGAATTTCTAAGTCGAGGGCGAGTGTTAATTGGATGACTGATTATTTGAAGATGAAGTTGGGTTTTGCAACCGCAGATTCAGCACAGGCGGGACGCCCGTGCCACAATAAAAGCTAGCTGTGAATTTAAGTAAAATAGCGTCGAAACGGTTCTGCAAGAATGCCCAAAATTTGGTCTAGCTGAGTAATGAAATATTCAGTCAAATCAATTTTTAACAACTGATTTTCTAGGATTAGGAATTTCCAGTTTGTACCCGTTGAAACTGCTCCATAAATCACCGATTGTTCTTGCCCTTTGCGAGCATTAAATATTTGAGCTGCTACCATCTGAGCCGCACACTGTCCCAATCCTATTCTAATATCGTTGTCTTTTGCTTCAACCAATGTCAAAACTGGAGCCGTCACCAATGATTGATTGCTCGACGCGCTGAGGAGAAAGTCACAAGCTCCTGTTAATCCTTTGCTCTCTTCTACGTTAAATGTGTTGCCGGAAAAGTAGCCAATTTTGTTGTTAAAAGTGCGCCGTATTTCGAGTAGAATGGGAGTGATGATTAATTCCGATCGAGCTTTTTCGGTGCTGATACTTGAGGCTAAGTCTAAGGTTTCGTCTAGGGTTTGCTTGAGACGTTCTGAAGGTGCGATCGGGGTAATTTGGCTGAATAAGTGGGGAATGTCTTCAACGGTTAGATCCAGGGTTGAGACGGCTTGCTCGATCGTTTTGAAGTCGCTGTAGGACATATTTGATTTGGGGGTGGGAGAGATAATTATTTTGACCGCAGATGCACGCGGACAGTGATATAATTATCTCCTGTTTAGGCGGTAAAATTACTTTTTAGTCTGCTGACACTGCTTAAATTTTCTGGTTTCTGGGTTATGGTTTTGCCATCCTGTGCTTAACCCTCTGTTGAAAATAGTGTAAAATTTGAGCTTGGATTGTATTTAATCATAGCGGGAGGAGAAAATGATTACAGGAGAAGAGTCTGAAAATAAGAATTTAGCATACTATCGCAAACGTTTTGCAGAGCTTAACGTAAGTCGTACACGCCAACGTGGTAGCGCTCATCATAAGCCAATATTACTATTATCAATCATCGACCTAATTGCTCAAGGAATAATTAGGGATAATCGAATTTATGTTTCAGATGATTTGGTTAAAACATTTAACAAGTATTGGGATGTCTTAGGTTCTGACTCTCACCAGCGTGGTTTGCACTATCCATTTTGGCATTTGGAAAGCGATGGATTCTGGCATAACACACTTAAATCTGGATTTAATGGTTCAAAACCTAAAACAACTAACAAGCTAAGAGAAGCTGTAGAATACGCGAGTTGGGACAATGAATTATTCAATTTGCTCCAAGATCAAAATTCTCGATCGGAATTAATAGATACACTGGTAGCTGTATGGTTTTCATCAAATAAGGATGATCTCGGAGATATTTTGCAAGTTAATCAAGATTTTGAAAATGTTGCTCAGACAGAAACAGAAATATCAGCCACAACAGGGAATCTTGACACAGAACCGAGGTTCTATTTAACAAGGTCGGCTGTTAGAAATGCTGTTTTCAGGAAAGCAGTAGTACATACATATGATTACAAATGTGCATTTTGTCGATTAAAAGTGATCAGAAATCTAACTCAAAATATTGTAGATGGCTCACACATTAAGCCATTTTCAAAGTTTTATGACAATCAAATTAATAATGGGATATCATTATGTAAAAATCATCATTGGGCTTTTGATCAGGGTTGGTTTGCTATAGATGACAATTACAGAATTATCGTCGCTAATGACTTAGAAGAGGAATCCCCCAATGCCAGAACTATGAAAGACTTTCATAGTGAAACTATTCTGCTGCCAACTTTAGACCAATATCTACCAAGACTTGAATCCCTACATTGGCATCGGCTGAATGTATTTAGAGCTTAATTATGCAACTGAGGTTAAAGACATGACAGAAACAATGCAAATACCACTATTTCCACCCCGTAGTGTTCCCGACTTAGTGGGAGAAATAAAAAAAATAAGTAAAGAAATTAAAGACTTATATTGCTTAGATGATCTACCTTGGGTTTTAGGATATTCCGGCGGAAAAGACAGCTCTGCGGTAGTGCAGCTTATTTGGTATGCAATAGCAGAATTACCACCTGAAAAAAGAACGAAAAAAATCTATGTAATCACAACCGATACACTGGTAGAAAACCCGATAGTTTCTACTTGGGTACGTCACTCATTAAAACAGATGAAGTCTGCTGCTATAGAGCAACAGCTACCAATAGAACCTCATCTGCTTTATCCAGATGTTAAAGATACTTTCTGGGTAAACTTGATGGGAAAAGGCTACCCAGCGCCGAGACATGGATTTCGCTGGTGTACTGAACGCCTGAAAATCCTTCCGTCTAATCGGTTCATTCGTGATGTGGTGAGAATCAATGGGGAAGTGATTCTGATATTAGGTACTCGCAAAGCTGAAAGCATTAAACGCGCTGTTTCAATGGAGAAACATGAAATAGGTCGAATGAGTGACCGTTTAAATGATAGTTCTAACTCCATTAAATCTCTGCTTTATCAGAGTCCTAGTCTGCCTAATTCCCTAATTTATAGTCCGATTGAGGATTGGCGAACTGATGAAGTCTGGATTTATCTGAATCAGTGGCCGAATCCTTGGGAAAATAGCAACAAAGATTTGTTTACCATGTATCGAGGTGCAACAGCAGACAATGAATGTCCTTTAGTTGTCGATACCTCTACACCTAGCTGCGGCACTTCTCGCTTTGGCTGCTGGGTTTGCACAATGGTAAGCCAAGACAAATCTATGGAGGCAATGATTCAAAATGATGAGGAAAAAGAATGGATGCAGCCTCTCCTGGATATTCGCAACGAATTAGACATTAAAAACGATCGCGAAAAAAGAGACTTCCGCCGCATCTACGGTAGAGTAGAACTGTTTGAACGCAACATGGGCGACGACAAAACCTCCGTTGAACCCATCCCAGGGCCCTACACCAAATTTTGGCGAGAACACTGGCTGAGACGAGTCCTGGAAGCACAAACCCACATCCGCAAAACCGCACCCCTAGAAATGCGCGACATCACCTTAATTACCCCGGAAGAACTTAGCGAAATCCGCCGCATTTGGCTGGAACAAAAGCACGAATTTGACGATAGTTTGCCCCGGATTTACGAAGAAGTCACGGGCGAACCTTTTGCAGATTCTCGTCCCGCCGCCGAAAGGAAACTTCTAGGTAGCGACGAATGGACTGCGATCGAAGAGATTTGCAGCGAGGATAAAATGCACCTTGAATTGATGGCTAAACTCCTCGATACAGAACGCCAATATTACACAAAACCCCGCCGTACAGGCATTTACGCGGATTTGGACAAATGCTTTGAAACCAGTTCGCGATCGAAGGATGAAGCTATTGGTAACGCCCACTACCAACGCAACTTAAAAACAGCGGTGGAAGATGTTAAAGCAAATCCGACTGAGAAAATTCAGCAAGTCAAAAGTGCGATCGCCCAAACCAACAGTTCTGCAAAAAACGATACCCTTGATATTGCCAAACTTAAAGAAGAACTTGAAAGCAGCAGTCAAAGTAAGCAGCTATCTTGGGCCGATATCAAATATTCTACTCCAGATGTAGGAGAAGGAAATACCAAAGATTAAATCTGTTAAATCAAAACTTCCCCTGCGTAGCGTGCGTCAGCCAGCATTATTCTATACCTAATTGATAGCCTAATCACTGACGCACCTACCAAACTAATCAGCAACCATCGACAACATCTACAATGCAATTCCTCGAACTCGTCCTCAAAAACTTCGGCCCTTACGCAGGCGCACAAACCATCAATCTCCGCCCCGAAAAAGACGGAAATCCCTGCCCAGTCATCCTATTTGGCGGCATGAACGGCGGCGGCAAAACCACCCTCATGGATGCCATTCGCCTCGCCCTCTACGGTGGCCGCGCCCAATGTTCCACCAGAGGCAATTTAAGCTACAGCGACTTCCTCAATCAATCGATCAACCGTCATACTCCTGCATTAGAAGATACCCGCGTCGAACTAACCTTTGAACAAGTCCAAGACGACAAATTAACTCAATTCAAAATTGTTAGATACTGGAAAAAACTCGATATCAAAGATAGCCTCAGCATTCTCATATACAGCGAAGTAGTTAACGATTGGTGGTCAGACAAAGCGATTACTAACACCTGGGACGAATACATCGAAACCCTTTTGCCAGTCGGAATATCCAACCTATTTCTGTTTGATGGTGAACAAGTAAAAGAACTCGCCGAACTCGAAACTCCGCCAGAGTTTGTCGTCGGGGCGATTAAATCTCTGTTAGGTTTAGAATTGGCAGAACGCCTCGCCGTCGATTTGGAAATATTAGCCGGCCGCAAGCGCAAAGAAATTGCTGGCAAAACAGACTTGGCAGCTTTAGAAAAAATTGAACAAACTTTTCAGGAAATTACTGATAAGAAAGAATTGGCGATCGAAAAACGAGGTAGCCTTAAAAATGAATTCGATAAAGCTGAAACAAATCAGCGACAAGCATCAGACAAGTTTATTTATCAAGGCGGGAAAATTGCGGCCGATCGCAGTCAACTAGACAGACAGCTAAACGACTACAGAAATCAGGCAGAAAAAAGCCGTCAAGCCATGATGGAATTGGCATCAAACAGCCTACCACTAGCCCTAATTTCACCCTTGCTAAGCGCTGCGAAAACCCAAGCAGAAACCGAAGCCAGCCAGCAGCAAGCAAAGATTGCCCAAAATGTTATCAAACAAAGAAGCGATCGCCTCCTTAACTATATCGCCGAAATCTCCTTAAATGCCCAACAGCTAGATAAAATTCAAGACTTCATCCGCCAAGAAGATCAAGAACTCGAACAGCAAGCCGGAACCGACGCGCCGCCCTGGATGAACGCCGATCACAACAACATCCAGCAACTAGAAAACCTGCTGGGATACCAAATACCAGCCCAGCAAACTCTAGCCGCCGAACAAATAGCAGAAATCACACATATCGAATCAGAAATCGACTTCACAGACAGACAACTAGCCACCGCAGCTTCCCCTGAAGCCTACGAAAAACTAGAATTAGAGGTCAGAAATGCTCAAAAAGCAGTCGCAATCGCAGCCGCTGCCTTGGAATCAGCCGATCGCCATATCGCCGAATTAGACAAAGAATCAGCCCAAACCCAAAAAGAACTAGAAAGCTACAGTAGCGAATATATTACCATCAGAAACAGTCAACACGTCATCAGTTCGATCGCTAAAGCCCAAGGTACACTCAAACTTTTTAAAGAAAAACTCACCCTCAAAAAACTCAACAAACTCGAAATAGAGATTACCGACTGTTTTCGCTACCTGTTGCACAAAACCGACCTGGTGCACAGAGTTGCGATCGATACTGACACATTTAGCCTGTCCATTTACGATCCAGAAGGCAAACTCGTACCCAAACACCGACTTTCTGCTGGCGAAAAACAATTATTGGCGATCGCCTTTTTGTGGGGATTGGCCAGAGTATCCGGGAGACAGTTACCAGTTGCGATCGACACTCCCCTCGGCCGCCTCGACTCTTCCCACAGAAACAACCTAGTCGAACGGTATTTTCCCTCGGCCAGCCACCAAGTCATTCTGCTTTCTACCGACACGGAAATTAGCAAAGTAGAATATGATAAGCTGCAAGAACTAGAGGCGATCGCGCATAGCTACTTACTTAAGTATGATTCTACCAAGCGTCAAACTACTGTCGAAGAAGGTTATTTTTGGTAAAATCTATGGTAAACATCCTGCAATCACAAGCCGTAAACCTCCGCGATCTCATTGATAAATTTGGCATTCAGTTAGTTGAAGATGAGCAATTTTTTCGCGAATGGCAAGACGATCTCCCCGAACTGACTGACTTAGACAAGCAACTTCTAGACAAAGTAAAAGTAGGTTACATCAACTTGCTAAATTACCCACCCTTGCTAGAAAATGTCATCCGTATGGCTGTACTAGATCCGATGCTTTTTATCGGAGATTTTTACTTATCCCCATTTTACGTGAAAGCAGAAAAATCTGTACAAATTATTACCGAAGATGAGGGAACTATCGTCCGAGGTAACATGGACACCTTAGTATTAAAAGACCAATTCTGGGTGATGGTGATCGAATCTAAAAAAGCGGGATTTTCCATTGAAGAAGGACTCGCACAAATCCTTGCTTATATGCTAGGGAACCCTCACCCAAATAAACCTAGCTATGGTCTGATTAATGCTGGAGGAAGTTTCATATTTGTTAAATTGGTGAAGGCAGAAGTACCCCTATATGCTTTGTCTGACCCCTTTGATATTCGCAGACGGGGTAATGACTTGTACACCGTTCTCACAATTATGAAGCGTCTGAGTCAATTAGCAATTTTACCAGCAGAGGGCTAAAAACATGGAATCACCAGTCGATCGCATCCACCTCTCCCAAACAGCCAAAGACCAACTATCTAAACTGAAACGATCGACTAAAATCGATCGGTGGAATATTCTATGCAGGTGGGGATTTTGCCGATCGCTCGCCGAACCCAGCATACCATCCCCAGTGCCAATTCCCAGCGACAGCAACGTCGAACTAAGCTGGGAAGTCTTTGGTGGCGACATGGCGGATATCTTGATAATTGCCCTCAAACAGCGGTGTCACCAGGATAATTTGGGCACGGAAAAGGAAACTCTAGCTAAACAATTTCGCCTCCACTTACATCGAGGTATTGGCTATTTAGCTGGCGATCCGAATATTAAGAAAATTGAAGATTTGGTGGCGATCGCCCTATCGCCTGAGAAATTAAGAAATTAACTGACTGTTGACTTTTTATTTCTTCCTTCTTACTTCAACAGCGGGAAAAAATGACCCACAGGCCCTTGGCCTTCCCCAATATCCAAAGCATATTTCAAAGCAGTAGTAACATAATTCTTAGCCAATGTTACGGCTGTAAACAAATCTTTACCTAATGCTA
>Ga0209591_10005772_pt1 | contig 13815 bp, 6 predicted proteins | sample MAT01_FD_187207 | JGI IMG/M metagenome (GOLD analysis project Ga0209591, IMG submission 187207) | Freshwater microbial communities from Lake Fryxell liftoff mats and glacier meltwater in Antarctica - MAT-01 (SPAdes) (version 2) | ecosystem: Environmental > Aquatic > Freshwater > Ice > Liftoff... | reverse complement strand
GGTTGCTTTCTTGCAGTTCGTGCATTTTTTGCTGTAGTTGGCGGGTGCGTTCCTCCACTTGAGATTCCAAGTTGGCATTGAGAGCTTTTACCTGCTGCAAAAGTTGGGCTTGCTGAAGTGCGATCGCCACTTGGGTAGCAAGTTTTTCTAACAAATCAATTTCAAATTCCTGCCACTGGCGGGGCCCAGAACACTGGTTGACGGCCAAGATCCCGAAAAGTTCATCGCCGAGGACGAACGGCACATTTAACGTCGCCCGAATTTGATAGTCGCTGTATAATTGGACAACTCGATCGCCCTTTTGCACCGTAGCAGTATCGGAGACAATTCGGACGCGGTTGTTAGCATAAAAAGTTTTCTGCTTTTCGAGGTGATTTTCGTCAGTGAGTACCAACCCCAAAATAGAACGGTATTGGACACCGACAGACTCAGCGACAATTTTACCGTACACCGGGCTGGGAAGATTTGCCCCGCCTGCGTCCATAATACCGATGAAAGCGCGATCGACCTTGAAAAATTGCCGGACTTCGGCAACAGTAGTATTGAGAATTGCTTCGAGATCGAGGGAGTGGCGAATTCGCAGGGCCATTTCTGAGAGCAGCCGATCGCGCTCGGAGGATGTCCCCAAAGCAGCTTCGGCGCGGTGACGTTCGGTAACGTCTTGGACTGTGGCGGCTATGATGTTTGAGTGAATAGCGGACTGTTCACAGACAGCGCGCACTCCGCCGTCAGGGAGCACAATTCGATAGTTAATGCAATAGGATTTGCGCTCAAACATCGCTTGACATTGCGATCGCGCCACCAATTCTCGGTCTTCTGGATGTACTGCTTGCAAAAAAACTTCTGGTGTTGGTTTAACAGTTCCCGGAACCAAGCCCAAGAGCCGATAAAGCTCGTCCGACCACCGCAGTTCAATCTTGCATGATATATTGTGTTCTGCCGATTGTTCGCAACGATCGACCGGCTTGATGGCGGTGAAATTTAAATCCCAATTTCCCAACTGAGCGATGCGCTGAGCGTTAGCTAAACTGGCGTGAGCGATCGCGCAACAGAGCGGCCGTGCGGCGCACAAATTCCAGCGCTTGCTCGCGTTCAGCCACAGCAGCAGCCAACATCAGGGCCACAAGGGCGATCGTACCGGTAAAAGCTTGTAAAAATAAAACCGCCTGTTGCAGATTTTCGCTTCTGACCAGAAACGGGCCGCCTCCCTGCACCGCTCCCAAAATCGCGATATAAGACACGATCGAATAAGCAAAAATCGCTCCCGGCTGACGAAATCGCAAAGCTGCCCAAACTATCAGAGGAAAAGGCAAATACTCCAGCGGATACAGAGCGCTCGCTGCCTGTGTTTTCGAGCAAAAAACCAGCGAGCTAACGCTCAGTAATAAAGTTAGCCATAGAGCTATTTCTGAATAATTTAAAAGTGAATTTCCCAGATTGTAGCGATTTTTATTATCCTGAAATTTTGATAAATAATTAGTAATTAGCAAACGGTAATTTGCCCAGTTAAAAAATGCTAAAAAACTTGCAATACTTCGATCTTTTTTTGAAACATGAAAACTTTTAAAGGCGTGATTTAAAGTCAGCAGCACCGGTGTGACGATCAAGATTCCCATACCGTCTCCGAGCCATGTAGTCCACCAATTCCGAGAGAAATTGCTCCACTGATCCCAACCAAAAATGCAAGTGCCCAAATTGCCGAGGGTAGAACCCACCAAAGTAGACCCGATGACAGCGCCGGCCACCAAACCCACAACATCTCGCAGTCGATCGAGCTTAGTAGAAAATCCGCTGCGACTGAGCACGGCCTCCCCAGCCAGCGCTTGCACGGTGACGCTAAAGGCGGACGTGACAATGACGGCTAAGGGTACACCAGCCCCGGCGGTTGAGTTTAACAGCACCGAACCGAGGGCAATGAAGGGCCACATCCGCCGCCCTTGCAGCAGCATGGCCGCCAAAGCAATGCCTGCGGGCGGCCACACGGGCGAGGCTTCGGCTTTCACCAGTCCCAGTACGGACGCTGCGAGTTTTCCGGTGACAAAGTAGGCCAGGGCCAGGATGCCGGCGGAAAGAAGCAGTCGAGTGCGGTGGTTGAGCAGTTTCATGGTTTGTGCGATCGAATCCTCCATTGCTACTCTTTAATTTAGGCGGATGACGGGCGATCGAACTTCCTCCTAGGGAATCACCTGACAGGGGGAGATTGGGAGATTGGGAGCATTTTTGTTCTTCCCTCGGCTCAATGACCAATGACCAATGACCAATGACCAATGACCAATGACCAATGACCAATGACCAATGACCAATGACCAATGACTTCTTAGAATCCAAAACCCCGCTTACCATCCGGCTTAATCGTCAACCAATTTGTCTTTGCCATTGCTAGTTGTTCATCGGAAACTGTAGCGTCAGTCAGATTCGCGCCGCACAAATTTGCGCCCCGCAAATTCGCCTTACTCAAATAAGCGCCCGTCAAATCAGCACCTCGAAAATCCGCGCATTCAAAATTAGCAGTGCTGCAATAAGCTTCAGTCAAATTTGCCGATCGCAAATTCGCATTAATTAACCTCGCATGACCCAAATTCGCACCCGACAAATCCGCTGCTTGCAAATTAGCCTTGACCAATCTAGCCTGATAAAAATTCCCCCCCGCTAACTGCGCCTTTGGCAGTTGCAAACCGGACAATTCGCAGTCAGCAAAATCGCGTTTACCTTTAAAATATGCCGCTCGCAAGCTGTTGCTGTCCCACTTCACAACAGCTTTCGTTACCTTCGGCGGTGATGAATTGCCGTTGGAAAATGCCGCAGTTCCGAAAGTTCTGCCGGACTCCGCCAGACTGCGGGAAACTCTCGGCTGCATCCCCGTATTTCCCGATTGGGTTAATGAACTTCTAGCACGGATGCTTTGGTTCGATCGCAAATCTTGATTAATTTTGCTTTTCGGCGACGACCACGAAGTAGCCTCACCGTTAAATATCGTCGCTTCTTCAATTGTGCGACTAGAGCCGTTGAATTGAGTTGCCAAGCCGTCGCAAAGGTCAGCGTCTTCATGTTCGCCATTTAGAGCTTTGACGACATCTGAGGCCGATTGAAAGCGGTGGCCTACCATCGGCTTGAGCATTTTCTCAAGAATCCGCGCAAAATTTGGGCTCACCTGAACGTGGGGCTGCCAAACAATTTCGCCAGTTACCCCATCAAAATCTAAATCCTTGGGCGATTTTGCTGTCAGCAAATACAAGCAAGTCATGCCCAAGGCATAGATGTCGCTGGCAAATATCGGCCGCAGCGCCATTTGTTCCGGGGGAGCAAAACTAAACGTGCCGACTGAAAATTTTGTGTTAGCGCCTTGGTCAGCCGGGTCTAATAATATTGTTTGGCTAACTTGGTCTTTTACCGCTCCGAAGTCAATCAGAACCAAGTGATTGTCTTGAACTCGGCGAATAATGTTTGCGGGTTTAATGTCTCTGTGAATTACTCCTTGACTGTGGATATATTGCACTACTGACAGAATTTCTAATAGAAAATTTTTAACGTCTGATTCATTGAAACGTCCTGATTGTTTGACTTCTTGTTTCAAGGTCGAGCCTTTAACATACTCTTGAACTAAGTAAAATTGCTGTTCGGTTTCAAAATAATCTAACAGCCTCGGTACTTGCGGGTGGTCGCCCAGTTGGCCGAGGGTTTTCGCCTCTCGCTTGAATAATTCCCGCGCCATTTCTAAAACTCGTGGCGACGAACTACTGGGTCGCAGTTGCTTGACCACGCAAGTCGGTTGACCGGGTAAAGAAATGTCTTTTGCCAGAAATGTAGCTCCAAAACCTCCTTGTCCTAACGGTTCAATGACTCGGTAGCGAGCGCGCAGCAATAACCGCGCACCGCACGCCTGACACTGGAGAATAGAGTCAGGAGGGTTTTGAGGATGTGGACAGCCCGGATTTACGCAGTAGCTCATATTGATTGAGTTTGCCTATGTTTTTCTGATTTTGCCAGCGATCGCTCGACTGCACAAATTCCCTGAAACCGCTTCTGCTAGAAATACTTATCTATCAGTTGTCGGTGGGCAGTGCTGCGGCGTGCGAATTGGAATTGCACCTAAGTCTTTTATGCCGATATCTTTTCCCTATTTAGATTATGTCGCTGCTGTGAGTTTTTTCGGTATATCATCCTTGAAAATAGTTTAAAGACTTGCTAAAGTTGCCCTTTTTTGTGTAAAGTCTTTCTAAACTTAGGTGCTTTTGGCGTTGTTAGATGTCTCTAGCATACCTCATGTTCGGAATGAGAATGCTACTCATCCGCCAGCAGCCATCAACCGAAAGGGCGATCGCTCGTTTGTGTTTATCTATACCGCACTCCTCTTGACAAAAATCAACTAACGTGGTATTAAAAGCTTTCCGTAATAAATTCTGGGACTGCACAGTCGAAGCCGGCCGGCGCAGACCAATGACGAATAGCTACCGAGCACTGACAACTAACTACTGACTCTCATTATGCGTATTTCTCTAAACTGGCTGCGGGAATTGGTCGATGTGACAATATCCCCGGAAGAATTAGCCGAAACCCTGACAATGGCGGGATTTGAAGTCGAAGAAATCGAAGACCGCCGTACTTGGGCCGACGGCGTAGTATTGGGCAAAATAGTCGCCTGCGAACAGCATCCCAACGCGGATAAATTGAGAGTTTGTCAAGTCGATGTCGGCAAACCAAAAGCCTTGAATATTGTTTGCGGCGCACCAAACGCTAGGGCAGATATTTACGTGCCCGTCGCCGTTGTCGGCACTTTTTTATCGACGATTGATTTAAAAATTAAACCTGCTAAATTGCGGGGTGTTCCTTCCGAAGGAATGATTTGCTCTCTGGCAGAATTGGGATTATCTAAAGAGTCCGCCGGGATTCACATTTTCGAGCTAGAAAATCCCGAATTGGGCAGCGATATTCGCCCGCTTTTGGGTTTAGATGATGTGATTTTAGACTTGACAGCAACTGCTAACCGTGCAGATGCTTTGAGCATGGTGGGCGTGGCGCGGGAAGTGGCCGCACTAACTGGCGCGAGTTTGAGAATTCCGGCAACTAATGATGTAGCGATTCAGGGCCAAGCAAGTCCTAATTTAGCAGTAGAAATATCGGAACCGCAAGGATGCCCGATTTACATTGGCACAGAAATTTCAGGAGTGAAAATTGCGCCGTCTCCAGCTTGGTTGCAGCAGCGATTGCAGGCGGCGGGAGTGCGGCCGATTAATAATGTGGTTGATGTAACCAATTACATTTTACTGGAATGGGGACAACCGCTGCACGCTTTCGATCGCGATCGCCTGCAATCCTTCACCGGCACTTCTGACATCAATATCGGTGTGCGCTTTGCCAAACCAGGGGAATCCTTCAAAACTTTGGACGGACAAAACCGCAATTTGCAACCTCAAAACCTGTTAATTACTGCTAGCGACAAACCGGTAGCCTTAGCTGGGGTAATGGGCGGCGAAGACACGGAAGTTCACGAAGGCACCGAAAATTTAGTCTTGGAAGCTGCGATTTTCGACCAAGCCACGATTCGCCGTTCGGCGCGCGCTCAAGGCCTGCGCAGTGAGGCTTCGATCCGCTACGAACGAGGGGTAAATCAGGCGGCATTGACGACGGCGTGCGATCGCGCTGTTGCCCTAATTTTGCAGTTGGCTGGAGGCGCGGCGACGGTGCAGAAAACGGCGAGTTCGGGGGAAGATTTGAGTTTTTCGCGATCGCTCGAATTGCGTCTCGATCGTGTAAACTCAATCTTAGGACAATTAAAAAGAGGAGCAACCGGCGGTTCTGCATATCTGGAACCGGAGGAAGTGAAAAACATCCTCACAGCCTTGGGATGCGAAGTTACTGCGACTGAAAAAGAACGAGTTTTTGCAATAACTATTCCACCTTACCGTTATCGCGATTTAGAAAGGGAAATTGACTTAATCGAAGAAGTCGCCAGACTCCACGGTTATGACAATTTCTGCGATACTTTACCTAGCGAAACAGAACCGGGTTATCTATCTCCAGAATACGCGCAAGTGCGGAATGTGCGATCGGCTTTTCGGGCGGCCGGTTTAACGGAGTTGATGCACTATTCCTTAGTGAAAACCGAGGGAGAAAATCAAGTTGTGCTGGCGAATCCGCTGTTTGTCGAGTATTCAGCGTTGCGGACTGAAATGCTGTCAGGTTTAATTGATGCTTTCCAGTACAATTTGGATCAGGGAAACGGCGCGCTTAACGGTTTTGAGGTCGGACGCATTTTTTGGAAAGAAGGGGATGCCAAGAAAGAAGCAGATGCCGTAGCGGGGATTATTGGCGGCGACCCGACTGTGTGGAAATGGCAGCAGGGTGGGCGCGATCGACCTTTGACTTGGTTTGAAGCAAAAGGTGTCCTAGAAAGTGTGTTTCAGCAGTTGGGTTTGGCGGTGGAATATGCGGGGGATTCCTCTAATCCGCGCTTGCATCCGGGCCGCACCGCCACGCTATCGTTAAACGGGAAACGGTTAGGAGTTTTCGGACAATTGCACCCGCAATTGCAGCAGGAAAAGGGTTTGCCGGAACAGGTTTATGTGTTTCAATTAGATTTAGCGGTGTTGTTGGATGAGTTAGGGCGATCGCAAAATTCAACTCGCAAATTCGCGGGTTATTCGAGTTTCCCGGCTTCCGACAGAGATATCGCGTTTTTCGCACCGGTGGAAGTTGCGGTTGTTGAGATGCAGAGTGCGATGAAGCAGGCGGCTGGTAACTTGCTGGATTCGGTGGAATTGTTCGATGAGTATCGCGGTGACAACGTGCCGGCGGGACAACGTAGTTTAGCATTTCGGTTGATTTATCGATCGGGCGATCGAACCCTCAGCGAAAGCGATGTCGAACCAGCCCAGCAAAAAGTCCGCGACATCCTAGTCGCAAAATTCGGAGTCAGCCTCAGAAGCTAATTGTAGGGGCGGTGTCAAAAAGACTGAGAAACCGGGTTTCTTGCAACAATTACCGCCGCCCAACCAATATATTCATAGAAACCCGGTTTCTGCCACCAAGCGCATCCTATATGTGCAGCAAAGACTGAGAAACCGGGTTTCTTCCAACAATTACCGCCATCAAACCAATATATTCATAGAAACCCGGTTTCTGCGGCCAAGCGCATCCTAAATTCACTACAAAAATCAATAACTTAAAGGCCGCAACATCTCCGACACCAAAAAAGAAAAATCAGGAAATCGCAAAAGAGAAATACTCGCATCATCCGCCAGAATCACCCGACTTTGATAACCATCCTGACTCGGTTCTCTAAAAACATGAAGTTGCCGATTATTCACATCCAAAACCCAATAATCACTAATCCCCGACTCAGCATAAATTTTCGCTTTTATGGCGCAATCCGTTCTCAGAGTAGTATCTGCAACTTCAATAATCAGATAAATTTCTGAAGGAATTGGATGGTGGTCTTCATAGTAAAATGGATCTGGTATAACTACAGAAATATCCGGTTCAGGTTCAGAGTAATCATCCAGTCGGACAGCATCATGTATACTCAGAAATACCAAACTTCCCAAAGATTTTTGCAGTAGTTCCATTGTCCGTTTCACCGCTGCACAATGTGGGGGAGTTTTCGCAGCCATCTTTACTATCTGTCCTGCCAATAATTCTACCCGTTCATCTCCATCAAGAATACCAGCTTCCACCATCCGGTGATATTCATAAACATTCAGCAACCGAATATCCAATAAAGTCATAGTTGTCTCCTCCTATCTAACTCCTCCCCTCTCCCTCTGCGCCCTCTGCGCCCTCTGCGGTTAATCAATCTTATCCTAAAAAAAATATCAAATCCTGCTACACTTATTGTACAATAAATTTTAAACAAATTCATCCAAGGCTCAAAACCGTGACCAAATATGTAATGTGGGGAAGTTACTGCGAAGACGTGCTGGAAAAACGCGCTCCATTTCGAGACGCGCATTTGGCCCGATTGGCTAAGCAGAAGGAATCGGGTGTATTAAGTGCGATCGGGCCCACGAAGGATTTAACTAAAGTTTTCGCAATTTACGAAGCCGCAGACGAAGCCCAAGTCCGAGAATTAATTGAAACCGATCCCTATTGGGTAAATCAGGTTTGGACAGAATACGACCTAAAAGAGTGGATTCAAGCGTTTTAAAGGAGTTAACAGGGTGAACATCTTAAGACTAGGCGACGATGATTTAGTTCCAGTAGACTATGGCGACTTGCTGGACAAGATTTTAGAAGTTTTGCAGGGAAAGAACCCGTTTAACATATCAGAAGACCGCCGTCGTTTGTTAATTGATATTGACACCATCGCCGCTGATGTTGCCAACAAGCAAGTACGGCCACCCTTGGGTTCTTCTGAACGTCAAGCAGATTCTGCTACAGTCAATTTCCCGCAGGAAGTTGAGGCGAGTTTTCCCAGCAAAGTCAGGCAGATCAAAGAATGTTTGCAGCAAAACTTAGAATCAATTTTAGGACAAAATGTTGCAGTTGAAAAATTTGCAGCTAGTTTAACCAGTCCTCTAGAGTCTCTTAAAGGCAGCGGAAGTCAGTTAGGCCTCAAATACGATTTCGACAAAAAACATCATAATTTACAGAAAAAAAAGCTAACTTTGGAACCCTTGGGCACTGGCAGCGATTCGCTGCTGAAGTTTCACAAGGTGACGGTTTCTGTCCGAAATGCAGATATTTTTGAACAAGAGTTACAAAAGGGTTTAGAAAATTATATTGATGAAAAAGCTGAGACTGACGATGACAAGGAAGCACTGAATCGCCTGCTTGAGGAAATGGTGAAAGATAAAACTTCTGATTTTCATCGGTTGGTTCGAGTTGTCGATAAGGAAACTCTGGGACAACTCAAGAAAGAAGCAAAAATTACTTATTTGGAGTATATTTTAGCTAATATCAGCCCGGATAAAGCAGATACTCGCGGCTGCATTTATTTGGAAGATTTAATCCGGCGTTTGCGGTTGATAGAAAAGTATATCAAGGACACCGAGAATAAAGGTGAGGGAGATTACCTGGTTAATTATCAGGGAATTGAGGTTAATTATAAAGATATGTTTTCGCGATCGGAAGCTTTGGATGCGCTGCCCATTATTCCCATTATAGCAGGTAATCTGGGAGAAACGACTGATACTTCTGAAGGCGATCGCCAATTTGTCTTTGGTTTAAAACTCAAGTTTGGCAACCCCGTTCCATCGCACGGCGCTAATAGCGTATTGGACTACAATCTCAATTTACTAAATCCCGACAGCCCAGAACACCTAGCCGCCTTGGAGGAACCAGCCTATCATGAAACCTTCTTTCGCAAGGTATTAAAAATAGCATTTTTGTACTATTTTATATTTGCCTCTGACAGCGACCCGCTAGGGCAAAATTATGACCCAAAATCTGAACTTAATTACGATCCGATCGCAAATTTCGATCAAAAGGTATTTAGGATACTGAATGAGTCTAATGAAGATGCAAAAATAAAGCTTTTCCGTAATTTTATAAGAGGATTTGAGAAGTTTAATATCAAGACAAAGATTAACACTCTCAAAAGTTTATTGCAAGATTTCATCAAAGCAAAAACTATTTTGCAACCTCGCACAGAATCACGACACATCTTAATTGAAACAGGCATCCTCAGAAAAATAAATAATACCTTGACGACGGGGAATTTTTTCAAAGAAGTAGTGCAACGCAATCCCAAGGAAACGCTTCAGTATATTTCCGTGGGACAGCCGAATGTCAACCCAGAAGCTATCTGTCAATTGCCAGTCAATATTATCATTGAAGATGTCCGCTATTTTTCAACCGATGAATTCCAAAGTTTCAGCATGGAATACCACATCAAAGGTATCCAGGCTTTGCCTATACTTTGGGTTCCTAATGCCAAGCGTTCTCAAGAAATTTTAAATGAAAATTTTAAGGGTAAATTAGTTGTATTTCCCTACGAATACCGACGCTTAGACAGCAAAGGAGGTTTACAAAAGGAAGCAGCTTTTATTTACAAGTTTGCAGTTTTGCTACTGTCGTATATTTGCTTGCGAATCTTGTTGCAAAACTTACCAAATAATACATTTGTGCCGATGGTGAGAATTCACGAAGGCGACCACGATCATCCTTTCCCTTCGGAAAAGTTTATGGCGCATCTTTCTAAAACATTGTCTCACATTTTGAGCGAAAAGCACCGCACAAATTCCCAGGGATTCCGCATCAGGGGCACTTTGAGCGCTTTTAAAATCAGAAACGGTTTGAGTTCGCTGTATTCAATACTTCCTAAAAAATTTCGATTTAACAACGTGCAACTATCTCCAGAATTGGATAATTTAGCAATTATTGCAGTATCTACAAGAGACAGCGACGCGAGAAAAGGCAGGGGCGATAATCGCGCCTCCAGAAAAGCCTGTTTGCTAGGCGAAGTTACCGGAATTAGGCGCTATGAAGACGGGACTATTCAAGTGGGATTGCTGAAAACTTTCTCAGAAAACTACAGCCTTGAGCATCTTTATACTCAGCCGTCAATTCTCGAAGATATTGTCAGCCAGTTGTACAAGCGAGGATATCGAAATTTTGTGTATATCTCGCAAGCACCTTACATGAGTACGCTGCACATTACTCAAAATGATGAAGATGAGAAATTGTTTTTTATGTCGAAAGATATCATCCGCACATTGAAAGGAGAGCGACGAGATATTAGAATTTATCCGGTATTTTTTGATAAATACTATGTCTACAGTCCCCAACAACATCGGGGAGAATCTTTTTATATTCAAGATACAGCGGAGCTTGCCAGCTTATTTGCAGATAGGAGCAAGCAAGCGGCTATGTTTTTCAATTTGTTTAACGGGATTAAGGTAGAGCAAGGGGGAAAAAACTTTTACTACGGGGTGATTTCCTATTCGACACTGTTGAATATTTACGAAGGAATTCTTGATGACCAAAATATTCGCCAAGGCTTGATTTATGACGGTGAAATTAAAGATACTTTGCTGCACTATTTGACAATATTTCACTTTTCCAAGTACGAAGCACGCCAACAGATTAGCTTAAAGCTCGATCCATTCGATCGCATTATTGGCGATAATTCTGTTGGGGCTTTATCTGAATTCAGTCACGCGGGTGGAAGTGCTACTTTTAACTCGCTGGCATTTTTAAACAAGGTAAGAGAAGTGTTAAATGTAGCAGATAGAGGTCAAAAATAATGATAGCAGCAAACTTTGGCAGACTCTTTGAAGTTGGATTTAATATCGGGATTCTGGCGGGAATTCAGCAGCAAAAAATCCCTCACAATTTCGGCGACTCCTACCGCCTGGATTTGCAGCAGCTTGAGCTTTCTAAGATGATAGCCGAAATTATCAAGTCGCACAACATCCCAAGCAGTTTGAACATTAAAATAGTAGAAAAATGGAGCGTGTTTTATATCCACAAAGGTTTTCTAGGCGGCTTGAATTTTTTCCGGGAGTACCTCAAAGCGATTGGCCCAAAACCGCAGCATTGGAAAATTTTATACTGTCAGTGCAGTTTTGCTAATACTAACAGTATTGGAACCTATCAAAAAGAAGATAAAGAAGGTTTTAAAGAAGTTTTACTGCAACTAAAAGCTGTCAAACCCAGTCTGTCAACTGCCGATATTAATTTGTACATCAATCGCTACTCAAAAACGGGTAAATTTCTGTGGGCGGATACGCTTTTGCTGCTACAGAAAGGCAAGAATTTTAGAATTTTGTGTGTTGATTTATCTGTGTTTTCTCCCGCTGCTGCTGAGCTTCCCGATTTGCATGAATTTGAGGTGATGCGGAAACTGCTAGTGAGAGAAATTAGCTATTTGCGATCGAAAAGTGTTTTTTCTAACCTGGGAATTGATACCAGCATTTTAGGAATTGATTTTTCGGAGGAGTTGCAAGAATATTTTAAAGCTTTTAACTATCAGGATAAGGAAACCAATAAGTTAATTCAAGCGGGTAGCTACGCTCACAGTTTCTATGGATTTTTGCAAGAAACAGAAATTGTATCTAGCCAAGCTAATGTATTGTTTAATGTAGTCGGTTATAGCGATCGCGCTGTTAACGCTATTTCCCTGAATCAACACAAAATTAATTTTTTGTCAACTTGTTCGCAAATATACACAAATCAAACTACACATAAAGATATTAACACTGCTCGCAGCAAGGTTTTAAGAGTTATTCAATTCAACGCGGCTCGCAGTTTTAAAGAAGGCAGAAAGTTTGTAGACGATCTGTTAGGAATCGGGAAAGAAGCTAGCCTTATACCTCATACTGAGCGGATTGATGGTTTTGCTAATTCGATCGATATTATATCAGATAAACTGGCAGATGATTTGCAAATTTCTCGCGGATTGCATTTGAGAGACGCTCATGCTGAATTGATTGTAAAATCACTGCAATCTGAGGAAACTTATGTTTTTTTGACGGGGAATCCGGGAATAGGTAAAACAACTGCGATCGCCCAATTTCTCAAAAACCATATTGACGACGGTTTCCTATTTTTCTACGTCAGTCCCCGCAAGCAAGTCAACTTAGATATCATCGAGAAATTTAAAGACAAAAAAACAAACTTGCTGTGCGACAATCGCCTATTCTGTATTAACACAAACTCCGACATTATTGCTAGTAATGGGGGAAGGCGTACCGTCAAGTACGCCTCAAATAGTCGCGATCGAGATTTTACAGAAAAAACTGTTCATTTTTTCAAAGACAATGCCGAAAATCAGAGAAGAGAATATCACCAGCGGCAAATTGAAAGAAGAGGTGAAACCGTACTTCAACCCGCAAGCGTCAAAACTATGGGAGTGCTAAACAGCACTTGCGACGCAATTTATACCCTGATCAACCGTCAAATTTCTAATAATATTGTTGCTACGGTTTCTATCCAATCTTTGAAAGTTACAGCAAACGGAGAAAACACCCTCAAACATTTTGCCAAGATATTTCAAGATGTTTTCAACAAACGTACAGGAAATGTGATACCTGCTAAAATGCAGGAAATATCGAGTCGCATCAAACACTTATTCATCATGATAGATGAAGTCACGGGAGATGATGGCGGTGTCGAGTTTTTGTCAGAAATTACTCAAATTGTCAAAGAATATGAATTGGCGGATTCGCGGCACGGTTTTAATACTAAAATTATTGTAGCTGATGCTTCGATTGTTGACCCGGATGTGATTAAACAACACCTCAATGATACATCGCCCGAACCGGATAAAATCTACTTCAAAAAGCTGCCCAAAAATTCAGAGGAAATCCCACCACTACAGGTTACTCCTTTTGAATTCAAACGATTAGCTGCTAAAGTTATCAATACTAATTCTTATCCAGCTAGCAGTTTAGAGATAACTTACAAAGTGTTTGTAGAGGCTGTCAAGTTTACTGAAGATATTTCCTTAAATCCCAATAATGATTTAGTTAAATCAGTACAATCTCAAATAATTGAAGATATCAATCAGCGGTTAGCAATCCCTGGTGTCGAACAAATTATCGTCTACATTCAGGATAAGCGAAGATTGACTGAATTAATTGTGAGAATTCGATCGAGTCGCGAAAGATTCGAGCCGTTTACCGATTATCTGGAAGTCCACGCGAATATCTCGGAAGAGGAAAAAGAACAGATACAAAAGTGCAAAAACAAAGTTAAAGTAATCTTCATGACTGCATCGGGAAGTCGCGGCTTGTCTTTCCCGAAAACTCAGCATATTTTAGTGGATATTCCCCGCTTTCAGATTGAGAAAAATCTGATGGAGGTGATTCAAGTGATTTATCGGGGGCGCGGGGAAGATGATGATGGTAATACGCTGGATGGTGAAGCTAAGGAGTT
>Ga0209591_10005771_pt1 | contig 13816 bp, 10 predicted proteins | sample MAT01_FD_187207 | JGI IMG/M metagenome (GOLD analysis project Ga0209591, IMG submission 187207) | Freshwater microbial communities from Lake Fryxell liftoff mats and glacier meltwater in Antarctica - MAT-01 (SPAdes) (version 2) | ecosystem: Environmental > Aquatic > Freshwater > Ice > Liftoff... | reverse complement strand
CTTTTGAGCTTGGGAGATTCTAATAATAATTTTTTGTACGGCACTATACTGGATTTACTTTTTTGTACATCATACCTAGTTTACCACTTGTTCGGTCTTAAGTAAACCGTATTGACACATAAACACGGTAGGCTGTCCGAAAATGCTGGTTTTGAAAATGGGCCCGTGCTGCTGGTGGCGTTTTTTGGCAAATTGGGAATCTCGCAAAAACTTGAGGCTATCGCCAATTAAGGGTAAACCGAAACTGCCGGGAGGTAATGCCATTTTAGATTTTAGATTTTAGATTTTTAATATCATATCAATTTTAGTTGTCTGGTGCTTATTGCACACCAGACACTTTTCTGTTTTCTTGTAAAATAACTTTTATATGTTTGTAGACTGTAGGTGCATCAGTCTTAAAATTAGTACAAGAAAATAGGTTTTATTTAACACAATCACCTACTAATTTTACCTATACACTAATTTAATTATCTCTGCTTTGAATCAGAATCTTGATCGTAAATTCAGTGCCTTTCCCCACCACCGATAAACACTTGAGTTCACCTTGATGTTTTTCGACAATAATTGAATGGGAAATCGCTAAACCCATCCCCGTCCCGGAACCGATCGGTTTTGTAGTATAGAAAGGGTCGAATATCCGCTGCTTGACTTGATCGGTCATCCCTGCACCGTTATCAGCAATTCTAATCACAGCGACAGTACCTTCTACCTCTGTACGAATGCGGATAATTCCCGGATTTTCGAGCGGTTCTTGTAAAACGTCAATAGCGTTAGCGATAATATTCATAAACACCTGATTCAACAGTCCGGCGTAGCACTCCACCAGTGGCAATTGTCCGTATTCTTTAATGATTTGAATTGCTGGGCGATGGTACTCCGTACCGGCTACGCTAACGGGCTGAAGTTTCAGACGGTGTTCTAAAATCATCAATGTGCTGTCGAGGCCTTCGTGAATGTTAACCTTTTTCATGTCTGATTCATCGAGGCGAGAGAAATTCCGCAAACTCCTCACGATATCGCGGATGCGAGTTGCTCCCACCTGCATAGAAGACAACATTTTCGGCAAGTCATCTAGCAAGAAATCTAACTCTAACACCTCTATTTCTTCCTGAAGAGCTGGAGAAGGTTCCGGGTATTCATCTCGATACATTTGCAGCAGTTTCATTAGGTTTGTGGTGTATTCTTCTGTGTAGGTAAGATTGCCGAAAATAAATGTGACCGGGTTATTGATTTCGTGGGCAATTCCTGCTACCATCTGACCGAGACTAGACATTTTTTCTGCCTGCACGAGTTGAGTTTGAGCTTGCTGGAGTTCGCACAGAGTTACTTCGAGTTTGGCAGCTTGTTCTTGCGCTATCCGGGCTGAATCCAGGCTTTGAGTGTAAAGTTCGGCTTGATTAATGGCGATCGACAATTGGTTGCCCACTGCGACTAACAGTTCCACTTCTGCATCGCTCCAACACCGCACGCTGCTAGAAGCGCTACAGCAAATTACCCCAATTTTACCAGCAGATGTTTGAAGGGGAATGTCCAGCAGAGAATTGAATCCTATATACCTGAAAAATTCCCGCTCTGCTGGATCGGTAACAGTCTCACAATCATCAACCCGAATTATTTCCAAATTGGCAATCCGCTCGGCATGAGAACCAGTCACACCAGCAGGAACTAAACCCAAAAGCGAAGGCAAATCTGCATTTCTTGCCTCGTATTGCACTGCCCAAACAGGCGGGGAGGCATCGGGCCAATACCAAATAAACTGACAGCGATCGAGTTGCAGCAACTCGCGAATCTGCTGCACAGTTGTCGCCAAAATAGTATCTAAATCCAGAGATTCGCGGATATTGCTAGCTAGCTGGTTCAGCAGCACTTCCTGCTCGGCTAATTTGCGGAATCTAGCTTCCGACTCTTGCAACTGTCTTTGAGCTTCTCTTTGTTTCGTCACGTCCAAACCCAAACCAATCAAGCCGATCGCGTTACCGGAATCATCTTTGACCTGAGTTTTAATTGTCTCGAAATGGTGATATTCACCGTCAGCCAACTGGAGCATTTCTTCAGAATAAAAGGGAATATTTTGGCTCCACGCTTGCGCGTCAGATGCCATACAGTTAGCAGATGCTTCTAATCCTAAAACTTCGGAATAGTGAGAGGCTGCCAAAAATTCATCTTCGGATACAGCCACATCTTCGCAGAAAGTTTTGTTGACTAATAACATCCGCCCGTTAGGATTTGCCATCCACACCCAGATCGGAGCGTTGTCAATAATTACCCTCATAGTTTGCTTTTGGGCGGCGAGAGCAATTTCCGTTTGTTTGCGCTTGATTCCCAGGGCGATCGCATCGGCACTTAACGCTAAAGCAATTAGCGTTGATTCGTTCAACTCTTGGCGAGCAAACATCGCGATTACTCCCAGCAACTGATTATCAACAATTAGCGGATATCCAGCAAAAGCCACAATTCCTTCTCGTTTCGCCCATTCTTTGTCGCTGACTCGGGGATCTTCTTGCACACAATTAGTGATGTGAGGTTTTTGCTCTCGGGCGATTAAACCAATTTTGAACTCACCCACAGCAATGCGGCTGTGAGCGCCGTCAATATGAGTATAAATCCCCCCGCTTGCTTGTAGCTCCAATACATTTTCCTCTTGATTCAGCGTCCAAATCCGAGCAAAGGCAGCATCCAAATGGCGCACAAGTGCATCGGTGCAATATTGCAAAGTTGCAGGCAAAGTCTGGTTTTGAGTTAGAACAATTCCCACATCTGCTGTGAATAAAGAAAGTTTCAATTGTTCTGCTAAAGCTTGTTCGGCTATTTTGCGCTCTGTAATGTCCGTAGCAGCACCGAGACGCTGCTGAATTTTCCCCTCGTCTGTTCTGCTAAATACAATATCCCGGCTGACTAACCAGCGCCAACAATTCTGTCTATCGCGCACCCGATATTCGTACTCAATAACTTCGCCGTCGGGAGCATTTTCTAATTGCTGAAAATATTCGGGAAATTTAGCTAAGTCGTCAGGGTGGATGATGGTGGGCAGTAGATAGCTGCCCATGTTTTCAACTTCTGCGCTCGTATAGCCTAGGGTGTCAGTGATTTCGCGATTGCTGTAGACATTTCGCTGCTCACTTTCATCGTAAACAAAGAGAAGATTCGGACTGGTATTGGCAATTCGCTCAACAAAACGCTGGCTCTCTTGCAGTGCTGCTTCTGCTTGTTTGCTATCGGTAATGTCGCGGCCGACACCATAGATCAATTGTTCCTCGCAGAAACGGGTAGCAGTCCAGGCTACCCACTTGTAAGAGCCGTTTCGACAGCGCCAGCGGTTTTCAAACCCAACGCTATTATTCCCCGCAGCAATACTTTCAGCTTCTTTTAAAGTAGCTTCGCGATCATCTGGATGCACGAACTCAATGAAGAGTTGGCCAATCATTTCTCTTGGTGCATAGCCGAGCATTTTTTCTGCTGCTGGGTTGATGAGTTTTAAATAACCGTCAAAACCAAGGATGCACAGCAGATCTAGCGACAGGCTAAAAAAGCGATCGCCCTCATCGGGTTCGCTCGGTGGGCGATCGTTTTGGGCTGCGACAGCAGAGGCATTTGAGCGCGCCGATACCGCTAAAAAGACAATATTTGCTACTCCGAAAATAGCAAGTTCTAGCTCGATACCGTATAAATCATAGCCGTTACTTACTACCCATAACCAGTTGAATAAAAACAGCAGATTGCTCAAACATAAAAATAAAATAATCGGCAATATTTTAGATATATTTAATTTTATTTGAGGCTGGCTGCTGGCTGTTGGCTGCTGTTCTATACTTAAGAATAACATGATGTATATCCACAGTATTTGGAGCGGATTCAAGCACTTTTTGATTGGTAATGATGCTGGCATTTGAACTAAATTCTTCATTTTTTGTGGTTGTAAATTATATATTTACTTGGAGCATCTAATATTTGTAAAAACACTTCTTCTGGCTCCTTCCTTCTTCCTCTTTCCTCCTGCCTACTGTCTCCTGCCTCAAAACTCCAATTTCTAGCTTGGTTACAAAAGTGAGATGCTCCCTATTTACTTCTGTCAAATAAGAATTAATATGTTTATTTAAACAGTGTAAACTTTGACTTGTTTGCGACATATATGGTTGTTAATTTTGGGTAGATATCCGCAAAAGTTCTAGAGATTTAAGTGTATTTACGGAGTTAGCGAGTAATCTCTTCTTAGCTGGTGCGTATTTTTTCCCAACCAGACAGACCTAGAGGGATTTATCTCTAATATTGCACTAGCTGTTGCTGTTTGGCATTAGACATTTGGCCTAATATAACAGTAGCTCCTCAAATCCTTGAGGGCGAAGTAAATTTTATGTTACCAAAAATTATAAATTACAAGTGAAGAATACCTGCTGATTTGTTAAGGTAATTTTCAAAAAATATTCCTAGGACTTGTAATAAATAATGCAAGAGCAAGCTAGTTATTAATGTTTGCAAAAAGGCAGAAGCCTAGAAATCAAGAGTGTTTCGAGTCATCTGCAGGAGATACTGGCTCCTGTGCTAATTGAGACACGGCAGCGGATCTCCCTAATTGCTGCTGCCGAATTCGCTCCAAATTCCCAGCAGGAATAGCAGCTATAAGTTGTCGCGTGTAAGCTTGCTGCGGCTGCCTGTAAATGCGCTCAGCCGTGCCAATTTCCTCGATTTTACCTTGGTTCATGACGATCGCGCGATCGCTCATAAACTTAACCACGCTCAAATCGTGAGAAATAAAAATATAAGTCAGTCCAAACTCTGTTTGCAACTCCTTCAGCAAATTTAAAACTTGCGCCTGCACCGACACATCTAATGCCGAAACCGACTCATCGCAAATAATAAACTTAGGATTCAAAGCCAAAGCTCTAGCAATACAAATTCGCTGCCGCTGTCCGCCCGAAAACTCGTGAGGGTAGCGCCGCATAAAATCGGGATTTAAACCCACTCTATCCAACAAATAAGCCGCGCGATCGCGCTGTTCTTTCTGGTTCTTACCAAAGCGGTGAATCACCATCGGTTCCATCACCGCATCCCCAACATTTAGGCGCGGATCGAGAGAACTAAAAGGGTCTTGAAAAATAATTTGCAGATCGCGCCGCAGCCAGCGCAATTTGCGATCGTACTCTTTTTGCATCCGATAATTAGCCATCCACTGCGATGCCGAACTACTTTTCGCAGGAGGCGTAATTTCTTGGCCTTCAAAAAACACTTTACCGCTGGCGATCGGAATTAATTGCAGCAAAGCTCTCGCCAAAGTTGATTTGCCGCAGCCAGACTCGCCGACCAAACCCAAAGTCTCGCCGGGGTAAACCTCAAAAGAAATATCGTTTACCGCCATAAACAAGCGTTGAGTTTCCCCAAACATTCCCTTAACTGGAAAACCGACTCGCAAGTTATTAACAGCCAGCAAAGGGCCGGAAATATGCGGCAGCCGAGGCGGTTTTCCTATTGCAAAAGCGGGATTTCCCCCGCTGCTGTCGCCGTCTAACTCGGCATTTTTCTCGACAATTACTAATTCGCCGCTGGCATTTGTGGTGACATCCATAAAATCGGAAACCGTCGGCAAACGCCGCATTTGCCGATCGAGAGTTGGGCGGCAAGCTAACAGACCTTTTGTGTAAGGATGTTGGGGATTGCTGAAAATTTGTTCGATCGCACCGCACTCAACAATCTTGCCTCGGTACATCACCGCCACCGTATCGCCAATTTCAGCAATGACGCCCAAATCGTGGGTAATAAAAATCATTGCCATGCCTCTAGAGTCCCGCAACTCCCGCAGCAAAGCTAAGATTGTTGCCTGCACGGTTACGTCCAAAGCCGTTGTCGGTTCGTCAGCAATTAATAAAGTCGGATTGCAAGAAATGGCCATTGCAATCATCACGCGCTGGATTTGACCGCCTGAGAGTTCGTGGGGATAGCGATCGAGCATAGCTTGTTTTTGGCCGTTGACGAGCTGCATCAAATCGCGATCGTCCTCCATAACTGCTTGATTCCCAGCAGCAGTCCGGGAATGCTCTTGTCGCAAAGCCAAACACCGCTGCCTGATCTCATCGTCCCCGGTAGCAGCTTCACTTCTTGCAGCAGAGAAGCAGCTTGGCGCCGCGCTTCTGTCTGCGACACCTTTTGGTGCAGACAAATGGCTTCTGTGAGTTGAAATCCGATCGTATAAACAGGATTTAGCGAACTCATCGGCTCTTGAAAAATCGTCGCAATCTGGCTGCCCCGGTATGTTTGTTTTTCCCTGTCCGGCATTTCCAGCAGATTCACAGGCCCATTGCTAGCGCCGTCTTTTGTCGAATAAAACCAAATTTCGCCCTCGATGTTCGTTGAGGAACTCGACAGCAAACCCATAACAGCAAGGGATGTTACCGATTTTCCAGACCCCGACTCTCCTACGATTCCCAGAGTTTGCCCTCGCTTGACCTCAAAGGAAATGCCGTCAACCGCTTTGACGGTTGCAGACGCATCGCCTGCGTCCGCAGATTGAAATTGAACCCGCAGGTTGCGAACTTCTAGGACGGTTTCACTCATGGAGGTCTATGGCAGTTAAATGGAGATTAAGTGGATTGTAGCAGGGTCGATCGAAGGAAGAGGGAAGTTCCGCAACGGATTGTGTAACGGATGTAACGGATGTCAGGAAGTTCGGCAACGGATTGTGTAACGGATGTAACGGATGTCAGGAAGAGGGAAGAAGGAAGAGGGACTTTTTTGTTTGAACTCCAAACAAGGAAAATTCTTGAATTCTGCCTTCTGCCTTCTGCCTTCTGCCTTTTTCCTTCACAAGCCTGTTGCCGAATGCCTTCAATAACCGATGACTTGAGTGTCGGCAGGCAGTGCAGTGGCCTCGGAGACCTTTTTAAACACGGTTGCCTGTTCGTTTAAGGAATTAGGTCTCGCCTGTCCGGGATTGGTGCCTTGCAACTGAAGGCGCATTTGACCTTCAGGAGTCAACTCAAAAACAGTCTCAACGGTTTCTGTGCTGCTGAGGCCGACATCCAGGTGCATTGGTTGTTGACCGAGATTAACTTTGTACCTCATTTCTTTGGCGCGGGCGGCTCCGTCGGGGCCTTTAGCCATGAGAAACAATTTGCCTTCTGGGGCAAAGACGAAGGTGAAAGACTGACCGGAGGGGACTGTGCCTTGCCATTGGCCTAGGAGTTGCGTGTCGATGTTGCTGGTGGCCGGGGCGGCTGCTTCAGCAATTGTTGGTGCTGCTGCGGATGCAGGGCCAAGTGAGGCGTTGAAGCTAATGAGGATGCCCAAGCAAAGGCTACCTGCGATCGCTTTACCAATCATTTTTGAATTAGACATGAGACCGATCTAAAAATTGGTTATTTGTTTTGTACACTGTAGCGGTAAAACCGTACATTGTTTAGTTTAAATCCCTTTTAGGGATAGATATAGGTTGAGGTTCAAACCTGCAACGCAGTTGTCATCCCCGGACTAAAGGTTTTCCTGAGCTTGTTGAAGGGTCACGGGGCTTTCAGTTTTTTTTCTTGTAAAATCCAATACAAATCCGGCTTAAGCTGCACAGTTCGCTGTTCTGAGTTGATTGTTTTTAACTCAAAACAGCTAATTGACTATGGCGTTCGATCGCACAGATAGTTTGGCAAATCGATCGCATTAATAGTCTTTCATTAATTTTTTTCAGGATCGGGTTCGACTTCTTCTGTCGGAGATTCCGGCGCTGGTTCCTGCGGATTTCGCGATCGTTTCATGCGCTCCAATGCCTCTGCGTAAGACCAAGCCACGCTCACAAGAAAAGCTTTCGCCATGCCGGACAAATTTTTTGAATCTTCGCTTTCCAGCGGTTCAGCTTTTTGGTTGCCGTCGTTCGTCATGTTTTTGTTTTCTCCCGGGCAGGTTTTTCTAGCGACTTGTTTCAGTGTGCGATCGATACCCACAAATTATGATTTTTCTTGCACCCGCACCCTACTTATCTTTGAGGATATGACCTTGATTACCATGAATAATATCATAAATACGCTGATTGGATGACCACATCAGAAAGAAACCTTAACTTCGCTGGTTGCCCGCAGCACTGACTCCTGCTGGAAAGTGCGCTTATAAGTTTCGATAATTTCATGAATAGCTTGATTTTTTTCAGGACTACTTTCATAAATTAAAATAACTATTTTAGAGTTTTCTCTAATCAGAATTCTCGAGCTGTTGAGAAACTGCCCGGAGCCGTCTAATACGGTTAGCCCTTCCCGAAAACGAGGCGTAATAACTGCCGTGACAAACTCCTGCCATTCGGATTCAGAAATTGTCTCGCCTCCCGGTTTTGTTAAGCCAAAATACAGTTCATCTTTGAGGAGATTTGTTTGCTTGGCATTAGTATCTGAAGTTTCGGGAAGTTGAGCGCGGGCAATTGTTGCCGGACAAACAGGCAGGATGAACAACAGGCTTGTCAAGCAAAGATTGTTAAGATGTTTATTCATATTATAATTTTCACAATTAAGTTTTTTAGGGTGCGTGAGATCGACAAATCTTTAAATCTCAACTATGAGACTATTGACACTCATGCACCGCCCAACGATTGAATAATACCAATGCTACCGGAAACAATATAATTTAACATAAAATGCTTCCAACTCAAAAACCCGGTTTCTCAGGTGAAACCGGGTTTTTGAGCGTCTGTTCTAGTTTATTTATGATCGCCTACTTGATTGCGTCTGTCGTATTAAGTAGCTCAACCTATTTTAAACGTCAAACTTTTCAGGTGTTCAGAAACCCGGAAGGGCGAGCACTCTTGGCTGCGCCCCGAAAGAAATCAGGTTTCTCAGTGTTATATTTTTTTAGTTGGAGCTAGTTATCCTTTAATTCGCGGATACTTCTCTTAGCAGTGTCTTGATACATCTCCCCGAATTCTTTCACGGCTGCTCCTGCCTCTTGCCCAATCTTCTGAGCTCGATCGCCCGGAGAGTCTGACGTTTCGCGAGCTTCTTGCCTCCATTCCCGCGTTGTTTGGGGTCTTTCAGGATTGTTTAGCTCAGAGTTTGAGCCGGCTTGCGTGCCAAAACCTTTGTTACTGCGTCCCGAATCAACAGTGGTTGTCAGCAGCAGAAAACCGACTAGGACAACACTCAAAAAACTCTTGATTTGAAAACCCTTAAGCAGGGAACTGATGCGAGCAATGGCTGTGGAAATCAAATTCATCTCAGTAATACTCCCTAAGTTGATTGGTGATAATTTTCAACATTTTTTCATCTAATTGACTCACTCCAAAATCAGCAGCTAACGCTAGAGAAAGCCAACTTAGCTTCAACTTGTCATTAACCACCTAAATAGAGTTATAGGTTAGCGATAAAATCTGGTAAACACGCAACCTATGTGTCAGCCAATTAGCTTTTTCACACATGAATATCACGTTAACAGCAGCCAAAGAGTTCTACCTCTAACTAAAGTCATAACTTAGTTAGAAGAAAAAAAAATATTTTTCAGCACAGGGTTAGACAATTTTTAATCAATCATGCTATGCAGCGCAAATTCTTATTGCAAGCGATCGCCCGTTTTCACGTCAAACCAGTGCAGCAACTGAGCCGGAAAAACCAGCTCTACAATTTCGGAATTCCAGTGGCGGTCATTTGGCAGCAAAGCCCGCACCGTTACTGGCTCCAAACCTTTAACTCTGACGCTAACTAAATTTTGCATTCCCAAGTTTTCCACTAAATATACCTCACCTTTGATTGCCTCTGGGGCCGACATCTTGCCGGCCTCTGCATCTGCAAAGCCGACGTGTTCCGGGCGAATTCCTAACACAATTTCTGGCGGCACAGTCGGCATATCTGGTAGTGGAACTCGAAAATCGCCCAACTGAGCAAAATTGCCCTGGCATTTAAGCACTAGCAAATTCATTTGCGGGCTGCCCACAAAACCCGCTACAAACTGATTTGCCGGACGAGTATAAATTAAGTGCGGCGGGTCTAGCTGCTGCACGCTACCGCTGTTGAGAACTGCGACTTTGGTAGAAAGCGTCATGGCTTCGGTTTGGTCGTGAGTTACGTACACTACAGGAGCTTTTTGCGAGGAAAATAATTGTTTGAGTTCTGCCCTAACTTTTTCCCGCAATAATGCGTCGAGATTGCTCAAAGGTTCGTCGAGCAAAAATACTTCCGGTTGGCGCACTAATGCGCGGCCGAGGGCGACTCGCTGCCGTTGTCCACCTGATAGTTTTCCGGGTTTGCGATCGATTAATTCCGTCAATCCGAGGGATGTTGCAACTTCTGTCACTAACCGATTGATTTCGCTGGAGGAGATTTTGCGAAGTTTGAGGCTCGACGCCATATTCTCGTATACTGTCATGTGCGGATAAAGCGCGTAACTTTGAAAAACCATTGCAATATCGCGATCGCCCGGTCTGAGATTAGTCACATCGCGATCGCCAATTCTAATCTCGCCCCTAGTTGGCTGTTCCAACCCTGCAATCAACCGCAGCGTGGTAGATTTGCCGCACCCCGACGGCCCCAGTAAGGTCAGAAATTCGCCCTCGCTGACATCTAAGCTAATGTCTTTAACGGGAACTACTTTAGGGCTGTAGGTTTTATTGAGGTTTTTTAGTTGAAGTTTTGCCATGATTTTTAAACTGTTGACTGTTGACTGTTGACTGTTGATTGTTTACTCGTTACCCGGCTCTGCCTGGTAAGGCAGAGCCTCCAATTTTCCTGTTTAAAAAGCGAGGCAGAGCCTCTAGATATCGGTTCCCAGGCAGAGCCTAGGAACGAGTTCTAAGCTATCCTTTTACAGCCCCGGCTGTTAAACCCTGAACAATGCGCCGCTGGAACACCAAAACTAGCAAAACTAAGGGTAAGGTTCCTAAAACTGTGGCTGCTGCGATCGGGCCGTAAGGAATTTCAAAGACTGACACCCCGCTGAGTTGAGCCGTGGCAACGGGAATTGTTTTCATGGATTCGCGAGTTATAAATGTCAGGGCAAAAATAAACTCGTTCCAAGCTGAAATAAATGTTAAAATTCCTGTTGTGACTAAGGCGGGAAATGTCATCGGTAGCACGATTTGCCACAGCATTTGAAAAGTGTTGTATCCGTCAACTTTAGCCGCATCTTCTAAATCTTTTGGTAGTTGTTGAAAGAAACTCCGCATTACCAAAATTGTCAAGGGCAAATTGATGGCTGTGTAAGGAATAATTAAGGCTAAATAATTATTTCCTAAACTCAAAGCTTTGACTATTTCCAACAAACCCAAAAATAGCAGCACCGCCGGAAATAGCGTCACAATCGTCACAATTGCCAGGATGATTCTCTCGCCCCACAGCCGCAACCGAGCCAAAGCGTAAGCTGCGGGCGCGCCTACAGCCAAACACAGCAATGTCGAAGTAATGGAAACAAAAGCGCTATTTAAAATGTACAGTGCAAACGGGCGGCGCTGGAACAAGGAGATGTAATGCTCGAAAGTAATTCGTTTGGGAATGTAGATGTTGGGAATCGCCGAAATATCTGGATTTACTTTGAAAGAAGTTAGCACCTGCCAGATAATGGGTGCGAGGAAATATGCGACAATTAAGAGCGCTGAGATTGGCAAGATTAATTGCCGGATGTCAAAGGTTTTTTTGGTGGGTTGTTCGCGGGCGATCGACATAATTTTTTGTACCAATGAAAGGAATGTGTTAAGTTGTTCGGCATTGAGATTTATTTTTTGGGGCGGGCAAGGTGCAGCGCCCCACAAGATTTTCAAGAAATAGGATTGTAGGGCGAGAAACCGGGTTTCTATGAGTTTTTCGACGAGTCACGAGAAATATACGAAGAAACCCGGTTTCTGGGGTTTGCGATCGCATGGGCAAGAAACCCGGTTTCTATGAGTTTTGCTCTACCGTTACTAAAAATATACGAAGAAACCGGGTTTCTGGGGTGTGCGTGCGACAAATCTAAGATTGACTGGCGCGGGCTCTCGATAACAGGTAAGCGGCGATCGCAACTGCTGCCACTAACAGCAAAAAAGTACACACCACCAAAGCCGCCCCGTAGCCAAAGTCTAAATACCTCATTACCGTGCTGTAAATGTAGATAGAAACCGTCTCCGTTGCCCCCGCCGGCCCCCCTCCCGTCATTACCTGAATCAAGTCAAAAATGCCGAAAGACTGGGCAAATCGAAACAGCAAAGCAATCACAATTTGGGGCATCAGCAGGGGCAGCGTAACTTGACGGAAACTCTGCCAGCTACTCGCGCCGTCAATGGCGTGGGCTTCGTACAAATCACCGGGAATTGACTGCAATCCTGCTAGCAAAAGCAAGCTGACAAAGGGCGTCGTTTTCCACACATCTGCTGTAATCACTGCCATCATTGCCAAAGTCGGATCTCCCAACCAGCTAATGCTATTTTGAATCAATCCTAATCGCCTCAAAATGTCGTTAATTACGCCGTATTGGTCGTTAAAAATCCACGCCCAAGCTACTCCCATCAATGCAGTGGGCAGCGCCCAAGGTAGCAAGGAGATTGTGCGAACAATGCCGCGCCCTGTGAAAGATTGATTTAAGACTAAGGCAATGCCCATACCGAGAATTAATTCCAGCAAAACAGAGACGACTGTAAATACAGTGGTGTTGCCTAAAGTTTGCCAGAAACGCCCGTCGCCTAACATTCGACTGTAGTTAGCAAAACCAGAAAAAACCAGTTTTAATTCTGTACCGAGGTTTTGGGTGAATAAACTCAGCCAAAAAGCGCGCAATATTGGGTAAGCAAATACTAGCAGCAGAATTATTAATGCTGGTGCTACTAATATCCATCCTGTTTTTTGTTCGCGCTGTCGCATTTTGTCTAATTTCATATTTTAAGATTCTATTCTATTTCTTCAGTCCGCGGAGGCGGACTTTGTTTTTGTAGCCCCGAATTCCATTCGGCGGGTTCTATCCGGCGAGGGACGCACCTTACTCGTCAAAAAAACCAGCCCATAACTTGTTGTGTAACAATATTTTTAACAAATGGTATAAGGACTTAAATTCTCGCAAAAACCTGGCTTAATAGAATTGCCAAATGATACCATTTATTTCAAATGTTGCTGCAACATAATTGTTGAGTTTGTGTACTGCGAGCTATGGCACAGGTGCGTCGCTATGAGATTATCGATTTTTATTGATGAATTTTGAATGGCGACGCACCCTACGGCTTTAGGACTGTCAACTGTCAACTGTCAACTGTCAACTGTTTAAGAAGCTTTCGGTTGTTTCAAACTGCCTAATAAATTGCGAGTTTCGCTAGCTGCTGCTTTCATTGCTTGTTCTGCACTCATTCTCCCCGTAAAAGCGGAACTCAAATAGCGCTGCAAAATATCAGAAGCTTGAGCGTATTGTGCTATGGGCGGGCGCAAAACGGGCTGTTCCACTACTTTTAGCAGTTGCGGGTAGTGGGGATATTTGGCGACTATTTCTTTGTTGGTAAATAAGGATTTGTAACTGGGAACTAAACCGGTTTGTAAAATAAATTTGCGCTGGGTTTCCTCGCTGGTAAGATACTGAATTGCTTTCCACGCTTGTTCTGGATGTTTTGAGGTTTTGGCAATTCCCCAGCCCCAGCCGCCCAAGCAGGAACCGCCTGTTTTTCCGGTACTGCTGAGCATTGGCTCGATCGCAATTTTGCCTCTAACATTCGATCCTTCGGCATTTGCTAGCTTCCAAACATAGGGCCAATTTCGCAAAAACAGCGCTTTGCCGTTTTGAAATAACAGCCTGGTTTCTTCTTCGCCGTAGGTAGTAACACCGGGTGGAGAAATGCCGGAGGCGATCGTATTTTTCAGAAATTCTACTGCTTGAATTGCCTCCGGTTTATCTAACCCAACTTCAAAAGTTT
>Ga0209591_10005767_pt1 | contig 13822 bp, 17 predicted proteins | sample MAT01_FD_187207 | JGI IMG/M metagenome (GOLD analysis project Ga0209591, IMG submission 187207) | Freshwater microbial communities from Lake Fryxell liftoff mats and glacier meltwater in Antarctica - MAT-01 (SPAdes) (version 2) | ecosystem: Environmental > Aquatic > Freshwater > Ice > Liftoff... | reverse complement strand
CTGAAGTTCCTGTGAGGGGCAAACGAGTTTTCTGATTCGCGACAAGGACTTGGCGTGATATCGGGGGTCTGGTTACTGTCTACACGTGAATGTCCTGGATCAAGTCGAGCGCACGCTGCTGCTGCGCGTTGAGCGTGGTGACGATCTTGAAAGTTGGCGCATCGGGCCCGGCATTCGGCGCACGGCAGGTACTGCGCACGATGGTCGCGAGATCGGCGAGCAAGGTGGAGAAGCTGTGCACCGGAGAGCCATCGTCGAGTGAGTGACTTGCGATCTTGGTCAGCGCCGCGGTGGAGCGTTGGGCTGGGGCCACCGGGTCACGTGTCGCCTTGGCGTCCTGGTCGGTGTCGGCGAACATCAACGCGCGCCAAGCCTCGCGCATATGCCACTCGACGTAGTACGCAAGCATGCACAGCAGGATATGCGCCCGCACCCGATCCGCGGTGCGATGGTGGATCGGACGTATCTTCAGGTCGACAGTCTTGAGCGAGCGGAACGCACGCTCGACATTGGCCAAGGCCTTGTAGCTGCGTACGCAGTCCGGCGCGTCCATGTGTGCCGACGGCACGGAAGTACGAATGATGTAGATGCCATCAAGCGCGGCCTCGGCAGCGATGCTGTCGTGCTTGCGTTGGAAGGTGAACGACGCCGCGCCGATCTCCAATTCAAAGTGCTTGGCCACCTTGTACTGGTTGACCACCTTGCCGGTGGCCAGCCCGATCGCATCGGCGCCGGCGAGCTTGCCGGCATCGACCCGGGCCTTGATCTTCGCCAGATTCTGCTCGGTGGCCACCAGCAGCGCTTCGCGCTTGTGCGCGCGCAGCTTCGCCAATTCCGGATTGCGGCAGGCCACCAGTCGCTCCGCCGGGTAGTCTGGCGAACTCAGTTCGAGCAGATTGCGTTCATCGAACAAACCCAACTGCAGCTGCCCCTGTTCGACCAAGGCGCGGATCGACACGCTCTTGAGCGCCGTGATCCAGCCAACCCCCTCGGTTTCACGCATCGTGGCGATGGCTTTGCTGGAGATCATGCCGCGGTCGCCCACCAGCACCAACTGCTCAATGCCGAAGTCTTCGCGCAACCGTGTGACCTCGGCCAATACGGTCTGGCTGTCAGCCACATTGCCTTCATGCACCGAGATCGCCACCGGACAGCCGCGCGCATCGGTGAGCAGGCCATAGTTCACCTGCAAGGTGCCGTGCTTGCGGTCGCGGCTATAGCCGCGCTTGGCCAACGGACAGGTGCTGCCCTCGAAATAGCTGGAAGACAGGTCATAGAGCACCAAACCTCCGGCTGTGAGGTGGCGGGCCGCCAGCTTCTTCTGCAACGCATCCTGCCTGGCCAGCAACCAATCCATCGCCGCGTACAGCTCGTCCTCATCGGCATCGGCCACACCGAAATCCTCGGCAAGCGTTGAGGAGTGCCACCAACGCGTCGTCGCCAGCTTGGTATGCGGGGCGATGATGCGCGCGGCGACCATGGCGCACACCACATCACGTTGCCGACTTGGACGCGCGCCGAGCAGGGCCACGAAACCCAGGCGTTGCATGGCTACACGAACGGCTTGCGCCGGCCCGTGAATCCGCGACCCGACCACCTCGAAGCGACCGGTAAGCGGGCCCAGTTGCTCGCCTCGCAGCACGGCTCGAATGCCGTGAATCTGCTCGTCGGAGAGAGAAGAGAGGTTGGCCAGAGTGCGCTTGCGCACCCGCTTGCCCTCGCGGTAGGACTCGCGCAACAGGTAGGAGGGGCGTGAGCCGCGATTCGGAACCGCATCGATGTGCATGGCTACATGATACACACCATAGCCGCGGCGTCAAGCGAATTACATGGCTACACAATGACACTAGAATCAGACCCGAAACCCGCCCTCCTCACTCTCATGTCCGCCCCGTCGCTGCAGAACCGCTGGGCGGAACTTCAGTTTAGCGCATTGATGGCGGACTCCACCGCCGAGTGGGCCCGTCGGGCCCGGGCGAACGCGGGCGCTTGTTCTGTCGCCTGCGTCTCCTGGGACAGCTTGCCCTTTCTGGGCAGCGCCACCAGCTCGAGCTGCTCTTTGAGAGCGGCCTGGTTGGCAGTGGAATGCAACCCCTTATCAAAGCTGCAAGCGTTCAACTTGGGGAAGCGGTTCTTCGCCTGCACCACCATGTCGAGGCACACCTGATCATCGCTTTGGCGCTGCATCACCTGATGGTGCAGGATGAACTGGTGCTGGTCCTCCAGGATGCACACCTTGACTCCGAGCTCCACCGGCACACCCGCCTTGCCCTTGGATATCCACTCCGTGTGGGGCTGGAAGATGGAGAAGACTTTCTCCTCATGCCCAATCACTGCACCCTCAATCACACGACGGCGAACCTGATCGATCTGGCGATCTGCGTGGGCCATGAAGCCTTCGATTTCTTCCTTCTTCACCAGGTCGAGGAAATCGGCGTGCCCCTGCGCGTCAAGTTCGACGATCGTCTGACGTGCTTTGTCCAGGTAGCGCTGGGCCGCATCGAGATACTCTTGATGGGCTACCTTTGAGTCGCACCGCCCACGCAGCGCTCCTTCTTCCCACTTTTTTATCAATCCATGGCCGGCCTGCACGACCAACTGGTTGATTTCACCGAGCAGTTCTGGCGTGAGCAGGGCGACGTTGTCCTTGAGGGTCTGATGGTGGTAGCTGACATCCGCAAAAGCACCATGGCCAAGCATTTCGCGAATCGTGTTGTGGTGGTTGACCAATTCGTGCAAACGGTCGTAATCAATGTTGAGGTCCAGCCGGATCACGCCGCAGACCAATATCGTCCACAGGGTCATGCCGGGGCGGCGATTGCTTTTGTTCACCCGTGGGGCGACTTGACGCGCCAGCAACTCGAAGGTCGCGGCTCGAAGCACGGGGTCCGTGTAAAGCTGCTGCAGACCCCTCAGGATTTTGGGGATGTCGTCGCGTGATTTGGCATCGAATTTGATCTTGGAGACATCGATTTCGCCGATGCTCAACTGCTGGCTTTGGACTACGCGCACGGTGTATTTCCTGTATCGAAGATTGACGCTTTGCGGGGCTCGTTCATTAACGTTCGAGCAAGGCAAAAGGCACACAGGAATTCACGATCTTCGAGGAGAAGTTTTGCACCCAGACCGCTGCACATTCGAAACGAAGATTGCCGTACAAAGCTAACTTTGGGCCATCAGTCCACCGAAAATCACCCCAAAACCCCCGTTTGCGAAAATCTTCGTCTTACACAATGAGCCTTCCTCCAATGGGGAACGGAGGTTCTCGGTCAGGCACTAAATAGGGAGGGCGCCAAGCGTCGGCGGCATGGCGCCGAACCGGTGCCGCGAAGCGCAGCACTTGTTCCGGCCGGCGCCAAATAGAATCGCTGTTCAGCGGGACCTTCTAAATCACCTTGAGGCCTTATATGAAAAACCCTTGGCTTGATTTGCCGAAGTCGGCGCCGTTCGTCCTTACCGGCGATTCGGCCTTGGTCGCCCAACACAATGCGCATCCCAAATGCGAGCGCAAGCAGACGGGCCGAATCAACTTGAAATTGCGACCGGTGCCCTATATTGGAGATCCGAAGGCACCGGTGGTGCTGTTGACGCTGAACCCTGGCGACAAGCCGGGGGACGAACTAGGTGAGGCCAACGATATCTATCGAAGAATGAGCAAGGCGAATCTCAACCATGAGGCCGGCTACTACATTCTCCACCCCGAATTGCCGGCATGCCCGGGCAAGTCGTACGCGCGCTGGCAGGTCAAGGCGTTGCTGCAGCGTTTCGACACCGACGTCCTTTGCGAAAAGCTGTTCCTCGCGCAATACATGCCGTATCACTCGAATGAGTACGTTGATACAAAGACGCTTTTTCCCTCTCAGCGGTACACGTTTTCACTCATCGAAAACGCGGTGGCCCGCGGGGCACTGATCGTGGTCTTGAGGTCGAAGGCTTTGTGGTTGAGGGCAGTTCCAGCCCTCAGGACCTATCGGAATCTTGTGGAATGCTCCAACCCAAGAAGCCCGACCGTTTCGCCGGGGTCGCTGAGTCTCGATTTTGAGCGCGTTGTTCACGCAATAGCTGAAGCGTAAACCATGAATCCGCGGTATCGGCTGGCGCCGACCGGCCTTGCCGCTGCATCTCGGAACCAATGGCAGCCGAACGACGGCACCAACCCGGCGCTGCCGCTGCTCGATGGCGGAGAGACCGGGGCCAGTGTCGGCACGATCACATTGGCGGACGTTCTTGTCGCCATGATCACCGGCACTGGCGGCGTGGGTGCAACCGTCACGGCGAAAGTCGGCTTGCTGACGGCGGCAATCAGCGGGAATCTGACTTCGAGCGGATCTGTTGCTGCATCGCTGCCGCTCCTGACCTCGAACATCCTCGGGTCGGTCAATGCGGCGATGTCGCTGACCCTGCTGACGGCTAGCATCAGCGGATCCTCCGGCTCGATTGGCGCTGTGGCGGCAAAGCTGTCGACGCCGAAGGCGGCCAGCTTTGTGGTCACGCAGGTCACCAACGGCGCCGTTGCGGTTCCCCTCACCTTGCCGCGATCGGCAATTGACAAATTGCCGGCACCCTGACTTCGCAGGGGAAGGTGTCGGGATCGTTGCGCCGTTTGACGGGCGGCGGCACCGGCCTCCTGGGCGTGACCGGCAGCGCCGCGGACACGCTGAAGCTGCTCAACGTCTCGATTTCCGACTACATCCCGGTCACCGGCAGCGCGGCGCCGATCCTTACGCTGTTGCAGGCTGCCATCGCCGGCGACCTGTCGATCAATACCATCGCGTCCGTGTTGGCGATGAATCTTGCCAATGGCGCGGTCACCGAATACCAGCAGTTCCCGTTCAACTCATTCGCCGTGTTCGCGGTCTCGGTGGGTGCGCAGGGCGATCTCGTGCGCACTGATTTCGCGATGCCGTCTGGCTACTCGACATTGACCTTCAGCGGATTTTTCGCGGTGGTGGAGAACGGGCTCATCGCCGCCTACGGCACCGATGGGCGCACCAAGTTGGCGCTTGGTTCGGCCGGCATCACCGTGACCAAGGACGCCTACAAGAAGCAGCTCGACCCGGTGGTAAAGAACGGGGAAACCTACACGCTGCGGGGCTGGTTTTCTCAGGGAATGCGCATCATTGCGCATGAGAGCGAGGGTCCAGAAAAAATTGACCTAGAACAGAAATGCCCTATGAAAAAAGTGATGATCCGATCCGCATTTCCTGATGACTCAAGCGGGCAGGGCAGCCACCTTCGTTATAACCTCGGTAACCGCAGTTCGGGATTGCTTGATCAGGCGCTTGGCCGTCTTGACTTGAAGATCGTTCAAACGCACGGATGCCTGGGCTTCCAACATCAACGGTTCAAGCATGTTTTTTCCTGTCTGCAGGAATTCGTTGGCGAGGTCATCAAGCTGCCGATCAAGACACACCTGCGCGCCTTCGAGTTGCTCGCGCAACGCTTTTTCAAAAGCCTCACGCTTGTGACGAATCTCCTTGTCCTTACGGCCGGCTGAGTCACTAAGCCACTTGATGACCCCGGCTACCACCATGGCGCCACCAACGAAAGGCGCTATAGGGGCAATGAGCGGAAGTACTACGGCCGTTCCCAACGCATAGGCAGCTGCACCCGTGCCTGCCAGTGACAGAATGCCAACACCAATCGTGACGTCTGCTGCGTCTTCAACGGTGTTCGCTATTCGAGTGCGAATTCGTAGTGGAGGCATCAGCTTCGTGAAGTGGGTGTGATGACGCTGCTGCAGTATCGATACACTGCTTAGCCGCATGTCCTCCTGGAATAGCCGGAGATCCTCTTTGAGGAGCCGAAGGGTTTTCTCTCGTCGGGAAACGATCCGGTCGATTCGTCGCTCCAGTTCCTTGCCAAAGCTCGTACGTCCAATGCTCTCCCAAACTTTCGGTAGCTTTACTTGGTCAATCTTGAGTCGGTCGGAAACGTCCAGCTCAATGGCATTGCCGGCGTCATGAATTGCATCCTCCATATCTTCCAGAAATGTTTGTCGTTCAAACTGAATTCGGGCCTCAACAATGGCCAGTCGCTGCTGCACTTGCTTTTCGAGTTTATTCACCGATGCCACGAAATTCTGTGCCACTGCCTCGGCTATCTCGGTAGCGCGCAGCGTTTCCTCATAGTCATCAGTGTGCCGCATGATGACGTCACATGCATCGACGATGCATTCCCGAAGGGCGTTGTGCTCGACTTTGCCGGACTGAAAGGCACGGATATTTTTCAGGACGTTCTTTTCGCCAGTCACTCGATAGCATTCTTCAGCAAACTCGACCAGCCCATTTCCTCTAACCACCTGTAGCGTCTTGCGAGTGATGATGTTCCAAAGCGTGCTGCTCTCCGCAGAAACGACGTCATCAAGCTCCGCTTCGGATGCGGAGTGCCGCAGCGCCGTCGCCAATCGCTTTGCGATATCACGGCTTTCCGATCCCTGAAGAGCCAAAAGGGGCTTGGCAGCTTCGAAGCATGCCGCGGCGACGGAATGCTCGGCCGACTCGCTGGACGTCAGTAGTCGTTCAAGCGCAAGTTCTGTGGAAATTCGATGATCAATCGCATGGAGAAGCATGACACCAGCGAGAGCAGATTCTCCTGTCAGCTTCGCAATTTCATTCAGGGCTGCGTATTCAGCAAGGTTGACCGTGCCATCTGCAGAAGCAATTGCCGCGACGGCGCGCAGATATTCTGAAGGGAAGCTGCGGTCTTTCGACAGGTGATCTTCCAAACTCACCTGAATCGACAATGCCTTTGGAGAATGAGGTTTAGATGCCGTGTTTGCCTTGCTCATCACGTGCCTTTTCCTTTTTTCATAGCGTTCAAGCGCTCCCGCGTATACGAATCAAGTCGGTGCGGTTCGGACCGATCCAGTTTGCCTCACTTTGGATTTGATGTCTCGATAGTTTTCTTTTCACCGCGTAAACCAGGCGGTCAGGACCGCATTTACGTTCCGTTTGCCGCCCTTTCCGACAGGACATTCCATGGCCGACGCCAACAGCATCATCGCAAAAGCGCAAGCCTACGCCGATAGCCTACAGCAGCGCGCGGAGGCGTTCGTCGCCACGCTGCAGAACGTCGCGCAGCCGACCGACCCGCTGGTGATTGCCAGCGGCCCCGGCTTGTCGATCCAGGCGGCGCCGTTCATCGATTCGATCTCCGCCATCCTGGCGCAGTTGAATGGCCAGACGCTGACCGCGCCGGCGATCATCACCCCCAGTGCGCAGGCGCCCACGGCGCCGACCAATGCCGAGCTGGGCCTGACCTCGATCGCGACCACCGACCTTACCAATTTGCAGGTGCCGGACTTCACGGCGGTGGCCCCGGCGCTCTACCTGCCGGCCACCCCCTCGCTCAATCTCCCCTCCGCGCCCGGCAACCCGCCGACCTTCACGGCGCCGACCACGCCCGACGCCCCCGCGTATGCTCTGCCGTCGGTGCCGACCCTCACCTCGATTGCCCTGCCGGATGTGCCGACTGTGACGCTGCCGACCTTCGCCTCGGCGCGGCCGGACCTGTCGTTCGCGCCGATCTCGAACCCTTTCGTGTTCAGCGGGACCGAATACGCCGACACCCTGATCGACAACACCAAGGCCAAGCTGCTGAACGACATCCTGGGCGGCGGCTACGGCATCGAGACGGCGGACGAGTCACGTCTGTGGGATCGCGCGCGCGACCGCGAGAACAGTTCGGCGCTGCTGCCGGTGGAGAACGCGCGCCGGCAATTCTCCGGGCGCGGGTTCTCGTTGCCGCCATGCGCGCTGGTGAGCCTGACCCAATCGGCGATCCAGAACTCGCATGAAGCCTCCAACGCGCTGTCGCGCGAGATTGCGCTCAAGCGCGGCGACCTGTACGTGCAGAACCGGCAGTTTGCCATCCAGCAGTCGATATCCATCATGGACATGATCCAGCACTACCACGGCGCGGTGATGAGCCGCGCGCTGGAAGCGGCCAAGGCGCTGGCCGACACCGGCATTGCCTATTACAACGCCCAGGTGGCGCGGCTGAATCTGCAACTGAACGGCTACAAGACCGATGCGCAGGTGTTCGAGACGCAGGTGTGTGCCGCGGTTGAGACCGTGAACGTATACCGTGCGCAACTGGAAGCTGCGCGGGTGCAGGGTGCGATCGACAGGAACAAGATCGAGGCCTTCCGCTCGCAGGTGGCCGGGGTGGAGGCGCTGATCGGCATCTACAAGACTACGGTGGAAGCCAGGGAGGCGCTGGCGGCGCAGCGGGTCATGCCTGGGGCGGCAATCGCGCCGGCACCGGGCGCAGCCAATGCGGCGCCGGCCGGGCCGCCGTGCCTGGAATGGCGGAACAGACCAGCACCTCGCTCAAAAGCGCGCTGCCGCCGCTGCCCGGCATGCCGTCCGTGTGGGGCGGCGCGATCGGCAAGCTGGCCAGCGGCGCGGCGATGGTCGCCGGCAAAGGCGCCGGCTATGTCGCGCCGGTGATGGAAGCGATGAATGTCGGCAAGGTCGCGCTGGACTCGGCCACGAGCAAGATCGACGTGGCCACCCAGGGCGCGGTGGCCAACGCGGCCGGGTCGGGCATTCAGGAGAACGCGCCGCCGAATGCCATGCAACTGGCGTTTCAGCGGACGCAGGAGCGGAAGGCGAAGAAGGTGGCTGCCGCGGCACCGGCTGTCGCGCCGGCCGTACCGACGGCAGCGGCTGCGCCTGTGGCGACGGCTGTGCCGGCGGTGACACCTGCGCCCACGGTGCCGACAGAAACCGTCGAAACCGACACCGTTCCACCGGTCACGCCCGGAACGGCGTGGACACCGCCCGGAGGCGAGCCGCCCAAGGCCATCGTCCTGCAAAACCGCAGCCGCAGCGATGCGGCCTATGTGCAGCAGGTTGCGCAGATCGCCGGCAACTCGGACCCGCAGCGGCTTTCGTTTTCGCGCGACTTCGCCAGCGGGGCGCCGGTGGTGATGGTCGAACAGGGAACGCAGATCGCGCCCGAGCATCTGGGGCGCGAAGAGACCGTGACGGCAGCTTCCGGCCGCAAGATCCCGATGCGCTACGCTGCGGTGGAGGCCGACGCGCTGTTGCCGAGCAACCAGGCAGACGGCACCGCGAACGCGGAGTACGCGACCGGAGCGCCGGGGCGCATTCGCGTGGTGGCGGGGAACGGGCGCGCGGTTGGCATCCAGGGCGCCTATGCCAAGTGCACGGCCGAGGCGTATCGCAGCGGCATCGACGCGGACGCGGCGCTGCATGGGGCGGCGCCGGCCGCTTGGGCGGCGATGCGCAACCCGGTGCTGGTGCGCGTGATGCCCGAGGGCGAGGTGACGCCCGACATAGGCGATGAATCGAACCAGACCGGCGTGGCCGAGCAATCCGCGCTGGAAAAGGCCAAGGACGACGAGCGCCGGCTCGACCTCACGGCGCTGACCTTCAACGAGGACGGCGACGTCGCGACCGGCGCGGTGATCACGGCCAAGCGGCGCGGGATCTCGCTGACCGAATTCGTCAAGCACAAGGACTTCCGCATCGGCCCGGAAACGGCCGTGGTGCTGGCCATGCTGGCGAAGAACGAGCGTAGTGCCAAGAAGATTGGCGAGGCGCTGCGGATGTGGCTTGTCAGGAAATCGGAAGTAGCATCTAATTCCACCGAACCCGTCGTTCGCTTGTTGGATCTCGCAAAGCATGGCGTCCACGGCATTCAAGAATGCCGGCCGCGAGTTTTATGCAAATATGCCAACCAAAGTCACCGAACTTCTTGCTCTGATTCAGGCTGACGGCTGGCGCCTTGTCCGCCAAAAAGGTAGCCATCGACAGTATCATCACGCATCGAAACCGGGAACGGTCACCGTTGCGGGCAAGGGAAGCGTTGAAGTCCCCCCAGGGACGCTAAACAGCATCCTTAAACAAGCCGGTTTGAAGAAGTGAGGTAGCGAATGCAATATCTCGTCGTAATTGAAAAAGGTTCATCGAGCTTTGGCGCGTATGTGCCCGACCTTCCTGGATGTATCGCGGTGGGCGAAACGCGCGCTGAGGTGACGAAACTCATCCACGAAGCGATGGAGTTTCACGTTGAAGGGATGAAGGCGGATGGCTTGCCTATTCCGAAACCGCATTCCAGCAGCGAACTCGTCGAAGTTCAAGCCTGATTTTCCGTTCAAAAAGGCCATTCGCATCAGCTGCCTCCATGGTGTCCACCCGTCCGATCGGCGCGCTGTATGCGGCGTCTCGTTTGCAACCGTACAACGGCCCGGCACGCTCGACGGCGACTGGTTCAAGGGCACGGCTTGCGCTCTGAGCCGCCCGCAGGCGGCGTCGGCCCTTGATGCCGACGTCGCCTACCCGTCGCAAGCGGGCGGCCAACTGCTCGCGGCCGGGCTCATCCGGGTGACAGACACCGAGACTTTCCACGCCGCGAACCCGGCGCGGCCGATCTCGAACCTGATCCGCGAGGGCGAGAGGTGCTCGGGCTACACGTATGTACCGGTGAATTACTCGATGGTGACGAAGTAATTCAAACGAGGAGCGGCCTGAGAGCCGCTTCCACCAACGGTTTTGAAGGAATATCGGTCAGGGTGTAGATTGTCTGGATTGGCTGCATCGAACCGGGAAAAATCGTCATGGAATCAGAAAGCATTGTCAAAAGCGCGCTGAAGTTGAAGCCGGAACAGCGGCTTGCTCTGGTCGACCAGATATTGCAAAGTCTCGACCCGCCCGACCCCGAGATCGACCGCATCTGGATCGAAGAGTCCGATAGACGCCTCGCCGCCTATCGTGCCGGCAAGGTGAAGGGCATTCCCGCTGAAGAAATATTTGGCAAGTCCTGATGCGCGTCATCTTCTCGCCCGAGGAGAGGCTTGAGCTGGACGAGGCGTAGCGCTACTTCAGTCACCAAGATCCGCTACTGGGCGATCGCCTGTTCGACGAAATCCGCGCAGCCCTGCCGCGCATTCAGAGAGAGCCGCTGTTGTGCCCGGTCGAGCGCGGCGATATCAGGCGCCTGGTGCCGACGCGGTTTCCGTGCAAGCTCCTGTATGGGCATGCGTCGCGTGGGACCCCTGCAACAGTTGCGACACGAGCCCGAGGCGGAGCGGGTCGACATGATCGACCGCCTGATCGAACTCGACAGCAAGGCGGCCGGCACGCCGGAGAATAAGGACGCGGGCGGCAAGGTCACGCACAAAGATTAAACTTGCGATTGGAGGGTTAGACCATGCACAAAAGTTTGAATCTGGATGAAGCCGCAATCGCGCACTTTTGCAGGCAGCATCGGATCCGTCGGCTGTCGTTGTTCGGTTCGCAACTCAGAGGCACCGCAGGGGCCGAGAGCGATATCGACTTGCTGGTCGATTTTGACCCGGATGCCGTGCCGGGGTTGCTGGGCATTTCGGCGATGGAACAGGAACTCTCCGGGCTGCTTGGCGGACGCAAGGTCGATTTGCGTACCGCGCAAGACCTTTCAAGACACTTCCGTGAGGAGGTCTTGCGAATTGCGGAGGTTCAGTATGCGCAATGACGATCGTGTGCGCCTGCAGCACATGATCGAGGCTGCAGAAAGTGCGATCGATTTCGTCTCGGGGCGGGTTCGCCCCGACCTCGACAGCGACCAGCATGCTGTTGTTCGCCCTCGTCCGGGCGATCGAGATCGTGGGCGAGGCTGCGAACAAGATCAGCGACGAGGCGCGCGCGGCACTGCCCGCGATTCCATGGCCGGCGATCGTCGGCATGCGCAATCGACTGATTCATGCCTATTTCGAAGTTGATCCGCAGCTGGTGTGGCAAACGGCGACGGTGGAACAGCCGGGCGCGCTCCTGCCTGACACTCAAACCCCGCCCGGCGAGTACCAAGCGAACACGACGGTCACCGCGACCATAAAGGCCAGCTCGGCGATACGCGCATCCGCTCGGCCGCCGATCTCGCGGCCGCCACCCGCTACCTCTACAAATCCGCCGTCGAGCGCTTCGACGCGAGCGTCACCGACCGTGCCGGCAAGCCGCTGGCGGTGGTCGGGTCGTTCAATGGGGCGTTGACGCAGACTTCGGTCTACCCCGCCACCGTGGTGGCCGAGGCGATCCGCGTGCCGGGTGCGGCGCAGATCTGGTTCTCGCACAACCATCCGTCGGGCACGGCGGCACTGTCGATGGCCTACCGCATGCTGCACGGCTCGATGATCGAGGCCTTCACCGGCACCCACGGTGATCGACACCTTCGACAACGTGATGGTCAAGCGCAAGGTCAACGGCGTGGAGAAAATGGTGCCGCTGGCCGATATGATGCGCACGCACCAGAAAACCACCGCTGCCGATCAACGCCTGGAAGAAGCCACGCGCCTGTTGCGCGAGGCGGAAGCGCGCAGCCGCGCGGCCCAGCGCCGCAGCCGGCGGCGGAACCCGCACAACCGGCCGTGCCGGCGGAACCCTCCGCCGACATCGCCAAAGACATCACCTCGGCGTTCTTCGCCGGCGACGAGGAGAAGGCGCAAGAACTGCTGCGCAAGGCACTTGATTCCCGGCCATCGACCCCGACGGCGACAGCGCTGCCTCCCGTGGACGTTCTTGGTGGAAGGTGGATCGGAGAATCGCGCTCAAAGGTGCATTGAGGGAATTCCAGCACGACTACTCCCGGCTGGTCGAAGACCCCGAACTCGCAACGCTGTCGGACACGCAGATCAACTCGTAGGTAGCAGCGCGGCACGCCCATGGTACCCAGTCGATTCCCAAGCGACCGGCCTTGCGTTGTACGAAAAGTTCGGCTGGTCGACGACCCCGATGGAGCGTCCGGCGCCGTCAGTCCCCTCGACCACGCGGGCCGACAAGCTGAAAGCCAAACAGGACCCAAGACCCCGTGCAGGGCCGCAGCATCGCGGCCTCGCAACTGGTAAGCGAGAACACCCGCGAGACCATCTCGGAGGTGATCGCCCAGATGCGCCGCGTGCGCGGTCAGCTTTGAACGAACCCCATTTCAAGGAGCAATAAGCCATGTCTACCGGACAAGCCTGGCTGACCAACACCCTCGGCGTCACTATGTGGAGCCCTGCTCTCCTGCGTGCTGCGCGTGGTGGTCGAGCCGCTGGTGAAGTAGCGCGTGAGGGATGCGCGTGAGGGACAGCTTTACCCTTAGTTGCTACACTTTTTACGTTTTGTACGACCGCGACCGCCATGAGAGGCAGTGCAATGCATACGTCAGCCGCAATCGATGTGCCGGAAGAGGTCCTGCTGAGTACCCAAATGAGCGCGGAAGGAATTGGCGAACGCGCGAAAATCGAAAACGCGTTGGCTCTTTATCGCGAAGGGCGGCTTTCGTCCGGGCTCGCCGCCAAATGGGTCGGTGAATCAGGCTCCCTTGCCCGCGTGCGAATCACAAGGGTTTGCCTGCGGCCGAAGCTGCATTCAGTCCCGACCTCGCGCCTGATCCGGCTCAGCACGCCGCCGCCGATCTCCGGAACCACGCCTCGGGCCATCATGCCAAGTCGATCCGCGCCGGACCCTCGCCGCCCAGCCAGAGAAAATGGCGTCGCAAAACCAATTCGACGGCCTTGGGCCCACCCGGAAAAGGGGGCCTAATGGATCGCGTTTGATACCTCGATGGGTTCCCGTGAGGGCGGGAACAGTTCCACGCCGACCCCGCGGTAACCGCGGAATCTGCATTGCCGATCGAATATGGGTTGACCGCTGAGGCGAAACCGCGGCACCGGCCCGGTAGGACTGTCGCTGTGAAGAACAAAATCGAGGAAGGGCTCACGTGCCGCGACCTTGGCACGCAGATTCTGCCATTCCGCTTCGTTCCAGCTGTCGCCCGCGGCGGCTGGTGCAACACCGTGCCGCGAGGGGGTGAGGATGCCGAGCAGAGGTGT
>Ga0209591_10005766_pt1 | contig 13822 bp, 12 predicted proteins | sample MAT01_FD_187207 | JGI IMG/M metagenome (GOLD analysis project Ga0209591, IMG submission 187207) | Freshwater microbial communities from Lake Fryxell liftoff mats and glacier meltwater in Antarctica - MAT-01 (SPAdes) (version 2) | ecosystem: Environmental > Aquatic > Freshwater > Ice > Liftoff... | reverse complement strand
AAAGTATTTTGTAACTATTTCAGATGGAACTAAAGTATTCACCTAACAATTTATTGTACAGAAATAAGGATATCAATAATGAAAAAGATTTTAATTCTACCATTGATTCTGATTTGTCTGTTTTTTTACCTTGCGAAGAAACGACTAATCAAATTGATGAAATTATTACCATTGGTATTTGTATAATTCATCAACTCAAGAATTTACAAAAATAACCTCAAGTAAATACAGGGAAACTGGTTTAGTTGAAACAACATACTCTTGGTCAGCAAATCCACATTCATGGTTGTCATCATCTACTGAAGGAAATGATTTAATACATACGAGATTTGGTACTTACCATTTACAAAGTGAAACGCATGTTGACAACATTTCAAAAAATTCATACGTGAGTTCTGCAAGCCCTAATGGACAGTATAAATGGAGCGGTCACTTTTTGAATAGTGTTAAGGTTAATGGAAATGAAGTCTATTCTTCACGACTGTTGAATTTAGAATATATGGGTATTCTATGGTCAACAGATTCAAAATCTTTTGCTGTAGTAGCAGAGACTGACATAGTAATAATAGATAGTATTTTTAATTATTTTTATGAAATTTATATCATTAATGCAGAAAAAACCTTTACTGAGGGTAAGATTGTTATTGATAAATCTCTAAGTATCAAAGACCATGATTGTAGTTTTAGGGCTAGTTTTAATGCACAATATGTGAATTAAGATAAAGATTTGGTAAGTTGGTATTATACTTTTGATGATAGAGGAACCATTTATGAAGTAGATATGAATACCGGTAAAGCAACTCCTTTGATATATGACTAAAATAAAAAAAAGCCCTCTTACGAAGGGTTTTTTTATAACAAACTTTGGAATTCTTTTCTGTATTCTAAGAATGCTTTGAAAAGTGCTTTGGCAATTTTCTTTTGGTATTTCGCGGAGATAAGGAGTTTTTCATCTGATTCGTTGGTTAAAAAACCAGATTCAAAAAGGATGTTTGGCATTTTAGCACCTGCAAGAACGAAAAATCCAGCTGATTGGACTCCACGAGAAGATAATCCTGTTTCATAGGGGACTTGTTTTTGGACAAGTGATGCAAAGAGTTCACTGAATCGTAAATAGACACTTTGTTCTTTCGATGCTCTTCGTAATCCATCGTTTGTTGTAACCTTTGTTTCGGTTTTTCCCTTTATTTCTAACTCTATGGATTTGTTTTCTTTCTTTTCTGTGGCAGATTCACTTAATGCAGATCTTAAAATGTAAGTTTCACAGCCATTTGCATCAGTAGGTTTTTCAACCGTAGCGTTACAATGGATACTAATAAAAAGATCACCTTTGGCTTTATTTGCAATGCTTGCACGTAAACCAAGTTCTACAAACTCATCGGTAGAACGGGTCATAACTACTTTTAACTTTGGAAAGTTTTTCTTCAATAGTTTTTGAAGTTCGAGTGAAATAGCTAAGGTAATGTCTTTTTCATAATGACCGTTTATACTAATTGCGCCAACATCTACACCACCATGACCAGGATCAATAACTATTACGTTCAAATCTTGAAAACGAACCGGTAAAAGAGATCCTTTTTTTGTTACGATTTCTACTCCTAACAAATCTTCATCAAATTCAACTGTACCTTTCTTGAGTGTATTCTTATTTAACGATGTATTCTTTTTAGTAAGTGTTTTAGATGATTTAGAAGATATTTTGGTTGGTCGTGAAAGGGTTAATGTTAGAACTAACACCTTGTCGGATTTTTTACTGATTTGGGTTGATAGAATATTCTTCGAAGTTAAAAAGGTATATGCAATAAGATTTTCAATAATAATTACTTTTGATTCTTTTAAGAGCGGAACCTTTTTTTGAAGAGGAATTTTTCCAATTTTGTGTTGAACATCTTTGATTCGAAAAATGATAGATTTCCCATTAACTTCTGGTTTTTGAAATCGAGTGATTTCTTTATCGGATGTAAAGGCAATTTCAATTCCGGTAGAGGTTTGTTTAATAGAAATATTAGTAATCGATCCGTTTGTTTTAGAAAAAGCACCGATAGAACAACAGAAAAACAACAACATCGATAGAACAATCCTCATTCAAGCCATCCTTTTTTCTTAAAAAATGTCAACATACTTACCATAATCACAAACAAGAAACCAAGTATAACAAAATAACCGTATTCCCAACGAAGTTCAGGCATAAAATCGAAATTCATTCCATAAATTGACGATATAAAGGTTAAAGGAAGAAAAATAGTCGATATAACCGTTAGAACCTTCATCACTTGGTTCAGTTTCTGGCTGGTTACAGACATATATATTTCTAACAACCCAGAAATATTTTCACGATAGGTTTCTAACAAATCCGCAATACGAACTAAGTGATCGTAAACATTTCTGTAGTAAACCATCTCGGTTTTAGAAATTAGCGGAAATTCCCCACGAGACAACCGATTCAAAATTTCTCGTTGATATGCCATAATTTTCCGTAATCGAACCAAACCCTTTTTGATTTCCAAAATCCGCTCCAAAGTAACACTTTCCAAGTTTTCGAATATTTCGGTTTCTACAGTTTCCATTTGCGAATCGTAATATTCTAAAGCTGGAGTATAGTTCTCGACTATTTCATCGAGAATAATGTGCAAAATATAATCTGGACCACGTTCTAAGGAATGTGAATTCCGCTTTAAAAAATCGGAAACATAATCAATTGCAGAATTTTGCTCATAGTGGTGTGTAACTAGAAAATTAGCTCCAATGTACACATTGACTTGTTGAGTGGGAAATAGCAAATCTAAATCTTCTGGGATATCATCATCATCGTGATATTTCGAACCCGGAAGTGTTTTAGGTATTATAAGAGGATTTAAGATAGCGAACAAATAATCGAAATAATCTTCAACTTTAGGATAGTGATCGCCCCTGCGAGGTTCTAAACGTTCTCTTTGAATATCTTCTATCGTTAACTCATGAAAGAAAAAGAAGTGTAACAATATCGTTTCTTCTTCTTCTTGAGAAGGATTATCTAAATCTACCCAAAAAGAAGTATTTGCATATTCTTCAGCATTGTTCCGAAGTGCAAAAAGTTCTTGAATAGTTAAAGAACGTAGTTTACCATTTTTCGATGTAAGGATTGATACCATAGAATAATTTCGGTTTTTAGAATTATAAAGTACATTCTAAGGTACAATATTTATTGCTTCCCTTTGTCCAATATTGTCTTCGAACAATTCCAACTCCCTTGACAGTAACAATCACCTTTGTTTTCAATAAAAGTACAATTGCTCTTCTGAGAGGAATATCAATAACGTTTGTACGGTAAGGATTGGCAAACATTGAGCTTGAATCTGAAAGACTATTTTGAATTGATGTAGAATCAGTACGAAATTGAATTGATTTCAATCGAAGTAGTATATCGCTACCGTATAGGACAGTTTTTCCAGAAATTGGCGATTGATCGTAAATAATTCCATCTAAAGTTCGAGCTTTTAAATAAAACCCTAAACGATTTGCAATTGTTTCTGCATCTTCCAATTCTAATCCTAACAAATCAGGCACAATAATACTATCAGATTTTGAAACTAATGTTTGAATTGAATCGGATTGAGTATTAAAACCTCGAACATTAACAAGATATTGTGCAATTCTTTTAAAAATAGGAGCCGCAATTACACCACCATAAATATTTGTTTTCGGTTTGTCAATCATTACCATTAATGCAATTTTTGGATCGTTAGCTGGGAAGAATCCACAAAATGTAGCATTGTAATTTTGTTTAGAATATCTTCCATTTACTAATTGTTGCGATGTTCCAGTTTTCCCAGCAATAAGAACTCCATCTACGTGAGCGGCAACTCCAGTACCCTGTTCAACAACTCCAACAAACATAGTTGTTAACTCTTTTGCTGTTTTTTCAGAAACTACTTGTCGTACTACTTGAGGTTTGTTTTCTAGTAAAATAGAACCTTTGGGATCTTTAACATTTCTAACAATGTATGGTTTCATCATTTTACCACCATTAGCTATGGTGGCATACGCTTGTAGCATTTGGAACGGTGTAACACTTAATTGATACCCAAAACCCATATAGAGTTTAGTTGTATAATCGAATTTTTCTGGTTTTCGAACACTACCAGATAGTTCACCTGGCAAATCAATTCCAGATTGTAGTCCAAAACCGAAATCTCGTACATATTTATAAAATTTACGATCAGAAATTTTAAGGGCTAAGCCACCCATAACTACATTCGAAGATTGTTCAATTGCTTTCGAAAAGGGCATTCTACCCATTCCATGAGAATCCTTAATCAAAAATTCTCCGTATCGTAAAACTCCACCCAATCCATCAACTTCAGTAGTTGGGCGAACAATTTTTTCTTCTAAAGCAGCAGCCGCAGTAATTAGTTTAAAGGTTGAACCGGGTTCATAAGTATCTGTAATTGATCTATTTCTCATTGCCTCAAAAGTAGCAGTTGCTAATTTATCAGGATAAAAAGTAGGAAACGAAGCCATAGCTAATATTTCACCAGTTCTAATATCCATAATACAAACAGAACCTGAAGTAGCTTGAGTTTCGTCAATCCCTTTTTGAAGCTCGTGTTCAACTACTTTCTGAATATCTATGTCTAATGTTAACGAAACGGTATTACCGTTAACAGCGGGTATCAATTGCATATCTACAGATGGTCTGAGGTTTCCTCTCCCATCTCTTTGTAAAATTTTATAACCGGGCTTACCTCTAAGGGAAGAATCTAGCAAAAGTTCTAAACCGGAAATTCCAATATTGTCAGTGTTGGTAGTTCCAATTATTTGAGATGCTACTGATCCATAAACAAAATTCCGTTTTGGTTCTTTAATACGAATTAGACCTTTATCTTTTAACGTATCAATTTTATTTGCGTGAATTGCAGATATTCCTCTGGCTAACCATAAAAATTCTTTTTTCGATTTTTTAATCATCTTTTCATATTCGGTTGCTTTTTTATTTGTTACTGAAGCAATCATTGAAGTAACATACATAATATTCTCAATTTTTTGAGGGTCTACAGCAATTGAAATAGATTGTGTATTGGAAGCAATGAGGTTGTCGTTCCTGTCAAAAATATTTCCACGAACAGGTAATAATTCAATTCGTGAATCATACTGTTTTTTTGCTTTTGTTTGGTATTTTTCAGAATCAATGTTTTGAATGTAGAACAGTTTTCCTATAACAGTACAAATACCAATGAGTATAAAAACACCGACAAAGCGAACTTTCCAAAAGTTTTGAAGTGAATGTTGAATTTGTGGATTCATTGTCTTTGAAGGTTAGATTTTTATATATATTTCCTGAACGAAAAACAAAAGTAACTTTTTAGAACAAAATTGCCAAACATTAATAACGTCGTAGAAAATTATAGTTAGAAATTATTCTGAAACCATTTCAAAATTTGATGAAACATTTGTTAATGACTGTTGCAGTTTTAGCCGGAATATTATTTGGTTTTTTTCCAAGTATTACAAAACCAAAACCAATGTGGTGGAAAATCATTGTTGTGCTTTCTTTGTTTATTACTTGTGTATTAGCGTTGTATCCACCAATTGGTGGTACCTTTCTAGATTCTGCAATGATGTCTACTAATACTGTTTCAGCAATGAATATAGCAGTTAAACCAATTTCACAAGCCACCTTGATATCAAATGATATTTATTCAATACAAGTCGAAGATTATTCGAAAGTACCTCGTACAGTTCGTTTAGAGGGTTCAAAACAATTAATTGAGTCTTTAGAACAAGGAAAAAAATATATTATTCGAGGTTCGATGGATACTTCACACACCTTTGTGAAGGCTGAAATGCTTGTTTCAACAGAACCTCCTTTAATGTTACCGTATATGTTCGGATTAGATGAACGTGCAAGAATTATTTACTTTCACGTGCCTATGGCTTGGATTGCGGTATTAGCATATTTAATAAGTATGGTATACGCAATTCAATATTTACGAACTAAATCAATCGAATACGATAGAAAATCAGCCACAACAGCGCTTATTGGAACTCTTACTTGTATTCTTGCTACAATTACAGGAGCAGTATGGGCTCAGTTTAATTGGGGATATTATTGGAATTGGGATCCCAGACAAACAACAATTTTTATTTTACTCTTAGTTTATGGAGCATACTTTGTGTTGCGCTCGGCTATTTCACAAGATGAAGCTCGTGCTCGACTTAGTTCTGTGTATGCAATTCTTGCTTTTGTAACTGTTCCATTTCTTATATTTATAATACCAAGAATTACGGAAAGTCTTCACCCAGGTGGTGCTGGAAGTGAAAACATTGGTCCTGTTCTTTCAACAGATGCTGACTCTTTAAATCCGTTTAAACAAGTAATTTTCTCGCTTTCATTGTTTTCATTTATGATGGCGTTCTTTTGGATGGTAAATATTCATGTTCGTACGGTACTTTTATCGGACAAACAAAAACAAATGATACAACGATAACACTAGATGAAGAAAAAAATGAAATTCATTTGCTTTCTACCTTGAAGTTTTTTATTGAAAATAGTATGCCAAATTTTTGGCTACGGTATATGGGGATATTTTTAAAATATCCCTTTTTTTGTGGATAACTTGAAGCATATCCACACAGTTGTCCACAGGTTATCCACATTGTATATTAAGTCTCCCATTTTGCCAAACTTTTACCAAAAGTAATATAAAAGAATGGGAATATGGGAGGTCGAAGAACGGTAGGGTTGGAGATATGGGCTTGTTACAAATTGTAAAAGATAGACAAAATAAGAGTTTCCCACAAAGTTATCCACATTTAAAAATTACTTTTCCACAAGTGAATATTTAATTAGGAATAAGACAGTTTTTTGTGTATTACTAAATTGTTACGTAAGATAAAATTTCAAAGTGATACTTTTTATCCAAGTTTTTTTGAAAAAAATCGAACCAATACTAAAAGTAACAAAACAAAAACGACGGCTATAATCTTATATCGTGATTTAGAAGCTATTGGTTGATTGTCAAAGGATTTTTTTATTCTTTTCGGTTGTTTTCTCATTCAATACTAAACAGAAACAGATGTAAAAAAAAGCACTCAAAGTGAGTGCTTTAGTTATATACAAATGTACATAAAAATTACCAATTTAAAACCCAAGCAAAAATTAAGGGTGCTACAATTGTTGCATCAGATTCTATTACAAATCGAGGAGTAGTTTTATTCAATTTACCCCACGTAATTTTTTCATTTGGTACTGCACCAGAATAAGAGCCGTAGCTTGTTGTGGAATCTGAAATTTGGCAAAAATAACCCCAAAACGGAATGTTTTCCATTTCCAAATCTTGATGTAGCATCGGTACAACACAAATTGGAAAATCTCCAGCTATTCCACCACCTATTTGAAAGAAACCAATTGTTCCATCTGCTACAAATTCATTTTCATTTTTTGGAGCAACGATTGAAGTATTTTCTGAATACCATTTTGCAAGGTAGGTCATATATTCAATACCTGTTTTCATAATTGAAGGTTGCAATTCCCCTGTATAACAATAGGAAGCAAAAATATTTCCCATTGTTGAATCTTCCCAACCCGGAACTATTATAGGCAGATTCTTTTCTGCTGCGGCAATCATCCAAGAATTTTTTGTATCAATTTCATAATGTTCTCTCATTACGTCTGAACGTAGTAATTCGTACATATATTCGTGTGGAAAATAACGTTTACCTTCAGCTTGAGCTTTTTCCCATATTTTATGAATATGTTTTTGAATTCTTCTAAATGCTTCTTCTTCGGGAATACATGTATCCGTTACTCTATTAAAACCATTTTCTAATAAATCCCATTCATCATCAGGCGATAAATCTCGGTAATTTGGAACTCGTTTATAATGTGAATGAGCAACTAAGTTCATTATATCTTCTTCCAAATTTGCACCCGTACAAGATATAATTTGTACTTTGTCTTGTCGAATCATTTCTGACAACGATTTCCCTAACTCTGCAGTAGACATAGCTCCTGCAATGGTAATCATCATCTTGCCACCATTTTCTAAGTGGGTTTCATATCCTTTTGCAGCATCTACAACAGAAGCAGCATTAAAATGAAGATAATGTTCTTCCATAAATCGAGAAATTGCATTTCGTTCTTTATTCATTTTGGTTCCTAAGTATTTTCTAAGTAAATTTGAGCAAATGTACGTTTTTTATCTATATATATTTTTGGACTTAATTTGAAGCAGTATTTTGTGTTTTTAATCTTTCTAGCATTATTCCCTACTTTTGTCTTTTCTCATTCGAAACAAAGCGATATTGATAAAGTAGTATCATTAATTTCAGAAGATTTAAAAGAGCAAGGAATTAAAACTATAAAAGAAATCTATTCTAAAACAAATAAGAAAAACGTACTTGCAGTTACTAAACATTTTTCTAAGTTTAAGTTAGCTCAAAGTAATAAGTTAAACAACGACACTTTGTACTATGCAGTTGAAGAAGATTCACTTTCTTTTGATATTGATGAGGTATATATCTACTTTTTAACACTTTCAAAAAGTATTAAAAACCCTAAGAAAATAATCGTGTTTGAACGGTCAGGACCTGACGACGCAATTGGAATGGAATTTTCACTCCGAATACCAACTAAAAAATTACCAAACGATCAAACTTGTAGTCATTATATAATTACATTTAGAAAATCCAATGAAGGTAAACTTTTAATTCGAGAATGGTATTCAATGCCCGGTTACAGTGATTGCTTGTAAAAAGTAACTTTTAATATCAAATTTTTGTATTTTACAGTGATAAAAATTTGTGAACACTTTAAATATTGGAAACAGTATATGGATTTAACATTAAAACTAAAAGATTTAAAAGACAAAATCTTAAAAACTCAACAGAACATAGAAACTGAAGAAGCTACAAAAAATGCTTTTGTAATGCCTTTTTTTTCATATTTAGGATATGATGTTTTTGATCCAAGTGAATTTGTACCTGAATTTACTACAGACCATGGAACTAAGAAAGGTGAGAAAGTTGATTATGCTATACTAATTGACTCTAAACCAGTAATACTAATTGAATGCAAAAATTGGAAAAGTGAATTAAAAATTAAAAATGAGAGTCAACTATATAGATACTTTGGTGTAACTGATGCAAAGTTTGCGATTCTAACAAATGGTATTATATATAAATTTTTCACTGATCTAGAAGAACTTAATAAATTAGATCAAACACCGTTTTTTGAATTTTCATTATTAGATCAAAAAGATAATACTATCGAAGAATTGAAAAAGTTTCAAAAAAGTACTTTTGATTTAAAGTCAATATTTGAAAATGCTTCTGAACTTAAATATACTAATCGATTAAAAGAGTTTATTAAATCTGAAATTGCAGATCCAACTCCAGAAATAATAAAGTACTTTGCGAAGTTAGTTGAACCTTCAAAATCTTTTCAAGGTTCAATTGTAACAACATTCACTAAATTAGTTAGAAAGTCTTTTCAACAAACAATAAGTGAACTTGTAACAGAAAGATTAAATTCTGCACTTTCAAATGAAGGAAATGTATTGATTGAAAAAGTTATAGAATCAGAGGAAAAACCTATTGAAACCATAAATAAAATTGAAACAACTGCAGATGAAATGGAATCGTTTTATATTATCAAGACTATTCTTAGAGAAGTGATTGAAAGTAAAAGAATATGTTTTAGAGATGCACAGGCATATTTTTCTGTGCTTTTAGATAATAATAATAGAAAACCCATTTGTAGGCTTTATCTGAATGGTGCTAAAAAATATATTGGTTTGTTTGACGAAAACAAAAGTGAAGTTAAACAAGAACTCATTGAAATTGAAGATATTTATACCCATAAATTAGAACTTATAAAAGCATTGGAACACTATAAATAGAGTAAAAATCTATGAATGCAATTTTAAAAAAAATTTAGAATTACTGAAAAAAGTACTGTTTCGCTTTAGAATGTTACGAATGACTTGGAAAGGTTGACGAATAAAGATAGCGAATTGGAAAGCTCTAATTTTGAAAACGTAACTGAAACCTCCTTATTTAATGGTTTAGAACTACAACAAAGGATGTAGAAACTTTCTTTAGTTTGGTAGGACCTAATATCAGATAATGATGAAAATGTATGGTTCTGTTATCCCAAAAAAGTTCCAAAAAGTACAAATCAGAAATTTATAGAGATTCAGGATGGGATTTTGTAGGGAAGTTGTTTAATGAACCAGTTACCCAAATTTCTATAAATGAAAATTGGTCAGCCTTACGATTTCGAAAAGTAATGTTATCAAAAAATTAGCAAGAAGTGAATGGATTGCACTTTCTGAATCTGCAAAGGAAAGAATTAAAAACAAGTAGCTATCTACAGAGAATAAACCTTTTCTAGTTTGTAAGGGTCTTAGATGTATTCATAAAGTATAAAGATAATTTTCAATGAAACCTTTCTTCATATCGGTAGTAGTATTCGTATTGTTGTTATCACCACTACGGAATAATGCTCAAATGTGGGATTTTAGTGAAATAGATAAATTGCTTCAAGATTCACTAAGTGCTTTAGGAGGTACTGGTCAAGCAGATTATGGTGGGGTGTGTCTGATAATTTCTGTTGGTGATGCAGTTGTCTATAAGCAATCGTATAATTTACCAAACAAAACCGTTTCAGAAGATAGGTTGATGCCAATAGCTTCTGCTAGCAAGTGGAGTTCTGGATTAGTAATAATGGGTTTAGTTCAAGATGGAAAACTTAGTTTAGATGATACTTGTGGTACATTTTTTCCAAATTTATCACCAGAAAAAGCATCGATATCAATTCGACAATTATTTACTTTTACTTCAGGATTCCCCGGAAATTTAACTGGTCCAACTGCATGCGTAGATGACCTAACGTACAAAGGTACGTTAGAAGAATGTGTGCAAAATGTTTTTCTTGAGAATTTAACAAGTTCACCGGGTCAATATCTCAATTATGGTTCAAATTCAATGCAAATAGCTGGAAGGATAGCAGAACTTGTTTCTGGTTTGCCGTATCCATCTGGTGTATGTTGGGACTCACTCTATGCACAGTATGTAAAAAAACCATTAAGAATGGTAAAAACAGGATTTGATATTCCTATTTTATATTCAACTTTAAATCCGAGAATAGATGGTGGAGTTTTTTCAACAGCTCAAGAATACCTTGCTATTCCACAAATGATTATTCAAAAAGGAATGTATAACGGAGTAGAAGTATTAAAACCAGAATTTTTGAATATGATGATATCAGATCAAACAAGAAATGCGACAATTCTATATTCACCGTATATGCAGTTTCCAAACATTGATGCAGACGTACCTAAACAACGTTATGGCATTGGCTGTTGGTTAGAAAAGAAAAATTCAACCAATGAATGGTATGACGAAGTTTCATCGCAAGGACGGTTCGGCTTTTCTCCATTTGCAATGAAACAATTTAACGTAGCAGGTGTTTTAGCAGTAAAAAGCAATGAAGTTTCTTCAGTGTACCCAACCTATTATAAATTGAAACAATTGCTTAGAGAAATATTTACAAAAAGTTCTGTAGTTTCTGAAGTAAAGACATTGGTGGTGTATCCTAATCCAACGAATGGTATTCTAAATCTGAATGGAATTGAAAGTAATGAAGAAATTTCTGTCTATTCAGTAACAGGCACCGAAGTTTTTTCTACAAAAGTATCTAACTCTCAAGTAGATATTTCATCTTTAGCTAATGGCGTTTATTCATTACGAAGTAAAAACAATAATCAAATTATAGTGAAGTACTAAATTTAGAGTTCTATACTATTATAATGTAATTGAGTGATTATTTTTTTAAAACTGATGCCTCTAATTCTGAAATAGAAATATCACTTTTATAATCACTATTTGTAATTGGCCATGCTTGTATAATTCTTTTAACAGGTAAGGCTTTTTGTCTAACAAAATTGTAGAACCCTACTTGTCCGTACCCTGCTTTTAGAACTCTTCCATCTTTAAGAATCCAAACAATGTCCCCTACAAAGGCAATTGAATCCTTCGTATAAAAAGGAATTGTGTAATATTCTGTGTGGACTGTTTCTTTAAGATTGTGTCAGTAGGAGCTTTCGAAAAAAAATCTTTTCCATCGTATTGGAAAATGTTACAATAGAATCTATTGTAACATTAATACTATCGGTAATAAGTACTAGGTTTTTTGAAAGTTCGTAACTACCGTATGATTTAGTGATAGATTTGAAAAGTGGTCGAATACTATGACCGAACCTACTTGATACTTACTTATATGTAAAATTGTATCGATAATTACTTTCAGAAGTAACATACGACTGAACAACAGATGTAAGAAAGTCCTTTTTAACTTGAGCTACTACAAAATGAATTTGAATAACAAATAGTAAACAAAATAAGAAAAATTTTACTATCATATTTTGCATTATACTTCCCAATTTCCTTGATTAGTTGCTCTAAACCCACCAATAAGTAATTTCGGATCTAATCCCCATCCTGGGTTAAGAGTAATGGAATAATCTTTTATTACAAGTTTGAAAAATTCATTTAGATCGAGATACGTTTTAATTTGATATGCTTCTGAATCATTTGGAATGAATGCGATTACATTTAAATCAACTTCTGTCATCAATGGTCTACCTGCTTCATCACTATGATGAACCATCATACCACCGGGATGATTTATCTCAGCATTTAAAGCGTCTTTTATCTCAATTGTTCGATCAGTAATATTCCCCATATGAGGATTTTTAGCAGATTCTAATCTCTCAAATGATTTGATAGATTTTGAACCACCCCCACCCTTGCTTGCAACGGTAAATCTGCTTGACCATTCAACAGGTCTTTTGTCTATACCAAATACATCTACTGAATTCGCTTTTGGAAACACTGCCCATAAATCATAATCACCAGTCATAGCTGCCTTAAAAGTCTTTCTTAGAGCAGTAGGACAAAGAGGGTCAATAAAGGCTTTCACTGGGAAAAGTAGTGAACCACCTATAAGCATGCTTTTATTGGCATAAAGGCTGCCAAACAATACTGTTTCTTTAGGGTGGTAGAAAACTTTATACATACTCATTGATGTTCCCGGAACAAAAATTGTCCTTTCGAGAATAAAATTCATCGTAATGCTTTGATCAGACGAAGAAGCCAAAACATGTTTTTTTGTAATTGAAGAATTTATAATTTTTATAGCTTTGTTGTCTAACAACCATTGGAATCTTTTGAAAGAAATATATATATCCGTTTCCTCAGCACCATGAGAAGTAGCGGCAATATTTGCTTTCCTTTGATTTTCACGTGCAGAAGTAGAATTTCCAAGTTTTGTAAATCGAGGATCCACGCATATAAATCCTGCCATTGGTCCCCAATCACAAGATTTAGATTTTACATGATATCCCTTCGAGGCATATCCTTCTTCTATTAAACCTGTAGCCCATTTCCCTACTGCTCTACTAATAATCACACAATCTTTTTGATTTGCAACTTTATGAAATGCTTTTGCATGTGAAAGAGTAGTTCCTGTTCCTTCACAAGCTTGTTGAGTGTTATGAATCAATGGCATAATTTTGCCTATAATATATAATGGGAGAGTATATTGTTGTTTTGTTTAATATGACGTTTTGTATGAGAATCAACGAATACTAAGCAATCATATTGAGAAAGATGACCAAATAATGGGTGAGAAACTTCACTCATTTTATCTAAGGTTGAAGTTTCAATAAATTGATAAATTTCAAATCGGAGATTTTTTATTTGAGTTAATAAAATCCTCAATAGAAATGAATTCTTGTTTAGGTTGAAACATATCGGGTGCATTAAATTTCCTATTAGACTC
>Ga0209591_10005764_pt1 | contig 13823 bp, 13 predicted proteins | sample MAT01_FD_187207 | JGI IMG/M metagenome (GOLD analysis project Ga0209591, IMG submission 187207) | Freshwater microbial communities from Lake Fryxell liftoff mats and glacier meltwater in Antarctica - MAT-01 (SPAdes) (version 2) | ecosystem: Environmental > Aquatic > Freshwater > Ice > Liftoff... | reverse complement strand
GCCCGGTGGACTGCAGCCACTGGCGCAGCGGCTTGGTGTGGAAGCTGTCGGACACCATGGCCAACTCGGCCACCTGCCGCTGGAGCAGGAACACGCGAGACAGTCCCGGCGCGCAGAGCACGGCCAGGCCGTCCAACGTGTGGTTCCAGAAGTCGTGGTCTTGTGCCAATGCCTCGAATGGCTCGAGCAGGGCCTTGACGGCATCGGCCGCGTGTTGCTGTCGCATCGAGGTCTCCAGCGCCTTCACCAGATGCCGGAACCGGATCGGGTCCTGCTGGTTGTCCGGGTGGCGTCGGTGGGTCGGCTGATAGAGCGACAGGCAGGGTCGGCCCTTGAACGACACCAATTCGGCAACGCTCGCCTGAGTGAGTCTGTCAAGTGTGTGGGTGGTCTTCATCTGGCTTCCTTCGGTGGGTGTCTGAGGCGCAGCAGCATGCGGCGACTTCGGCAACATGTTCCTCAGCCGGTACTTCAAGCAGAACGAAATCCTTAACTGTCTTGGCAGTCTGCTCGGCTCGCGCGATGTGGTCCGTGCGACAGCGCACACGCAGTCGATCAGTTCGATTCAGCGGTTCGGCAGCGCACGCTGTCGCAGGCACAAATCGCGACAATCCAACCGGATGACTCCTTCACGCGCGAACCTGGCGTCATGCACACCTTGAATCCGGCGCATCGGCACCGGCCTTGCACCCCACGAACCATGAATCCGGGCGGTCTGGCGCGCGACGGCGAGTTGCCCGGTCGGACGAAGGCCGAGCGCGCAGGCGATTGCGTGGTGCGGCCGTTCCAGTTGTTCGCACAACCGCGAACACGCGCATGCGCCAAAGAGGCGCTGATGCAGTCCTTTGGCTGCGGCAAAAGCTGCGGCAAAAGCTGCGGCGATCAGCTTCAGTCAGACGGAATGTCGATACCCCACCACGGCCGGGGCTTAGCTCTCCTGCGGTGCAGATCTCCTACCGCGCCCCGAATACCTGGGTCCAGTAAATTGTGCTGTCGCTGTTCGGGTTCACTGCATACGCGGCGCCCATCTCCGCGAACTCCGGCTGCATCATGTTGGCGCAATGCGGTGGACTGGACAGCCAGGCCGAAACTGCCTGTTCAGCCGAGCCCTGCCCGGCAGCGATGTTTTCGCCGACCCGCCGCCACCGGTAGCCTTGGTCTCCCGCCCGGTCGCCAACATCGCTGCCTCCCTTGCCGCGATGTCGAAAGTAGTTCCGGTTCGCCATATCTCGGCTGTGGGCGAGGGCCGCAGCGCCCAGATCCGGCCGCCAGCCGAGCGGAGGCGCCGCGCTGAATCGTCGGCCGCCGCAAGTTCTGGCCTGCGCGCGCGCACTGTTGGTGAGCCTCAGGATTTCCCGCCCGGCTTGCCCCCACTTGCCCAGGTCGGGTGACACCACAGGCCGCGCCAGCAGAACCTGCCAGACGACACCTGTTCGCGAAACACCGATCTGGGCGTGTTGCTGACTCAGCAGCTGCCGGCAGTAGCGCTCCCTGACCAGTTTCATGGTGGCTGCCGCATCGGCGGGACCCGAGACCTGGATTGCTTCGACCCGGGCTGCCTGATATCCCTGCTTCTTCACGGCCTCCAGCAGGTCACCGCCGGCTCCGGGTTCGACCCTTGCCAGGGCAGCATTCGGCGCAAGTGGTCCTGCAGCTTCGATGCGCTTGCCCTGGCAGCTTTGAGGTTCGCTGCGAAAGGCGTTGATGAGACCGACGAGATCATTGCCTTCTCGTGCAATTGCCAAGCCGCTGAAAAGCCCGGCAGCCGCGAGCCCGCAGCAGGCCCAGCGATGACGCATGACGTTCAGGTTCATCGAATCTCACTTTCCCGGGTTGACTGTGCACCAGAAGGTGGGTCGCTCCGGCGTGGCAGCGAGCTGGCAGACGTGGGCAATGGTGTTGACAAAAATGGCCTGCGAGACCCGCCGATGGCTCATTCCTGAGTCTCGCGCAGGGCCTGTGTCGCCGCGGCGAAGGCCGCCTCGACGGCAAGCAGATCGGCCGCTTCCGGCACAGCCTCTCGCGCCCCTTTGACGATCATGCCGGCGTGGCGCTGCAGGCAGGCCGTGTCCGGCGCGCGCTGCACTTGGCCTGCGATCTGGGTAATGGCGTCGAGCATGCGGATCGCCACAGCCGGGTTCGAACGGGCGCTTTGCCTGATCTGATTGAAGGCCGTGTCCGCGGTCCCCGTGAATGACGATCCCGACGCCACCAGCCGCAGCCGCCCGTGATGGTCGAACCGACGGGCTGATGGCATGTCGCGTCGTGCCAGCCGGCACAGGCCCGATCCCAGCCGATCCACGCAGGCGATCGCCGTGAAGGGGTCGTTGATGCCCGGGGACAACGCCCGCACGGCGATCTCGACCAACTGCTGGAACGAGAACTCGACATCCTGGCCGGCAGTGCGCTGGTTCCCCAGCACAAAGGCGTCGTTCATCTTGTCGACCAGGGTTGCAGTCACGCGATCCCCGGGCCAGACCATCACCATCGTCCGCCCCTTGACGAGGTAGTGCCCGGGCCGACGCTCCAGCCGAAGCAGCAGATCTTCCTCGCTGGCCAACGCCATCAAGGCGTCGGCGTCGATCAGCTGGAGATAGCCGTCCTTGAGGGCGCCCACAGGACGGGCTTCACGTTCGAACGCCGCTGGCAGGTCGGCCTCGCTCGGCGCTTTCGAAATTTCGGATCCAGACTTGCCAAGGTGGTCAGGAAACAGCTGGTCGATCCCGTCTTCCAGTTCCCTGCCGACCCGTGCCACGACCTCGTCGGCCTGGATCGAGACCGAGACGTGATGGATGAAGTAGATCAGCACCCCGATGCTGACCATGGCCAGCAGCACGCCAATGCTCACAGAGAGATGCGGCACGAAGGCCACCTCGTCGGCACGCCTGATGGTGCGCAGCACCAGCAGGCAATACACAAACGTGGCCACGAAGGTGCCCAGCACCACCTGGTTGGCGGTGTCGCGCATGAAGTTGCGCAGCAGGCGCGGGCCAAGTTGCGACGAGGCGAGCGACAGCGCTACCAGCGTCATCGAGAACACGGTGCCGGCGATGGCGATCATCGACCCGGCCACGGTGCCCAGCAGCAGGCTTGCACCTTCGGCGCCACCGGAATAGATCCAGTCCAGGCGCCGCAGCCAGCCCTTGGCGATGGTCCTGTCGAGTTCGACGGCGGAGATGGCCAGTGCCACGGCCAGGCACGCCATGACCGCTGGCACGAACCAGAAACTGGACCCAAGCCGATCCCAGTATTTCAGCAACAGTGTTTTCAAGGACCCTCACTTTTGCTGTGGAACCGTCCGCTTCATGATGCGCAGCGCGGCATCGGCGTCGGCGCCGGTGGGGCTGAACCGCGTGGCGGCGATGCTCATTCCTGGGCCAGTTGGATGACCAGCTTGCCGAAGTTCTTGCCTTCCAGCAAGCCGATGAAGGCCTCGGGTGCGTTCTCCAGGCCGAAGACGATGTCCTCGCGGACCTTGACCTTCTCTTGCTGCACCCACTCACCCATCGCGCCAGCGAACTCGCTCCAGCGTGGACCGTAATCGTCGAACACGATGAAGCCCTGCATCCTGATGCGCTTGCGCAGCAGCGTGCCCGCCAGCAATCCCAGCCGGTCCGGACCCGGCGGCAGCTCGGTGGCGTTGTACGCAGAGACCAGGCCGCATACGGGAATGCGCGCCTTGGCATTGAGCAGCGGCATCACAGCGTCGAACACGGCACCGCCGACGTTCTCGAAGTACACGTCGATGCCCTTGGGACACGCGGCTGCAAGGCGTCCGGGCAGACCGGCTCCGTGGTGATCAACGCAGAAATCAAAGCCCAGTTCGTCGATCACGTAGCGGCATTTCCCCTCGCCGCCCGCAATGCCGACCACAGTGCAGCCCTTGATGCTGGCGATCTGGCCGACCACCGAGCCGACCGGGCCGCTGGCCGCCGCGACAACGACGGTTTCACCGCTGACTGGCCGGCCAATGTCGAGCAAGCCCATGTAGGCGGTGAAGCCGGGCATGCCCAGCACGCCCAGTGCACGCGAAGGATGCGGTTCTTCGGGATGTAGCGAAGTCAGGCCACTGCCATCGGACAGCGCGTAGTCCTGCCAGCCTGCGTAGCCGAGCACGAGTTCGCCGACCTTGAAGTCGCCATGCCGGGACACCTCGACGCGCGACACCGTGCCACCGACCATCACGTCGCCGATGGCCAACGGTGCCGCGTACGAAGGTCCTTCGCTCATGCGGCCGCGCATGTAGGGGTCCAGCGACAGGTAGAGCGTACGCAGCAGAACCTGGTCGTCGGAGGGTGTCGGCACGCGCTCGTTCTCGAGGCTGAAGTCTTCCGCGGTCGGCGCTCCCCGCGGTCTGGCCTTCAGGACGATACGGCGATTGACGGTGGAGCTTTGCGGCATGGTGGACCTCTCTCGCGGTACTCCGGTGCCCTGACCCAATCGTTGCAAGGGCGAATTGAACGACAGGCTGAATGGCAGCGCTCGGCAGATAGCCAGGGCGGGCAGCCGCGGACTGCGTGGTCGACCCTAGGCGAAGGGAATTTCGGGGTCGGTGCGGTAGACAACACTCGGGTCCCGATGGTGCAGGGCTGAACGACGAGTCAAGCGGAAATCGGGGTGGTGGAAAACGAAGGTGTCGCTGACAGACGCAGGAACTGATCGCAAACATGCTGGGATTGCGCCGGGAGGGGAGTCACCGAAGTCGCGGGGCTGGCTTGGCAAGCGCACCTAAGGACCCTCACTCGTCACATCCTGTGGATCAGTTTCCCCCGCAGTCAGTTCGCCAAGGTCGCGTTTGCGAGGCGAGCCGTCGGTGCTTTCGACCTCCTCGCCGGCGGGACCGATCACGTGGTCAGGCAAGATGTCCAGGCCATCGGGTTCGTCTCGCCCTGTCGCACTGGCACGTTCGCCGGTCCCGGAAGTGTCGCTGTCGCTGGCAGTGTCGACGATCAGCGAGCCGAGTTCGTCTGCATGATCGCCTTCGCCTTGCAGGCTGAGTTCGCCCTGCACATCGCTGCCGCTGTCGCTGCTGTCGCTCGGGCCCAGGGCATCGACATCTTTGCCCGCTGCGTACCGAGCTGCACGCTCGCCGCCAAGAAAGCTGCTGTTCGTCATCACAATTCCTGTTGAAGTAGGCGCCGCGATCGGCGGGTTGCGGGATGCGAGATGCGCGTCGGTTCCTGAAGCAAGGCTGCGGAGCCCTGAGTTATTCCCGATCGAAGCAGGTTGGCAGTCCGCCGTCTGAAAGTGGGCCCACCGAACCGACTGACGCCGTCGTCGGCCATCGGGATGGGGTGAGGCTTCTCCCACAATGACCTTAGCTGCCGCGAGCTCGTTGTTCAGTTCGGTAGCGCACACCCAGGGGTTCGAGGCGCTGAGCCTGGCTGGAGTCGACTTCGAGGGGGGGTCGCGTCTCGTTCGCCGATCAGGGCCGGGCGCAGGTGATGGCGGTGAACCAGGGAGCGCTCGAGGTTTATGGCGAGCCGGGCACCGGGCGCCTGCTGAGCGCTGTGATGGTGGGGCCGGGTGCCGAGCACATCGCCCATCTGCTGGCTTGGTCGGTGGTAAGGGGCGACACTGTGCAGCAGATGCTGTCGTACCCCTGCTACCACCCCACGCTCGAGGGGGGCTTGCGGACGGCCTTCCGCGACCTGCAGCAGACGTTGCGGCCGGGCCCCAGCCCCACACCGATACGCTGGACTGTGGTCCGGGCGGCTGAGGTCGCCCGTCGGCACCTACCGCAAGGCACAACGATGATCCAAGCAGGAAAACACGAATGCCATCCGACGGCCTGACGATCATCACCACTTCACCGGCTGCAACGTTGCTGCTGGCGGCGATGGTGCTGACGAGCCTGAACGCGCTGTTCAGGCAACCGGACTGGATCGACCGCGGCCTGTTCCGACCTTACTGGTTGGTTCGCCGCAACGAGTGGGGAACGTTAATCAGCAGCGCCTTCCTGCATGCCGACCTGACGCACCTGTTCTTCAACGGCTTCACCTTTTTGGCCTTCGGCTTCGGGCTTGAGCGCGCCATCGGCACGCCGAAGTTCATCGCACTCTACGTTGTGGGCCTGCTGGCCAGCGATGCGCTGACCTGGCTGCAACACCGCGGCGATTCCGGCTACCGCACGCTGGGCGCGTCGGGTGCGATCGGGGCTGTGCTGTTCGCGTCGATCGTCTATGTGCCGCAGGCGTCGATCTTCATCCTGCCGATCCCGGTGCCAATCCCGGCGCCGCTGTTTGCGGTGGCGTACCTTGCGTACAGCATCTGGGCGTCGAAGCGCGCAAGCGGGCGAGTCAATCACGACGCCCACATTGGCGGGGCGCTGGCTGGGGTGGTGTTCGTGCTGCTGGTGGACCCGCAGGCGGCAGCAGCGGCGTGGCTGTGGGTGAAGAACTGGGGCAGGTGAGGAACCCAGGTCGTCCACACGGACGTGTCCCACGAAGAGGATGGCACATTGCTGCCAGCGGCAGGTTTTGGCCGTTTATTCGCTGGCGAGCGTTCCTGCTGGGTGCTTGTATGGCCCGGGGTCCTTGAAATCGTCACGCTGGATGTGGTGGGTCTTCTGCCAACAGCTTGAGCGACGCTGCGCGGACCCATGCTGAGAGTAGGTGATCGCCACGGAGCCCGGCGATTTGCATCCGTCGTCGGGTGGTGGCAATGCATGAAAGCGGCTGACGCGCACGCTACTCGGCGATTCAGGGCGCGCGCAGTTTTGGCGAGCCGTTCAAATCTGGAAGCGGCAGCAGCGATGCGAGCTCCGTGTACATCGGTCGCGCCACCAGCCGTGAAACGCCGCTGGCGAGCAACGCGCAGGCCATCAGGCTGAGCACCATGGTCTGGCCCGAGACCATCTCCATCACGATGATGAAGGCGGTGATCGGCCCCTGTGTCGTGGCCGACAGGAAGCCCACCATGCCGAGCGCTATCAGCGGTATCGCAGCCTCCGGGCCAAGGCCGGTGAGCATCGCGATGTCACGCCCGATGCCCGCACCGATCGTCAGTGACGGTGCAAAGACGCCCGCCGGAACGCCGGTCCATGCCGATAGCCAGGTGGCACAGAACTTCAGTAGCGTGAAGACGACGGGCAGTTCCGATTGGCCCTCCAGCATGGCTCGGGTCGGTGCGTAGCCAGCGCCGGCCGTGGTGCCGCCTGTCACGATGCCGATGACGGCCACCGCGACAGCGCAACCTGCTGCGAATCGCAGGGGGTGACTCGCGCGCCACCGGGTGAACCGATCAGGTGTCCCGCGCAAGGACAACACGAGCAGTCGAGAGAACAGTCCGCCGCCCAGACCGGCGCCGATGGCGACCAGCAGCCCCGGGCCCAGCAGCGACCAAGACAACTCCTGCACCCGAAGTCGACCAAAGTAGGTCAGGTTGCCGAACACCGAGACGGACACCAGGCCGGCCAGCACGATGCTGGAGATCACCAAGGCACTGTGCGAGATGCTGCGGCGGCGCGACAACTGTTCGATTGCGAAGACGATGCCGCCGAGCGGTGTGTTGAATGCTGCCGCAATGCCTGCCGCGGCGCCGGCAACCATCAGGTCGTGGGCATCGATGCCGGACTGGGGAGAGAGCCAGCGCCGCGCATGCACCATGACCCCGGCCCCCACTTGCACCGTCGGTCCTTCGCGGCCTATCGAAAGCCCGGCCAGGAGACCGCCGGACACGAGCCCGATCTTGTGCAGAGATACCTTCAGCGACACCAGCCACGTTTGCTGCGTCGGCTCCAAGTCATCGTCGAGCGCGCGCACCAACTGCGGGATTCCCGATCCGACGGCGCCCGGGGCGAAGCGCCGGGTCCACCACAGCAGGCAGACGGTGAGCGCCGGGGTCCAGATCAGTGCGGCATAGGGTGTCCAGGCGGCCACGCCTCGAAGTGATGCGAAGCCGTGGCTGGCCGCTTCCGCGAGCAGTGTGAAGCCAACAACGACCGCGCCGGTGATCGCTGCGTAGGCCAGAACGATGGCACGATCGAACCACTGTCTTCCCGCGACCAATTCATCGCGCAGGTTGCGCCAGAACTCAGGTTCGATATCTCGCACCGCCGACCAGCCGCCTGTGAGGGCAGCGCGTGCGGCGCGGACTAAACGCGACACCAGTTGCCGATGCAGACTGTCACCCCCACTGTCGCCTGCATTGCGCTACATCTGGGCCAGGGGGATGCGCGCTGCCTTTTCGTCGGCACTCAAGGCTGCGATCAGCAGCGCCAAGTCGCGGTCCATGCGCTCAAGCGTCTTCGCATCCAGCGTCGCCAATGCGTCAGGCAAAACGCCGGCAAATGGACCTGGCGCTTTTCGCAGCACCCGCATGCCGGCAGGCAGGATGCGGAGCTGGACTGCCCGACGGTCTGGTGCAGTTTTCTCGGCCGCAATCATTTCCGCCGTGACCAAGGCCTTGACGAGATTGCTGGCCGTGGTTTGGTGGACGTCCATGAAGGCCGCCAGGCTGTTTACCCCGATGCCCGGATGGGCGTGGATGACACTGAGCGCCCACAGTTGTGCACCGCCGACACCGGCCTTCTTCTCGACCTGTTGGAAGTGCGTCTTGACGGCGTTGAACACCAGGCGGAACCGACGCAGCACACGTACTTCGGGTGCGCTGAAGGCCTGTTCGGAAACAGGGCTTGCGGCGTTTACCGGGGCAACTCGCTTCTTGGTGACCATCGCAACGTCATCGGTGCCAGGCGGCAAGAAACTCGTTCCACGGCGCTCGAACATCCGGCATTACAAAGTCTCATTTCACCGGGTACTGGATGTCGTCACGCCGGTTCTGCGCCCACGCCGCTTCGGTCTGGCCAGTGGCTTTCGGCTTGCTATCACCCCAGCTGGTGGCTTCCATCTGCGTGTCCTTGACGCCGTAGATCTTCAAGGCGCGCAGCAGCGCTTCTGCCCGCTTCTGTCCAAGGGCCAGGTTGTATTCCGACCCGCCACGTTCGTCGGTATTGCCCTCGATCTTGATCGAAACCCCGGGATTCGATGCCAGGAACTTGCCGTGCCGCTCCACCAGAGGGGTGTAGTCCTGCTTGACCGTGAATTCGTCGAAGTCGAAATACACGCTTCGCTCAGTGGAGATGCTGCTCTTGGGATCGAGGTAGGCCGGCAGCGTCACCGTGGCGATGGTCGAGGAGGGCGCCATCGGCCGCGGTGCAGCCGCCTGGGCCACACCCGGCGCTGTGGGCGCGGGCGCAGCAGCTGCCTTCATCGGGGCGAGCGCTGGAGGCGGCGTGACCGGTGTGCTGCTGCAGGCAGACAACAGCGCCACCAGGGCGGCGAGAGCGGACAGAGGGATGGTTGAATTGACGTGGTTCATTGAGAAATCTCCAAAGTTGTCGACTGATTTTCACGCTGACCAGTAGGTGAAATCGACTCGCACTTGATCGTAGAGTCAATACATTGTCACAAATATATCTGGGAAACTCAAGGTGTCCGCTTTTCACGCAAGGCGCGGTCGTGTTGACGAGCCCTCGCTGCCGGCTCATGCAAGGTGCGCAAGCACCCGCTCGAGCAGCATCGCCATCTCTTGAGGCCCTTCGAGACAGTACCGTGCGCGACTGGCCGGGTCTTCGCGACCGATACGCAACGTCAGCCAGTGCGCAGGCGCTGCGACGAACACCGGCTCGTCATTGACATCGTCACCGGCGAAGAAGGCAGCCGCTGCGCCCAGGCGTGCCACGAGCGCATGCACGGCTTGCGCCTTGTCGGGCGCATCGTTCGCGACCGCGTTCACGACCATCTTCCCGGCGAACAGGCGTAAACCTGCGGGTTCGGGGGTGAGCAGATCTGCGATCAGCCGCTGGGCCCGCACTCGATCTCGAGACAGGCGGTAGTGCAGCGCAATCGACAGGCCCTTGTCCTCCACCGCGACGCCCGCCGCACGCAGCAGTTCGCCGTGCGTTTGCAAGGTGCTCCGCAGCCCGTCCAGTGGGCCGGTCAGGGCTTCTGTGGGCATGCCGCTGCTCGCGGCCGAGGTGTCCGGCTCGGCGCCGTGATTGCCGACGATGAACTGCGGGTCGAAGCCCAAGCGCTCGCGAACGTCGGCCACCGCGCGCCCCGTGACGATGGCCACGGGCAGCTTGCTGGCCAGAGCCCTCAGGCGTGTGGCCACAGCCGCCGAGATGCGCGCGTCGTCCGGGCGCGCCACGATGGGCGCCAAGGTGCCGTCAAAGTCGAAGGCCATCAGAGGCTGCAGTCGCAAGACCGCTGCGAGCGCAGCTTCTCCATCAGGTGTGAACAGGTGCTGCATGGCCTTCATCATCCGAGCTGGTGCCGCTTCACGCGCGCCTCGATGCGGGCGCGCAGCCGCCAGCGCCCGGCGTCGGCCAGCATGCGTCCGGCCCAGCGGAAGACGTTGAAGTCGCGCACGGTGCTGCGAAGGCTGGCCATGCGCTCGCGCTGCTCGGCGGCGGGCATGGTGGCGGCACGGTGCAGCGCATCGGCAGTTTCTTCCACGTGGTAAGGGTTCACGATCAAGGCCTCGGCCAGTTCGCGCGCGGCGCCGGCAAAGCGGCTCAGGATCAACACCCCCTGCAGGTCATCGCGCGCCGCCACGAATTCCTTGCACACCAGATTCATGCCGTCGTGCAGGCTGGTCACGACACAGATGTCGGCGGCTCGAAGCAGTTCCATCACCGCGTCGTGCTCATGGTGCGTGGCCAGCAGGTGCACGGGCTGGTAGCCAGCGTGACCGAAACGCTGGTTGATGCGTTCGGTGACACGCTGGACGCGGTCCTGGAAGCTGCGGTACTCGTCGAGCGCCGCGCGCGTGGGTGCCGCCACCTGCACGAAGACGAAGCGGCCGATCCACTCGGGCCTCTTCTCCAGCAAGCGCTCGACGGCGTTCAACCGTTCGAGGATGCCCTTCGTGTAGTCGAAGCGATCCACACCCACGGCCAGACAGGCGTTGGCTGGCAGGCCAAGGCGATCGATGACTGCTTGCCGGCAACCACGCACGCTGGACCAGGCGGCGACCTCGGCGTCACCGGGCCACTCGATGGAGATCGGATAGCTCTCCACGAGCGTCTCCTTCTCGCGAAACGCGATCGTCGAATGCTCATGCTCGATACGCGCCTCAAGATAACGATCGACGGTCTCGATGAAGTTCTTGCAGTGGAAGCGGGTATGGAAGCCGAGGATCGTGCTGCCCAGCATGCCCTCCAGGATTTCGCGGCGCCAAGGGCAGATGCCGAAGGACTCCGGGTTCGGCCACGGGATGTGCCAGAACGTCAGGATCGTGGCCTGGGGCAGCTTCTCGCGCACCATCGCGGGCAGCAGTGCGAAGTGGTAGTCCTGCACCAACACCACGGGGTCTTCGCTGCGGGCCTCTGCCACCACCGCATCGGCAAAGCGTTGGTTGACGGCCTTGTAGGCTTCCCAGTCCGACTCGCGGAAGACTGGCCGCACGTGGGCGACGTGACACAGGGGCCACATGCCTTCGTTGGCGAAGCCGTAGTAATAGCCTTGCTCCTCTTCGGGTGTGAGCCAGATACGGCGCAGCCGGTAGGCGTCTTGCCCAGGCGGCACCAGCACGCGGTCGCTTTTGTCCACCACCTCGCGATCAGCGCCACCACTGCCGTGGGCAATCCAGGTGCCCGAGCAAGCCCGCATCACGGGCTCGACGGCGGTGACGAGGCCGCTGGCAGGCCGCTTGACGACGATGCCATCGCTGGTGCGCTCGTGGATGTAAGGCTCGCGGTTGGACACCACGATCACCTGGTCGCCGCTGAGCTGGGTGTGCAGCAACGTTCGCAAGCGCTCGGCCGTCCATTCCGCGTCGGGCCCCTGCGAGCGGCGGAATTCGTCTTCCATGTCGCGCAGCCTGGCGCGCAGGTCGGCGGCAAACGGTGCCAGTTCGGGCGCCGACGATGGGCCTGACAGCAAGGGGCTGAGCAGACCCTCGCCGCGCATCAGGGCGCGGGCGCCGTTGACCCAGCCGCGCCAGCTCAGCTGCGCCACCACCACGGTGATGATGGCGATCACCAGGCCCAGCCCGGCGATCAAACCGATGAGGTAACGCCGCGTGTCCTGGCTGCGGCGCTCGATGAAGCTCATGTCGTGCAGCAGGATGAGCCGGCCCATCAGCACCGGCGCAGGCATCGCCTGGGTGGCGGCCGCAGCTGTTTCGAGCCCAGGCACGGCGTCGTCCGGGATCACCTCAGGGGCCGGATTGGCGTACGCAACCGGCTTGGTGGGCGGCTGCACCATCACGTCGTGAACCCCTACATGCACCGCGCCACCGGTGAGCGCCAACCGCGGTTCAGCCATGCGGGCCAGTTCGGCGGCGGCTGTGCAGGTCAGGGTCGCCGGGAAGCTGTCGGTCCGCTGCAGCAGCCGCTCCTCCGTGGTGCACAAGCCCACGGCGAACAGCCGTTCATCCTGGATGGTGCGGTCGAACAGGGGTTGCAGCCGCGCCGGCTTGCCCGCGATCAGGGCCTCCGCCACGGAATCCGACAGCGCATTCGCCACCAGCACGCCGCGGCTGTTGAGGTCACGGCTGAACCAACGCAGCGTCACCTGGTCCATCAGCGGGACGGCGAGATAGGCCGCGGCGACCAGCACCGCCACCAACGGAGCCAGGAAGCGCAACTGCAGCCGGAAGGTCTTCAAGGCCATCGTCGCCATTCAGCTCACCGCGCTCGCCGCAGGAAAGGCAGGGTCATTGCGTTGTCCTTGTATATTGCGACAAATATACATGTACGGCGAACGCTGGCGCGGGCATGGGCCCTTGTCGGCAAAGGCCACAGGAAAGGTCACGCATGAACGAGCTGTCCACAGCACCACGGCCCGCCGCCGGGCTGGACCTGGCGATCATCGGCAACTGCACGGTCAGCGCGTTGATAGAACGTCGGGGCAGCATCGTCTGGTGCTGCATGCCGCGCTTCGACAGCACACCGGTTTTCGACGCTTTGTTGCACAGTGCTGAGGGCCTGCCGCTGGACGGCGCGATGACGGTGGAACTGGAAGGGTTGGCGCGCGCCGAGCAGTCTTACGACCCGGGCACCGCGATCGTGCGCACGCAGCTTTGGGACGACCGCGGGCAAGGCATCGAGCTGGTGGACTTCGCGCCCCGCTTCGTCAACCGCGACCGTGTCTTCCGCCCGGCCCAGCTGGTGCGCCGGGTGCGGCAGCTGGCAGGGCACCCTCGCGTGCGCTTCAGCGTACGGCCGCACGGCGACTGGGGCGCGGCGTCACCCTCGATCACACGCGGCAGCCACCATCTGCGCTTCGTGATGCCCGAGATCACGCTGCGCCTGAACACCAGCGTGCCGCTGACCTACCTGCTCGACGGCACCTGGTTCGCGCTGGCCGGGCCGGTGAGCCTGCTGCTGGGCCCCGACGAGACGCTGGCTGGCGGCATCGACGACACGGCGCGTGAGTTCGAGGAGCAGACCGCCCTGTATTGGCGCCACTGGACTCGCCGCCTGGCAGTGCCGCTGGAGTGGCAGGACGCGGTGATCCGCGCGGCCATCACGCTCAAGCTTTGCCAGTTCGAGGAGACTGGCGCCATCGTCGCCGCAATGACCACCAGCATCCCCGAGGCACCGAACAGCGGGCGCAACTGGGATTACCGTTTCTGCTGGCTGCGCGACGCCTTCTTCGTCGTCCGGGCGCTGAACAGCCTGGCCGAGGTGGGCACGATGGAGGGTTACCTGAACTGGCTCTACAACGTGGTGCGCGGTGCTGAAAACGGGCACGTGCAGCCGCTCTACGGCATCGGCCTGGAGAAGTCGCTGCCCGAATCGGTGGTGGCGCGCGCCGCCGGCTATCGCGGCATGGGGCCGGTGCGCGTGGGCAACCAGGCGCAGGAGCACTTCC
>Ga0209591_10005763_pt1 | contig 13825 bp, 18 predicted proteins | sample MAT01_FD_187207 | JGI IMG/M metagenome (GOLD analysis project Ga0209591, IMG submission 187207) | Freshwater microbial communities from Lake Fryxell liftoff mats and glacier meltwater in Antarctica - MAT-01 (SPAdes) (version 2) | ecosystem: Environmental > Aquatic > Freshwater > Ice > Liftoff... | reverse complement strand
ACCACACCGGAATTTGACGACCTCGCCAAGGAAGTCGGGTTGACCCCCGTAGGGGCGTTTGGCGAACGCCCGTTTAGCGAACGCCCTTCCTATACTCATCCACAAATGGGCGTTCGCCAAACGCCCGTACAATATGGCGTCACCGAGCCATTCGCGCGCGCCCGGCTGCGCGCCGAACTGGACGGCATGATCGCCCATCTGTATGAATTGACCGAAGTCGAATTTGCCCACATCCTCAACAGCTTCCCACTTGTGCCGGAAGCCGTCAAAGTGGCGGCGCGCAACGCCTGGCGCGATGTTGATCGAGGAATTCTAGTATGAGGCGGATGAATGAACTACCCAATTTTGAAGCTATCCAGATCGACAAAGCAAAGATAACAGAGTATCTGCTTTCGTCCACAAATCAAGAAGGCAAAGCAGGCTTTTTTACGCGCTTTGGCTTTTCTGTGGCAGAATGGGAAATGCTGGCTGAAGCGATGCGCCACCAGCTCGCGAATCATGAAGTGACTCAGGTGATTCAGAATAGGCACGGCACAAAATTTCTGATTGAAGGTGTACTCACAACACCAGATGGTCGTAACCCAGTGGTGCGCTCAGTCTGGCTGATTGAAACAGGAAAACAGGTGGCAAGACTGATTACGGCTTACCCTGTAAAAGGATAGCATTTATGATTCATGAACATGAACGCGTTGTACTCATGGTTGATTTACCCGAACATGCATTGGTGGTGGGGGATGTAGGCGTAGTGGTTCACATCTACAGTACCGGTAAAGCCTATGAAGTGGAATTTTTCACCCTGGACGGGCAGACGCTGGATGTTGTCACAGTCGATGCAAGCGATGTACGCTCCGTACATCGCCGCGAAGTAATGCACGCCAGAGCGCTTGAACTGCTTCCCATGTAAGGAAACATGATGCATGGCACCACGCCCGAATTTGACGACCTGGCCAAGGAAGTCGGTTTGGGCAGCCACCAGCAGGGTGTCACCGAGCCATTCGCGCGCGCCCGGCTGCGCGCCGAACTGGACGGCATGATCGCCCATCTCTACGAATTGACCGAAGTCGAATTTGCCCACATCCTCAACAGCTTCCCACTTGTGCCGGAAGCCGTCAAAGTGGCGGCGCGCAATGCCTGGCGCGATGTGGAGCGGGGGTTGATCAAATAATGCAGGGTTGTTGCGCGTTGATCTGTGGTATAATGGGCGTGCCAAAAGGGTAAACGGTTATGAAAGGTAGCAGGCGTATGAAAACTGAAGCAAATGGCGCATCTGTCATCACCATTCTGGAAAGCGATCTCGGCCCCTTGATCAGTGAAAGCCGCGCCTCGGTGTATGATGTGATGGAGGCGGATGACGAAGGCTACGCCCCAAGCGACATCGGCAAAATCTACAATCTATCGCCGCATCAGGTGCAGGTGGCGCTCGCTTATATCGCCCAACACCGGGAACAACTAGCGCCAGAACTGAAGGAGCTTCTAATCAAGAAAGCCGAACGCGAGCGTTATTATCGGACACTTGCCGAAGAAATCAAGCGCCAGCACCCCGTGCCGATGACACCGCAACGCGCGGCAGTTTATGCGTTGATCGAGAAAAGCCGTCAGACCGTTGAGGAAGTTCATGCAGATCATTCTCAGCGATCATAACTGCGAGGGTCAGGCTCAGGCCATCTTTGACATTTTGCAACGCTACGGGGACTGGCATTGGTGCCAATCGAGTTACGCTGGTTTCGCGATGTTGATTTGTCTATAAAGGCAGACGACGAAACTGTTTGGCGGTTCTGCCAAGAACGTGGCTATTTGTTATTGACCGGCAACCGTACAACCAAAGATGGGGTAGATTCTCTGGAAATGACGGTGCGTCGTCTCATTGAGCCAACGAGCTTGCCAGTGCTCACCATCAGCAATCTAAAACGGATTCAGTCTGATCCTGCCTATTGTCGAAGATGCGCCGAACAATTAATCGAAATTGTGGTCGATTTAGAAGAACGCTACCGTGATATCACACGTTTATATCTGTCGTAACTATTTCCGGCAGACCACCGGGCGACCCTATGCATGGCAACCGTTTGTTAGAGAAAAGAGGAAGCGCGGGAATGACGCAAATTACCTTGACTTTACCTGACGCCATCGTTGCGCAATTAGAGCGCCAAATAAAGCAACGCAATATGTCGTTGGATGATTTCGTCCTAAAACTTTTCAGCGATGCGCTGATGGCTGAACCGGTTGACGCGTTGCCATTCCCAGAAAACCACACTGACTCTTTCCCTTCACTGCAAGCATTGGTTTCTAAGATCAAAGCGACGCCACCCAATCCGGCGCTGATCATACCGCCCACCCAAACCCTGGCCGCGGTTGTCACCGATTGGCAAACCCATCCAGCAGAGGAAGCTGACATTATGTCTGCTGAATGGGATCGTCTTTGGGCAGAATTTGAACGTGAGCAGAAGATTATCGATCAAGCTGATGCAATTGCAGAAGGACATGCCTAAACCAAATGGCACGTTATCTACTGGAACCTAATCATCTGCCAATTCTGGCAGGGTGGTTAAAATGGAGAACAAACACCAATCGCTTGCTTCGCTGGCCAGCGGTGGATGGGTGACTGGTTGAGAACCATCTATGAGTAATAACGATATAAAGTGGGGATTTGGATTGACTAGTTTTAGTGAAAATTGTGCTGCGGAGTTTATTGACTCGGTGATTGAAAACATAAGCAACGCACCATGCTTGTCGATGCGTTGTTATCCACAATCAGATATTTATGTGGGTTAGTATGGTTAAACGACTGATGGCTGATTCGAGCGGCGCTGAGGATCGGCGCGTGCCGAGGATGGCTTCCGAGCCGCCACCTAAACTCTATAGACCAAGCACCAAACTCAACATCGGCCCACCAGATTTCACCACGATTGGGATTTACCATTCCGCCTCTAATAGTTTCTGACGCGTGATCCTGGCAATGTCTTCTGGTAGAGATGTATCGAGGATAGCGCAGGCGGCGTTGATTCGCTCGGTCAGGTCATTCCGCTGGCGAGACGCAATAAATTCGCGCAGTGCGGTTGCATATAACTCGCTTCGGCTCAACCCAAGCGCTGTCGCGTATTCGTCCGCGAGCACAAAAAGATCATCGGGCAATGAAATCGCTGTTTTCATAAGCTAAAGTATAACTCAGTATAGCAAATTAACTTTTCCAATCGGCAAACAGTTCTTCGGTCGAGGTAAAGGTCTGCCCGCCGCCCTTCTCTAGCTCTAGCATCGCGGCCAAGGTTTCGGCATTTGGACGTTTCGCGCTGGGTTGAAAAGGCAAGCCCCCCGAATTGACCGTCTGCTGTAGAAAGAGACGAATCGCATCCGCGGTTGAAAGCCCGATTGCTGCTAAAATAGCTTCTGCTTGCTGCTTAAGTTCAGGGCTGATTCGTGCTTGCACAGTGATGTTGGCCATTGTCTGTTTCTACTCCTATCTTTATAAAATAAGACAGCCATTTGATTGCATTATACAATCAAATGGCTGCAATTTTACAATCAATTCCTGCTACATTGACTCATCGATTTCTGGTTCAATCACCTCAAAACCGGCGTCACGCAGGGCATTGGCGCGATGGCTATAGATCGACCCCACAACCAGCAAGAACCGACTGGGCGCGATACCCGCTTGATCCGTGTAGAGTTGACGCTTACGCTGTAGTTTCTTGAGAATGTCCTTCCCCACACTGGCGGAGATTTCGATCAAGATGTGAGCGTTGTCGATAATGATGCAGTCAAACTGTTCACCTTCAATGACGCGTTCTTCCACTTTTGCGCCATAGGATTTTTCCAGCACCTCGCGCATGGTCTGACGGAAAAGGGCTTCATTGCGAATGCCCCAGCGTGCGCCCAGCCGATCAATACTGATCTGAACGTTGCGAAACCCATCTTCCATCCGTTGTGTCAACTCGACAAAGCGCTGATCGACCTGTTCAAAGCGCTGATCGACCTGTTCAAAGCGTTGATCGACGCGCTTAAACTGTTCGGCTGTTTCCGTACGATGTTCTTGAAGTTGCTGATCGATGCGTTCGACGCTCTGATCGATGTGTTCGACGCGCTGATCGACGCGTTCGACGTGTTGCCCAACCTGTTCGACGCGCTGCTCGACGCGTTCGACGTGTTGCTCGACGCGTCCGACGTGTTGCCCAACCTGCTCGACGCGCTGCTCAACGCGCTGGGTCTGTTGGGCTGTTTCCGCACGATGTTGTTGCACTTCGTCTAGCAAGCGCGCAAACTCATCGCGCCGTGGAAACTTCTCGGCAACGATGCCTTCAATAAAGGTGACGAAGCGTGGATCGCGTTCCAGTATACCTGGCAAACGCTCTAAAATCAATGCTTCGACTTCTTCTAAAGTCATGATCGGTTGCATGAACTACTCTTCCTATCCTGCGTTTTGCTGGTTGGCAATACCAGCATGACTAACTCATATTACGCAGTCACTCCTGGCGGCAGCCGCCATCCCTGGCGGTGCTCCCGGTGCGTAACATGAGTGACTAAAATCGCTCAAAGCACGATGTTTGTCTATATTTTACCACCATCTGTGCCATACAGATAAACGCTATCGTGCTGTTGTTTTCATTGCTGGCTAGTCATTATTCAGCTGTTTTGCCGCTAGATTTAGGGATCGCCACGGCAGCCAGAATGCCCCGCCGATTGGCGGGCAAGGTTTGGCGTGCGGGCGGTCGCAGCATAGTAGCATTACCCCCGCCGCGTCAACCCTGCATAGCCCCACGCCAACGCCAGCACAATCGCGCCATACACCATCTGCTGGATCGCCTGGCCGGCATTGAGGAAGGTGAGCATCGAGTTGAGCACACTGAGGATCAGCGCGCCAAGAATGGTGCCGGTGTAGCCGCCCACGCCGCCAAAAGTGGAGGTGCCGCCGATCACGACGGCGGCAATCGAGGGCAGGAGAAAGGCGTTAGCCAATTGCAGATCAACCGCACCGGTGCGACCGGCCAGCAGAATGCCGCCAATCGAGCCGAGCACGCCGGCCACCATGTAGGCGCTGATCCGCACCTGCCAAACCCGCACCCCGGCCAGCCGCACAGCCACTTCGTTATCGCCAATCGCATAAATCAGCCGCCCCCAACCAGAGCGCCGCAGCAGCCAGATCAGGATGACGGCGACCACTGCCCAGACGACAACGCTGTAGGGAATGCGATTGTCGAAAAAGGCGCCGCCGCCCGCCATGCGCAGCAATTCGTGGACGCGCGTCGAGCCTTGGAGGATTGTCTGCGTCCATGCCGTAAACAAGCCGAGCAGAATGCCCGCCATGGCCAGCGTCATAATCAACGGGTTGACGCGAAAGACAGCCACACCCACGCCGTTAGCGCTGCCCGCAATCAACCCAACGGTCAAGCCAAAGAGGACGGCGATCAGCGCGCCGTTGGGCGACTGGTTGGCGGCCACGTAGGCCGAAGCGGTCGCAATCATCGTGATCGAAAGGTCGATCCCGCCGGTGAGCAGCAGGATTGTCTGTGCGCCAGCCAGGATGCCCAACGGCGCGGCCTGCAAAAGGGTATTACGCACGCCACTCACCGACAGATAGTTAGGTTCAATCCCGCCGGTGGCCAGGAAAAGGATGACGAGCACAACCACGAGGATAAGCGTTGGATACTCGGCCATCACGGCTTGCACGCGTGCGGTCAGACCAGCCTCTGCGGCCTTGGATGGGTTAGGTTTCGCTGCGTAAGTTGGTTGGCTCATGACGCCCTTTCCCGCGATAAAGTAACGAGTCCACCGATCATCATCACCCCGGCAATCAAGACACCCTGAATCACCTGCGCACTGTTGGCGTTGATGCCCATCGCACTCAAAATTGGATTTAACATAATCAAGGTCACCGCGGTTGCGACCACGCCCAGTACCGAACCGCCGCCACCAGTGAGTGCCACCCCGCCGAGCACGATGGCAGCCACACTATTCAACGTGGCGTTGGCGCCGACACTAAAGCGTGGATCGCCAGTGCCGGTAATGGCGACGGTGGCCAAACCGGCGAGGGCGGCCATTGCCCCGCCAATCGCATAGGACGCAATCTTTGCCCGCCGGATGTCGAGACCGGCCAGGCGGGCGGCGACGACGCTGCTGCCAATCGCATACATCGACAAGCCGATGCGGCTGCGCCGCGATAAAATAAAGACTAAAATGGCAGGGATCAAGATCATGAGGATTGGCACAATGTAGGCGCCGCCAATGCCCGACGTGGCACCGGTGAATAACCAGCGAAATTCCGGCGCGGTGCCACCGCCTGGTGATGGCAGAATCCACAACGCCAGCCCCGACCACATGTAGCTCGTGGCCAACGTCACGACAATATCCGGTACGCCAGAGACGCTGATTACGTAGCCCGTGAGGGCGTTGAGGATGCCTAGGCTGACAATTACAGCCAAGGCGATCAGCAGCACCACAACAAATGGCTGACCCTCCATGAAACGGGCGGCGAGCACATTGGCCAACAGCAGCAGCGCACCCATCGAAAGGTCGATCCCACCAGCAATGACGATGATCGCCTGCCCAATTGCCAGATAAACCAGTGGCAAACTATTCTTGCTGATTGATGCGATCTGAAACGAACCAAATTTGGGAATCAGGGTGGCGTACCAGAGCAGCAACGCGGCGAGGAGCAGCCATACGCCCAGCACCCAACTGCTGCGCGCCAACGTTTGCCCCCACGCAGGTCTGCGCCTCGTTAAATTAACAGTTGTCATGCTAAAACCTCCAAGCCGTGGGCGGCGGTAAGTAAAGATGATTCGGTGGCGCTGGCTGCGTCCTGCTCATCGACAATCTGGCCAGCGTGCATAATAATCACTCGATCACAAACGAGGGGAATCTCGGCAAGCTCGCTGGTATAGAGCAGAATGGCTGCACCGTTGGCCGCCAATTCGCGCAGCAGCGTGTAGATTTCACGTTTAGTTTGGATGTCGATGCCGCGTGTCGGGTCAAAACAGAGCAATGTGCGAAATCCGGCGACCAGCCAGCGGCCGATCACGACCTTTTGTTGGTTGCCTCCTGATAGCCGGCGCACCTGTGATGCTGCTCTGGTATCAATCGATAACCGCTCAATCGAGTTGGTGACGCGTTGTGGCTCGTCGGTGGGGATGCGCAACCAACGCGCAATGCGGTTAAAAAGCGGCACAGCCAGGTTTTGACGCACTGGCAGGCTGGGTAGCAACGCCAGCAGACGATCCCCTGGTACCAAAACGACGCCGTCGGCAACTGCGTCATACGGCGAGCGAAACCGTTTGGGGCGCCCAGCGACCAGGATCTCGCCCGCGGTTGGTTGACGTTCGCCAGCTAGCAGATCAAAGAGCCGATCCTGACCCTGTCCCTCCAGTGCGACAACGCCAAGAATTTCGCCAACCCGCACCGCGAACGAGATGTCGCGCACCACCTGTCTTGCGCTTAATCCACGCGCTTCCAAAGCGACTTCACCATATTGGTGGTGCTCACTTTGGCGATGGGCCTGGGCAATCCGTTCCGCCGGCGCGCCAAGCATCGCTTCCACCAATTGATGTTCGTCGACGCGCGCAGTCTCCAGCAACGCCACATTGCGCCCGTCGCGCAGGATGGTGGCGCGGTCGCACACCCGCATCACCTCGGCCAGCCGGTGCGTGATCAGCACCGCGGCTCGGCCCAGTTTCTTCCAGTGGGCCAGCAATGCAAAGACCCGTTCCGCCTGATCCGCGGTAAGCGCTGCCGTGATCTCATCGAGCAGCAACACCTGTGGATCGCGGGCAACGGCGCGCGCCAGATCGACCATGCGCAGTGTATCGAGCGGTAGCTCACGCACCAGCGCCGACAAGTCAAGCTGTTCGAGGTTGAACCAGGCCAGCCAGCGCTTAAACTCGGTTTCGCTGATGGCACTCAGGCGCAGATTCTGCTCAACGGTGAGATCGGGAATAAGAGCTGGATCTTGGAAGACCGTCGCAATGCCGGCTGCTATCGCTTCCGCCGGGGAGCGGAAGCGCATCGGTCGCCCGTCGACCTCTACCTCCCCAGTATCGGCAGACTGGACGCCGGCCAGGATCTTGACAAGCGTGCTCTTGCCCGCGCCATTGGCGCCGAGCAGGGCGTGGATCTCGCCGCGCCGCACGACAAAATCAACCGCCTTTAGCGCGACAACGGGGCCATAGGATTTGGCAATTTGAGACGTGGCGAGGAGTGGGTGGGATTGGTTCATGAATCGTAAGCGAGTGGGTGGGATTGGTTCATGAATCGTAAGCGAGTGGAACAGTAGTTCAGTAAGACAGTAGTTCAGTGAGACAGTAGTTTAGTGAGACAGTAGTTTAGTGAGACAGTAGTTTAGTGAGACAGTAGATCAGTGAGACGGTGGCACAGCAGTTACTGGCTTACTGACCCACTATCTCACTAACTCATGTTACGCACCTGGGAACGCCGCCATCTCTGGCGGCTGCCGGCAGGATGCCGGCGTTCCCAGGTGCGTAACATGAGTCACTAAATGATAATACTCAGTTTCCGTCTACTCCCCTGGCCCTTTACAAGCGGACACATCTGCGCTGCCGCTATAATGCGTGTACGGCTCGATATTGACGTAGGTGCTCCAGCCCGGTTGCTCGTCTGGTGCATACAGGGTTGTAAGAACTTCGTCGCCGGTGGCGTAGACTTGCGGGGTGAGGGTTGTCACCTGTTCGGGGTTCTTGCCCGTCAAGGCATCGAGCGCAATCGACACGCCCACTGCACCGATGGCGGGTGGGTTAGTGACGGCCGCACCGATCAGGCCCTCGTCGGCCAGATCAATCAATTGCCCGATAAAGGCGTTATTGTCGGCGCCAACGATGGGGACAAGGGGCACATTAGCGGTCTGGAATTGCTCAACGACGGTGTAATCCGTGCCAGAGGTCCAGATGCCGTCGATCTCTTGGGTGCTGATCACGTCCAGCGCTTGCTGCGCGGCGGTGGAAGGATCCCAGCCGGTGAAGACCTCGGTCACAACTTCGATATCGGGATACTTTTCCAGCGCGGCGGTGAAGCCGTTGTGGCGGTCGGTATCGGCGGGGACGCCGTCGATGCCGCGCATTTCAACCACCTTGCCCGAGCCGCCCAGTTGCTCAAACAACCACTCGGCGCCCAGTTGGGCATAGGCCGTCTGGTCGTTGGTCACTACATAGGCGCCCTCGGCCGTAACCGCCTGATCGACGGCCACGACGACGATGCCCTGGGCGATGGCTGACTCGATCACGGCGTTCAAGCCTTCGCGATCAGTCGGGTTGAGGATGATGGCATCCACGCCCTGCGAGATCAGACCTTCGAGATCGGCAATCTGCTCGGTAGGGCCACCGTTGCGGTTGACGACGACCACGCTATCGACCAGCCCGCTGGCGCTCGCCTCGGCCTTGATCGCGCAGATCATCTGCTCGCGCCAGCCGTTGCCGACCAGTGTGTTGCTCACGCCGATCACAAAGCCGCCTTCGGGGGCAGCCGCCTCTGTCGTGGTGCCAGTGTCTGCCGGTGCGGTGCCAGCGTTGGGCGCGGGGGCAACACAGGCGTTAGCGACAAGCGCAAACAACAACAACCCAACAATAACGAACAGTTTTGATTGGTTCTTCATTCGCTTCTCCTTTAAAAAAGTTTCTGGATAATAGGGCCAAAAATAGGGGTGCTGTGCGGTAACCGGGCTTTAATGGTTGCCTGATCGTCGCGCAGCCCTATAACAGTTGGACAGCTAGCTCTTCTAATCGAAACATGCTGCTGGCAAACTGGACTAGCCGTTCATCTAACGTAAAAATCATGGTCTTGGGGCACAGGTCCCTGACGAAGGTTGCTTTGGAAATGGAAAGGCTCGTCTGTCGATGAGTATACCAGATATTGCTGTAACTGTCATCTTGACATTGAAAGAAGGAAGTATTTTGCTGGGGTGCCTTCGACCACCGATTTGTGCAGATGTTTGTGGTTGTGACGCCTTTTTTCAGTATGTGTGGCGCTTGGTTTTGAGCCGATATTGATAGAGACCAATACCAATTAAGGTAAACAAGATAGCGTGGATGACGCCGTCATTGCCGGGCGAGAAGAGCACACCCATCCACCCGTTGAGTTTAATAAATCCGTTGAGCAGCAAAGTCGCGGTGATCGCATTCGCTACGCTGTGCAAGACAACCATCGGCCAGACGGATTTGCTCAAGAGCCGCAATTCGCCATAGGTAATTGCGGTGATGATCAAGGTGAGCATCGCCAACCCAATGAAGGTAGGCCGGCTAAGCGTAGTGAACGTTTGCACATCGACAAAGTAGAGCCAGTAGGGGATATGCCAGCCCGCCCAGATCAGCCCGGTCAGCAGATGATTGACAAAAGGGTGGAGTTGGAGTGCGGCAAAACGTGCGGTTAGGTAGCCGCGCCAGGCGAACTCTTCCAAAATATTTTTGACGAATGATGCCGCGAACGCAACGGCCACGAGCGCAACGAAGGCGCCCCAGCCCTGGGTGGCAAAGCCGGGCAGCGAAAATGCCCCAACTCCGTAACCCAGCCCCAGCAGGAGCAGAGAAACCAGCGGAAAGATCAACAGCGCCACCCCATACCAGCGCCAACTTGCTCGTAGAGCGGGCTTGATCCCAGCGTCTTGCCAGCCGTCGCCACCAACCGCGCGCAGCAGCAAACCTGTCGCCGCCGGCAGCAGAATCCAGAGTAAGATACCGAGTCCCTGCTGCGGATCGGGCGCTGCGGTAGCGCGATCAACGGCCAGGCCGAGCCAGCCGCTGCCCAGGGTAACGACTGTGAAAATGATCAGATTGCGAATAATTTTCTGCTGCATTTTTGTGATCTCATCTATTCCTATGCTGTATTCGTTGCAGGGCCGGCTGGCAGTGCTTTGCGCATCAAATAACTAGGCCACGTCAGCATCCCGTGCCAACGGGGCGATGACCACATCTCTTTGTACCCCAACTGCTGATACAATTGGCGCGCGGGCTGGTTCATGGCTAACACTTGCAGCCAGACCGCTTGATAGCCCTGTGCACTGGCCTGTGCTTCCAATCCATTTATCAGCACCCGCCCGACACCCTGTCCACGGTGACGTTCGTCCACGACCACACTGTGCAGCCAGACCGCATTCGGCGTCGACGGACGTGGCGACGGCACCATACTGCGCGCCACGGTCAAGAGCAGACGTGCGGTGGCGCGATAGCCGATCCGTGCCACCGCCAGCTGGATCGTCCCATCTGGGGCGCGCTCATAGGGCGTTGCACCGGGGTATTCCACGGTCCCAGTGGCCAGGATGTCGCCCGCGCCATTACAAGCGACATAGCGCCCCTGCAACCCTTGGGCTTGTTTGGCGGCTAACGTAAATTCTAAGAGCGCTTGTTGGCCAGCCGGTGATCCGCTTAATGCCCCCGGCAATTCCGCCGCGTACAACTGGATTAAGATCTGGGCAATGCGTGGAAAATCCTCACGTGCGGCTGGGCGCACCAGCACCGAACGATTGGGGGGTAGGAAACTGGTCATACCGTTTTTCCTTCTGGTCTAGTTGGGTTCGGTGGCAAAATCCTCGCGCAAGGTGCTATTGCGTTCGAGAACGGCGGTAAACGATTGGCGTAGTGGCATGCTGCTTCTTTGCGTTCCAGTCGTGCGAATAGGCAAAATTTGGTGACTAAGATTATAACATGTTTGTGAGTTCAATGAGCATTATTGCCGCCTCGCACCGATTGTTCAAATTGTAATTTCCCTACCAACCAGGCGACAGGCAAACTGGAACAACAAGGTCTGGTGATATTAGCTCGGTTGCTGGATACCAAACCGCGGTCCGGCGCTCGCTTGGCTAGTTGGGTCCAGTAGATGCCGGGTTGTAACCACCGCTGCTGCCAAGTTAGGCTAGGATTGTTACTCGCTTCCTTGTTCATCGTGTGCTCCATCTCCGGTCGGTTGACGATGGTTGATCGTTCAGTCATTTGCCTGGCGTTTACTTTGTCTTACGGCGCGCCAGTTTGTACAATCTTGCGGGCCAGATTCGCATAATCTAAACCAACTTCTACCCAACGGTTGGCGCGGGGCGGCAATTGCTCAATCGTGATGCCAAAACCATCGACCAATTCGGCGTGTTTTTCTTCATCCAAGAGATTGCCACCCCTAAATATAAGCGCCCTCATACCCATATTGCATTTCCAGAGCTTCGTCCCACTGTTCGTCACGCAGCACGGCAAGTTCTTTTTCCAGCGCTGTGATCTGGCGGTTCATGGTGTGCAGCATTTCCAATGTGCTGGCGGGCAAAACTAACTCACCATGCACATGTGGCGGCACGCTGACGGGATCTGCTTCCGCTGGCTGAAGGCCGTGGCGCGGACGGGTGCGGCCGGGCACCCCTACAACCACCGAATGGGGCGGCACATCCTTGACCACGACGGCATTGGCGCCGATGCGCGAATGCGCCCCAATCCGAATCGGACCCAACAGTGTCGCGCCGGCGCCCACCACTACATGATCTTCCAGCGTGGGATGGCGTTTGCCCTTGACCAGATCTACGCTGCCCAGCGTCACGTTGTGATAGAGCATAACATTGGCGCCAATTTCAGCCGTCTCGCCGATCACGACCGCCATGCCGTGATCAATGACCAGACCCGGCCCGATTTGTGCGCCCGGATGAATCTCGATCCCAGTCATCCCACGTCCAATATGCGAAGTTAGCCGTCCGAGTAGGTAAAAGTGGTGCAGCCATAGCCAATGTGCCAGGCGGTGAAACCAGAGGATGTGCAGACCAGGATAACAAAGCAACACCTCCCACGTACTGCGCGCCGCTGGATCATTTTCAAAAAAGAGTTGAATATCGCGACGAAGGGTTTTCAACATGACCTATTTTCCTTGCTTGCTAGCTTAATCCGCAGAGGGGTTGTAAATAATTGTATAATTGTATAATATAGGGCGATGGATTAGCAATGTCACGGTCAGTAGACTGACTGCATTCCTCGGATGGCAGTGTGCCGACACCACACGGATTGGTTCATTCGGAAGTAAGTGGTGCAGCGATGGTGGTGTTACTGCCGGAGCGATGCAGTAGGAAGCCCTGAAGCTTATGAAATAATTTGCGATAGTTGGGAAAGGGGATGCGACTGCGAACGAAGTGTGTCGTCGGGTTTGTGGACCAGACGCTTCCCCATTCATCTTTATAGAAAGCAATGCGTATGGAATCAAAGCTAATTTCGCTAAATTTGATCTATGATTATCCTGTGAAATGGTCAAAATATAAAGTATTGAGAGATTTGGTGCAAAATTTTTATGATGCGGTCAGGTACCAGGAATGGAACGAACGATTCTCGTGGTGGCGAGAAGGGGATCAACTTGGATTGGAAGCGAAAAATGTTAGTTTTAGCTATGATTGGTTGATCCACATTGGCGCATCGACCAAGCGCGAAAAACCTGGCGAATATGCGGGATACTTTGGCGAAGGCTTTAAAATCGCCTCGCTCTGTGCGCTGCGTGATTATGGATGGCAAATTGAAATGGCATCACAAGACTGGAGTCTTGTTGTTGTTACCAGTCAGGTAGAAGTAGATGGACGGTTTTTGACCTCATTAGCTTACCGCGTACGGCAGAGCGAAGCGGTGGCTCAGAACACGACCCTCCGTATCCATTCATTTTCGGCACAAGACGATCAACTTTTACAGAGTGTTTTATGCAGTTTTTTTCACCTTCAGAACCCACTTTTCGGTGAAGAGATCTGGTCTTCCCATCGAAGCGCGATCTTTTACCGCTCCGGTCTCCCCAAACCCGCCTATTACCCTGCAACCCATAACGATAACGGGGCAGGTATTATCTTTGCTGGGTATCAGGCGTTAGGCTCATTTGATTATCCCCTTATTTT
>Ga0209591_10005761_pt1 | contig 13829 bp, 10 predicted proteins | sample MAT01_FD_187207 | JGI IMG/M metagenome (GOLD analysis project Ga0209591, IMG submission 187207) | Freshwater microbial communities from Lake Fryxell liftoff mats and glacier meltwater in Antarctica - MAT-01 (SPAdes) (version 2) | ecosystem: Environmental > Aquatic > Freshwater > Ice > Liftoff... | reverse complement strand
TGCGGCCCTCGTAGAGCAACTTGCCGAGCGTGTGGGCCGTCTCGAAATCGTCCGGGTCTTTCTCCAGCACGCTGCGGGCCGTGCGGATCGCCGCGGCATCGCGGCCGAAATCCGCGTAGAGTTTCACGAGCGGCCGCTGGGGTTCCGCGGAAGCCGGATCGGCCTTCGCCGCAGCCTCGTAGTGCTTGATCGCTTGCGCCGGCAACTCCATCCGCGACTTCCACAAGCCCAACCCGTAGCGCCCAAGAGCCTCTCGCCGGGCTGCCTCCGGGTCCGGTTCCGCAGCCACCGCGAAATTCGCAGGGAGGAGTACGAGCAGTAGCTGAAAGAACCGGGGCATGCACCCACTCCGCGGTGATCGGGGCGCGCGGATTCTACACTGCGGGCTCCTTCTTGCCAACGCCGTCACGAATCGGGCAAACCCGAGGGGATGCCCAGGCTTTCCAAGCCCCGCTTCAACGCCGTCAGATTCCACCGACGCAAGCCGCGTTCTCCTTCGGCGAGCACGGTGAGCGTCCGGCCGTCCGCGGACCAGAACAGCCTCGTCGCGGGCCGAGTTTGCGGCAGCGCGAGCACCGGTTGGCCGTCGGCCGTCCAGATGCGCACGGTCCGGTCCCACGAACCCGTCGCGAACCACCCCTGCGGGCCGATCGCGGCGGATTCGACGGTATCCTGGTGCGCACCTGGAAGCCGGAACTTCACCGCACCCGTGCTCGCATCCACGACGGCGACATCGCCCATTCCGGACCCCGCGACGACGGTACGCTCGTCCCGGCTCAGCGCAATCGCCGTGGTTTTGGTCGGGAAGAGATGCCACTCGCGGTCGCTCGCTGCTTCCGCACCCGAAACGCGAATCAGATCCCCGCCATTGGTGCCCAGCACGGAAATCGTCCGGCCGGGAGCGACGGCAATCGCGCCCGCCGTCCCGGCCACGAGCGTCGGAGCGGCACCCTCGGAACGCCGGTAAGCCCCACCGCGAGCGCAGTACCAGGTCCGGCCGTCCGGGCCGCTGCGCAAGTCTTTCAAATCGGAGAGGGAATCCCTCGGTTCGGAGGCCCCTTCGGCGGTGCGATCGTGGAGGGCCGTACCCGCGCTGAACGTCGTGCGGCCGTCCGAAGTCGCGGCGATTTGCCAGCGATTGTTGTTGCCGGGAGGCTCGCCGGCGGGCCACTGCTCCAAGGAGCGAACTGCACCCGCTTCGTCGGCCCAGAGCGTCGCTTGTCCGACGACCCCGGTATACTCGGCCACGGTCGCCAGGCGGCGGCCATCGGCCGTAATCTCGGCATCGCGGACGGGGAATTTTTGCCGCGCAATCTCGGTCGCGATCTCCGAATGGGAAAGGTCGTAAAGGAGCGTTCGATCCGCTTCGGTGATCGCCAGCATCGCTCCGTTCGGAGCGAAGGCGAGCCGTAAGCTCCCACCTCCGAGCGAACGAGCCGCGAGGACGCGGCCGGCTTGCAAGCTCCAAATCTTGAGGTGGCCCGCGTGCTCCGCGGCCGCGGCCAAGAGGATTCCATCCGGGCTCACGGCCAAGCTCCGAATCGCTCCGTCCTCGGCGCGGTCGTCGTCCGGCAAGGTCAAAGCGCCTATGACCGAACGGCTTTCGAGATCGAACAGGCGCAATTTCGACGGCCCCTGGTCCCGCGTCACGAGAAAGCGATTCTCCGGCGCGGCGGCGGCGACGTGGAACCCCTGCAGGTCTCCGGGAGCCATCCGCATGGCGGCTTCGTCGATCCGCAGTCGGCGGTTGTCGATCAAGGCGATGAGCGGGTCGCCGGGTCGGGCCGGTCGGACCAAATCGCCGTGGAGCGTCCCCGATTCGCGAGCCGCGAGCCCCCAGCCGCGGTTCGCGCTCCACAGGGTAACGGTCGTCCCCCCGGCCGCGACCAGCCCTCGGCCGTCGGAAGTAAACGCGAGGCCCGAGACGTATTCGTCTCGCGGGTCGGGCAATGAAGCCGTCGCCTTACGACGCACGAGCGTGCGGTCCGAAGCGGTGCGGTCCCAAACGCAGATCCAACCGCTGCGGGTGCCGGCGACGAGCCAGCGGCCGTCGGAACTGAACGCGAGTGCCCGGCAACCGTCCGTGTTCGGCTTGCCGTAGGCTTTCTCCCACACCGGGTCGGTCGGGTAAAAGAACTGGTCGAGGATGCGGCCCGTCGTCGGATCGACGAGTCGAATTTCGCACCTGCCGAAGTCGTCGGCGAACCACCCGCCGAGGGCCAGAACCTTTCCATCCGGGGCGAACTCGACCTGATGGGCCGAGAACCGCTCGCCGACGATCCGAGGCTCGGGGAGGTCGAAATCCGTCAAAACTGCCGCCGCTTCGGTGCGGAGTGCGGGGTAGTCGCCCTCGGCGACGGACATGGCCGCCAGGCGAATCAGGTCGGTGCGATTGGCCGCAATCCAGCCGGACGCCCGTACCGTGCGGCGCTGGCGGATTCGTTCCAGGCTCGCGTAGAAGTCCGCCGCGTCGGCCTTGTCGCGGGCGGTTTCGACGGCGAGGCGGTCTTCGTAGCGAGCGACCGAGTAGTAGGCGATGAGCCCCGCCGCGGTCGCGACGGAAGTCGCCGTCGCGAAGGCGAGGAACGAAAGGACGGGGCGGCGGCGAACCGACCGACCGAGGGTCGTCAGCGGGCCGATTCGGCGGGCGGAAACGGGGCGTCCGTCGAGGAAGCGTTCGAGGTCATCCGCGAGGCTCGCAGCCGAGGCGTACCGTTGGTCGGGGAGCTTCTCCAGGCACTTCAAGCAAATCGCTTCGAGGTCGCGCGGAATTTGCGGCGAGAGCTTCCGCGGCCGCACCGGGTCGTGGGCCAGAAGTCGTGCGAGCACCTCGTTCGAGGTTCCCCCGAAGTGGGGCGGGTGGCCCGTGAGCAGTTCGTAGAGCATCGCCCCGAGCGCGAAGATGTCCGCCTGCGCGGTCAGACTTTGCCGATCGCCGCGGGCCTGCTCGGGCGCCATGTAGAGGGGCGTTCCGACGACTTGCAACGTCGCCGAGAACGCCGGATCGTCCTCGATGAGTCGGGCGAGTCCAAAATCGGTCACTCGGGGCGTCCCGATATTCGAGACGCCGGGCCCAACATCGCCGGAGCGATCCAACAGCACGTTCGCCGGTTTGAGGTCGCAGTGCAGCACGCCGCGGTCGTGGGCGTGCTGCACGGCCCGGGCGAGCGCAGCCACGAGTTTCGCCGCGATCCTCGGTTCGGGCGGTCCGGGAAGGGATTGGAACCACTCCGCGAGGTTCGGTCCCTCCACGAATCCGGCCGCAAAGTAGACCAGCCCTCGGACCTCGCCAGCGTCGAAGACCGAGACTATGCCCGGATGATCGAGGCGCGCGGCGGCGCGCGCTTCGCGGACGAACCGTTCGCGCAGGTCCGCATCCGCCAGGACCGCCGGTTGCGGAACTTTGACCACGACCGAGCGGTTCAACTTCGGGTCGTCGGCGAGGAATACGATGCCGAATCGTCCTGCGCCGAGCTTGCGGATCAGGCGGAACCGACCGAACGTCACCCCGTCGTCCGCCGAAAGGCTCGTCCGTTCCGGCAGCACGTTCAGCACGTCGAGCTGATCGAGAGCGTCGAGCAATCCGCAGAGTTCGGCGAGCGCCGTCGGCGAGGCGCGACCGGGGGCCGGCGGTACGGGAGCGTCCGTCGGAAACGGCATTACCGGTCTCCCGGTGAGTCGGCGAGGAGGCCGCGGAGGCGGTCCAGCGAGCGGGTGAAGAGCTTGCGAGCGGCTTCTTCGGATCGACCGAGTCGCTCGCCGATTTCGCGGAACCCGACTCGCTCCTCCAACCGCAGCAGAATGGCTTCGCGCTGCTCGTCGTCGAGATCGGCGAGGGCCGCGGCCACCGCCCGCTCGCGCTCGTCGCGGACGAGTTTCGCGATCGGCGAATCGGCGGAGGCCAGCAGCTTCGCCGAGAGGCTGCCGAGGCTCCGTTCCCGGCTCACCTCGCGACCGCGAGTGGCGGAGTACCGCCGGCGGAACAGGGCCAATTCGTTCTGCAAAATTCCGTGCAGCCACGCCCGCAGTTCCACCACCGTCGCGCCGCGGAACTGCCCCCGGTTCTGCACTGCGGCCGCGAGCGTCTCCTGGACGATGTCGCTCGCCCCGCCCTTGGCGGCGAGTTGCGAGGGCAGTTCATCGGTTGCGATTTCGGATAGGAAGAGACGACAACTTTCGAGGACGGCGTCGAAGCCGTCTTCGGAGATCAGCGGCAATCCATCGACCGGCAATGAGGACATGGCGACCACCTACGCCGTGCGCGTCAGCGCGATTTCGGCCTCGGCTTCGGTTCTTTCGCCTTGGCCAGCATTTCTAGCCCCGTCGGGCAGTCCGACTTCAGCGGGCAGACGGGGCACAGCGGGATATTCTCGATGCAGATCGCGTCCGCGTGCTGGATTAACTCCTCGGTGAACTCGTACCCCTTCGCCTTCGGAATGAAGTGCTCCACGGTCGCCCGCACGGCTTCGAGGTCGTCCGGGTCGTTCTCCACGACCCCCAATCGTGCAAGCACGCGGAGCGTCGGTCCATCGAGGGGAACTGCATGCCCGCCGAGCGACCGCTGCGTGACCCAGGCCACCACGAAGTCCGTGACGCCCTTGCCCTTGTAGCGGGCGAGTTGCTTCGCGGCTTGCTTCAAGCCCTTCTTTTCCAAATCGTCCAGCGAGAACGAGTAATCGCGCTCGAAGTGCTCTTGGAGGAACTCGATGGCCCGCTTGGAGCGGTCGTCGACATCGGGCATGTCCCCGAGGACGTCCGAGACTTCTTGAATGGTGCTGACGCGGACTTCGTTCCAGTCGAAGAACGCTTCGCGCATCCGGGCGTAAGCCGCATCCGCTACGACGGTGGTGACGCCTTCGCGGAGGATCGCGTAGATGACCTCTTCCAGCACGGGTCGCTTCTCGGGCTCCGGTCCCGCGGGGAACTTCTTTTTGAGCGCCGTCAGCGCCAGCGTCAAGACTTGCTGCTTGTTGGTGGTGGCCGCCATGGGTCGTTTGCACTCCAATTGCAGGGGCGTCAGCGGTCCGTCGTTCCTTCGGCGGGCGCGGGGGGGACGGCGATTTCGTCCTCGATCCCTTCAACCTCGTCGTCGAGTTCCTCGTCGTCGATCGGCTCCTCGGGCTTCTCCGCATCTGGCCCCAGAGCCTCGCGCAGCAGACGGGCGATCTCCGCGCTTTTCTTGATGCCGTCGTCTTTTACGAAGGTCACGTGCGGGACGTACCGCGTGGTCAATCGCTTGGCGAGCCGCGTTTGGATGAACCCGGCTGCACTCTGGAGCCCGTGCAGCGACAGCGACTGCTGCTTCTCGGTGCCCATGACGGAGACGAAGACCTTGGCGTGCTGCAAGTCCGCGGAGACTTCGGCCCGGGTGACGGTGACGTTTTTGACGCGGGGATCCTTGAGTTCGAACAAGATCGCCTCGGCGGCGACCTCGCGAACCACTTCGGATACTCGGGCCAAACGGTGCGATTTCATTCCTTACACAACCTCGCTGCCGACCGCGATTTCCCCGTCGAGGTACTCGGCGATGGGATGCTTGCGGAGGGCTTCCTGAATCGTTTGCAACACGCCGCGGACCGGAGCGGTCTCGGCCCCCACGGCCGCGACGGCGATGGTGATTTGGCGGTGGTCGTCGAGGTGGTCTACTTCCCCCGCGGCCACGTTGTATTGGCTGCGAATCCGGTCGAGGATCGACCGGACCACTTGCCGCTTATCTTTAAGGCTCCGGGCCTCGCGGACGAGGAGCCGTGCTTCGAGCGTGCCGATGACCATGCGTTCACAGTCGAACCCGTTTAGCCCCCGGTGAATACAACTGGGGCGAACCCACCCTTCGCACCACCCCGGTCGAGGGCATCGGATGCACCCATCGGCGGGACGCCCCCCGTGTATTCACGGGGGGCTAAACGTTGGTGCGGCACGGGACGAAGGCTTAGAGCGTCCGGTGCCGGATATCGATGCGGAAGGCCTCGATCACGTCGCCGGATTTCACGTCGTTGAACCCGGCAATCTTGAGGCCGCACTCGAACCCTTCGCGAACTTCCTTGACGTCGTCCTTGAACCGCTTGAGCGAATCGAGGACCGCGTTCTTCTCGGCCGGCGGGTAGAGCACCGTGCCGTCGCGGATGACGCGGATGCGGTTGTTCCGCTCGATGACGCCGCTGGTGACGTGGCACCCGGCGATGCTGCCGACCTTCGAAATCTTGAAGACTTCGCGGACGACGGCACGACCCAAGTGAACGACTTCTTCGACCGGCTTGAGCCGGCCCTCGAGCGCCGCCTTCACGTCGTCCACGAGGTTGTAGATGATCTGGTACTCGCGGATGCTCAGGCCGCGGGCATCCGCGATCCGCAGGGCCGCGTCGTCCGCGGTCACGTTGAAGCCGATGACCAGCGTATCGTCCGGGCTGGTGAGGGCCAGGGTCACGTCCGACTCGTTGATGGCCCCGATCCCGGCGTGCAGTAACCGAACGCGGACTTCCTCGTGCAGGAGCTTTTCGAGTTCCTTCTTGATCGCTTCGACCGACCCGCGGGCCTCGGCTTTGAGCACGACCTTGAGTTCGGTGATCTTCGCCTTCGAGTTCGCTTCCTTGAGCTTGTCCAAACTCACGGGGCTGAACTTCGAGAGGGCCGCTTCCTGGCGACGGTCCTTACGGTTTTCGGCGATTTCTTGAGCAGTCGCCAAGTCGTCCACGACGTAGAACGGGTCGTCCGCATCCGGGACTTCGTCGAGTCCGATGACCTTGACCGGTGTGCTCGGGCCGGCTTCTTCGATGGCTCGACCGAGGTCGTCGTACATTGCCCGAACGCGGCCGAACGTGGAGCCGCAGAGGAGCACATCGCCCTTGTGGATCGTACCGTCCTGGACGAGCAGCGTGGCGATCACGCCGCGTTCGCCTTCCTTGTATGCTTCCAGGCAGGTGCCCGTGGCCGCGTGGGTGGGATCGGCCTTGAGTTCGGCCAGTTCCGCGAGCGTGGCGATGTTGTCGAGCAGTTCGTCGATGCCCTTGCCCGTCTTCGCCGAACACTCGACGAAAGGTACTTCGCCGCCCATGTTGTCCGGCAAGAGGTTCAACTGGTAGAGCATCCGCCGGGTGCGGTCGATGTTTGCGTCCGGCAAGTCCACCTTGTTGATGGCGACGATGATGTCCACCCCGGCCGCCTTCGCGTGGGCGATGGCTTCTTCGGTTTGGGGCATGACGCCGTCGGACGCGGAAACCACGATCACGGCGATGTCCGTGACGTTCGCCCCGCGGGCCCGCATCTTCGTGAACGCCTCGTGGCCGGGGGTGTCCAAGAAGGTCGTCGACTTGGAATCCTTCTCGACTCGCCACGCGCGCAGCACTTGCGTGATGCCGCCGTGCTCGGTCGAAACCACGTCCGAGGCGTGCCCGTAGGTTTGCCGGATCTTGTCCAAAAGGGACGTTTTGCCGTGGTCCACGTGGCCCATGATCGTGACGACCGGCGGGCGCAAGATCTGGTTCGAGTCGTCCGCGGTTTCGCCCCGCTTGCGGATCGAATCCAGCAGATCGTCTTCGGCGTCGGCTTGCTTCTTGGCGACGAGCTCGATCCCCTTGTCGATGGCGATCACTTCGGCCGTTTCGAAGTCCAGGTTCGAGTTGATCGTGTAGAGCGAGTTCGTGAGGTTCTTGAGTTTGAGGATCAATTCGCCGGCCTTCATCCCGATCGTTTCGGAGAGGGTCCGCACGGTGATCGGGAGGAGGATATCGACCTTACCTTCGATCTTTTTGATCACCTGCTGGCGGCGCTGCTGCTTGCGGAGGAGGGCTGCCCGCGGGCCGCGGCGCGAGCCGAACCGCTCGTCCACGGTTTCGACCTGGCCGCCCTGGATATTGATCGAGGAGCGGTTGATGATGGGCGCGCCCTGGCGGCCCTTGTCTTGGCGAGCCTTGTGGCGGGCATCGCGGCCGGCGACTTCGCCGGGCCGTTTGCCGCCGGGGCCGACTGCGCCCTTGCGATCGTCGTCTCCGCCGCCGCCGCCGCCTTCGGGTTCGGCATCTTGCGGGCCGATCGGCTTCGGTCTCGCGAGTCCGCCGGGGCCGGGAAGACCGGGGCGAACGGGCGGCGGCGCATCCGCGGGAGCGGTCGCCTTGTGGACGTTATCGAAGACGACTTTGCCGCGCGCCTGTTCGAGTTGGCGGAGCCGTTGAATCTGCTCGGGCGTAAGCTTGATCTGCTTCGAAGCGCCTTGAGCGGCGGCCGCGGCGAGCGTGCCGGGCTTCGCGGGCAAGGTCGGACCACCCGGTCGAACGGGGGTTCCGCCCGGCCGTGCAGGTCCACCCGCCGTCGAGGATCGCGGAGGCAACCCGCCGGCGCGCTGAGCTCCGCCGGGCGGCCCGCCGCCGGGACCGGATCGGGGCGGCATGCCGCCGGGGCGAGGCGTGTATTGGTTCGGCGGAGGAGCCGGGTTCGGAGCGGACCGAGGCGGACCTTGGCCGAGAGGTCGGGGCGGCGGAGGGTTCGGAGCCGGGGGCCGCGGTGCGGGTGGCGTGCTCGGTTTGCCCGAAGCGCCGAGCATTTGCGGGCGGTTCGACCCCATCGGGGTGAGGGGACGCTGCAAAAGGTTCGGCATCCGCGCGGACGGGGCCGGTAGAATTACGGTCGGTGCGGAGGTCGAAGGCGCCTCAGCTTCGACGAGTTCCGGACGCGATTCCTCGACCGGTGCGACCGCTTGAACCGCTTCGACGACCGGAGTCGGAACATCGACGACAACCGGCGGCGCTTCGATGGCGGCCGGCTTCGGCAGCGCTTCGGCGACCGGGGCCGGCGGCGGCGCGATGTTCGGCACGCGGTTCGGGCGCGGCGGCGGCAATGGCGCTGGCCGAACGGGTTCAACCGGAGCCGGACGCGGCGGTTCGACGGCGACGGGTGCGGGCCGCGAGGGCTCCACGGCGACGGGTGCCGAACGAATTGGAGCGGGCGACGGAGCCACGGGCTTGGGTTTACTCAGCGTGGGAATCTTGACGTCCAGCTTGGGAGGGGTCGCCGGTTTGGCGGCGGGAAGGGAAGTCGCGGCCGATGAACTCGGCTTCGGAGCGCCTTTTTTGGCCCGATCTTTGAGAGCGTCCACTTGCTCCGGGTCGAGCGCATTCAACTGATTTTTGATGCTCGTGAAGCCGAGCTCTTTGCAGAACTCCAGGACGATTTTCGTATCCAACTTCAAATCGGCAGCCAGGTTAAAGACGCGGGGCTTCTTATCGCCCTTGGCGTCCTTCGGCTCTTTCGTCTCTTTGGTCTGCGACAAGCGCCACTCCTTGGGGGGTGTCCGCGACACCCCAAATCTCCCATTCCGGCCCAATCGGCCGAAATAGGCGTGATAACCATTCTAACCCGGTTAGTCTCAATGAACAGGGGAACTGGCATCTCGGCGGTCATGCCGAGGCCTCGTCGGTGCCCTTTTCATCCACGTTCGTCGTCATTTCGCCGTCCTCCCCGGTGCGCAGTTCCTCGTGGATCAGCGCTTCTTCGATCCCCTGAGCGTCGTTCGGCATACCTTCGTGGTACGCCACCGGTTCCGGAGTCGCCTCGGAGACTTCCCCCTCTTGAGAGACCTCGGCCCCTTCGGAAGGTTCGCCTTCGACGATCGGCGGATTCGCGGCGAGCGCCTCGGCTTCGGCTTGAACTTCGTCCGCTTCGGCCTGAGCCGCTGCTGCTGCCGCCGCTTCCTCGTTCGCCCGACGTTCTTCTTCCGCGGCGCGGTCCATGTGGTCCGCGTACTCTTCCGCGTAGTCGATGACTTCCGTCGCCTGCTCTTCGTTGAGGTCCGTGAACAGCATCAACTCTTCGGCGTCGATGAACGTAAGTTCGTTGTACGACAAGAACCCTTCTTCGATCATTTTTTGAATGTGTTCTTCCGTCACGTGCGGAATCTGACCGAACCACCGCTCGGCCCGTTCGAGAGCCTCGCCGAGTTCGTCGTGGGTCATGATCTCGATGTCCATTCCCACCAGTTTCGAGGCGAGGCGGACGTTCTGCCCGCGGCGACCGATGGCCAAAGAGAGTTGATCGTCTTGCACGAGCACGATCGCCCGGCCGAGCCGCGGATACGTGAACACTTCGCTAATTTGGGCCGGTTGTAAGGCGTTCGGGATGAGCACTTGCAGGGAGTCGTTCCAGCGGACGATGTCGATGCGCTCGCCGTTGAGTTCTTCGATGATATTCTTGATCCGGCTGCCGCGGACGCCGACGCACGCTCCGACGCAATCGACTTTCAAGTCGATGCTCGACACGGCGACTTTCGAGCGGTAGCCGGCCTCGCGGGCCAGGGCACGAATGTCGATCGTGCGGTCTTCGATCTCGGGAATTTCTTCGTCGAAGAGCGACCGCACGAAGTCTGGGTGCGCTCGGGAAAGCACGATTTTGACGCGGTGGCCGGACTTGCGAACTTCAAATACCACGGCTTTGACGCGCTCGCCGACGTGGTGCGATTCGCCGGGAATCTGTTCGCTGCGGGGCAAGAGAGCTTCGCTTTTGCCGAGCGAAACGATCGCAGTTCCGGCGTCCACTCGCTGGACGGTCCCGACGATCAGTTCGCCCTTCTTGGTGTTGTACTCGTTGTAAACCGTATCCGATTCAGCTTCGCGGATCTTCTGAATCATCACTTGCTTGGCGGACTGGGCTGCGATGCGGCCGAGCGTCTCGGTATCGATGTCGGCGTCGCCGCGCTTGGCGGTGATGTCGCCCGTGGAGCGGTCGAGGCGGACCAAAATCCCCGGCGTATCTTCGGGGGAGTCTTCCGTCACACCGAAGTGGCGCTCGGCGGCGAGTTGGATGGCGGCTTCGATCCCGGCGAAGATCACGTCGCGGGAGATCTTCTTCTCCTCGTGCATGAGCTCGACGAGCTTGAGGATTTCCTTGCCGATGTCCTTTTTGACGGCAACTTCCTTGACCTTTTCTTTTTTCGCGACCGCCATGAGTCTTCTCCCGGTGCAAAGTTAGCCGCTTGCGGCTTCGCGCCCGCTACTCGCCGCCTACCGCGAAGCCGCGAGCGGCTCGAGGCGGCGGCCCGTGCCGTCGAACCAGGTCCAGCGATCGGGATCACTCAGCAGGGTGAGTTTCGCGCCGACCGGGGGCGGCGAACCGGTTGGCCAGTTCACGACGAGCCGGGATTTACCCCGGGCCACCGTGACCCACCACCCGCTGCCGACCGGTTCGGCGAAGACGACGGGCCACCCGGACCACTCCGCCCAACCCGGAGGTTTTTGGGAATGCTCGGGCGATCCGATCAGCACGTCTTCGGGCCTGATGCCGAGCGTCAGATTGGGGGTCGAAGCCGAGACCTGCCGCGCGATTTCCGCGGGGAGGGGGCTCGTCACCGACCCGCACTCCGAAACGAACGTTGCGGGGTGCTCGCCGCCACTCGAACGACCCTCCAGAAAGCCAAATCGCCCAAGGCTTGCCGCGATAAATCGGTTTGCCGGGCGGGCCTGCAATTCCTCGGCGGTGCCGAGTTGTTGCAAAACCCCATTCCCCAGCACACCGACGCGGCCGCCCAGAGCGAAAGCGTCTGTCGGGTCGTGAGTGACCATCAGTATTGTGGCGTTCGACCGGGCCAGTAGCAAGTGCATATCGCACCGGAATTCCGCCCGGAAGGCAGGATCGAGCGCACTATACGGCTCGTCCAGCAACCAGATCGGGGCATTCCGACAGAGCATTTTCCCCAACCCCACCCGCTGCCGCTCGCCCCCGGAGAGTTCGTGGGGAAACCGCTTTTGGAGTTCGACCAAGCGCAAAGCCGCAAGCGTCTCAGGTATGCGAGCTGCCCCCGCAATCGCCAGATTCTGCTCGACATTCAAATGCGGATACAGCGCCACCCTCTGCGGCAGGAACGCGACCCCCCGCCCATGCGGCGGCCGGCGATTGACGAGCTCACCATTGAGGAGGATTTCGCCTGAGTCCGGCGTTTCAAGCCCCGCGATCAGACGGAGCAAGGTGCTCTTCCCCGACCCGCTGGGGCCAAGGAGGGCGAGGCGGGAACCGGCGGGGATGGCCAGGTTTATCTGCTTGAGCGCGGGGGGATTACCGGGGAATGTTTTCGAGATTTGGCGGAGTTCGAGGGTAGACATGACATGGAGTATATGAATTCAAAAATCGTGCTGTGGAAACTGATTATTGGATCAAGAGTCGGCCGCGGATACCAATTCGAGTTTCTCATTTGTCACTAGTTCTTTCAAATCGAACTGCAATGTAATTGTCTGGGGTTGATGGTTTTCGCAAAAAACTGACAGTCCAATGCTCGGTGGTGTATCACCGAACACAAAACCACGATTCGCGTTTTGATCGATGATCTTATGTTCAATTCTCCAAGAAGCGGAAAGTATTATTGCACCCATTCCGGGATGGATTGGGAACGAACGCATAAACGAACACTCACTGTCGCCATTCGACCAGCAATCTCCACCGATTACCTTGAAATTCTCTTTTTCCCCCGGTATTCGCCATCTAAGACGACCAAATATTCCTCTTGCAGTCGCGGTGCCTTGATTGCTCAGTTCCATCAGGCACGTTATTTCATCTGAAGAACTCACTGGATATCCATGTCGTGATCCGGCAGACCCAGGTCTACAGTACTGTTTGTATGTTAATTCGGCTCGGACGTTAAAGACTGCATTGTAACGTGGGAAAAACATCGCCGAGAGGACTGATCTGGGCATTACTTGAGTGGTGTCCCCCGCCCGTATGTAATATTGCTGGCCGGCTTGTTCACTACGATAAGGTTTGAATGGGCCGTCTGGAATAAAGCAGATAACGAATCCCTCCGAATCGTCATCTTGAACTGGGATGGCCATGATCTCAACGCCGCCGAGTGGAGGATCCGTTGCCTGACGCTGTAACTCGCGAAGTCGAGCCTCAAGTGCGCGAGGATTCGCAATCAACTCTTCTCCACAAACGGCATCAATTTCTCGACCGTCGATCTTGTGCTTTCGCGCGTCTAAGCCCCAAATTAGTACTCCTCCCCCGCCATTTGCGAATCCGCCCAGAACTTCTGACCATAATTCCTTCGATTTTTTCTCTCGTTGCTTTTGATCTTGGTGCTCAAGTTTGCAGTCGAAATGATCGGACTCAAGGGTTGGTGGATTGGAGTTAACCAGTCGTCGGATTGCCATGAAAGGGTCTGGGTTGTTCACGATTTGATCGTAAAAATTGCGGGCTAAGGAAGGTGTGGCCATGGGTCAGCTCAAAGTGGATCAAAAACAACAAAGAAATGATAGTGACGTCCACCCAAAGGTTCGATGCTATTTTAATAATTCATATATGCCCAGATGCCGAGCATCGCAAACTATGCGTTGAACTCTGCTGGCAGGCCGATTACCTCAGCATGTTCACTGAGGGCTAAACGTTTGACGATTCCTCCAGATCTTGACCCCGCCAAAGATGCTGGCACCCGAGCGTGAGCAGCACCGCCGGCAGGCTCAAGTACATCGCCGCCGCGAGGACGCCGTCGGAGTTTTTATCGACCCACAGGGCCACGTCGCCCCAGAGGACGGCGACGAGCATTCCGATGGCGGTGCCGATCAATAGGCCGCCGACGAGGCCGGGGCGGCGAATGGTGACGGCTTCGCGCTTCGCTCGCCGGGGGTCCGCTGCTTTCATCACTCGTTCGGCGCGGATGCCCTGGTCGAGGGCTTGTTCAATTGCGGCACCTTGCGTCTCGGCGTCGCTCAGCATCTCGGCCGGTTCGCCCGTTTCGTTATCCGTTCCGTGGACCCAGTAAGGCATGACAAGTCTCACACTGTAGATTCATTTTCTCACGCAGAGGCGCAAAGACGCAGAGATTGAAATCATTAAATACTCTGCGGCTTTGCGCCTCT
>Ga0209591_10005760_pt1 | contig 13831 bp, 17 predicted proteins | sample MAT01_FD_187207 | JGI IMG/M metagenome (GOLD analysis project Ga0209591, IMG submission 187207) | Freshwater microbial communities from Lake Fryxell liftoff mats and glacier meltwater in Antarctica - MAT-01 (SPAdes) (version 2) | ecosystem: Environmental > Aquatic > Freshwater > Ice > Liftoff... | reverse complement strand
TCCCTCCGGAATCCGTCTTGTGCTCCTGTACCACGGTCATGCTGCCTGCGCCTGTTGAGTTTGGCGACGGTCAACCAATCCGCAGCCGGTGACGCGCGTTATCGCGGTGATCGGCTGGGTGTGTCTCGCACTCGACGCGGCGCTTGTGTTCGCGCTCATCGTAGTGCGCGACGCCGGCAGCGATGCCGCAGGACGAGGCGTAGGGCGCGGTTGGGGGTTGGTGTTGCTTCCCGTATTGCTGATCGCCGCTGGCCTATTGTACTGGGGTACGAAATCCGGATCGAAGCTGGGCACGATAGGCGGAACGATCATCGTGGCATTGCCCTTTCTGTTTCTGGCGCAGAGCAGGCTCGCGCAGATGCGCGAGACATCACGGTACCTCGCACAGGAAGCACAACACGGTCGATTTGACGACGCGCGGCTGAATGGCCTGGCGCAGGCCGTTGATGCGGGTGACACCACCGCCCTCAAGACGCTGCTCGCGTCGTACACGGCCTCTGCAACGGCGCCGGACTACACGCAGCGTGATGCGTCGGGCGAAACGTTGCTGGGTTTCGCGGTGACGCGCGCGCTGGATTACTCGGGCACCGACGACAAGGTCTCTGCACTTCGCGTGCTGTTACAACACGGCGTTCCGTATGCGGCCGATGCGCAGACGGTGGGAATGGATTGGAGCTTTACCGCGCTGGTGGATAGTCGAGACAAGGGCGCTGCCGTCGCCGCCATCGCACTGGACGCGGGTGCCGATCCACATCAGAAGGCGCGGTACGATAAGTACCCGATTATTCTGAGTTACGAGGTGCCGCTCCCCCAACTGCGCCTGCTCGTGCAACACGGTGCCGATGTGCAGGCCAAGAACGAGCGCGGCGAGTCAACGCTGATGAATGCGATCAGCTTCAAGAAATTTTCCGAAGCATTGTTTTTTCTGGAGCAGGGTGTCGATCCAGACTACGCCACCAGCGACGGACGCACGGCCCGCACCGAACTCAAGCGCGTCGAGGACGAATACGCGGCATCGCAGCGTCCGATGGAGCCGGGGCATGACGCGTTCGTGGCGGCTTTGGCGGCGCACCGTAGGCCGGCAAAGCCCTGATCCGCGAGAACCGCACAAAAGACCGGGCGTGGTTGGCCGCAGGGCGGCGATGTTCAAGGCGATCAGCGAGACGGCCGCGATCTCGCCCGCGTTCTCCACCGCTGAGCCGCCGACTACCCCGCCGCGATCACCTCAAACGCCGGCACACTTGGCTGCGTTTGAAAAATCTGCATTCGGTGCGCGACTTGCGGAAACTGCTTCACATACCGCTCACGCAAGCGCGCCATAAACGAATCCGCGTCGTTGGCGGGAATCATGGCCCAGACGCTGCCGCCAAAGCCGGCACCGAACGCGCTGGCGGCCACGGCGCCCAGCTCGCGGGCCATGATGACCAGGCGCATCGTTTCGGCGATCTGGTTTTCGAGGGCGACTTCTGCACCGCGCTGCGAGGCGACAACCACTTCGGCAAACGTCTTCCAATCGCGTTGCGCGATGGCCTCCGCCGCGGCAGGCACGCGGTGCCATGTTTCGGCATGGAACTGATCCAGTCGCAAGGTGAGTTGCGTAGCAGAAAACTCGTCGGTGGCCGCTTCGATGGCGACGCGGGTGAGCGCGGACGGCACGCCCTGCGTGGGCTCACCACCGGCCGCTTCACGGAAGGCATCAGCGAGCGTACCGGCCGTACCGCCCTGTGCGTTCCATGCATGCACCAGATGGTGCGCGGTGCGCGCGACGCGATTGAAGCGATTTTTCGCGGCACCGGTTTTTGCGGCGACCACACCGCTCACGGCAATCACAAAGGTATGATCGGCAGGCCACGCGACCGAGCGTTCGTGACGCACCGGCGCCCATCCGAATACGTTGAGTTGCCCCGGCGCGCTGCAAAGAATGGCGGTTTGGTCCTGCGCACCCCCCAACGTGCCGACGCCGCGATCACCGGCAAGCGCACCAAAGTCCAACCCGTTCTCCATCGCACCGATGTACCCGGCAAGCTTGGTGCGTGGCACAAGCGATGCGTTCCAACGCGGGTCGGCGTGCAAATCGCTGATCGCTGAGAGCGCGAGCGTGAGTCCGACCACGAGCGCGCTCGAACTTGACACGCCAGCCGCGGGCGGCAGGTTGCTGGCCAACGCGATGTCCGCACCAACGAGCGCGTTGTCGAAATTCTTTTGCAACCGACGCACCACGGTTCGCGGATAGACAGACCACGGGAGCGGCGCCTGCGTGGATGGATACATCGACTCGTCCAGCGGAACCACCAGACCCTCACGCCGTCGTGCATCGCGCAGGATAATCCTGCGATCGTCTCGTGGTGCAACCACGATCACGATGCCGCGCTCCACGGCACAGAGCAGTGAACGTCCGCCGGCGTAGTCAACATGCTTGCCCAGCACTTCAATGCGTCCAGGGGCGATCCACGTGCGTCGCCCTTCCGTTGCCGCGCCGGCCTCATCGAGCGCACGGTGGGCATCGCGCTGGAGCTTGAGAAACCGATCGATCACAGATTGTGCGTATCCCACACCGTCCAGTGGCGCCTGCACAAGCGACTGACCGAGGGGATCATCCAGCGACGAGAACGCCGACTCGCTCATGGCTCACTCATGACGCACACAGAGTGCACACAGAGTGCACACAGAGCGCGCACCGAGCGCGCACAGAGCGCACACATACAGCGCTCATGGCGTGGGTGTCAGCAGCGCGAGACGCGCGGAGACAGCGCCGATATCCCCACGCTGCGACAAGTCCAGCACAGGCAATGCCAACGTGATCGCCCGAACATCAGCACCTTCGTGCAGGGCCAGCGCGACCGCCTCCGGCAACTCAAACTCACCGCGCGCCGACCGCGGCACACGACGACACGCATCAACGAGTGCCGGTGAGATCGCCCAGCAGTTCATGCCCACCCACCGCGCGTCGGGCGAGCTCGGATCGAGTGACGCGCCGGGCTTTTCGACGATGCCCAGCAAATGTCCGTCGGCCGAGACGCGCAGAACGGCGAATGCGCGCACGCGTTCCGGCTCGATGTTTCCCTCGCGGCTGAGCGCGTCGCGATCAAAGGCGATCGTGGCCGCAGTGTCTGATTGGGCGAGCTGCGCGAGCGCGGCCTGTGGATAGAAGTTGTCGGCGTTGAGCACGAGAAACAGGCGCTCGCCAATGATGTCGGCAGCCGCAATCACGGCGTTGGCCGTTCCCAACGGCTCCTGTTGCAGCGCAAAGCGCATGCGCACGCGTGTGGGCGGCGCGGTGGTGCGGTAGTACGTGCGCACGCTGTCGTGCTCCGGTCCCAATACCAACACGACGTCGCTGATACCGGCGTCGGCCAGCTCGGAGATCACGTAATCGAGAAACGGCCGCGACGATCCGTTCGCGGTCACGCCGTTTGCTGTCGGGTCGGCCGCCGCAGCGATCGGCATCATCCCCTTCACGCCACTATCCGCCGCCGTGGCCTGCGCATCGGTGAGCGGCGCCGAGGCGTCGTCGCGTCGCATGCGCGACCCCAGCCCACGGGCCAGAATCGCCGCGGTGCGTATCATCGAGCAGACCTAGGCGCCTTGCACGGGCGCGTTCTTCCACGCGCCGCGCGTGAAGTCGGGGAACTTGATCGGCGCACTGCCCTTCCGCATCGATTCTTCACTGAGCGGGAATGGCACGCTCCACGCCGTCGCGTCGTACACATCGAAGTCGGGGGCCAGCCCCTCGCGCAGACACTGCACCAGGCGATAGGCCATGACGAAGTCCATGCCGCCGTGGCCCCCATTTTTGAGCGCCAGATCACCGACCGCGGTCCAGAGCGGGTGCTCGTACTTCTTTTTGAGATCGGCCAGCGCCGTCCACCGCTCACCACCCGGCGTGCCGTCGATGTAGACACGCGGCGGGTAGTCGTTGAAGATCGCCTTCGATCCCTGCAGGTTGTTCAGGCGCGAATAGGGACGCGCGTTCACCACGTCATGCTGCAGCAGAATGGTGCGCCCTTTAGCCGTCTTGATCAGCGACGAATTCATGTCGCCCGCCACATACGTCTCTTTCCATTTGGGGCTGTCCTTCGGCACCTTCTCGTCACGCCACTCGCTGAGTCCCGCTTCCATCGACGACATGGACACCATGTACTCGAAGCGATCGCCGCGATGCACACCCATGTACTGCGCCACGGGACCGAGTCCATGCGTGGGATAGAAGTTGGCGTTGCGCATGGTATGCGGCAGCCGACGCCACAGCCCCTCATCGCGATCTTCAAAGAGAATTTCCCGAAGGTCGTGCAGATACGCCGCCTCGCCATGCAGCAGCGTGCCGAAGACGCCTTGGCGGACCATCTGCAGCACGCTCAGTTCACTGTTGCCGTAGCAGCAGTTCTCCATCATCAGGCAATGGCGACGCGTTTTTTCCGACGTCTCCACCAACTCCCAACAATCGTCGGTATTGGTCGCGATAGGCACTTCGCTGCCCACGTGCTTGCCGGCGCGCATCGCGGCGAGCGACACGGGCGTATGCCACGGCCAGGGCGTGGCGGTGTAGACGAAGTCGATATCGTTGCGCTGCACCAGCTGCTCGAAATCCTTCTCGCCATTGAAAAACAGCGCCGGTTCTGCCTGGCCCGCCTTGGTCACCATCGCTGCGGCTCGGCGGACCTTATCCTCGACCACGTCGCAGAGGGCCGTGACCTTGACCCCCTCGATCGCGAGGAACTCGCCAAGCATAGACCGCCCCCGCAGCCCGGTGCCAACGATGGCGATGCGCACCGTGTCGTGCTTTTCGAACGGGACGCCCAGCATCCGATCCGCCTTGGCTATGCCCGGATGCGCGAGGTCTACGCGCCAATCGTCGGTGGCCGCAAGCAGCCGGGCCGGTGTTCCGGCCATCGCGGTCGCCGCGAGGGCGGCGGCCGTCCCAGTGAGCAGGTCCCGGCGCGAAAGCTTGTCGGTCATACGAAAGGGGTTACGGGTCGCTACGAACCTCGGAATGGTCACCCACGTTCAGCGCGCCCTTTACACCGTGCACCGTGACGTGGTCGCCAAGAAACGTGTTGTGCAGCGCCGCGTCAAGGATATTTGCATGATCACCGATGACGGCGTTGGTGATGGTCGAGTTCCGTACGGTGCTGCCGGTGCCCAGGGACACATTGGGCCCCACCGTCGCATGTTCGATGGTGACGCCGTCTTCGATGTACACCGGTTCGACGATGGTGGCTCCGTCCCCAAGCGCAGCGGGGCGGCGGGCACGTCCCTTTTCGAGCATCGTCCGATTGGTATCGAGCAGCGTTTCCAGCTGTCCGGCATCATACCAGCCCTCCACGTCGATCACTTTGATCCTGGCGCCGTGGTCGATCATGTACTGGAAGGCATCGGTCAGGTACCACTCGCCCTTGTTGGGCGCGGTCTTCAGCACGTGGTCGATGCCCTCGAACAGCAGCTGCCAATTGCGGATGTAGTAGAGCCCGATGTTGGCGCGCCTGGAGATCGGCGTAGACGGCTTCTCGACAATCCTGGTCATGAAGCCATCGCCATCCGTCACGACGACGCCGAAGCGCTGATAGTCTTCGACCTCTTTGGTCCAGATAATCCCGTCGGCGTCGCTCGTCTTGATGACCGACAAGTCCGCATCAAAAATCGTGTCGACAAAGATGATGAGCACAGGCTGATCCACGTACGGCTTGGCCAGTGCGATTGCGCCCGCCGTTCCGTCCTGCACTTTCTGCTCGACGAACACGCTGGGAATGTCGTACGCCGCGCGCGTATACGACTCCACTTTCTCCTTCAGGTGCCCCGTGATGTACACGACCTGATCCACATTCCCGAGCCGCAAGACATCGTCCATGACGTAGCTCATCACCGGGCGCCCCGCGACCTTGAGCATCGGCTTGGGCATGACGTGGGTGTGTGGACGGAGACGGGTGCCTTTGCCGGCGAGGGGGATGAGGATTTTCATGAGTAGGGAGGACGGGGTTGAGTAGGGAGTAGGGGGTAATGAGAGGGGAGTACTGAAGTGCAGTACTGAGTACTTTTTGGTGCAGTACTGAGTACATGTTCCTGCAGTAGGGGGTACTTCTTACTGCAGTAGGAGGTACTTCTTACTGCAGTAGGAGGTACTTCTTACTGCAGTAGGAGGTACTCCCTACTGCTGGAGGAAGTACTGAGTACTGCACCTGAAGTACTCAGTACTGCGGTTCCAGTACTCAGTACTTCTTACTGTGTACTGTGTACTGGGCCGCAGGCCCCCAGTGCACCGTTTCACGGTGCACTGGTACCCTGCCGCCCATACCGATCTTCGATTCTCACCACGTCATCCAGCTCCGGCGTGCTGGCTTCCAGTACATCGATGTCCGTGACGGCCTCAATGGCGTGAATCGTGTGGGGAGTAATGCGAAACGACTCGCCGGCCACGAGGCGCTGATCGCGCAGCTCCGTGTCACCTGGGAGCTGGACCCAGTACTTCATTTCACCAGTCAGCAAGTACACCGTTTCGTCCTTCTTCTCGTGATACTGGATCGAGAGCTTCTCGCCGGCCTTCACGTGCAGGATCTTGCCCACATACCTGTCGGTGTGTGCCCAAATGGTTTCGTGGCCCCACGGCTTTGCGACGTGACGGACTTCAACGCGACCGCTCATGCTGCTGCTCCAATGTGAGTAGTTGGCGGACTCCGTCCCGCCGTTCCCATAAAGACGATCGGACGGACCCGCGCGTCTCGCGCAGGACCGTCCGTTCGTACCCTCATCCCGTCGACAAGGTCACACAGCACTCGGGGGTACCCGACGGCCATGACCTCGATGACATAGCACTTGACGATGCTCTAGCTGCGCGCGCCCATCTTACGGCGCAGCATCGACAGTCTGCGACGCACCGAGCCGTCCATCACTGTGTCACCCATGCGAACCACGACCCCGCCGAGTATATCGGGGTCGACCTGCAAGTGGGGTACGACCGTTTTGCCAACGGCGGCCGACAAGCGCGTCGCGATGACGGCGCGTTCTTCGTCTGACGTTTCGCGAGCCACGGTAACGCGCGCGTGGACGATGCCATTGGAGGCGTCAAGCAGCGTGTCGTATTCATCAGCGATGGAGGGGATCAGCGTCTGACGCCGATTCCGTACCAAGGCCTGTACAAAACGCATGAACAGCTGCGGGACCCGATCGCCCAGCGCGCGCGTGAGCACGCCCAGCTTGTGCTCGGCCGGAATGCGCGGCGACTCGAGGAAGCGTTGCAGCGTGAGGTCTTCGCTGATGGCGTTGGCCACCTGACGGAGCAACCGTCCCCACCCTGCTGTGTCACCGGCCGTGGTGGCCAGCGACAAGAGCGTGTCGGCGTAGTTCCGCGCAGTCGTAGAACCAGCCTGAGCGGAGGCCATCAGCGAACGCCCTTCGCGCCATCCAGGGACGACAAGAACGTTTCCACGATGGCGCGGTTGCCGATGGTGTCGAGGTTCTTCTCGATCACCCGCGAGGCACCCGCAATCGCCAGATCCACCGCTTCGCGACGGAGTTCGGCGATCGCGTCAACCTTTTCGCTCTCGATTGAGCGACGCGCCTGCTCGATCATGTCTTCCTGCTGCTGCTTCGTCTGGGCCAACAGGTCGCCACGCATCCGCTCGGCCGTCGCGCGGCTTTCGGCGATGATGCTCTGCGCTTCGGTGCGGGCCGTCTCGAGGCCGGCGCGCTGCTGGTCCAGCAGCAGCTGCGCTTCGGCCCGATCACGCTTGGCACCTTCGATGGCGTCTTCCAACGCCTTCTCGCGCGCTTCAACCGCGGCGAACAACGGCTTGAAGGCGAACTTGGAGAGCACGAACATCAGGATCACGAAGATCACCAACGTCCAGATCATCAGCCCAGGATTCGGCGCGAGCAGATTGACGGGGCCACCTTCGGCTTCGGAGGCCAGCAGTGGCGTTGCCGACACCATCACCAGCGCGCTGGCAGTGGCCAAGGTACGCGAGCCGGCGACGAAGAAACGCGAGGAGTTAGCGAACATGGGAGAATCGACAAAAAGGATAAGGAAGTGGCGGGGCGCCCGATCGACGCCCCGCACACGCACGACCGCTGCTTAGAACGTGACCTTGTTCTGGATCAAGAAGCCGATAACGACGCCGAACAGCGCCGCGCCTTCAACGAGCGCGGCAAGAATCAGCGCAGCCGTCTGAATACGACCAGCGGCTTCGGGCTGACGCGCCATGCCTTCAACAGCAGAACCACCGATCAGGCCGATACCGATACCGGCGCCGATCACACCACCCGCCGCAGCAATACCCGCACCGATCATCGCCATACCGCGCGGATCCGTGCCCGATGCCGCCGCCTGCAAAAGTCCGAGTACTTCGATCATGACAAACTCCAAACGAATACGTGAAGACCATCGCTCCTGTCACAGCGGCTGTCCGCTGCGCTACCCATCACCGGGCCAAAGCCCAATGGGCCTCACCAGTCGCTCGACTGGCTACGTACCACCGCTCGGTGGAGCACCCGAGCCTATACATCAATGATGCGCTTCGCGAATCTGGCCGATGAACACACACGCCAGCAGCGTGAAGATGAACGCCTGCAAGAACGACACGAACAGTTCCAACACGCTGATCGCCGTGGCCATCAACACCGGCACACCCGTGATCAGCCAGCTTTGAAACGTGAAGATCAGCCCGATGATGGCCAGCAGCACGATGTGGCCGGCCGTCATGTTGGCGAACAAACGAATAGTGAGTGCGAACGGCTTGGCAATCTTGCCCACCATTTCGACCGGCGACATCACGAAGAACATGATCACGCGCATCACGATCGGCAGATCTTTGTTCCAGTAGAAGATCGTGTTCAAGTAGCCCAGGCCTTGGGCGCGAATGCCGGCAAACTCCACCACCACGGCCGTCATAATGGCCAGCATGGCGGTGACCGAGATATTGCCCGTCGCGGTCGCGCCGTACGGAATCAGGCCAAGCAGATTGCAGCAGAGAATGAAGAAGAACAGCGTGAGCGCGAACGGCACGAACTTCTCACCGTGATGCCCGACGTTCGGCAATACCACTTCGTTGCGGAGATACAGCGCCATCGCTTCGATGCCCGCGGCAAACCCGCGAGGGCTCCCCGACTCGGCGTGCTGCTTGCGGCTGGACGACGCCGCCGAGAGCAAGAGCACCGAGGCGAGAAGCGACGCCAGCAGCATGAAGACCACATGCCGAGTGGGCGAGAGATCGATCTCCATCGAGCCGAGATGCACGGGTGCGAACCGCGGCAGCTCGATTTCCTTGGCCCCGTGGCTGTTGAACCACGGAATCTCCAGGTGGTGGCTGTCGGTGACGTGCGGCGTGATGAAGTCGACCGATTCCGCCTTCGGGGTGGCATGCTGCGCTTCGGCCGGAACCGCCGTCGCAGTGACCGTCGCCGACTCTACCTGAGCTGGCTCTTGCGCGACCAAAGACGTTGGCGCGAGCGTGGCGGCGACTGCGAACGCAGCGACCAGACCGGTCGCGAGAAATGTTGCCAGCTGACTGCGAAACAAAACGCGCATGCCCTGCATCCGGATCAAGCGTTCAGGAAGATCGGCTCGATGAGTGTCGAGACGAAGAAAAACAGCACCAGCGAAAAGAGCGCGGGCGTTGGCGCAAGATTGAGCGCCTTGATTCCAAGGAACGCCCACACCGCGACCACAGCAAAGCGCAGCACCACACCCAACCCCCACCCCGCAATCACTTGCTCTCTGGCCACCAGCCTGGCGATCGTGAAGGTCACGACTTGCACCGCAACAGCTACGCAGGCGCTGATCAGAATCGCGCGCAACGCGCCAACGTCGGTAAATACAAACTGCGAGAGCACCGCTGCGACGACCGCCACCAGTACCAGCTGCGCCGCCGTGAAGAGCATGACCGGTCGCATCAGGCCACTCCCCGCCGTTCGGCCCCCGCTCGCGTTTCCACTCATGCTCTTGCCCATGTTCATGCTCTTGCCCATGCTCTTGCTCAACGCGTGGTCTCTGAATCCTGTGAATCCGACGAGCGGAGCCGTGCAGCGTCGGCGCGTGCGAACTGCTTCATCAGTCGCCGATAGCTCACAAAGAACGTTCCACCGCCCCCTACAAAGACGCCGGCCAACAGGAACAGCGGCGACGATCCCAGTCGCGCATCGATCCAATTGCCGGCGTATCCGAACGCCACCAACGCCACAAAAAACTGCGTCCCCAACCCAGCCAGCGCCCACGGCGACTGCTCTCGGCTTACCTCAGCCGGAGGGATCGGCGCCTTGGGTTGATCAACCATTCGGGGGGCAAGCTAGGCGCTTGTGAAATTTTTCGCAAGCTACCATTGCGGGGCCAGACGAACAGACCCCGAAGACCTTCCGGAACTTGCGAACTGCATATTCTGGTTATAGTTAGCCTGAACTGCCACCTTGACAGCCAGTGCACCCGTTGATAACGTAGCAGAAGACGGAATTGTGACGGAAGGGGCCTCAAGTCGTTGCTATATCGTCGAGTGAGAAATCCACATCGTTGGCCCGCGAACCACCGTTACCACCACCTGTTCCGAGCGCCGTTCCAGATGCCTCCTCGGGTTGCCCTGACCATGATCGCCGTTGCCCTGCTCGCGTATGCGTGCGGGCCACGGTCTGGCACCCCGGTCGCGTCGTCCGGTCCCGCCGTGGCTCGGCCCGCCGCGCGCCTGGACCGTGGTGTCACGTCGAATGTCATGATCGACACCGCGAGCGGCGAAGTGCGATTTGTCATCGCGGTCGAGAACGCGTCACGAAAAAGCGTCGAACTGGATTTCCCGAACGGACGCACGCACGACTTTGTGGTATATCGCGAAGACGGAACCGAAGTGTGGCGCTGGAGCACCGGCCGCCTGTTTACGCAGGGCATGCAAAATGTGCTTCTCGAATCGCGCGACAGTGTGCGGTACACCGAGCGGTGGAGCGTGCCAGCCAAAGGTCGTTACACGCTCGTCGCGCAACTATTGAGTGAGAACTACCCGGTGAGTCAGCGCGTGACGTTCGCGCTCAAATAGTTCTCGAGTGGCGCCCCGAAGAGATTTCAAAGAGTTCGCGAACAGTAGGCAATGTGGCTGAGCTAACGCGGTGAGGTGCTCCCGCGTACTATGATGTACGCCGGTCCTGCGTCTTCCCTTCTCTCCTGCCCGTCGCCTTTGTGAACGCACCTTCCGACGTGAACGATATCGCGCTCCTTGAACGTCTCGCGAGTGCGCGTCGTGAGTTGAGTGCTCAAATTGCCAAGCGTATCATTGGCCAGACACAAGTTGTTGACGACCTGGTCGCTGCATTGCTTGCTGGCGGACACGTGGTGCTGGTGGGTGTGCCTGGCCTTGCCAAGACGTTGCTGGTGCAGACTGTGTCGCGTGCGCTCGATCTCACGTATTCGCGCGTCCAGTTCACGCCCGATCTGATGCCGAGTGATATCACGGGCACGGAGATCATGGAAGAAGACGCAAGCACGGGCAAGCGTGCATTTCGTTTCGCGCCCGGTCCGGTGTTTGCAAACATGGTCCTTGCCGACGAAATCAATCGCGCCCCACCGAAAACGCAGGCGGCACTATTGCAAGCGATGCAAGAGCGCACCGTGACGGTTGCCGGTCGCACGTACGATTTGCCGCGTCCGTTCTTCGTGCTCGCGACGCAGAATCCAATCGAACAAGAAGGCACGTATCCATTGCCGGAAGCGCAGCTGGATCGCTTCATGTTTGAGTTGCGCGTGGGTTATCCGTCGCGTGCCGAAGAAGAGCAGATCGTGATGGCGACCACCGGTGATACCGAAGGTGACGTAAAGCCAGTGCTTGGTGCGGAAGAATTGCTGTCGTTGCAACGGTTGGTGCGTCGCTTGCCGGCGCCGCCAAGTCTGGTGCAGTACGCGGTGCGCCTGGCGCGCAGCACGCGACCGGATGCCGAAGAAGCCACGCCGCGCGTGAAGAAATACGTGAGCTGGGGTGCAGGTCCGCGTGCGTCGCAGTACCTGGTACTCGGCGCTAAAGCACGCGCAGCGATGGATGGTCGAGCGATGCCGGATATCGACGATGTGCGATCGGTGGCGCCGGCGGTGCTGCGTCATCGCATGGTGGTGAACTTTCAGGCCGAGGCGGACGGCGTGCCGATCGAGGATCTGATCGAGTTGCCGCGGTAGGGGCACGCGCGGCGAGTGGGTTCTCAGCGGGGCGACAGGCTATGCTCGCGAAGGACGGTGCCCTGAGGGGGACCGTCCTTTTGCGGCGATGACAGTTCGCTGGCGGATTGCGAACAGGTTGAGCGTCACTCTTTCCAATCGAGGAAATTCGCCATGGCTCGCGCCTGTGTGCGCCTTCATGCAATGAGCGCCGTCGCTGGGCTACTTGCCTGTTGACAGATGTTGTCAAATCTGACAACATCTATTTCGACACGTACCGTAAGCTCCTCACGAGCTATCTCGTGGCTGAAGGCGGCGAAAAGGCACTTCACAAACCGCGATGCCCTTCGTCTGGTGTACGGAGTGCAGGTCGGTGAGGACCTGTATGTTCTACATGCGTTCCAGAAGAAGTGGAAACAGGGAATAGGAACGCCCAAGGCGGGCATCGGCGTGATCGAGGAACAACTGCAACGTCTCAAGGAGGCGCTGAGAAGATGAGTGACCACGACTTCGAAATCGAGTGCGGCACCGGGAGCGTGTACCGTGATCTTGGCAAAAACAATCCCGATCTTCGACAGCTCAAAGCCCAGCTTGCGGCGGAGATCATCAAACGGCTTGACAGGGAAGCCTGACGGTCAGAAAGACATGCCTCCTTACTGGCGTGTCTCTTCAGACTTTTCTCGCATCCGCAAAGAAGATCCGGCGCGCTTCACGGCTAATCGACTCCTGGGTGTGCTGAGTAAGCTCGGCTCAAGTGTAGAGATCACGATCAAAGTGAAGCACCATCGCCGTAGCAATTTCGGATCACCAACCCGCGCCAGGGACGCGCTACGGCGTCACCGAACTGCTCGCCTACTCGAACCTGCTGGCTGCTGGGACGGACGCACACGGCAAGGTCTGCGTTGCACCCGCACGCCGTGAGGAAGAGGTACACAATGGCGTAGGCGACGCGCAGGACATGGTGCCTCCAGCGAATTATGTTGGGTGAGTGAGCGCGTCAGGAGGTCTCACCGTGCGAGCACTGTGCACCCCTCAGATACGCTTTGGCATCGGCTTGCGACAGGCGTCCGATTGCGTACCAGCAGAAAGACCCATCGCTGCGTCGACACCAATGGGAATCGCGGGAAGCCGCTTGTCCGAAAACCACCGGCCAAACGACACGGCATAAAGCAGCGGCAACGTCAGCGCGCCAAGCAATCCGCCCACGACTGCGCCGCCAATCGTGATCTGCGCGGCGTAGCTACTGATCCGTGCAGCAAATGGTTCGTATATGTGTTAGATTGTGTACATGGCGAAAAAACCGGATGGACGACGGGTTGATGCGGCGACGCAAGCGCATGTACGCCGTGCGGCGGTGAAGGCGGTACGCGCGGGCATGACGCAGACGGCGGCTGCGGTGACGTTCGGCGTCAGCGTGCGCGCGGTCAACAAGTGGATCGCGCTCGACAAGGTCGGCGGCCTGCGCGCGTTGGCCCCACAGCAGCGCGGACGACGCCCGGGCGAGGGTCGGTTGACGCCAGCGCAGGCCCTGCGCATTCAGCAACTCATTCTCGACAAGATGCCCGATCAGTTGAAGCTCGGCTTCTCTCTGTGGACGCGCGCCGCAGTGGTCGCGTTGATCGCGCGCCGGCTTGACCTCACGATCTCGCTCACCACGGCCGGCCGGTACCTCAAGGCGTGGGGCTTCAGTCCCCAGAAGCCGGTGCGACGTGCCACGAG
>Ga0209591_10005755_pt1 | contig 13835 bp, 10 predicted proteins | sample MAT01_FD_187207 | JGI IMG/M metagenome (GOLD analysis project Ga0209591, IMG submission 187207) | Freshwater microbial communities from Lake Fryxell liftoff mats and glacier meltwater in Antarctica - MAT-01 (SPAdes) (version 2) | ecosystem: Environmental > Aquatic > Freshwater > Ice > Liftoff... | reverse complement strand
CCGGCATCCATCGGTTTCTTCAACCGATCCCACCGGGCTTCCAGTAGTGGAATATTCTGGATCGGTGTCGCGCTCACGCGCATGGCCAAGCCGGTCACATAAAGCTGGACCTTCAGCGGCTCCATGCTCTTTGCACCCAACGAAAGCGATAAATAGACCGGCCGCTGGCTCGAAGCTGCAAGGACCTTGATGAAATCGGCTTCCGCAGGCACAACGCCTGCAGCCTTTGCCCGTGCCCATATCCGGGTGCGGTAGCCGGGGTCTATAAGAAGCCGCTCATCCACAACAAGCACATCGGTATGCCGGCCATTCGCGAATTGCTCCACCCAAAGTGGAAAGGCGTCCATTTCACCAGCCGCGATCAACACGGCATTGGGCTCTAACGAGGCCATGATGTCCATTGCCACCGCGTACAATGGGGGAGCGATGCCTCCGCGGGTCTTCATTTCCTTGGCGCAACGGGCCAACTGGGCTGGATCATCCTTGCGGGCTGCATTCACCAGATCGGGAGCGAGCAATTCGGTGCGGCCCTGGCCTTTTGCTTTGGCCAGTTCCAGTTCCTGGAATGCGGTGGCAGCGGGGAACTGCGTGTAGTAATTGGCCATGTGCGCCTCGAAACTTCCCGGTGCCGAATTGTTCAATACCGTGGCCAATTCAACCAACCGCGTTTGGTCCATGGGAGGGATGGCTCCTGCATTGCGAACGAGGCTCTCATTCCGTTCCCACCGCAAAAGGTCCAATTGCTGCTGGCTCCCTTGCTGCCGTAAGTCTTCTTTGGCTGGGGAGTCGTCTACTTTCTTGCCTTCGCTTACGGACCAACCGCCTTGATAGGCATCGCGCACCATAGAGGGAGCTTGCTCTTGCGTAGAACGTGGTGTTTCCGCTCCTAACTGCGCATACAAGGCAGTAGAGGAGAGGGAGAGAACAAAAGCCAGGATGCGGGTGAACATGGTCAGCTGGAGATTCCGGGAGTGCTGTACACGGTGCTTGTCAAATGGTTCAACCCACCTCCAAGGTTACCTTTGCAAAGTTCATCATGTTGAGCGAAGAAGCCAAAGACCGGTTGCGCCAGAACCTCGACAAGGTACACGAGTGGCCATCGGTCTATATGTTCAAATTCATTTTCGAGCCCGAACAAGCCCGCTTGGATGCTGTTATCGCTCTGTTCCCTGCTGAAAGCGAGATCTTGCGCAAGTATTCTGCGGGAGGTAAGTACTTGAGCATAACGGTCAAGGAGGTGATGATGAGCGCCGAGGATGTGGTGATCCGTTACGACAAAGCCTCGGAGATAACAGGGGTGATCGTGCTATGATGGGAGCCAACGACGTGCTCAACCTGCGCACGGCCCTGCTGATCACATTGAGCATTCTTTTGGTGCTGGTTCTTTGGCGCCGCCTTCGGCTTAATGTATTGGCCAAGGATATGCCTGCCCCGCAGCATGCCGAACTACTGCTATTGGAGCTTGGATACCATCCGGCGCGATTGATCGTTCAGATCAAAGTGCCAGGCCAGCAGACCTTGGGCACCGCCTTGTTGGATCAGCAGCACAACGTCATGCATACGTGGGGAGCGAACACCTTCGAACAAGGCACCCACACGCTGGAACAGCAGCTTCCACCATTGAACGATGGGTCCTATTTTTTGGAAATGACATCGTCCACACAACGTACCGTGCGTCAGTTCCGTCTTCAGCAGGCATGAAGACGCGTGCGCTGATCCCGTTGCTGCTGCTGGCGATCTTCCCACAAGCAGTGGACGCACAAAAAAAGAAGGAGCGCCTTCCGGATGTTTCGAGCACCATCAAAGGCAACTTGATCCTACCTGTGCCATTGGGCAACCCGCTATTCGAGAGTTCCACAGAGAGTGTCGGTCAATTGGATGGTTGCTTTCAGATCCCCTTGGCGAAGGGATTGGGCATTGGTGTCGGCGGTAAAATGACCTGGTTCACGATCAACGAGCGAGCCTTGGCACCCTTCGTTTCTTCTGGCGAGATACGCCGAAGCGCATTCTACGGCAAGATGCAATTGGAGCGATACACGGGGCCACGTACCTTCTACGAACTCAGCGCGCGGGTTGGCGCCGCTACCTACGCATTCGACTGTTCCACCTGCAACGATGCCAGCCGGCGCACGGTGTTGCACTGGGGCATTGGTACAGGCTATTACATCCATGCAACGGACAATCTATCCTTCGGGCTTACCCTGGGCTATGAGCGCGATGCCACCACCTTCGCCGCGCAGGATCTGGGCTTGGAGAATTTTCCAGGCAGGCCAGAACTGCAAGAGAAGCGCCAGTTCCAATACCTGGTCATCGGCATGGGCTTCAGCACCCGGCTGCGGAGATCGCCGGAGAGTGGGCCGGGGTGGTGAACTAGAAGGGGCCGTTGATCGCTCAACGGCCCCTTCGCAATTGTGATCAGCCTTGACTACTCCGATGCCGGCGGCAGCTCTTTCGTCTCGCCATTGGCTGTCCCGGATCCCGAGCCGGGATCTGCTTTCCCGATCTTCTTCTTGCCCTTGGTCACCTTGATGACCAGATCCGTTTTGTCCTTGTTCAGACCCACAGAGATCTTGTCACCTTCTTCCACCCCTTGGTTGATGATCTCCTCGGCCATGGGGTCTTCGATGAACTTTTGGATCGCGCGCTTCAGTGGGCGTGCACCGAATTTTTCATCGTAGCCCTTTTCTGCGAGGAGATCCTTGGCTTCGTCGGTCAACTTCAGGTCGTAGCCCAGTTCGGCAACGCGCTTGTAGAGGTGGCCTAATTCGATATCGATGATCTTGTGTATATCCTCACGCTTCAAACTATTGAAGATGATGATGTCGTCGATGCGGTTCAGGAACTCTGGGGCGAAGGCTTTCTTCAAGGCTTTTTCAATTACGCCCCGGTTGCTGTCGTCCTGGCCTTCGGCTTTCGCGGCTGTGCCAAAACCGACCCCCTTTCCGAAGTCGCTCAGATCACGCGCCCCGATGTTGGAGGTCATGATGATGATCGAGTTCTTGAAATCGATATGGCGGCCCAGGCTATCGGTCATTTTGCCATCATCCAACGCCTGCAACAGAAGGTTGAAAACATCCGGATGGGCTTTTTCGATCTCGTCCAGAAGTATGATGGAGTAGGGGCGACGCCGCACTTTTTCCGTTAGCTGTCCACCCTCTTCATAGCCGACATATCCCGGAGGCGCACCGATCAGTCGGCTCACGGAGAACTTCTCCATGTACTCGCTCATATCGATACGGATCAAGGAATCTTGCGTATCGAAGAGGTAAAGTGCCAGTTCCTTGGCCAATTGGGTCTTGCCAACGCCTGTTGGTCCCAGGAAAATGAACGAACCAATGGGCCGGTTGGGATCCTTCAATCCTGCGCGGTTGCGTTGGATCGCCTTCACCACTTTCACCACTGCATTTTCCTGACCGATCACTTTGCCTTGCATCTCCTCCTTCATCCTGCGCAGCTTGCCGCTTTCCTTTTCGGCGATCCGCGTTACGGGGATACCGCTCATCATGGCCACCACTTCGGCCACATTATCGTCGGTAACGGTGGTGCGGTTGGTCTTGCTTTCTTCTTCCCACTGCTTTTTGGCGCGGTCCAATTCCTCTAGGAGCTGGCGTTCTTTATCGCGCAATTTGGCAGCCTCCTCATAGCGCTGGCTGCGCACCACTTTGTTCTTCTCTTCTTTGATATCCTCGATCTTCTGCTCCACATCAAGTATGGCCTTGGGCACTACGATGTTGCTGATATGGACCCGACTACCGGACTCGTCCATGGCATCAATGGCCTTATCGGGTAGATGGCGATCGGTGATGTATCGGTTGGTCAATTTCACACAGGCCTGAATGGCCTCTGGTGTGAAGATCACGTTGTGGTGATCCTCGTATTTCTCTTTGATGTTATTGAGGATCTGGATGGTCTCGTCCACCGTTGTGGGTTCCACCAACACCTTCTGGAAACGGCGCTCCAAGGCACCGTCCTTCTCAATGTACTGGCGATACTCATCCAAGGTGGTCGCACCAATGCATTGGATCTCGCCACGTGCTAAAGCGGGCTTGAACATGTTACTGGCATCCAGACTTCCGCTTGCGCCACCGGCACCCACAATGGTGTGGATCTCATCAATGAAGAGGATCACGTCCGGGCTGTTCTCCAGTTCGTTCATCACCGCCTTCATGCGCTCCTCGAACTGGCCGCGATACTTGGTGCCGGCTACAAGGCTGGCTATATCCAAGGCCACGATGCGCTTGTTGAAGAGCACACGGCTCACTTTACGCTGAATGATCCGCAGGGCCAAACCTTCTGCGATGGCACTCTTACCCACACCGGGTTCACCGATCAAGACCGGATTGTTCTTTTTACGGCGGCTTAGGATCTGGCTTACCCGTTCGATCTCCTTCTCACGGCCAACGATAGGGTCCAACTTGCCTTCCTCGGCCATCTTGGTGAGGTCGCGCCCGAAGTTGTCCAACACCGGCGTTTTGCTCTTGCTCTCGCCTTGCTTGCGCTGGGCACCGCCGCCAGCACCGCCGCTGAAGCTGCCGCTATCGTCGTCGTCGTCGTCGGCGCTTTGTGGTCCTTGGGCTTTGGGCTTGTTGGTGAAGGTATCTGGGGCATCGCCTCCATCGGCAAGGATCGTATCCACCTCGTGTTTCACACTGTCGTAGTCCACATGGAACTTGTGCAGGGTGCGAGTGGCCAGGTTGTCCTCATCCTTCAACATGCTTAGGAGCAGGTGCTCTGTATCGATGTTGGGGCTTTTGAAGAGCTTGGCCTCCAGGAAGGTGATCTTCAGCATCTTCTCGGCCTGCTTGATCAGCGTGATCTTATCCTTATCGGGCGGTCGCATGGCGCTGGCTGGTTCCATGGAACCTTCCACCACCTTGCGCAGTTCGTCAATGTCCACCTCCAGGCGCTGCAGGATCCGGATCGCATTACCCTCGCCCTCGCGGATGAGGCCGAGCAGGATATGTTCGATACCAATGTAGTTGTGGCCGAGACGCAACGCCTCTTCACGACTGAACGTGATAACGTCGCGGACACGGGGTGAGAATTTGGCGTCCATTCGTTGGGTTTCTGCTGGTGTATCGAAGTGGTTGGACCGGTCGACCCGAAGCTTCTGCTAAGATAGTTGTCCGAGCAGCGGGGGCAAGCTATTCAACGCGCGATCGGCGGGCTTGTTCCAAGTAACTGCATTTATCCACAAGCCAGTGTCGGTTTGTGAATAATTACAAGCTGCTCGATCGTGCGATCGGACTACTTTCGGGCTCCCAATTCACGGACCTGTTCAACAAGGACCGGGCCACCGTGACGAACTGACAGATATGGCAGAAGGAGAGAAGATCATCCCGATCAACATCGAGAACGAAATGCGCACGGCCTACATCGATTACTCGATGTCGGTGATCGTAAGCCGGGCCCTGCCCGATGTGCGCGATGGACTGAAACCCGTACACCGCCGTGTGCTTTTTGGCATGCAGGATCTCGGAGTATTGAGCAACCGGGCCCACAAAAAGAGCGCCCGTATCGTTGGGGAAGTGCTGGGAAAGTACCACCCCCACGGCGATAGTAGTGTGTACGACGCCATGGTGCGCATGGCACAGGATTGGAGCCTACGCTATCCCCTCGTTGATGGCCAGGGCAACTTCGGCAGCATCGACGGCGACAGTCCCGCAGCCATGCGATATACCGAGGCCCGTTTCAAGAAGATCGCCGAAGAGGTGCTTGCCGACCTGGACAAGGAGACGGTGGACATGCGCCCCAACTTCGACGATACGCTGCAAGAGCCCAGTGTAATGCCGACCAAGGTCCCGAACCTTTTGGTGAACGGGGCATCGGGTATTGCGGTGGGCATGGCCACCAACATGCCGCCCCACAATTTGAGCGAAGTGTGCGATGGCATCGCGGCCTACATCGACAACAAGGACATCGACGTGGAAGGCCTGATGCAGCACATCAAAGGCCCTGACTTTCCCACCGGCGGCGTCATCTATGGCGTTGACGGTATTCGGGAAGCGTATGAAACAGGTCGCGGCAAGGTGGTACTGCGCGCAGCCTGCCACATCGAAGAAGATGTGAAGACCGGACGTGAAGCCATCGTTTGTACCGAGATCCCCTATCAAACCAACAAGGCCGTCCAGCTTGTGAAAGGGGTGGCTGATCTGGTGAACGAAAAGAAGATCGAAGGGATCAGCGATGTGAACGACTACAGCGACCGCACAGGGATCCGGGTCGTGTACGATGTGAAGCGGGAAGCCATGGGCTCCGTGGTGCTCAACCAGCTGTTCAAATACAGTTCGTTGCAGACCAGCTTTAGCGTGAACAGCATTGCCTTGGTGGGCGGAAGGCCCATGATGTTGGGGCTGAAGGCCATGATCGGCCACTTTGTGGACCACCGGCTCGATGTGATCGTGCGCCGCAGCAAGTTCGACCTGCGCAAAGCCGAAGAACGGGCCCACATCCTGGAAGGTTTATTGATCGCGCTGGACCATCTGGATGCCGTGATCTCCTTGATCCGAGCCAGCGCCACTCCGGACATTGCCCGCGAAGGGTTGATGGACCAGTTCGCCTTGAGCGAGATCCAAGCCCGTGCCATCCTGGACATGCGTTTGCAGCGCTTGACCGGCCTGGAGCGGGACAAGATCAAAGAGGAGTATGCCGAACTGATGAAGTTGATCGATCATTTGAAAGAGATCCTGGGCAATGAGGGGCTGCGGATGACGATCGTGAAGGACGAGACCGCCGAGATCAAAGAGAAGTACGGCGACAAGCGGCGCACCCGGATCGTTGCAGCAAGCGGCGATATGAGCATGGAAGACCTCATTGCCGATGATACGGTCGTGGTCACCATCAGCCACTTGGGCTACATCAAACGCACCGCGCTATCCGAATTCCGCACACAGGGCCGTGGGGGTATTGGCAGCCGTGGCTCCACCGCGCGCGACGAGGATTTCCTCGAACACCTGTTCGTGGCCACCAACCACAACTTCCTGCTCATATTCACCCAGAAGGGTCGTGTGTATTGGATGCGCGTTTACGATATCCCTGAAGGTACACGCCAGAGCAAGGGTCGCGCGATCCAGAACCTGGTGCAATTGGAGGGCGATGACAAAGTGGTCGCCTACCTGAACGTGACGGACCTGAAGAGCGAGGAATACCTCAACAACCACTTCGTGGTGCTGTGTACCAAGAAGGGCGTGATCAAAAAGACCACACTGGAAGCCTACAGCCGCCCCCGTGCCAACGGGATCATCGCGGTCGGCATTCGCGAAGGGGACGAGCTGCTGGAAGCACGCCTCACCAATGGCAATAGCCATGTGATCATGGCCAGTAAAGAAGGCAAGGCCGTTCACTTCGAAGAGGATCGTGTGCGCCCAATGGGTCGTAATGCAAGCGGTGTCCGCGGCATGACCCTGGGCAGCGACGCGGACGAGGTCGTTGGCATGATCACCATTGACAAAGCCGATACAGGAGTGCGCCAGGTGCTTGTGGTAGCAGAAAAAGGGTACGGCAAGCGCAGTCCGGTGGACGATTACCGGATCACGAACCGAGGTGGCAAAGGGGTAAAGACCTTGCAGGTTACCGATAAGACCGGCAACCTTATCGCCATCAAGGATGTGAAGGATGATGACCAATTGATGATCATCAACCGCAGTGGCATGACCATTCGCATGGGCCTGGAGGAATTGCGTGTATTGGGCCGGGCCACCCAAGGCGTGCGCCTGATCGAGTTGCGCAAGAACGACCAGATCGCAGCCGTGGCCAAGGTGGATAGCGACCTCAAAGAGGATGATGTGCCCGAAGGTGATCAGCCTGGGACCGTTGGTCCTGACGGGGACGGCCCATCAGAAAGCCCAGTCACGGACGAGACTGGCACTGAAGTTGATAACGCGTAGTACAGACAGCAAACAGGACTAAATGAGAACCTCACTTACCGTTATTTCGGTCGCCATGGGCCTAACTCTCCACGCGCAGAATGCGAACGTGGTGAATGCCTTCAACTACATGACCGATGGCCAACTGGCCAAAGCCGTGGAATACATCGAACCAGCCATACTGGATGCGAAAACTGGAGCCGCCGAAAAGACCTGGCGCTACCGGGGCGATATCTACCGCTTGATCATTGCAAGTGAAGACGCAGCTATAAAAGCGCAATTCCCGGATGCGTTGGACAAAGCCGTGGAGAGCTACCTAAAGGCCAATGAATTGGATGCGAAAGGCAATTACAAGATCGAGAACGTGAGGGCATTGGGTGCCTTGCAAGGTCTATCGCTAAACAGCGGAAACGATGCATTTACGGCGAAGAACTACGATGTAGCCATCGCGGAGTATGCACGTGCGGAGCGGGTAGCTAAAGCGTTTGGCCAGAACGATACCAACGCCATTTTCAACTCGGCATTGGCCTATGAGAGCAAAGGTGACGGGCCCGGCGCGATCAAGCGCTATCGCGAAGCGTTGGCCATTGGCTATTCCAAACCCGAGATCTATCGCTACATCGCCAGCTTGGAGAGCAAAGCGAATAATGTGGATGGAGCCATTGCCGCGATAGCGGAAGGCCGGGCGAAATACCCGGACGAGAAGGACCTGATATTGGATGAAATGAGCTACTTCCTGGCCGCCGGGCGCTCTGCCGAGGCCGAGGAAAGCGTGAAGCTGGGTATCCAAAAGGACCCAAGTAACGCGGTGCTCTGGTCCGTGCTGGCCAGTTTGTACGACAAGAAGGCTACCGATGCCAAGGAAGAGGCCGATATGAGCAACTGGTATACAAAGGCTGAGGAAGCGTACAAGAAGAGCATCGAGCTGGACCCGAAGTTCTTCGACAGCTATTTCAACATTGGTGTGCTTTACAACAACCGCGCTGCCTACGAATACGAGAAGTGCAACAAGATCAAGAGCGATGGTGATTACACCAAGTGTAAGGCTGTAGCGGACCAGATCTACATAAAGGCGATCCCATATTTCGAGGGCGGCCACAAGTTGAAAGCAGACGATATGCAGACCGTGCAACAGCTCATGAAACTGTACGCCAAGAACGGCGATCAAGCCAAGTACGCAGAGATGAAAGCGTTGCTAGGGGAGTAAGCAGGAACGAATGGAAAGGGCAGGCCGGGATCATGTCCCGGCCTGTTTGTTTTTAGGGGGGCGATCAAATCGCCTGTGACGAGAACGGTTGGGAAAGAGGAGAATACAACTTTACATAATATAAATTATGCGCCAAGAGGATGGAACTCAAGGAGCGAGGGAAGCCGCAGTTCAACGCCCATTCCCACAGGCCCATCCACTGCCAATTGCCCATCCTCCATGCGCAGGCCATGGAATGGATCATTGCTGATCAACCACGGTCCATCCAGATCAACCAGATCGGCGAACGGCATTAACGCTGCCATTGCCGCACAGCCCAGCGAACTTTCGCTCATGGATCCCAGCATGATCTTCAGACCCTCTTGCCTGGCAAATTCGACCATGCGCTTAGCCACATCAAGGCCGCCACACTTCATCAGTTTCACATTCACCCCGTCAAATGCTCCGGATGCGCGCTTCAGATCCTCCAAGTCCTGCACACTTTCGTCCGCATAGATCGGCACCTTCACTGCCTCGCGCAATGCCCGGTGCAGATCCCACCGATCCTTGTGGAACGGTTGTTCTATTCCAACAATGCGCTGTTCTCCCACAATACTGATCGCATTCATGGCCTGATCCAGATGGTTCCAGCCCTGATTGGCATCTAGGAATAACATTCTGTTATCCAGCTCTTTAACGGCAGTTAGTGTGATCTGATCGTGGGGTGACCCGAGCTTGACTTTTAACACTGGCGAATTCGGTAAATGTTCCAATTTCAACGCTATATCGCCAATTGCAGTGTGACCCAGGGTAACCATGCTTTGGGCTGAATATCCCTGAACCCTCGAAATTCCAATAAAGGTTGAATATGAAATACCCATCTCTTTGGATAACAAGTCATTATAAGCCATATCCAGAGCACATCGAGCGGGTGGGCTTAGGCCCTCGTTGGTTCCGCTCAGGAGACCTGTTATCGACTTTATGTCAATGGACCTTAGCTCCTGATGAACTGCATCTTGTGTATATGGAAGATAAGGTGGTAAGGTCGCCTCCCCGTAGCCCACGAACCCATTCCTTGAAAGCCGAACGAACACGCTATCCGTTCCCTGGCGAAGACCGTGCGCGGTGCCAAAAGGGTGAATAAAACGAAGCCGATACCGCGCGAGTGCCAATTCCATGGGGTGCGAAGTTGCGACTCTACGAATGGGATCTGGATCTGCTGGACACGGTTCTACCAACGATCGAAAACGAAAAAGCCCCAGCAGATCCGCGCCGGGGCTTTTCAAGAACTGGCAGAAGCCTACTTCACCATATAGTAAACGTTGGTCAGCCACTTGGTCGTGTCTTTTTCGGCCATGGGATCGGTCACATACTCTTCGATCACATTGCCATACTGGGTAAGACCTTTCGACTTGATGTAGGCATCAATGGCCAGATGGGCGACCTCACTCTTGTCGTAGGCACCGTAGTACGGGGTCATACACGCCTTGGAGGCTGGAACAACGTAGGTTTCCATGCCGGGCACCTTCAGATCAGCCCCGCCTTCAACGGGCATCGCCGCCATCATATCCGCTGTCTGGTCCTTCTCGTTCCACTCCCAATACACGCCGCTCGGTGCACCCGCCATTTCCACTTTGGCAGCACCCAAAGCAGCCCCAGCTGCCGGAAAGGTGTTTGCGTAGTAATTGCTGATCGCATCCCACTTCACCTTCTTATTGCGCTTACCCACGTAGATCATCTCCGGGCGATCGATGGTTTCGATCACGTAGCCATTCACGGTTCTCTCGGCGAGCGCTTCTTTTCCAAGAGCAGCGGCGGCCTCAACCTGCACCTTCAACATCCCTAACCCTTTATCGAAGTCCTTCCCGATCATGGCATCCATGTCCATGAAAACGCCAGCTAAACGGGCAGGCAGATCATTCTCTCCGGACATGGACCAAACAACCTTTGTTCCAGAGGCTTCTGGAACCAGATCAACAGCCACTTTGTTTTGCGACTGCCAAGGCGCCTCGAACTTGAGGTCCAGTTCCACGCCTTTGTCCGCCTCCAAGGCAGCGATCGTTTGCTCTCCTTTCCCCACCTCGTCGTTCCCTTCCCACATGGCTTTTGCGCCTACCGTGCCATCGGTACCCTCCATGCTCTTTTTCATTTGGGGATCTTTTTCGTTCCACGGCGACCATTTATCCATGGCAGCTAAAGATGAAACGAAGGGGTATACCTGGGTCGGCGCCGCCTCGATCATGACGGACCGCTCGTAACGGTAGGCCTTGGAACTGGTGGCAACAAGCACTGCAAGCAGAGCAAGCAGACCTCCCACAATGATCAAAATGGTCTTCAGAACTCTCATGGTTTGGTGGATTTACGCGAAAGATGCGATTTCCCATCCAAATTATCCAACAGGCTCGAAGAACACCAGTGAACAACTGCTGGCACGGTCTTTTCTTTGTAGCTCAAAATCGACCCAGAGAACCATGAAGCTCTTCCGAACCACGCTTGCTCCAGCCGCTCTTTGTTTGGCCCTGATCGGCGGCCTTAGCGCTTGCAACAAGCAAAGCAATCCTGCCGGCCAAAAAGTGAAACAACCCTTTTCCGGAGGTAAGTATGAGAGCAATGCCGCATGGTTCAGGGGAACGGGCATGGGTGTTAGCCAGGCGCAAAACGTCGCACGCAGCAAAGCCGATCTGGATGCCAAGAACCAGCTCGCCGCCCAGGTGAGAACGAATATCCGTGCGGTAACCGACCAATACCTGGGCCAGACAGAGAATGCAGGCGCTGCCGACGTGGCCGACAAATTCCAAACCCTTGTACGCGAGGTCATGAACACCGAAGTGGCCGATATGCGCAAGATCGATGAGGAGGTTCGCTACAACGAGACCACCAAGGATTACACCGTCCACGTGGCCTACGAGATCAAGAAGAACGCGATGTTCCGGTTCATGAAAAAACAAGCCCGGGCCGAGAACAAAGTGGACGAGATCACCCAAAAGAAGATCGACGAGATCCTGGACAAGGAGATCGAGAAAGCCGACGCGGCTGGCGAATAGTCAGCACCGCCACGCACCAGAATGCCTTAGCCAAGTGCTGGGGCGTTCTATTTTCCAAAGTCCCTGTCTAAATGGCGCACGGCATAGATCGGCAATGGATCTGCCAAGAGCAGGGAACCAATAAACGGTAGAACATGGGCGGGGCATATTTGATCGGATTTCTTGTCATGGCAATTAGCTGGTTCGTGGGCAACCAACTGAAAAGCCGGTTCGCGAAGTATTCCAAGACGCCGCTTAGCAATGGCCTTAGCGGTAAAGAGATCGCTGAGCGCATGCTTCGGGATCACGGTATAACCGACGTGCGGGTGATCAGTGTTCCTGGACAACTAACGGACCACTACAACCCGGCTAACAGAACGGTGAACTTGAGTGAAGCCGTCTACAGTCACCGCAACGCCGCAGCTGCAGCAGTGGCAGCGCACGAATGTGGCCATGCCGTGCAACATGCAACGGCTTACAAGTGGTTGACGATGCGTAGCAAACTCGTTCCTGTGGTGAGTTTGGCGAGCCACTGGGTGCAATGGGTGCTTCTGGGTGGCGTCTTGTTGGTGAACAGCTTCCCACAGTTGTTGCTGATCGGGATCATACTTTTCGCAGCGACCACCGTGTTCAGCATGATCACGTTGCCGGTGGAGTACGATGCCAGCAACCGGGCGTTGGCCTGGATGGAACGAAGTGGCGTGGTAACAGCTGGTGAACATGACATGAGCGCTGATGCTTTGAAATGGGCCGCACGCACCTACTTGGTCGCGGCCATTGGATCGATCGGCACGCTGCTCTATTACGTACTGATGTATACCAACCGCAGGAATTGATCCCGGATCCAATGAGAAAAAGCCCCCGAACTTCAGGGGCTTTTTTGGGGGTCACTTGAAGCGCAGAACGATCGGTAAGTGGTCGCTGTAGCCGCCTTCATACCGATCGCCACTGTAGGTCTTATCCGGCGATGGGCCGTAGCGTGGATGGTTGAAAAGCAGTCGTTCATCCTTCACCGCACCAGCACTTGCCACTTGGTCGACCAATAAAGCGGATATCACGAACTGGTCAAGGTACTCCCAAGCACCATCGTATTGATGGCTGCCCGATCCTTCTGGCTGATCTTTGCACATAAGATCCACGAGCGCATCACCGTGTGGTGCGCAACCTGCACGCAACCCCACCTGAATGCTGCGATCACGCGGCCCGTCGTTGAAGTCGCCCATGATGATCACATGCGTGCTTGCATTCATAGCGATCGCATCAACCGCTTCGCGAAGCACCTGCGCGGCCACCATGCGCTTGGGCTCGCTCTTGGCCTGTCCTTCGCGCCGGCTGGGCCAGTGGTTGACGAAGACATGGAAGATCTGGCCACCCGCTTTCAATTGCGTGTGCAGGATATCCCGTGTGCGATCGTTATCCAGCGGCACGTTCAACGCCTTCGTGCTTACCAGCGTGAAGACATCGGTATCGTAAAGCAGCGCAACGTCAATGCCTCGTTCATCCGGTGAATCCTGGTGCGAAACAGCATACGTTATCGGGTCCAACGCCGGTTCATTCGCCAGTCGCTCAACCACCGCCCTGTTCTCCACTTCACACAGCCCAATCAGCACCGGCAGGTCCTTCCCGCTCATGGCAATGGCTTGTGCCAGGTGATCGAGTTTGGCAGATAGCCGCTCTGGGGTCCATTTCTTTTCTGCGTTCGGCAGAAGATCATCGTCGTTGGTTGCCGGATCATCGGCAGTGTCAAAGAGGTTCTCTACG
>Ga0209591_10005754_pt1 | contig 13836 bp, 9 predicted proteins | sample MAT01_FD_187207 | JGI IMG/M metagenome (GOLD analysis project Ga0209591, IMG submission 187207) | Freshwater microbial communities from Lake Fryxell liftoff mats and glacier meltwater in Antarctica - MAT-01 (SPAdes) (version 2) | ecosystem: Environmental > Aquatic > Freshwater > Ice > Liftoff... | reverse complement strand
GACTTGGCTGATGAGGGAGGGCTCGCAACCCCGATCGAAGTGATATATGGTCCGCCGCCGTTTGCGGGCACCAGCTCGCGCAGCCGCAGTCATCGGGCATCGTTGAGTAGCAGGGGTTTCGAGCATGGCGTGGGTCATCGCAGGCGTTTTTGCAGTCATCAGCATCGCGTTGTTCTTGAAGCATATGCGCGACTCCGCGCTCGTCACCGAGCTGCGCGAGGCGCGCGACGAGGGCCAGAAAGAGCAGCGGCGCATGGCCGAGAAGATCAAGGACTTCGACCAGAAGATGTCGAAGAAGGATCAGGAGGTCGGGTCTTCAAAGGAGAGCAAGAAGGCCATCCAGGAAGCCGACGCGTCGAAGAAGGCGGCCGATGCGTCGAAGAAGGCGGCCGATGAGGAGCGCGGTAAGATCGAGGATCGCAACCGCGAGCTGTCGGCGGACCTGTCGCGGGTGCGCATCGAGAAGGAGCAGCAGCGTCAGGAGCTGGTCGCGGCGCGCGAGCGTCTGCGTGAGCTCGGCGAGGCGGCCGACCAGATCAGCGAGCTGAAGGCGAACGCGGCGCGGGCGCAGGAGCGGGCGCGCGATCTCGAGGCGAAGAACGAGTCGCTGAACACCGCGGTGCAGGCAGCCAAGCCGGTGCCGGGCGAGAGCGCGGAGGAGCGCGAGGAGCGTCAGTCGACGCGGCTCAAGCGCGATGTCGAGCAGCTCCAGAAGTCGGTGCGCCAGCTCGAGAGTGCGCTCGAGAAGTGGAAGGGCTCGGCGCTCGAGAGCGAGAGCAACCTGCGGCGGACCGATAAGCGCCTGCGCGATACGCAGAGTCTCCTCAACATCACCCAGTCGCAGCTCGACCATACGCTCGACGAGATCCACGTGCTCAAGTTCGGCGACGAGCCGGAGCATCCGCAGGTCGAAAAGGCGAAGAAGCGCGCTGCGTTGAAGCCGAAGGAAGCGGGCTTCGAGGTGCTTGCGGGTGAAGTGAAGGTCCTACCGGATCTCGACGCCGCGAAGGCCGAAGCCCCCAAGGTCGAAGCCCCCAAGGTCGAAGCCCCCAAGGTCGAGCCACCGAAGGCTGAAGCCCCCAAGGCCGAGCCACCGAAGGTTGAAGCCCCGAAGGCCGAGCCACCGAAGGAAGAGGCCCCGAAGGAAGAGGCCCCGAAGGCTGAAGCCCCGAAGGCTGAAGCCCCGAAGGCCGAGCCAACGAAGGAAGAGGCCCCGAAGGCTGAAGCCCCGAAGGCCGAGCCAACGAAGGCCGAGCCTCCCAAGGTCGAGGCCAAGGGCGACGCCAAGAAGGCCAAGGCACCGGAGGCCAAGGCGCCCGAGATCAAAGCCAAGGCGCCCGAAACACCCGCTCCCGTCCTCCGCAAGAAGGAAGTCGAGCCGGCCCCAGCCAAGCCCGCCGTATCGCCTTCGGCTGCCGTTGCCGGCAAACCCGCCGTATCGCCTTCGGCTGCCGTTGCCGGCAAACCCGCCGTATCGCCTTCGGCTGCCGTTGCCGGCAAACCCGACGACAAGAGCGCTCGCCCGAAGGCTCCGCCGCGCCCCAAGAAGTAAGGGTCACAACGCATGCAGCGCGCCGTGCTCGAGTTCCTCGCCGCGATGCGGCGCTGGCACGAGCGCGTGGTACCGTGGCTCGAGGTGCCGCGCGATCGGCTTCCATTCTGGCTCTTCGGAATCGTGTTGCTGGCGATCGTACTGCTCGGCGCGCTCCTGCGCGCGCGCTTCCTGCTGGCAGGGCTGAGCCCCGCTGACAGTTGGCTCGGGCAGCCGCTGCTGACCTCGGCCGATGGCTACTACTTCGCCAGCGGCGTCGGCGCCGTGCTGACGAACGACTGGGGTCCCTCCGCCGGGGTGGCCCCGATAGAGACGCATGCACTGGTCGGCATCGCGGTGTTTCTCGCTAAGCTCGGCCTCTCGCCGGAGGCGATCTTCACCTGGCTGCCGGTCGTCGTCGGCCCGCTCATCGCGTTACCATTGGCGTTCATCGGTCGCGCCTTCAGCCGTTCGATGCTCGGTCTCGTGGCGGCACTCATCGCGGTATTGGCACCCTCCTACCTCGCGCGCACCTCGGTCGCCTACTTCGACACCGACATGTTCGCCGTGACCTTCGCCCTCGTCCCGGCGCTCTTCCTCGTGCGCCTGTTTCGCAGCGACCCCGACGCCGCACCGGTCGACGCCGTCGCCACCGCCCGACGCGACGGCTTGCTGGCTGCCCTGACACTCTCGACCTACGTCTGGTTCTATGACCAGGCCCTGCCGTTGACCATGGTCCTGAGCGCCGTCGCAGCGTTCGGCCTGCTCATCCTGGTGCTGCTCGCGCGCGCCCACGACGACCGCACGCCGCGTGTTCACGTCTATCCGGCCGCGCCGGAGGCCGCTCGCCACGCCCTGCTCATCGCCATCGGCACAGCACCTTTCTTCTGGGCCATCCGCGCTGCCGCGACGGTGGTCGCCCAGCTCGTGCTCGCGCGTCTTCGGGTCCGCCCCCGCACGCTCGCCATCATCGCCGTCGTCGCGACCATCGCCGCCTTCGCCACGAGCCCCGCGATGCGCCACCTGCTGAACAAGGTCGCGACGTACACGAGCACCGTCGTACCGGTCGAAATCCAGCCTGGCGGCGAGACGCTGTCCGTTCGCGACCCTGCCGCCGCGCTGCACGACACCAGCTGGAAGTGGCACGACACGACCGGCATCGTCGCCGAAGCGCGCGTCTTGCCGTTCACGGGCATGGCCAACAAAGTCATCGGCAGCCCGTTCCTGGCGGTCGTGGGGCTCATCGGCTGCGCGCTGTTCCTCGTGTGGCGACCGAGCCTCGTGCCGATCGTTCCGATCGCCGCCATCGGCCTCTTCGCGTTCCTCGGCGGGCACCGCTTCCTCATCTACCTCGCCCCTGCACTGGCGCTCGGCGTCGCGTATGCCGTGGCACGCCTCGCGCGCGTCTTGCCGCATCACCTGCGCCTTGGCGCGACGGCGCTCCTCGGCGTCGTCGCCAGCGTGCCACCGCTCACCTTCGTCCAACGGCTCGATGTGCAGGTCTCGATCAACCGCGACGACGTCGAGGCGCTGGTCGCCATCGATCAGCGCGCGACCGTCACGGACACCACCTTGTCCTGGTGGGATTTCGGCTATGTCATCAAATACTTCGCCAAGACCCGCACAGTCACTGACGGCTCGCGGCGGGGCGACGACGCGTCCTTCGCGGCCGAGATCCTGCTGACCCGCTCGCCGGCACGCGCCAACCACCTGGCCCACCTCGTCGCCGACGCGAACGCGGCCGAGCCAGGGCGTGGCGCTGCAAACCTGTTGATCGAGCAGGCGCAGGCGAAGAACGTCGGGCCCGAGGCGTTCCTCGCCGCGGTCGAAGCGGGCAGCTGGCCCCCGCTCCAGCGAAGCGGCGACGTCTACCTGTTCCTGACAAAGCGCCTCCTGCCAATCCTGCCGGTGCTCGAAGCCTTCCGCCCGACCCCCGGCGGCTCCGATCGCGACGCCTCCTACCTGCATGCCTACGAAGGCGTTCGCAGCGAAGGCGCCATCCTCTATCTGGAAGACGGCCTCATCGTCGACGCCGACACCGTCACGATGCGCCGGCCTTCCAAGGACAAGCGGGGCGGCTTCGAAGAGAAACGCCTGCGCGAGGTGCACGTGCTCGGCGGTAGCGGTGTCGCCATGCACAAGGTGCGACGCCAGGGCGATCCAAGCTCACCATTGGCCGGCGTATTGCTCCGCGATCTAGGCGTCTTCATCGAGCTCGACGCACGCCTCCTCGAGACGCAATGGGCCCAGCTCTACCTCTTCGAGAACGGCGATCCACGCTACTACGAGCCTGTCTTCCTCAGTCCGACAACCAAGGTCTATCGCTTCAAGTGACCCCCTGCCCGCCCGCTCGGCCGCCTCACCAGGGCAGGCCATGACCACCCGCCCGACCCGCACGCGCTACGCGCTCCTGTCGTTCATGCTCGACCTGATGCTCCTCTTTACGACCTTCCTGCTGGTGCCACTCGAATGGGTCCTGGGCGGAGACAGGGTTGCGGTCGCGGCGACGATCGGCGGCGGTGCCATCCTCGGCCTGTTCCTGGCGGGCGGCTACCGGCTCGACTTCCCGCTCGGCGCGGCCCGGGCACGCCTCGCCCCGCTGGGTCTGTTGCTAGGCGCCTCACTCGGCTGGCTCGTCTTGCGCCTCCTGTCCCAGAAGGCCGACCTGTGGACCTTGATCCCACCGGCCCTCGAAGGCTTCACCCCGACCGTCGTCGCTATCGCAGCACTCGCCTTCGCCCACCGTGCCGTGCACCTCGCCGCGCTCGCCGGCCGCGAGAATCGCCTGCCGGTGGCGCTGCTCGCAGAAGCGGCCGTCGCCACGCCCCTCACTGAGCGATGGCGCGCGCGCGGCTGGCTCACGCCGTCGCTCACCGTCGCCCCGAGCGAGCTCGCCCCCACGATCCCCTCCGCACTGGATGACCTCTCCGCGCTGCATGCGCTGGTGCTCGCGGTCCCGCTGCAGGCGCTTCAGCAGCCCGAGCTCGAGCGTATCGCCGAGGCCCGCGCGCTGGGGCTGCCAGTCATGACGGCCGCGCGCTTCGAGGAAGAACTCTTCGGCTATACCCCGCTCGCGACCCCGGACGACCCTTGGCTCCTCTTCGACGAGGCGCTCGACCGGCGCACGACGCTCTACCTCGGCGCCAAGCGGCTCATCGATGTGGTGTTGGCGCTCCTCGCGAGCGCGCTCCTGATCGTGCCCTTCGTGCTCCTGACGCTCGCGCTGCGGCTTGGCATGCACGGGCCAGTGTTCTATCGCCAGACCCGGGCCGGCCTGAACCGTCGCCCGTTTACGCTCTGGAAGCTGCGCACCATGGTCCCCGATGCCGAGCGCGCCAGCGGCCCTACCTTCGCCGGCAATAACGACCCACGCGTCACGCGCATCGGCCGCTTCCTTCGCCGCTCGCGCATCGACGAGCTGCCCCAGCTCTGGAACGTGGTACGCGGCGACATGAGCCTCGTCGGCCCGCGCCCCGAGCGGCCCGAGTTCGACCGCGAGCTCGCCCCGACCATCCCCTACTACGCGCTGCGCCACCTCGCCCGCCCGGGCCTCACCGGCTGGGCCCAGGTGCGCCTGGGCTATGGCGGCTCGCCAGCTGAGCCTTTCGCAAGCTCGAGCATGACGTCTACTACCTCAAGCACGCGACGCTCTGGTTTGACCTGACCATCCTCGTCCGCACGATCCCCGTCGTGCTACGCCTGCGCGGACGGTGACTGCCAGTCTGCTCCCGTCTCACGATTCGCCGGTGCCGCACACGATGAAGACCCTCGGTATCGATCTCGCCGCGCGCGCCAGGAACACCCGGGCCTGCGAGGTCGACTGGGCACCGCGCAGGCCGCGAGCGCGGGTGTTGCGCACCCCGGCGGGCCGGGTCGAGATCGACGACGAACCGCTGGTGGCCCTGGTGGTTGACCCGGCGTATGCCCAGGTGGGCGTCGACGTTCCATTTGGTTGGCCCAGGGCGTTCGAGGACCTCCTCGCCGGAAGGCGGGAGGGCGGCTCGTATGAACGGGATAACGAGGACTACCGCCTGCGGCGCACCGATCGGCACTGCATCGAGCTGGCGCGCGGGGTGCCGCTCTCCGTTTCGTCCAACCTCATCGCTGCGCCGGCGATGCGCTGGCGGATGCTTCGACCGCAATGGAAGGAGGCCAGCGAACGCCTGCACGAGGTCTACCCTGCTGCGGCGCTGGGGGGCTGGGGGCTTCCTCGGAGCGGCTATAAGAAACCGGCGCAATGCGGAGAGCGCCAGAAGATCTTCTCCAGACTCCAGAGCGACCTCGGGCTCGAGAGCCTCGACGCAGAGCTCCTGCTCGACGACAGCGACGCGCTCGATGCGCTCATCGCCGCGCTTGTGGCTCGGGCGATCGCGGTGGGCGCGGTCGTCGACAAGCCTTCAGGCTGGCAGCTCGACACAGAGCGGGAGGGCTGGATCGAGCTGCCCACCGGCCCCCTGCGCCGCCTCCTCGACGCCGCAACCTGATGCGGCTGGGTCACTTCTTCAGCAGCGACCAGGCCTTCACGAAGTGCGCCGCCGGGGCGCGCTTCTGCAAGCGCTCCATCAGCGACTTGTCGAGGTTCGTGAAGAAGCGGAGGACGCCGTCGACCGGCGAGGGCCGCGACTTGCCAGGCTCCTCCCTCGGCGGTTAGAGTGCAGGCGATGAACGACGACCCCTCGGCTCCTGGGCCCCTCCGTTCCCCCTCGCGTCGCGACTTCTTCGGCACCACCCTCGCGGTCGCCGCGGGTGTCGGGGTCGCCTCGGCGCTCGTCTCAGCCGCCCCCGCGCGCGCCGAGAAGGGCGCCCGCTTCGACCTCGCGAGGGGCTCGTTCCCGGAGTGCCCGGTCGCGGTCGACGTCGCGCTGCCATCCGCCCAGGAAGGCATGCGCGGTCGCGCCTGGCTGCACATCCGCACGCCGTCCGCGCACCTCGTGCACGACCTCGGCGCGGTGAGCTTTTCGCGCGGCGCGGCGCGCATCGAGACGAAGCTCACCTATCCCTACGAAGGTCGCATCGCGGGCCCGTACAGCTATCACGTCGAGGTCGCCTGCGGCGGCGAGCGCGTCGTGACCGAAGCGCCCGCGACCTACTCCATCCGGCAGTTCCACTGGTTTTGCTGAGTTCCTTGCGTGGGCTGCCTCTGCGGCCGCCGCGTCCCTCGTCTCTGGCATCCATCTGATTGGGCTGCATGCAACACTCCCGCATCGCATGCGCGGCGCTCGCGCTCCTGTCCGGCTTCTCGCTGACGACCCTCTCGGGAGAGGCGCGTGCCGAGTTCCCGCAGGTGAAGATCAACCACATCGACGCGAGCCAGGCGCCCAAGATCCGCATCTGGGCCTCGGTCGTGACGAAGGGCTGGCTGCCGCCTGGCGACAAGGACCTCACTGGCATCACGCTCTACAAGAAGCCCGACAAGGGCGCCGCGGTCGAGCTGTTCGGCTTCGAGGCGGGCGAGATCGTGTGGCCCAAGTCGATGTCGGACGAGGACAAGAAGAAGAAGGAAGCGGCCCCGCCCGAGCTGGCGCTACAGGCCGAGCTCGACACCGGCAGCGCCGTGGTCGTCGTGGTGCCGGGCTTCCAGGATCCCGAGTACCGCGTCGGCACGCTCGGTGAGCGCTCGCGCAACGGCGCTGGCCTCTTCTTCAAGAAGCTCGGCAAGACGAACCAGATGAACGCCATCTGGTACAACGATTTCGTCTGGAGCTATGTCTTCACCGAAGGCCGCACGAGCGGGCTCACCAAGCTCGAACCCGAGCTCGACAAGTGCGCCAAGTGGGACCGCGACCAGATCGTCAACTGGGGTCTCACCCCGGAACAGCTCGCCGAGAAGGAGGCCGCCGCGGGGGGCCAGGCTGGCGTGCCAAAGAAGAACGAGGCGCGTTGCGGGCTCACCAAGGACTACGGCGAGATCGGCAAGATGCTCCAGAAGAGTGCCTACGACGGCTTCTGGCCGCAGCTCTTCGGGCTGCCGCAACGCATGTGCGTCAAGCCCGAGCACGAGATCAAGCGCACCGGCCTCGCAGCCTCGAGCGGCGAAGCGGCCGAGACCGGCGAGAAGCGGCTGCTCGCGCTGGACGCCGCGCTCGAGATGTTGGTGAAGGTCGGCGACCCGAACCTGCCCAAGATCATGATCCTCACGGGCGACGGACGCGACGGCTACATCAACGCGTCGACCGACTGCCGCGCCAAGTACCTCGCCGACTGCCAGACCAAGGACGAGACCAAAGCCTTGAAGGCGGGCAGCAAGGAACAGCGCGAGCTGGTCAACAAGTGCGTCGGCGATCAGCTCGAGAAGGACATCCGCATCGAGCAGGCCGCCTTCGTCGAGAAGCTACCGACCTGGCTCGGCCTCGCCAAGGCCGCGAATATCCGCATCTATTCGGTGGTCCACCCGACCGCGCCGGCCTTCACGCGCGAGCGCATGGAGGTCCTCGCGTGGCGCACCGGCGGCACCGCGCGTTACGCTGCGGACGCCAACGACGTGCTCACGAACTACGACAACCTCATCACCGAGCTGAACAACCAGATCGTCGTGACGTTCGTCGACGAGGACGCCAAGCCCAACAGCGACAACGCCTACATCCTCGAAGCGCGCGGCCTCTTCGGCGAGACCCAGGGGCCAGGCGCCCCGCTCGCCGCCGCCAGCGCGAAGTCGGAGGCGTACGGCGTCAGCGTGCCGCCCGCGATCGAGCGCACCACCCTCAACGAGGCGAAGTCATTCGGCCAGAAGAAGCTCGGCAAGGTCGGCTTCATCGCGGCGTTGGCCGGTGCGGGCGCACTGATCCTGATCCTCTTGTTCAAGCTCGGCAAGAAGCTCTTCGGCGATGGCTCGGCGGCGGCCGGCAAGGCGGCGAAGGGCGCTGGCAAGGGCGCTGCCGAGAAGGGCGCCAAGGGTGGCAAGGCCGTGGAAGCGGCCGCCAAGGCCAAGAAGAAAGCGATCGACGCGGCCAAGAAAGCCAAAGACGCGCAGAAGAAGGCCGCCGAGAAGGCGAAGAAGGGTTAGTCCGATGCCAACGCCTCCATGGTTCCCGGTCGCCCCTCCGAGCCCGGGCAAGAAGAACGAAATCCTGATCATGGGTGTGCGGCACGAGCTCGCCACAACCGATCTCGACATCCGCACCTACGACCAGGAAGGGTCCTACAGCTTCTACGCGACCGATCCTCCGGACGGCATGCCGATGTTCGGCTACCGCTACGAGAAGCCGGGCGTGAAAGTGACGACCCCCGAGCAGCTGTTCGAGCACGTCTCGCAGATCATCATCCACACCGACCTCACGAACGACTCCGCGGGCTGTTTCCGGGCGCTGGTCGGGCGGTCCTTGTCATCGCACTTCTTCATCGATTGGGACGGGGTTTTGTGGCAGCCGCTCGACCCAATGGATTGCGGCTATCACGCGGGTGACGGCAATCAGAAGGCGTTCGGCCTCGACTTCAACAATCGCCTGCCCAACCTCGAGCGCGAGCCAAACGAACCCCCCTACGACGCCGACTATTCGCGCATCAGCGAGGTCGACCAGAAGGGCAAGCACAAGCGCCCGGTGTCGGAGAAGATGGAGGTCAACGGCGCGAAGGTGCGCAGCTACGGCTACACCGACCCGCAGTACACGACCATGGTCGAGCTCTTCAAGCTGCTCACCAAGCGCTTCAAGAACCTCAAGGCACAGTTCCCGGTCGACCCGAAGGGCGACGTCATCAACCGCACGCTCGACGACCCGCTGAGCCATCAGGGCTTCATGGCGCACTGGCACTGGGAGCTGCAGCGCTGGGATCCGGGTCCGGGCATGGACTGGCAGCGCGTCTTCCACGCCCTTGGCAACGAGCACAACTCGTTCCCGGTCGAGCTCGAAACTGGCAAGAACGTCAAGACGTTGCTCGAACCAGCCAAGGTCAAGGACTACGCCGAGACCTACTACAAAAACAACGAGACGCTGACCAACGGCTGGTACCCGATGGGGATCAACCAGACGTGGCATGGCGGGATGCACATCGCCGCCTCGCGCGGTACCCCCGTGCGCGCGATGACCGACGGTGTGCTGGTCGCGGCGCACTTCGGCAAGGAGGCGACCAAACTCGGCTCGAACAACTTTGTGCTGCTCAAGCACACGGTCCCGATCCCCGCCAAGAAGAAGGGCCTCGACCCGAAGAAATTCGTCTTCTACTCGCTCTACATGCACCTCGACTGCATCGACACGATCACCTTGAACGACCCCGAGGTCCCGTGGCTCAAAGAGCTCGGGCGCATCGACAAGGGCAGGGAGGACGCCGAGAAGAAGGAGGACGAGCCCAAAGAGGACGCGCCCAAGAAGGACGACAAGAAGGGCGACGACGAGAAGAAGGAAGCCGACGACGAGAAGAAAGAGGAAGAGGCCAAAGCCGGCGAGGACGAAGGCATCGCGTGTGATGTCGTCGGCAAGAACCTGTGGCTTGATGTCGGCAATCACACCGCGGCGTTGAAGCGCGGCATGGTCGCCAAGATCGCCTATCAGGACGACCCGATCTACGTGCTCTCGGGCCAGGTCCTCGGGCGCGTCGGCATGTTCGGCCCCGAGAACGACTGGAAGCCCCAGGTGCACGTCGAGGTCTTCGCCGACAACGGCTGGAAGGAGGCGATCGACGTCGGCGTACACGGCCGCTACCTGGTCGAGCTCGACGATGACGTCGGGCAGAACCTGTTCGTCGAGAACCAGGACGTGACCTCACTGTTCGGCACGCCAGGCAAGAAGGTTAAGTCATCGCTCGTGCCCGAGCGCACCCTCGACCAGGCGACAATCGAGTCATTCTGGACCGACCCGACCGAGTACGTGGAAGAGAAGCGGTACCTGCGAAAGCTCGTGGCGCGTCACGTGTCGGAGTGGTCCGATCAGGTGGACTGGGTCGCGAGCCTCTCGAAGGCTGACGACTGGGACGGCAAGATCGCGGACTTCCGCAAGATATTGAAGGGCACCTCGATCGCCAAGGACGCGATTGCGACCGTACTTCCTTTCACCTGGCTCTCGAAGGACGTGGCCGAGCACATCGGCCTCGACGTGAAGGAGTGGCGCGGGCTGCTCGACCACTTCCACCCGGTGCACTTCCTGATGTGGCTCACCTACAACTCGACGCAGCGCGTACAGACGCTCAGCTCGAGCTCGAAGAGCCCAAAGGAGGTCAAGAAGAAGGCGGCCGAGGCGGAGAAGGCGGCCGAGGCCTGCCGCACGTCGTACGCCAACCGGCTCGAGGCGCAGCAGAAGATGGAGGCCGGCGACAAGAAGGCCGAGAAGTGCTTCTCGTACCTCACCGACGAGACCCGCGGCGACTCGACCGTCGTCACGGCCGAGCTCGAAGAGGTGCCGGATGTCGAGATGATGCAGGAGTGGCTTGGCGGCAAGGACCAGGGCGAGTGGAAGCGGTCGACCGACGAGGCGGAATAGGCGCTTGCGTTCGGGAGGGGTGTGATATAGGGTCCGCCCGCCGTTTGGCCGGAACCGGCCACCCGGGCCGGTCATCCGCCAACTCCATGGAGGAGTGGCCGAGTGGTTGAAGGCAGCGGTCTTGAAAACCGCGAGACGCGAGTCTCGGGGGTTCGAATCCCTCCTCCTCCGTAGTAGCCCTCGCCTCCCTCGCCAAGAGGGGCGGCGAGTCTGACAAGCTGAGACTTCCGAGTAGTATCCCAATCCCCAGGGTTGCCTTCGCGCACGAGGCACCACCGGGGTGTCATACGGAGACATGGCCGAGTGGCTGAAGGCGCACGATTGCTAATCGTGTATAGGGTCAAAAGCTCTATCTAGGGTTCAAATCCCTATGTCTCCGCCGAGGTCCACGTCCGGCTCCCAAAGATCCGGACGTGGACCCAACAACCGCCAGGGCGTTCCCGAAGTTAAAAAACGGCGTTGACAGCGACGAGGGTCGCCCCTACTGTCCGCGCGCTCGGCCTCTAAGGCCTTGGCAACACGCATTGGTAGCTCAATTGGATAGAGCATCGGTCTACGGAACCGAAGGTTAAAGGTTCGAGTCCTTTCCAGTGCACTCCCTCTCATGCCGTCCTCGCCCTGCGAGCGCGAGCGGCTCTTTGGAATGAGCGTGAACGAGACCTCACGAGCGCCGGCTGATGCAATGGCGCTCGCGTTCGTGATGGCTCACCGGGTCGCCGAGTCAGGCAACGTACCCGTCGGGGCGGTGGTCGTGATCGGCGGCGAAGTGGTGGCGCGCGCAGGCAACTTGCGTGAGTCGCTGCAGGACCCGACGGCCCATGCCGAAATCCTGGCGCTGCGCGACGCGAGCCAACGGACGGGGCGCTGGCGCCTCGACGAGGCGACGGTGTTTGTGACCCTCGAACCCTGTGCGATGTGTGCGAGCGCGCTCGTGCAGGCACGCGTGAAAAAGGTGGTGTACGCCGCGACCGAGCCGAAGACGGGCGCTCATCAGAGTTTGTTGCGGCTGTTCGAGGGCAGTGCGACCGAGGTCGTCCAGGATACGAGCGCAGCAGCGGCGTCGGCCGAGATGCTCGCGCGGTTCTTCCAGGGTCTGCGACAACGCGAACGCGACACTCGCAATCGTCGATGAGAGTGAAAAGCTGGAGAGGTGGCCGAGTGGTTGAAGGCGCTTGATTCGAAATCAAGTGTACGCGAACCGTACCCAGGGTTCAAATCCCTGCCTCTCCTCCATGGGCCCTGTCCGGAGCGTTCCGGACAGGGCTCGTTCCTTCCTGGAGAGATGACCGAGTGGTTGAAGGTGCACGACTGGAAATCGTGTGTAGGGTCAAAAGCTCTACCGAGGGTTCGAATCCCTCTCTCTCCGCCACTGCACACCACCTGCTAGAATCGAGTTCGGTCTCCGCGAGAGCGGAGCCCGTTTGTGTCGGGACTGCGATGGGCAGTCAGCGAACCCCGCCAGGTCCGGGAGGAAGCAACGGTAGTTGGCCTCTCATGCGCGGTCCCGACCTTCCTATTCGTTCCGTAGCGCCGGACAGCCGGCGCTCGGAGCCTCAGTATCGCCTTCGGCTGCCTTGGCCAAAGGCCCCGAGGTGCTCTTGGCGTATCTAGTCCTGGCTCGGAAGTGGCGGCCGCGCGGCTTTGACGCCATCACGGGTCAGGAGCACGTCACGCGCACCCTGAAGAACGCGATCCTGCAGAACCGCGTGCATCACGCGTTCTTGTTCTGCGGGGCCCGCGGGGTCGGCAAGACTTCCGCGGCACGCGTGCTCGCGCGGGCATTGAACTGCCAGAAGAGCGACGGCCCGACGATCGATCCGTGCGGCGAGTGCTCGGCCTGCATTGAGATCTCGGCCGGCACCGCCGTTGACGTGTTCGAGATCGACGGTGCTTCGAACCGCGGCATCGGGGAGATCCGCGAGCTACGCGACGGCATCGCGTACGCGCCGCAGCGTGATCGCTACAAGATCTACATCATCGACGAAGTGCACATGCTCACGACCGAGGCCTTCAACGCACTGTTGAAGACCCTCGAAGAGCCGCCCGCACACGTAAAGTTCATCTTCGCAACGACTGAGCCGCACAAGATCCCGGTCACCATCCTGTCGCGTTGCCAGCGCTTCGACTTCAAGCGGATCCCGCTCGGCATCATGTCTCAGCGCCTGTCGGAGATCCTCCTCGCCGAAGGGGTCACGATGGATCCGGCCGCGTTGCGGTTGGTCGCGCGAGAGAGCGAAGGCTCGATGCGCGACGCGCTGTCGTTGCTCGATCGGGTGATCAGCTTCTCGGGCACGAACGCCACCTATGAAACGGTCGCGAGCGTGCTGGGGGTGGCCGATCGGGCATGGCTGCAGCGCTTGATCGGGGCGGCCCTCGACAAGAACATCCCGGCCGCCTTGAAGGTCGTGCAGGAGGCGTTCGACTATGGCCTCGATCTAAAGAAGTTCGCGAGCGATCTCGTGCAGCATCTGCGCGACGCGGCGGTATTGCAGGTTGCGGGCAGCGATGCGCCGGCGGACTTGACGGATCTCTCGGCCGAAGAGAAGGAGTCACTGCTCGACCTCGGAAAGCGTATCCAGACCGAGGACTTGCAGCGCATGTTGCGCCTCTGGACCGAGACCGCTGAGCGCCTCGTGCAAGCGAGCTTCCCGCGGCTCGAGGTCGAGATGGCGGTCATCCGGATGTGCCGCCTCAAGCCCCTGCAAGCGCTCGACGTGCTGGTGCAGCGCCTCGAAGCCCTCGAACGGCGGCTCGAATCCGGCACGCCGTTGCCACCGCTCAGGGAATCCGAAAGCCCAAAAGCTGAGCCCCAGGCGGAGCGCCTGGGGGTCCGTGAGATCGTTGTCACGCCCGCACCCACACCCACGCCCACGCCCGACCCCGCGCCCACGCCCG
>Ga0209591_10005752_pt1 | contig 13839 bp, 7 predicted proteins | sample MAT01_FD_187207 | JGI IMG/M metagenome (GOLD analysis project Ga0209591, IMG submission 187207) | Freshwater microbial communities from Lake Fryxell liftoff mats and glacier meltwater in Antarctica - MAT-01 (SPAdes) (version 2) | ecosystem: Environmental > Aquatic > Freshwater > Ice > Liftoff... | reverse complement strand
CCACACGCGCGTTTCGCCCCGTCGCGTCGCAGGCTACGTTGGGCGGGTGAGTTCCACATCCACGACCGACTCGACCCGCTCGTCGGGCATCGTCCTGCGACCCGATCTACCGATCTGCCAGACCGATCTGCCGCTCGATTGGTACCAGGAGGAGTTCAAACCCTACGCCGAGGAGTACCTGGCGCTGCCGGATCGGAAACCCGGCACTGTTCTGCCCTGGCTCGACCGCTACGCGATTCCGGCGCGCGCGCACTTCGGCGACTCGCTCCTCTTGCTCGCGCACTACTACATGGGCGGCGAAGTCGTGAAGCTCGTCGAGCGCTACGGCGGCACGGTCGCCGACAGCTACGTGCTCGCGCTCCAGGCCTCGCGCAATCCGGAGAAGCGCGTGATCGTCGAGTCGGCCGTGCACTTCATGGCCGAGACGATCGCGATCCTGGCCAACGAGCACCAGTCGGTGTGGATCACGAACCCCAAGGCCGGCTGCACGATGGAGATGCTGGCCAAGGAGTGGATGGTGCTGCCCGCGGCCGAACAGCTCGTCGCGCGCTACGGCGGCGATCTCGCCGTCGTCGCGTACATGAACACGGGCGGACGGCTCAAGGCGCTCGCGGGGCGCACGAACGGCGCGGTGTGCACCAGCTCGAACGCGCACAAGATCGTCGCGCAGATCCGCAAGGAGGGCCGCAAGGTCCTCTTCGTGCCCGACCACCACCTAGGCCGCAACACGGCCTGGAAGCTGGGCATGCCGCTCGAGCGCGTCGTCCAGTTGGCCGATCCGCGCGAATGGGCCAAGGGCATGAAGCTGGGTGATGCGTCGGCTCCGGGCGGCATCGCGGCGCTCGACGCGGCCGAGATGATCCTGTGGGGCAGCTACTGCGGCGTGCACACGATCTTCAAGAAGGAGCACGTCGCGTGGTGGCAAGCGCACGGCTGGAAGGTGCTCGTGCATCCCGAGTCGCCACTCGAAGTCGTGCAAGCGGCGGACGGTTCGGGTTCGACGGACTTCCTGTGGAAGGCCGTGCAGAACGCGCAGCCCGGCGAGCGCCTCGCGATCGGCACCGAAGGTCACTTCGTACGCAACGCGCGCGAGCTCGCACGCGCGCGCGGCGTCGAGGTCATGCACCTGACCGAGATCCCCGAACCGGGCTTCCCCACCGCAGGCTGCGGCTGCGCCACGATGTCGCGCAACGATCCGCCCCACCTCGCCGGCATGCTCGACCTCCTGCGCCGCGGGAAGGGCCCGGACCTGAACCGCGTGCTGGCCGGCGACGTCGTCGACGAGACCAACGGGCGCCGCGAGCGACTCGATCCGGACGAGCGCGCGGTGATGGTCGCCGATGCGCGGCGCGCGCTCGAGCGGATGATCGAAATCACCGAAGCCGCGGGTTGATCCGGAAGGGATTTCCGCCTGGGCGCAACGCCCGACGCCGCGTGCGACGTGACCTCCGACCCACGCCGCGGGCGCAGTGTACGTTTCGAGGAACACCCCTTCTCGAAGCACCACCGTGCACCGCACCATGAAACTCTCGAACCGACTCCTCTCCGTCGCGGCCATCGCGCTCACCGCCTCGCTGGCCTCGGCCCAGAACCTGAACATCAACCTCGGCACGACCCAGACCGGCAACCGGCCGTCGGTCGGGTTCGGCGCCGCAGCGAGCCAGCCCGGGTTCTGGAACCTCGTCAGTGCCAACAATCCCACGACGGTCAACCTTGCCGATCTGTCCGGCACGCCGACCAGCGTGTCGGTCTCGCTCGTCGGCGGCTTCGGCAACTTCGGGATCGCGAACCCGGCGTGGAGCGGGGACGACGAGAAGCTGCTCGAGTTCGCGGCCGACGTCGGCAGCCTGGGACAGTCCGCGCAAGGCGGCGGCTCGATCACGTGGACGTTCGGCGGCATCCAGCCGGGGAACTACGAGGTCTACACCTACGCCATCGCGCCCGACCTGCCCGCGACGTACAAGACGCGCGTCGCCGTCACGGGCGCCGTCGAGCCGGCGCAGATCGTCGGCGGAAGCTGGACCGGTCAGCCCTACCTCTTCCTGGCCACGCACTCGAAGCACACGGTCACCGTCGGCGTGACGCAGACGATCGTCGTCGTCACGAGCGATCCGGGCACGCCTTCGGGCAACCTGCCGACGGTGAACGGCTTCCAGATCAAGGTCGCGACGGGCGGCGGCGGCGGCGGCAGCACGGGCACGCCCTTCTGCTTCGGTGACAGCACGGGCACGGCCTGTCCGTGCGGCAACACCAGCGGATTCGGCGCGAACGAAGGTTGCCTCAACTCGCTCGGAATGGGCGGCAAGCTCGGCGCGACCGGCACGGCGAGCCTCGCGAGCGACACGCTCAGCCTGAGCGGCACGCAGATGCCCAACTCGAGCGCGCTCTACTTCCAGGGCACGGCGCAACAGTCCACCGGCGCGGGCGCGGTCTTCGGCGACGGCTTGCGCTGCGCGGCCGGTTCGATCACGCGACTCGGCACGAAGACCAACGCCGGCGGCGGATCGGTCTATCCCGGCATCGGCGACCCGAGCGTCTCGGTGCGCGGCGCGGTCCTCGGCGCGGGGACGCGCGAGTACCAAGTTTGGTACCGCAACGCCGCAGCTTTCTGCACGGCGAGCACGTTCAACCTGACGAACGGCCTCCAGGTGGTCTGGACCCCCTGAAGTCCCCGATAACGCGGAGCCGGCTCGAAGTCGCCGTCGTGACGACTCGAGCCGGTTTCGCAGCATTTCCAGCGGTCGCTTAGACTCCAACGCGGGGCCTCGTCCAGGTCCCGCCGGATCCGTTCACGATCCAGCTCTCGTTCCACCCTGCCCTCGACGTATGCCCATGCTCAGCACTCGCCCGCTGCTCCTCGTATCCGGCCTGCTCGCTCTCGCGAGCTCACCGGCCGCCCAGAACTTCAACCTCGATGTCGGCGCGAACCAGTCGGCCCCGATGCCGTCCGTGTCGTACGGCGCGGGCGCCAACCAGCCCGGCCAGTGGTTCGGGGTCGGAACGACTGCGCAGACACCCGTCGGACTGCTGGACATCCAGGGCAACCCCACGGGCGCGTCGATCACGCCGACGGGCGGCTTCGGCGACTTCTTCGTGGGCAACCCCGTGTGGAACGGAGACGACGGCCTGCTCATGGAGGACGCGACCGACGTCGGCGGACTGTGGCAGGGCGCGCCGGGCGGCTCGATCACGTGGACCGTCAGCGGCCTCTTGCCGGGTGACTACGAGATCTACACGTACGCGCTCGCGCCGGACTTCCCGGCTGTCTACAGCACGCGCGTCGACGTGGTGGGCGGCGCGGGCGGACCGCAGATCCTCTCCGGCAACTGGACCGGATCGCCCCACGTCTTGGGCCAGTCCTTCGCTCGTCACACGATCGCCGTGACCACCGGACAGACCGTCACGATCATCACCGATGATCCCGGCACGCTCGCCAACAACCTCGCGACGGTGAACGGCTTCCAGTTCAAGTACACCCCCGGCGAGATCGGCACGCCCTACTGCTTCGGCGACGGCAGCGGAACGGTGTGCCCGTGCGGCAATACCAGCGCTCCCGGTGCGGGCGTGGGCTGTCTCAACTCGCTCGGCCAGGGCGGTCGGATCGTCGCGAGGGGGATCGCGAGCATCGCGAGCGACTCCGTCGTCCTCACCGGCAGCGGCATGCCGAACTCGAGCGCGCTCTACTTCCAGGGCACGGTTCAGCAGTCGGCCGGCCTCGGTGTCGTGTTCGGCGATGGCATCCGCTGCGCGGGCGGCACGATCATCCGGCTCGGCACGAAGACGAACACGTCCGGTACGAGCTCCTACCCTGTCGGGGCTGATCCGCTCGTCTCTGTGCGCGGACTCGTCAGCGTGCCGGGAACCCGCACATACCAGTGCTGGTACCGCAACGCGGCCGCGTTCTGCACGGTGAGCACGTTCAACCTGTCGAACGGGGTCGAGGTCACCTGGGCTCCGTGATGCGGACGGACCGCTCACTCCCCGAGTGACGGGTTCGCGCTTCTGCATCGTGCGAGGCTGGCCGATATCGGTCAGCCTCGCTCGCTCGAGCAAGGCCGCGCGTGTCCCGCGTGCGATCGTTCCACCGCGTGGCCGGGTGCGCGTCCCGCGCGCGGCGCGCACACGCACGCGCTGGAGATTCTCGCGGCGCGGATCAGGGCAGGCGCGCGAGCAGGCGCGGCGCGATCCACTCGGCAATCGCGAAGTTCCCGCGCTCGTCGAAGTGCACGACGTCCACGAAGCGCGTCTCCTCGACCTCGGCGAAGATCCGCGTCGCGTCCACGACCGGCAGCCCGGCCGCCGCCAAGGCACGCGCGCGCTCGCGCAGGACGGGATAGCCGATCGCGACGCCCTCCGCCCACTCCGGAGTCGTCGTTTGATTCCGGATCTCGTCGGAGCTCGCGCGTTTCGATCCGGCATCCGCGAGCGTGGGTTGGACGACTTGCAGGCTCGGAATGCGACGCTCGGCGCACAGCACGTGCAGCGCGCGCGCCGCGGACTCCCAACTCGCGATCGCGAGCTCGACCGCGGCACGATCGTCGCCGGCGAACGGCGGTCCGCGCAGTGTGACATCGCGGTGCGCACCTAGATCGTGAACTTCGAGGAGCCGTGACGAGGCCTCGTCGGTCACGCGCTTGGCCGCGCGCAGGCGCGCTTGGGTCAAGCGAGTGAGGAGAGCGCTCCGGTGGAATCCGAGCTCCAGCGCGCGCCTCGCGATCGCCATCTGCACACGTCGCGCCAGGCGCACGTCAGCGATGCTGTCGAGAACCGCCGGGTCCGACGCCGATCCGCGCACGAGTCCGGACCAGTAGCGGAACGATGGGTACGCCGGATGGAGTCCGCGGCGTGAGTTCTCGAGCGCCATCGCGACCTCGTTGAAGCCGTCGATGCTCAACACCGCATCGGGGCGCGCTCCGAGCACGAGCAACCACTGGACCCAGGCGAGCGGCTGCGGAGCACGGTATGACGGCCGCGCGAAGCTCCACACGCGCACGCTGCTTCCGCGCAAGCGCGGATCGGCCTCGAGGAGTTGCACCAGACGCGGCGCGCCCGCGACCGTGAGGTTGCCGGCGACGGAGCCGCCGATCAGGAGCAGGTCGAAGAACCCGTCGTCCGCGCTCGCCGTGTCGCGCGCCATCTGAGCGGCGTACTCGTCGGTGGAGGCGTTCGTCCAGCCGGCGAAAGGGTGCACGTAGGGCAGCGCGTCCGCCTCCGAGAGGTGCGCATCCGGCCGTGCGTAAGCGTGCATCTGCAGAGCGGCCTGAGGGATCGCGCGAGCTTCGAAGTAGTGGCGCGCGGACTCGGGCTCGAAATGGGCGCCGGGAAAGAACGCGTCGATGCGACAAGCGATCTCGGCCGCGGCGACCGCGAACAAGGACCCGCAGAGGATCGCCAGGAACCGCTGCGCGCGAGGCGAAAGTCGCATGCCTGCAGCAGAGCCGCCTCTCGGGGGCCGGTCAAGCTCCGCGCGGTGAACGGTGCACGGAACGCCGCCCGTCGCAACGAGCTCGCGTGCCTGCTCAGGTGCAGGCGCGTTCCTGGCTAACCGCGTTCCGTTTCCCAGACTTCAGCGCCGAAATGATCCCACGGGAGGCGACCTTCGTCGCAGTGCTCGTCCGTCGAGAACTGCACGTCGACGAAGTAGAGGATCTGGCTCGTCTGCGCCGTCTTGAGGTTGCGGCAGCCGTGTGCGACGCCCGGCGGGATGCGCACGAGCCGCGACGCGCCGTCGCCGAGCGGGAAGCGCATGACCTGACCTTCGGTCGGCGATCCGGCGCGCACGTCGGCGAGCACCAACAGGATCTTGTCCGTCGGCGGCACGAACCACACGTCCGTCTGGCGCGTGTGCAGGTGGAAGGCCTTGATCGCCAGCGGTTCGAGCACGCTGTAGTTCACTTGGCGCACGACGAAGCCCGGCAGCTGCGCGTGCAGGCCCTCGTTCAGACGGCCGAGCTCGCACATCGAGCCGCCGTCGTCGTTGAAGCGCTTGAGATCGACGATCTCGAGGCCTTCGATGCGTCGCTTGGGCTTGTAGTCCTGCTTGGAGTAGGCGGACTTGGCTTTCGCGTTGAACAGGTCGGTGGGGTTTTTCGTCGTCATGGGAGCGCGCTCGAGCGCGGGGAGGATCGTCGAATCGCACCTTCCGCGCAATCCCGGAACGGCGCCCTCTTCGGCCGCAGGCTGCGCGCCCCTAGACTCATCCCCCATGCCCACCAGGAAGGATCAGAACTCCAGCTGTTTCGGCGCCGGCGGCGGACCCTCGCGCGAGCTCGTCCACAAGCCCGTCACCGAGGTCCACGAGTTCGACGAGCTGCTCGAGAGCTGCCTGCCGAGCTTCGGCGGCGGCTACGTGCGCCGCCTGTGGACGCTGCTCGACGAAGCGGTCGGCCAGGGGCTGCCGATGACGCTGGCCGCCTCGGGTCCGATCACGGCGTCGGGTCAGCACTACGCCTGGCTGAACCCGCTGCTCGACACGGGCTGGTTCGCCTACATTTCGACGACGGACGCGGTCTGCTACCACGACGGACACCGCGCGCTCGACGACGCGAAGAAGCACCCCTTCCACTCCGTGCCGATTTCGGGCGCGGACGCGGCGCTGCGCGACGAGAGGACGATCCGCATCACGGACATCGGGTTCGACGAAGAGGTGCTGCTCGGCCAGGATCAGTACATCTCGGCCGTGCTCCAAGAGCCCGAGTTCCAGCGCAAGATGACCGGCACGGAGATGCGCTGGCTGCTCGGCCGACGGTACGCGGCGCAGGAAAAGAAGAACAAGGCGCGCGAAGGCCTGCTCGCCCTGTGCCAGCGCAAAGCGATTCCCGTCTTCGTCGGCGCGCCCGGCGACGGATCCGTGTTCCTGAACTCGATGAAGCTCTGGGCGCTGTCGCAGATCGACGGCACGCCGTACGGCTTCGACCTCGACCTGCACAAGGAAGTGTTCGAGAGCTGCGCGTACCACCTGTGGGGACTGCGCGAGAGCGAAACGAAGGCGCTCGGGACGCTGATCCTCGGTGGCGGCGTGCCGAAGAACTACAACCTGCAGCCGGAGCCCGCGCTGTCGCAAGTGCTCGGCCTGCCGAACATCTCGGGCTACGCGTACGACGTGCAGATCACGACGGCGCCGGTGACGGATGGATCGTTGTCCTCGTGCCCGCCGGCCGAGGCGGTGACGTGGGGCAAGGTGGACAAGGACACGTTCCAGACGACGACGGAGAGCGTGCCGGCCGACTACTCGATGGTCATGCCGTTCGTCGTGAAGGCGCTGCTCTCGAAGAAGGCGCGCTTCGAGCGCTGGGCCGGGAAGATGGGCGAGAAGGCACTCTTCAAGAAGCACCCGGCGGCACGCGGGTACTTGCGTGATGCGGAGGGCTATCGGCTCTACGACCGCCGCGACGAGCTGATGAAGAAGCTCATGGCGGCGGTGAAGAAAGAGCTGCCGCGTTTGCGCAAGGAGAGCGGGTACGCGCTGGCGCGGTCCGCCGGGAATCCGGCAGCCGCGACCAAGGCGCCGAAGCGCGCGAAGGCATAGCGAACTCGCGCTGCGCGGAGGCCTCCTCCCGCGACTGTCGGATGACGCCTCCGCGGCGTGGGGTACGGTGCCAGGAACAACCCCGACACTTTCGCCCCCCCGAGCCGCCGCGTTCGCCGCGGCTCGGGGGGGGCGAAAGTGTCGGGGTTGTTCCTGGCACCGTACCGACGTACCGACGCAACGATCGCACGATCGTCCGCGCCGGCTCTCAGGCCTTGTCGAGCGCGCCCAGAACTTCCGCTTCCTTCTCCGCGCTCAAGCCCGCGCGCACCTTCGCGCGACGCTCCTCGGGCAGCGTCGCGAACCACGCCAGCGTGTCGCGGATCGTCACGTCGATCGGGTGGAACGTGAGGCCGGCCTTCACTGCGCGCGCGTTGCTCCAGGTGTGGAAGCCCTTCGACTCGCCTTCGGACGGCGCCCAGATCGGGAAGTCGAGCCCGGGGAACTTCTCGAGCTCGGCGAGCTTGGTCCAGCGCACCGACACGTCCTTCGCTTCCGAGGCCTTCTGGCATTCCTCGATGACCTTGCCCCAGGCGAGCTTGTCCTTCGGACCGCACGCGTTGAAGGCGCCCGTCGTGCGCGCTTCGCCGAGCTTCACCATCAGGTCGGCGAGGTCGCGCACGTCGATCACCTGGATCGGATCCGTCGGCGCGCCGGGGACGAGGATCCTCCCGCCGCGCTGGAACCGCAGCGGCCAGTACGTGAAGCGGTCCGAGCCGTCGCCCGGGCCGACGATGTAGCCCGGGCGCACGATCGTGCACTGGCCGGGGAACGCGGCGGCGGCGGCCTCTTCGCACAGCACCTTGAGCGGACCGTAGAACTCGCCGCTCGGCCCCATCGTCTCGACGGTGGGGTCCACCATGCGTGCGAGCTCGGCCGTCTCGTCGGCGCCGATCGTTTCGTTCTTGGCATAGGCGGAGATGCTCGACACGTAGACGATGTGGCCCGAGCCGGACTTCGCCAGCATCTCGCTGCTCGTCTTGACGTGCCGCGGGTAGTAGCCCGTGTCGTCGAACACGAGGTCGAACTTGCGACCCTCGAGTCCCGACACGCCCTTGTCCTTCGACGGATCGCGGTCGCCCTGGATCCGCTCGAGGTCGGGGAACAGGTCCGCCTTCGTCTTGCCGCGGTTGAAGAGCACGACCTTGTGTCCGCGCGCGAGCAGCGCTTCGACGAGCGGGGGTCCGATGAGCCCGGTTCCGCCGAAGACGAGCACGTCGAGCGGCTTCGCGGACTTCACGCGATCCTCGGCGGCGTTCGCGCGCGTCGCGAGCAGGGCGCCGGCGGCCAGAGAAACTTGCAGGAAATCGCGGCGATCTTTGCGCATGGCTCTCTCGGGGAGTTGGGGGCGGAACGGCCACATCCTGCCCCGCGCGCGGATCGTGCGCTCGTTCGCGTCCTGTTTCCTTGCAGCGGACTCACGCGCCGTGCAACGTGCGCGCCCCATGAGTCACACTCACGAGCAGAACGGCTGGCGCGAGCCCGAACCGGCCATCACTGCGCTGCTCGACGCTCCGGCCACGCCCTGGCTCGTCGTCGCGCCCGACGCGGCGCACATACTCGTCGTCCAGCTCGCGGGTATGCCGTCGCTCGCCGACGTGGCGCGGCCCAAGGTCAAGCTCGCCGGGCTGCGCGTCGACGCGGCGCGCGCGGCCCGTCACCAGCTCGCGTTCGGGACGGCGATCGTCCTGCGCGACTTGCGCGGCACGTGGGAGCGCGTGATCGAGCTGCCGCCCGGACGTCGCATCGCGTCGCTGTCGTGGTCGCACGACGCGCGCCGGTTCGCGCTGGTCCTCGACGCGGATCAGCCCGATGGATCGAGCTCACCGGGCGAGCTCTGGTGGGGACGCGTCGACGGCGGCGAGCTGCGCTTCGCGACCGCCGGCATCCACGCCGTGCTCACCGACGGCTTCGCCTGGATGCCGGATGGCGCGAGCGTGTTGGCCGCGCTCGTTCCCGCGGGTCGAGGCGCGCCGCCGTCGCGGCCGGAAGTCGCGACCGGACCGCTCGCGCTCGAGACGCGCGGCGAGCGCACGCCGCAGCGCACGCACCACGACCTCCTGCGCGACGAGCACGACGAAGACCTGTTCGAGTACCACGCGACGGCTCAGCTCGCGCGGATCGACCTCGAACTCGCGCGCGTCGATCGCATCGGCGTTCCGTGCACGATCAGTGGGTTCGAAGCCTCGCCCGACGGGCAGTGGGCGCTCGTCGACGTCGTCGAGCGCCCGTACTCACGTACGCACACCGTGTCGGGCTTCGCGCACTCGACGGCTGCATGGGAGCTCGTCGGCGCGCACCGCATCGAGATCGCGCGCCAGCCCGTCGCCGCCAACGTGCCGATCGAAGGCGTGCGCACTGGACGTCGCGCCGTGCAGTGGTCCGCGCACGGCGGCGCGCGCGCCGTGTGGGTCGAAGCGCTCGATGGCGGCGATCCGCGCGTCGCGGCGCCGCACCGCGATCGCTGGATGGAGCTCGACGCGCCGTTCGAAGCGGATCCGCGCGAGCTCGTGCGAATCGAGCATCGCGCGAGCAGCATCGCTTGGCTCGCGGACGAGCGCGCCGTGCTCGTCCGCGAGTGGGACCGCGACGCGAAGTGGACGCGCTTGTGGAAGGCGATGCCCGGCGCGGATCCTTCGAGTTGGTTTGCGCTCGACGACCGCAGCGGCAACGACAGCTACGGCGATCCGGGCTCGATCCTGTTCGAGCCGCGCGCGCGCGGCCGCCGCATCGTGCGTCAGCGCGGGCCGTGGATTTTCCGCATCGGAGCAGGCGACGAGGAGGGCGGTGCGCGACCGTTCCTCGACCGACAGCGGCTGGATCTGGCCAACGCCGATCCGGCGGCTCGCGAGCGCCTGTTCCACTCCACATCCGGCCAGCACGAGCGACCGATCGCGCTCGTCGAGGACTCGAGCGGTGGCATCGAGTCGATCGTCACGCGCCACGAGAGCCCGGTGGATCCGCCGAACCTGCGCTTGCGGCGCATCGGGTCGGGTGATTTCGAGCGGCTCACGACGTTCCCCGATCCCGCGCCGATCTTCCGGCGCGTGAAGAAGGAGCTCGTCCGCTACACGCGCGCCGACGGCGTGCAGCTTTCCGGAACTCTGCACCTGCCGCCCGACTGGGACGGACGGCGCCTGCCGCTCGTCGTGTGGGCCTATCCGCGCGAGTTCGTGGATCAGGGCACGGCCTCGCAAGTGCGCGGGACGCCGCACGATTTCACGCGCGTCGGCGGCACGTCGCCGCTCTTCTTCGCGCTGCGCGGCTACGCCGTGCTCGAAGGCGCCGAGATGCCGGTCATCGGTCATCCCGAGACGATGAACGACACGTTCCTCGAGCAGATCGGCTCGAGCGCGCGCGCCGCGATCGAGCACCTCGACGCGCGCGGCGTGATCGACCGCACGCGCGTCGGCGTCGGCGGACACAGCTACGGCGCGTTCATGACGGTGGCGCTGCTCGCGCACACGGACTTGTTCCGCGCGGGGATCGCGCGCAGCGGCGCGTACAACCGCACGCTGACGCCGTTCGGGTTTCAGAGTGAGCGGCGCACGCTGTGGGAAGCGCCGCAGAGCTACGTGAAGCTCTCGCCGCTGCTGGACGCGCACAAGATCCGCGCGCCGCTCTTGCTCGTGCACGGCGGCGACGACGAGAACCCGGGCACGCATCCGTTGCAGAGCGAGCGCTTGTTCCAGGCGATCCAGGGCAACGGCGGGATCGCGCGCCACGTCGTGCTGCCGCACGAGGGGCACGGCTACCGCTCGCGCGAGGCGGTGCTGCACTGCCTCACCGAGATGTTCGCGTGGTTCGACCGGCACCTCGCGGTGCGGTGAACAAGGCGGACGTCAGCGCTTCCCTTCGACCCAGCGAGCGCCGCGTTCATCGACGACGAGAGAGGGGCCGTGCCGGATGCTGTCGCCGCGTACCCGTTCGTAGATCATCCACTCGCATTCGCACCGCGGACCCGTGGTGCACGGCGGTAGGTTCGGCGCTTCGCCCCAGGGGATGAGCGCGAGGCGCTCGAGCAGGGCGATCGCATCCGCACACGTTGCGAAGCTGCCTGTCCGAGCTTCGCGGTACGCGTCGTCGTCGACCCAGAAGTCCAGCCGTCGGCCGTTCGCCGTCGGTGACACTCGCACTTCCCGCTGCGCCGGTCCTGAGCCTGATCCCGGGAGCGACGCTCGCGATCAAGCACACGAATAGGGCGGGGGCCGCAGGCCTGAGGTCCTGCGGCCCCCGCTTCGCGAATCAGCGTGCGGCGCGTCGATGTCCGTCGACGCGCCGACCGCGTTCAGGGGATCCAGATCACGTCGAGACCGTTCGTCAGGTTGAACGTGCTGAGCGTGCAGAAGATCGCCGCGTTGCGGTACCAGATCTGGTAGGTCCGAGCGCCGGGTGCGACCACCAGGCCGCGCACGGACACGGACTGGTCACCGAAGACCGGGTATTGCGACGTGCCGCCCGAGTTGAACTTGATCCCGAGGCGCACGACCGAGCCGCCGGCGCAGCGCAGACCGTCTCCGAAGACCATGCCCGCGCCCGCGCTCTGCCGCAGGGTGCCTTGGAAGTACAAGGCCGAGCTGTTGGGCATCCCCGATCCCGTGAGGACCAGCGTGTCCGCCGTGATGCTCGACACGCCCGCACCCATGAGGTGCGCGCCCGCCGGGTTCACGCTGTTCGGGCACCCGTTGCCGGGGAGGCCCGCGGCGCACGGACAGGGCGTGCCCGTCGCGTCGCCGAAGCAGAACGGCACGCCGCCGCTCACTTCGCACTCGTCCGGGATCCCGTTCAGGTTCACGTCCGGGCTGGTCATCGACGAGATGTCGCACGCGTCGGGGACGCCGTTGAAGTTGCAGTCGGGTTCGCCGAGCGCGATTTCGCAGACGTCACCTTGCATGTCGCCGTCGCAGTCGGCTTGGCCCGGGTTCGGGATGTTGACGCAGTTGTCACACGCGTCGCCCACGCCGTCGCTGTCCATGTCGGCCTGCGTCGGGTTGCCGATCAGGTCGCAGTTGTCGACGCAGTCCGGGATCGCGTCGCCGTCCGAGTTGGTCTCGGGCACGAAGCACCCGCAGGTACCGGGCGCGATCTTCGCCGGGTCCGTCGGGCAGTCGTCGAGGCAATCCACGGTGCCGTCGCTGTCCGTGTCCGGGCTCGTCACGAGGACGAAGGTCGTGCAGGTGCTGAAGTTCCCCGCGCCGTCGGTCACGGTCATCACGATGGGGAAGGAGCCCAGGCCGACTGTCGTGCCCGGCGCCGGCAGCTGCGTGATCACCACGCCGCTGCAGGCATCGGAGGCGACCACGGAGCCGACGAGGCTCGGGATCGTCGCCTGGCAGTTCGCGTTCGACGACAGCGGCACCGTCGGCGCGCACGACGAGATCGTCGGCGGCGTCAGGTCCACGACCGTCAGGAGGACGCTGCAGGTCGAGAAGTTGCCCGCCCCGTCGGTCGCCGTGACGTTGACGTTCGTCGCGCCGAGGCCGACGAACGTTCCAGCCACGGGGACCTGCGTGACGATCACGCTGTTGCAGTCCGTCGCCGTGGCGAGGCCGGCGAAGTTCGGCACCGCCACCATGCACGATGCATTCGCGGAGAGCGTCTGTCCCGGCGAACACGCGAGCGACGGCGGCGTGGTGTCGACGACCGTGAGGTTCGCCGTGCACGTCGTCGTGTTGCCCGAGCTGTCCGTCGCCGTGAAGGTCACGGTGGTGACGCCCAGGCCGATCGCCGTGCCGGCGACCGGGCTCTGCGTCACGGTCACCGATCCGCAGCCGTCGGTGGTCGTGACACCCGACGTCATGCTCGGCACGGTGGCCTGGCAGGACGCGTTCGCCGTCAGGGTCTGCGCGCTGGCGCAGACGAGGATCGTCGGCGCCGTCGTGTCGTTCACGGTCACGGTCGCCAGACACGTGGCCGTGTTGCTCGAGCCGTCCGTGGCCGTGAGCGTCACGATCGTCGGACCGGTCCCGACCACGCTGCCCGCGAGCGGGCTCTGCGTGATCGTCACCGTGCCGCAGTTGTCCGTCGCCGTCACCGCACCCGTGAGGTCGGGGACGAGCGCCTGGCAGTTCACGTCGGCCGAGATCGTCTGCGCCGCGGCGCAGATGTCGATGGTCGGCGGAGTGACGTCCTGGACGGTCACGTCGAACGTGCACGTCGCGAGGTTGCCGCAGGCGTCCACGCCTGAGCACGTGACGGTCGTCGTCCCGATCGGGAACGTCGAGCCGCTGGCCGGCGAGCACGTCACCGTGACGTCGCGAGCCAAGAGCGTGTCATCGAGGTTGAGCGCGTCGGTCGCGAGGAACGTGAAC
>Ga0209591_10005749_pt1 | contig 13846 bp, 6 predicted proteins | sample MAT01_FD_187207 | JGI IMG/M metagenome (GOLD analysis project Ga0209591, IMG submission 187207) | Freshwater microbial communities from Lake Fryxell liftoff mats and glacier meltwater in Antarctica - MAT-01 (SPAdes) (version 2) | ecosystem: Environmental > Aquatic > Freshwater > Ice > Liftoff... | reverse complement strand
GGCTGCGGCGCGCGACCTACTCGCGCTGTTGCGCGATTGATCGCGCGCTGTCGATCCACGATACGAGACACCCGACCCGGGTGATCCGCACGGTAGGATCCCGGCCATCTGTTCGTCTCGCTCGGTCGGCGTGTGCAACGGAATCTTCGTTCGCACTCACCCGCTCGCTCGAATGCTCGTCGTCCCTGACCCCCCCGGAGGACCTCGATGGACCCGCGCTCGCCCCGCCTTCTCGTCGTCGATCTCAACAACTTCGCCTACTACCCGACGATCGCCGTCGGATACCTCGTCGCGGTGCTGCGCCGCGACGGATTTCGCGTGGACGTGCTGTCGCCGCTGATGCACGGCGTGCCCAGCGGCGTCCGCGAGAAGCGCGAGGGCATGCTCGACCACGTCGAGAGGCGGATCTCCTACTCCACGCGTTCGTGGATCGACGCACCGCGTCGCGTGGTCGGAGCGTTGCGTTCGCGCTGGCGCGCGCGACCGGAACAGCGAGTGGTCGCGGAAGTCCGCCGACGTCTTGCCGACCGGCCCGACGCGCTGCTGCTTTCGACGTACACCGACAGCTACGCGCTCTGCGTGGATGTCGCGGCCGAGGCGCGCCGGGCGGGAGTTCCCGTCCTCATCGGCGGGCCGGCGTTCAACCAGCCGCTCATCGCCGACGAGTGGCGTTCGATCCCCGGCGTCGTCGCGGTCGTGGGCGGGGAGGTCGAGTCGTACGTCGGCGAACTCGTACGCGATGCGATCGCGCAGCAGGATCTCGCGCGTCATCCGGGCGTGTTCCTGCCCGACGGGCGCAGCGGGCCGGCCGCTCCGCCGCTGCGCGCGCTCGACGAGCTGCCGCACCCGGACTACGACGACTTCCCTTGGAAGCTGTATCCGCACCGCATCGTTCCAGTGCTGACGGGACGCGGCTGCGGCTGGGCCCGCTGCACCTTCTGCGCGGACATCGCGACGGCGAACGGTCGCGGCTACCGATCGAGGCGGCCATCGCTGGTCCTCGACGAGATCCAAGAACAGACGGCGCGCTACGGGACGAAGAACCTCACGTTCCTCGACATCAAGCTGAACTCGAATCTCGCGACTTGGGAGTCCGTCGTGGGCGAGCTGCCCGGTCGCGTGCCGGGCGCCAAGTGGATCTGCGCCGTGCACGTCGGGCCCGAGCGGCCCAACGGGCTCAGCGCGCAGGATCTGCGCGCGGCCGCGAAGAGCGGTCTCGCGCGCGTGACGTTCGGTCTGGAATCGGGGAGCCAGCGCATGCTCGACGCGATGGACAAGGGGACGACGGTTGAGACCAACGCCGAGTTCCTGCGCAACGCGAGCGAGGCCGGCGTCAGCGTGCGCTGCACGATGATCCAGGGGTATCCGGGCGAGGAAGCGTCCGATCTCGACCGGACGGCGGAGTTCCTCGAGAAGAACTCGCTCTGGCTCGATCGCGTGCGACTGAACCGCTTCAACGCGCTCGTGGGAGCGCGCTTCGCGAAGGACTACCAGAAGGATCCGGGTCAGTTTCCGGGTCTCACCGGCCTCGAGTGGGAGTACCGATTCGCGCGCTCGCGTTACCACTACGCGCCGGCGGAAGGCGAGTCGTATCGGCGTGCGATGCGCCGTGTGCTCGGCGCCGTGCACCGCGTGAACCGGAAGCCCCTGCGCGAATCCGCGCGCGAGTTCGAAGGCGTCATGTAGCCGCCGGTGAACCGCATGCGAGCCGGTTCACTCGTCACTCGTTCGAGGCGATATTGGGCAGCTCGCTCGCGTCCCAGCCGCCGCCGAGCGCGCGCACGAGCTGCACGGCCGTCACGAAGCGCCGGCCTTGCAGCACGGCCGCGGTCCTCTCGGCGAGGAGCCGCGCCCGGTCGCCGTCGACCACGTCGAGATAATCGACGAAACCCGCATCGAAACGTGTGCGGGCCAGCGCGGACGCGCGCCGCGCGGACTCGACGGCGCGCGCCTGAGCCTCCGATTGCTCGGCGTAGAGTCTCGTCGCCGTCAACGCGTCCTGCACTTCGCGGAACGCGACCAGCACGCGCTGTCTGTAGTGGGCGACGCCCTCCTCGTACTCGGCGCGCGCACGAGCCTCGTCGGCCTCGAGCCGGCCGCCTTGGAAGATCGGGATCGACAGAGTGGGCATGATGTTCCAGATGCGGCTTCGCGCGTCGAACAGTTCGTTCAAATCGCCGCTCTGCAATCCGCCGTAGCCGGTGAGCCGCAGCGTCGGGAAAAAAGCGGCCTCGGCGACGCCGATGCGCGCGTTGCGGGCCGCGAGTTCGCGCTCGGCCTGCGCGACATCGGGCCGGCGCTCGAGCAGCTCGCTCGGCAGGCCCGCGGGGACCTGGGGCGGCGCGAGCGTCGTCCACGTGCCGACGTCGACCTCGAAATCAGTCGGCGAAACGCCGGCCAGCACGGCCAGCGCGTTCTGCAGCTCCGATCGACGGCGCGTCACGTCGGCCAGTTCGGCCTCCGCGTTCGCGACCTCGTTCTCGGTGCGCGCGAGGTCGAGATCGTTGGACGTGCCCGCGGCCGCGCGCGAAGAGATCAACTCGAGGGCCTCACGCCGCACCGCCACGGAACGACGCAGCACCGCGATCTCGGCGTCGAACGCACGCAGCGTGAACCAGCTCGAGGCGACCTCGGCGTGCAGCGCGAGCCGCAGCGATTCGAACGCGGCGGCGAGAGCGTCGGCATCGCGCTCGCCCGCTTCGACCGCGCGGCGCACGCGACCCCAAAGGTCGACTTCCCACGTCAGGTCGATGGGCACGCGGACCTCGGAGATGGTGTCCGAGGTGAAGGGCAGGCCGGCGTTCGGCGAGTACTCGGTGCGCGACCAGTTGGGGTTCGCCGTGAGGCTCGGGTACAGGCCGGCGCGCACGGCCTTGGTCGACGCCAGCGCTTGCTCGATCCGGGCCAGCGCCGCCTTCATGTCCTGATTGCCAACCGCGGCCCGCTCCTGCAGCGCGTTCAGCTGCGCGTCGCCGAACAACTTCCACCACGCGCCCCGCGGGATCGAATCGGCGGTCATCGGCGTCGCGTGCGCGGGGTCCTTCCACGCGGCCGCAGCCGGGACTTCGGGGCGCGCGTAGTCTGGACCGACCGAAGCGCAGCTCGCCAGGAAGAGGAGCGGCAGCGCGATCAGGCCGACGACGTGGCCCGTCGCGGGCGACAGACCGTGGGGGCCGCTCTCGCCGTGCACGGGCGCGGGCTTCGGCTCGTGACTCTTCTTCCAGCCGATGCGCAGGAGCAGCGCGTAGAAGAGCGGCGTCAGCAGCAGTCCGAAGAACGTCACGCCGATCATCCCGGCGAACACCGCGACGCCCATCGCGCGGCGCATCTCGGATCCGGCGCCGGTGCTGACGACGAGCGGGAACACGCCGGCGATGAACGCGATGCTCGTCATGAGGATCGGGCGCAAGCGCAGTTTGGCCGCTTCGATCGCCGCGGAGGCGGGGTCGAGACCCTCGTCCTGCTTCACCTTGGCGAACTCGACGATCAGGATCGCGTTCTTGGCCGCCAGGCCGATCAACACGATGAGCCCGATCTGCGTGAACACGTTGTTGTCGCCGCCCGTGATCATCACCCCGAACATCGCCGAGAGGAGCGACATCGGCACGATCAAGAGGATCGCCAGCGGCATGCGGAAGCTCTCGTACTGCGCGGCCAGGACGAGGAACACGAGCAGGATCGACAGCGGGAAGATGTAGATCGCCGTGTTGCCCGCCAGGATCCGCTGGTAGGTGAGGTCGGTCCACTCGTACTTCATGCCCTGCGGCAGCGTCGTCTCCGCGAGTTTCGCCATCGCGGCTTCGGCCTGGCCCGAGCTGTAGCCCGGCGCGGCCTCGCCCATGATTTCGGCCGCCGGATAGCCGTTGTAGCGGCTCGCGCGGTCGGGACCGTAGGACTCGCGCACCTCGACGATGGAGCCGAGCGGCACCATGCCGCCGGCCGCGTTGCGCACCTTCATGCGCGTGATGTCCGTCGCCTCGTCGCGGAACTGCGCGTCGGCCTGCGCGACCACCTTGTACGTCCGACCGAAGCGGTTGAAGTCGTTGACGTAGACGGATCCCAGGTTGACCTGGAGCGCGTCGAACACGCCTTGCAGCGGCACGTCCTGCGACTTCGCCTTCTCGCGGTCGACGTCGGCCTCGAGTTGCGGCACGTTGACTTGGAAGCTCGACAGCGCGCCGGTCAGCTCCGGCGTCTGCGACATCGCACCGATCAGGCCCCACGTCGCCGCGTACAGCGCGTTGTGGCCCAAGTCGCCGCGGTCCTCGACGAAGAGCTTGAAGCCGCCAGTCGCGCCCAGTCCATTGACCGGCGGCGGCGGGAAGATCGCGACGAACGCGTCCTGGATGCTCTGAAACTGCTGGTTCAGCGCGCCGGCCACCGCGAACGCGGAGAGGTCGTCCGACTCGCGCTCCTCGAAGGGCTTCAGGCCGACGAACACGATGCCCGCGTTGGAGGCGACGGTGAACCCGTTGATCGACAGGCCGGGGAACGCGACGCAGTCGGCGACGGCGGGGTGCGCCAGCGCGAACGCCGACATGCGCCGGATCACGTCCTCGGAGCGGTCGAGCGACGCGGCGTCGGGGAGTTGCGCGAACGCGATCAGGTACTGCTTGTCCTGCGCCGGAACGAAACCCGACGGCACCTTGCCGAAGATCCAGTACGTGGCGCCGACCAGTCCGGTGTAGACGATGAGCACGACCGCGGCGACGCGGATCACGCGTCCGACTGCGCGGCCGTAGAACTGCGAGCCCTTCTCGAACGCGCGGTTGAACGGCCGGAAGAACCAGCCGAACAGGAAGTCGATCACGCGCGTCGGCGCGTCCTTCTTCGCACCGTGCGGCTTCAGGAGGAGCGCGCACAAGGCCGGCGAGAGCGTCAGCGAGTTGAACGCGCTGATGACCGTCGAGATCGCGATCGTGATCGCGAATTGCTCGTAGAACTGGCCCGTGAGGCCGCTGATGAACGCGGTCGGGATGAAGACGGCCGAGAGCACGAGCGCCGTCGCGATGATCGGCCCCGTGACCTCGGTCATGGCCTTGCGCGTCGCTTCGTGGGGGCTGAGCCCCTTCGAGATGTTTCGTTCGACGTTCTCGACGACGACGATCGCGTCGTCGACGACGATTCCGATCGCCAGGACGAGGCCGAACAAGGACAGCGCGTTGATGCCGTATCCCAGCAGGCTCATCACGGCGAACGTGCCGATCAGCGACACGGGCACGGCAGCCAGCGGGATGAGGCTCGCGCGCCAGGTCTGGAGGAACAGCACGACCACGATGACGACCAGCAAAATCGCTTCGATCAGCGTCACGACCACGGCGTCGATCGAGTGCTGCACGAACACCGTCGGGTCGTAGGCGATGTCGAAGTCGAGCCCGGCCGGAAAGTTGGCCTTCAGCTCGGCCATCTTCGCGCGCACGCCACTCGAGATCTCGAGCGCGTTGCTGCCCGGCAGCTGGAAGATCGGGATCGCGACGGAATCCGTGTTGTTCAGGAGCGAGCGCAGCGCGTAGTCGCCGGAGCCGAGCTCGATGCGCGCCACGTGCTCGAGCAGCACCCTCTCGCCGTTCGGCCCCTGCTTGACGACGATCTCAGCGAACTCGTCCTCGTCGACCAAGCGGCCCTGGGTGTTGATCTGCAGCTCGAGGTCGACGCGGCCCGCTGTCGGCTGCTGGCCGATGGCGCCCGCCGCGACTTGCACGTTTTGCTCGCGAATCGCCGCGATCACGTCGCCAGCCGTCAGCCCGCGCGCCGCGACCTTCTCGGGATCGAGCCAGATGCGCATCGCGTAATCACCGCCGCCGAAGACCTCGACCGCACCCACGCCGGGCAACCGCGCGAGCACGTCGCGCACCTGCAGCGTCGCGTAGTTGCGGATGTAGAGCACGTCGAGGCTCTCGTCCGGCGACACCAGGTTCACGACGAGCGCCATGTCGGGCGACTGTTTGATCGTCGTGACGCCGAGGCGCCGCACGTCCTCGGGCAGCTTCGGCAGCGCCTGGCTCACGCGGTTCTGCACCTGCACCTGCGCCAGGTCGACGTCCGTGCCCAGCTTGAAGGTGACCGTCAGCGTCATCACGCCGTCGCTGGTCGCCTGCGAGTACATGTAGATCGAGTTCTCGACGCCGTTGATCGCCTGTTCGAGCGGCGCTGCGACCGTCTCGGAGACCGTCTTCGGGTTCGCGCCTGGGTACGCGGCGCGCACGACGACGGTCGGCGGCGTGACCTCGGGGTACTCGCTGATCGGCAGCCTCCCCATCGCGAGGATGCCGACGAGGAAGATGATGACGCTGAGGACGCCGGCGAAGATCGGACGCCGGATGAAGAAGTGCGAGAAGTTCATGGCGGTGGTTCCGTGCGCGGATCAACGCAGGTCGGACTTGGACTTCTCGAGTTCCGGCGTCACCGGCGTTCCCGGGCGCACGCGCTGCAATCCGTTCACGATGATCTGCTCGCCCGCTTCCAGGCCCGAGCGCACGACGCGCAACCCCTCGATGACCGGTCCGAGCGTGACCGCGCGGTGTTGCGCGACCCTGTCCTCGCCCACCACGTAGACGAACTTCTGCGACTGGTCCGTGCCGATCGCGCGCTGGTTCACGAGCAGCGTCGGCTGCTTTGCCGTTGTCGGCATGCGCACGCGCGCGAACAACCCCGGCAGGAGCAGGCCGTCGGGGTTCGGCACGAGGACGCGCATCAGGATCGAGCCCGTGCCAGAGTCCAGGCGGTTCCCCAGCGACTCGACGACGCCCGCGCGCGGAAAGCCCGTCTCGTCGGCCAGTCCCACCTCGACCTGGACGCGGCCCTGTTCGTCGTGCGCCAGTTGGTTCGCGCGCATCAGCCTCTGGAGGGCGAGCAGCGAGTTCTCGTCCACGTCGACGTACACGAAGATCGGGTCGACCGAGACGATGGTCGTGAGCAGCGTGTTCGCGCTCGGCACTCCGCTGACGAAGTTGCCCGGCGTCACGAGCGCCCGGCTGACGCGGCCGTCGACCGGCGCGACGACGCGCGTGTACTCGACGTCCAGGTTGGCCATGTCGCGCGACGCCTCGGCCGAGAGCAGCCCGGCCTTCGCCTCCGCCTGGCGGGAGCTGCGCGACTCCGACTCCTCGGCCGAGATCGCGCGGCTCCCGAGCAGTTGCGTCGCGCGCTGGGCTTCCTTGTCCGCGTTCTCGAGCCGCACGCGCGACTGGACGACGTCGGCCTCGGTCGCGGCCAGCGTCGCGGCGTAGTAGCGCGAGTCGATCGTGAAGAGCAGGTCGCCGCGCTTCACCAGCTGGCCGCTCTGGAAGTGGACCTCTTCCAGGTACCCGCTGACGCGCGGACGGATCTCGACGTCGTCGATCGCCCCGAGGCGGCCCGTGAATTCGGTCGTCTCCGCGAGGTCGCGCGCCGCGACGATCGCGACCGTCACCGGGGGCGGTCCGAGAACGGGCGGAGCGGCCGGGCCGGCCTCGGCGCTGGGTCCTTCGCGGAAGACGAAGACGGCGATACCGCCGAGGACGACGAGGGCGAGCAGAGCGGTCAGGAGTTTCGGTTGCATGGCCAGATGCGTGGTTGCGAGGGCTTCGAGTTGACTGGTCGCCTAGCGCAGGAACGGGTCGGCTGCCGGCAGCTTTGAGGGGTCAGGCGCGCTGGGGAGTCCCGAGCAGGTCGAGCACCTGGTTGCGCAAGCCGCGCAGGACCTCAGGATCATTCTCGACCTTGGCCTGGAACATGACGCCCATAGCCAGGGCGTGGAGGGAGCGCGCCTTGGCGGCCGGGTCGGCCACCGGGATCGAGCCGTCGCGCTGGCCGTCGCGCAGCGTGCGCTCGAGCTGGAAGAGGCCGCGCTCGAGCATGTCCTCGACCTTGCGGCGCAGGCGTTCGTTCAGCGTGCCCATCTCGGAGCCGACCGAGCAGAACGGGCAGCCGGGCACGTGTCCACTGGCCAAAAAGCGCTCTTTCTGCTCGACGTAGATCGCTTCGCACCAGCCCTCGAGACGCTCGATCGGCGTGCGATCGGGATGGAAGACGCGGTCGAGGATGGGCTCGATGTCGCGCTGCCAGTGCAGCTCGAACGCGGCGACCGCGAGGTCCTCTTTGGAGGGGAAGAAGTGGTAGAAGCTGCCCTTCTTCACTCCGGCCGACTCGCAGATCTGGTCGACGCTCACGGAGCCGTAGCTGTTGGCCCAGACGAGGTCGAGCGCGGCCTGGAGGAGCTTCTCGCGAGCGTCGGAGGTGCGGCCCATGTGGTTTTCGTCGATCGCGAGCGCGAGAACGGCGCGCTCGCTGTCGGCGGCGCAGAGTAGTCGAGTAGACCGATCGGTCAAGTATGCGGGCTAGATCGGCTGGCTCGACTCCCTCAAGTGCTTGCCAGGCAAGCGATTGGGTGGCCGAGTCGGAGCGAATGCGGCACGCGGAGCGGGGCGCGCCGGCCCGCGGAGCCGCGCAGTCGGCCGCGGGGTTGTGCGCTCGCGCCCCCGACGTCAGCGCCGCTTCGTGGGCGCGTCGTCATGGCCGGCGCGCGCTCGGAACGTGCACGCGGCGGCGGCTCTTCGAGCGCGCGCGACACGCCTCGCGCGCGCTCGGCGCGATTCGATCGCCTTGGATTCGCGTGTGCGAATTGGTATTCCGCATTCGAAGCCGCGTCCGAAGGGGACGCTCCGCGTTGCGCCGATCTCGGCGGCGGAGCTCCGCGCGCGCAGTGGGCCGACGTGCCCGCGCGCCGCTCCCGGATGCTGCGCGACGCCGAGGCATCGACGGGGGGGCATGGGACGCAAGCGCAAGGTCGAGGACGAAGCCGAAGAGCTGGACTTCGACGCTCCGCGCCAGGGGGCTCGGGCCGGAGCGCGGACGCCCAAGCGCACCGCGATGGGCACGCGCTGGCGCGACGTCGCGCGCGGCTTCCTCTTCGGGAAAGAGATCGACGAGCTCACGAACTCGCGCCTGCGCGAGATCAGCGGCATCGGCATGGTCGGCTTCGCGGCATTCCTGATGCTCGCACTCGGCTCCTACGCGACGCCGTTCGACGATCCGGCCAACCGGAGTTGGAACTGGGCCGGACAAGTCGGCTTCTACCTCGCGAACGGCGTCAAGATCGCGCTCGGCAACGCGGGCTTCTTCGTCGTGTTCCTCGTCGGCGCGTGGGGACTCGTCCTGATCGGCGGCCGCTCCGTCTCGTTCGTCAGCTTGCGCGTCTTCGGCGCGATCTTGTTCCTGTTCTCGTTCGCGTTCCTGCTGCAGCACATCGCCGGACCGGCCGTCGCGGACGTCGGCGCCGGCTACGACAGCCGCATCGCGCCGTACGGACCGGGCGGATGGCTGGCGCTGACCTGGAATCCGTTCCTGATCGAGAAGTTCGGGAACATGGGCTTGTTCCTGCTGCTCGGTCTGACTGCGCTGGTTTCGTTCCTGCTCGCGACCGAGATCGCGTTCCTGGCCGTGTTGAAGAGCTTCGGCGCGTGGCTCGAGAAGCGCCGTGAATTGCGCGGCGAGAGCCTGCCCTCGGCCGTGTTCGGCTACCTGCGCTCGACCGCATCCGGTCTGTGGGGTTTCGTGCGCGGCGACGATCTGCGCGGCCTGGCCACCGAGGGCGGAGCCGTGGTCCTCGACGGCGGACCGGCGCTGGTCGACGCGAAACCGAAGCGCAAGCCGCGCGCGAAGAAGGAACCCGACCCCGAGAACCCGGACGGTCTGCCGGAGCTCGACGAGGACGAACTCGAGGACGACTTCGAGGAGGAGCTCGACGAGGACGCCGAGTACGGCGAGGACCTCGACGAAGCCACGCTGGCCGAGTTGGAAGCCGAGGAGCGCGCCGAACGCGCCGCCGCGGGCCTGCTCGAGGATTCCGACACCGACGACGACGACGATGCGGTCGCGGAGGACGACGACGAAGGCGCCGTGATCGTCCCGCCGGCCATCGCGGCCACGTCGAAGCCGACGCCGGTCAAGGCCAAGGTCGCGCAGATGGTGTTCGACCCGCCGACTCCTCCGCCGGGGCCGTGGCAGTTCCCGCCGATCGACCTGCTGCTGCCGCCCGAAGGCAACCTCGGTCACGACGACAAGGCGCTGGAGGAAGCCGCGGCGAAGCTCGAGAACGCGCTCAAGAGCTTCCGTGTCGATGCGCAGGTCGTCTCGGCGCAAGTCGGGCCGTCGGTCACGCTGTTCGAGCTGACCGTCGCGCAGGGCACGCGCATGAACAAGGTCTCGACGCTCAGCCAGGAGATCGCGGCCGCTCTGCGCGCGCAGTCGGTGCGCGTCATCGCGCCGATCCCCGGCCGCGACACGATCGGCGTCGAGGTTCCGAACGTGAAGCGGCGCGTCGTGCGCATCAGCGAACTGGTGAGCCAGAAGGCCTACGACCCCAAGTACATGGGTCTGCCCTTGTTCGTGGGCATGGACGCCGAGGGCAAGCCGATCGTCGAGGACCTGGCGAAGATGCCGCACCTCCTGATCGCCGGCACGACCGGCTCGGGCAAGTCGGTGTGCATCAACACGATCCTCGCGAGCCTCTTGCTCACGCGTTCGCCGCACGACGTCAAGCTCATCCTGATCGACCCGAAGATGGTCGAGCTGCAGGCCTTCGCGACCGTGCCGCACATGATGTGTCCGGTCGTGACGGACGCGCGGCAGGCGACGGGCGTCCTCTTGTGGGCCGTCGAGAAGATGGAGGGGCGCTACGAGCTCTTCAAATCGGCCGCGGTCAAGAACCTCAAGGGCTACAACGCGCTGGGCGAAGAGGGCCTCAAGCAGGCCCTCGGCGACGACTTCGATCCCGAGCGCACGCCACGCCACCTGCCCTACATCGTCGTCGTCATCGACGAGTTCGCCGACCTCATGGCGGTCTCGAAGAAAGAGGCCGAGCTGGCGATCACGCGCCTCGCACAGAAGTCGCGCGCGGCCGGCATCCACGTCATCGTCGCGACGCAGCGCCCCTCGACCGACGTCATCACCGGCGTCATCAAGGGCAACCTGCCGACGCGCATCGCGTTCCAGGTCGCGAGCCGCGTGGACAGCCGGGTCATCTTGGACGAGACGGGTGCCGACAAGCTGCTCGGCCACGGTGACATGCTCTTCATGCCGCCCGGTGGCGGGAAGTTGAAGCGCGTCCAAGGTGCGCTGGTCGAGGACTCCGAGATCACGAAGCTCGTCGACTTCGTGGGTCAGACTTCGGCGCCGAACTTCAGCCAGGAACTCGTCCAAGTGGCGACCGGCGAAGCGCGGCCGACCGGCGGCGGGCTCGTGGACGGCGACGCGGAAGAGGACTCGATGTTCGACGAGGCCGTGCGCGTCGTGCTCAAGAGCAAGCGCGGTTCGGCGTCGCTGCTGCAGCGCGCCCTCGGCGTCGGTTACACGCGCGCTTCACGGCTCATCGACCTGATGAGCGAGCGCGGCATCTTGGGGCCCCACAAGGGCAGCAAGGTGCGCGACATCCTGGTCACGCTGGAACAATGGGAAGAGCTGCACGGGCCTTCCCCCGCCGGAAGCGGCGGAGCCTCGGAACGCACGGGAGCAATGAGAGATGAGTGAGCGGAAGACCCTGTCCGGGGGTGATTGGCTGTCGATCGGCGTGTTTCTGTTCGGATCGCTGGCGGCGGTGTTGATGGGCTACGGCCTTCTCACCGGCGCCGGAGGGACCACGGGGACGGCCGCGTTCGGGGCCTTGATCGGGGGCGCCGTCGGACCCCTGCCGGCCTTGCTCGGCGGTGCCGGCATCGCGTTCCTCGGCGCGCGCGCGTTCCTGACCGGCGATCGCGGCGGCCTGACCGTCGGGATCCTGGGCATGCTCGGCGTCGCGATCGGCATGTCGGTCGTGGTGGGCTCCCTGTCCGAGCTGCGCGGCGGATCGCTCGGCGACGGCACCGGCGGCCGCATCGCGGAGATGACGCACCCGGCCGTGGGCGTCCTGCTCGGCGCAATCGTCGCGTTCGGCGCGGCCTACTTCGCCTGGATGCGCGAGGACCCGGCCGCCGCGGCGAAGCTCGCGCCCGCGCGCCGCGCGACGCCCGCGCCGCCGAAGGGCGACGACGGCGTGACCGCGGCCGAGTCGGCGATGCTCTTCCCGGGCGAGCACGTGGAGGAAGCGGTCGCGCCCGCGCGTCCGATCTCGCCGGCAACGAAGCCCGTCCAGCCGCTCTATCCCGAGGATGTCCGCCTCAAGGGCGAGGTGCCGGCCGGCACGCGGCCGCTCACGAGCCCGAGCGCGCTCGCCGCCGCGCCGGTGATCCCGGCGGTGGCCGAGCCGGCGGTCTACCGCTGGACGGCTCCGCGCGCCGCCGCGGATCCGACGCGCATCGCGCCCGAGGAGATCGAGGCGCTCGCCGACGCCGCGCCGCCGGTCCGGGAGTACGTACCGGCCGCGGTCGTCGAGGAGGTCGCGGAGATCGTCGAGGAAGCCGAGGAGCGCCCGATGCCGCCGCGCCCGACGTGGGAGACGACAGGGCTCTCGGAGGACGACGAACCGGTGGACGCGTACGGCACGCCGCTCTCGCTCGTCGAGAAGGCGCGGCGCGATCGCACGGATGACGAAGCCGCCGCCGACATCGCCGCCGACTTCGAGGAAGCGCCGGTCGTCGCCGCGCGGATCCCGCGCGAGATCGGCGAGATCGCCGAGTCGGAAGCGCAAGAGCTGCTCGAGGCCGTGCGTGCGGAGGAGTCCGTCGCGCTCGCCCTCGAACCGGCCATCTCGGCCGTGCAAGTCGTGGAGGCCGGCGTGCCGGTCGTGAGCATCGCGGTCGAGACCGAGGTCGAGACTGGCGACGAGCCCGTCGCCGCCGCGATCGCCGCGCCCGAGGAGCAGGCCGAGGAGCAGCCCGAGGAGCAGCCCGAGGTCGCCGGTCGCCGGGCCCAGCAGGGATCGCTGCTCGACGAGCTGCGCGCGCACAACGCCGCCGTCCGCGCCGAAGCCGACGTGCAGGACGAGCTCGACGAGCTCGAGGCCGAGCTCGCGACCGCCGACGCCGAGCTCGCGCCCGTCGCCGGGATCGCGGCGGAACTCGTCGAGGAGGAGCGCTTCGATCTCGAGGCGGAAGCGGAGGAGGCGCCGGTCGAGGTCCTCTCCGTCGTCGCGATCGCGCCGTCCGAGGCCGAGGAGGATGCGGACGGGGAGGTCGAGTTCGAGGACGAGGAACGCGAGCCCCCCGTGGCCGAGATCGCTGCGCAGCCCGCAGCCGACATGGCCGCGGACGATGACGAGGGCGACGCAGCCGATGCCGACGACGAGGCCTCCGAACCCATCGCCGTCGCGCCCGCCGCCGCACCGCGCACGAAGGTCGCGGCCGCTGCTCCGAGCCTCTTCGACGCCGTCGAGACCGAGCCGCAGGTCGTCCTCAAGCCGAAAGCGGCCGTCCCCGCTTCACGCGCCGAGAAGGCTCCCGGCCGCGGGATCGACCCCGAGAAGAAACTGCTCGTCGAGGTCGGCTGCATGTTCGTCGAACGCGGCCGCGTCGCGGTCTCGATGCTGCAGCGCCAGTACGACATGGACTTCGACCAGGCCTGCCGCGTGCTCGACGACTTGCAAGAAATGGGGCTGATCGGCCCGTACATGGGCGGCAAGAACCGCGAGATCCTGCTCACGAAGGACCAGTGGATGGAGAAGGTCGGCGCAGCCGTCGATTGACGCTGCGAGCCATTCGCCCGAACGACGTCGCCGGCGAGAGATCGTCGGCGACGTGCATTTTGCGGACGCGCGCTGGAGCGCAAATGGGCGCATGCGGGTCGTGCGGCGATCGCTCGCCACCGTCCTTTGGGCTCAAGAGTCGGCGCGCTCTCTGCGGGAATCCCGCCTGCACGAGCCGAGCGAGTTCCTCGCGGAGATCCCGGGCATCTCTCACGCGTCGCAATCGCGCAGCGAGGTTGCACTCGCGCC
>Ga0209591_10005740_pt1 | contig 13854 bp, 16 predicted proteins | sample MAT01_FD_187207 | JGI IMG/M metagenome (GOLD analysis project Ga0209591, IMG submission 187207) | Freshwater microbial communities from Lake Fryxell liftoff mats and glacier meltwater in Antarctica - MAT-01 (SPAdes) (version 2) | ecosystem: Environmental > Aquatic > Freshwater > Ice > Liftoff... | reverse complement strand
ATACCAATTGATGGTTATCCAAATCAAGATTTACCACCTCAACCCAAAGCGAGGATTATGGTATGTCAAAAGTCCGGTTGCCTCAAACGTGGTGGTAAAAGTTTATTATCAGAATTAGAAAAAACTTTGGGCGATCGCGGTTTGTTAGATAAAGTTACCATTGAACATACTAGCTGCCAAAAATGCTGTAGCAGCGCCCCTAACTGGGTTTTAGAAATTGGTAACAAGAAATACAAGAATATTTCTACTAATGCGATCGCATCTTTGCTAGGAAGTCATTTAAGTTAACTGGCAAAAAGATTTGTAATTTAATTTTCCAGGTGGAAGGAGTGCATTCCTAATCCACCTATTTTTTATGCAAAAGGTTAAAATTTACTATTGGGCTTATCCAAGCATTTCCTGGATTGCGAAAAAACAACAAAACCAATTGGAGAAAAATGCCAGCCATTGTTAAACTACAACTTACTGTGGAAGCTTTAGCAGAAGTAATATCTTCACTTAATTTAGAAGAAAAACATCAACTTCAAGAGATAATAGAGCAACAAATTTTTGCAGCCGAAGAAGCGCTCTACGAAGACGATGCAGAAACACAGGCAGAAATTCAAGCAGTTCGCGCTGAGTATGCAGTTGGTGAGTACATGACTATGGATGAATATCTTGCTAACCGCTCAAATCAAGCGTGATGTGCTACACTATTTTTATTTCAAAATCAGTACAAAAGCAGATTGACGACTTACCAATTCATGTTAGAGAGCGCGTTGTTGAGAAGATCCAAAATCTTGCAGGTGAACCGCGTCCTGATGCTGTTGTAAAATTAAAAGGCTATAATAACGAGTATCGTATCCGGGTTGGTGATTATAGGGTTCGCTATAATATTGATGATGAAAGTCAATTTGTGCAACTTTTACAGTGCAAACATCGGAAAGACATTTATAGAAAATAAGTTGTAAATTTGGTGGTTAACGAGTATTTTGGAAGTGCATTATACCTTTGAGCATTAAATAAACAAAAAATCTTCATCCAGATGCGTAGGCGTAGCCCGCCGAAGGCATCGCATCTTTGCTAGAAAGTCACTTAACAGAGTAATAACCTTCTCTAGCTATTATTAAAATAATACACGACTTTGTAGGGGTAAAAATTTTACCCCTATTTGTTGTAAATATTCTTTATGTAGCACTCTTGTCAAACTGCGATCGGCTAAGTTATAACTGCTGCAACGCTAGTAATACTAAATACAAGCAGAACTTATAAAAATTTTCTGTAGTCTTGTTCAAGCTGGACTACAACCCTAGTTATTGTGTGTAATTTTTCCACAAATATCTTAAATAGCTAAAAATCAATGTCTTTGTTTAGCAATTTACTCAACTTACATTCAGGAAGCAAGCCGCTTGAAGATTTTTTTACTGAGATAGTTGCTTATTTTTTATCCCTGAATAATCAGATTTTAATTGATTGGCTAAAACATCACTTAATCATTAGTGATGATAATTATTCCAGCATCAAGATTTCAACCCAACAAGAACACAAACGACTTGAAAGCCATACTGAAGATAGTAGATTGGACATTGTAGTTGAACTGTCAGATGGTTTAAATACAGATGTAATATTTATTGAATCAAAAATCGGCTCTAATGATGGTAAAAATGCCTTAAAAAAATATGCTGATATTTTGAGTAATTTACCAAACGTTAGACATCGAATTTTAATTTACATCCCCCGTGATTATGACCCAAAAGACGAAATCAAAACTCCAGCATTTAATTTAGAACAAAAAGTAAATTTTTATCAATTGAGGTGGCATCAATTTTATGCACACTTACAACAACACGCGACTGATATCTTAGCCCAAGAAATATTAATTTTTATGAGGAAAAATGGAATGTCTACCACTAATCAATTTTCATCTGTTGACTTATTGACAATGGTGAATTTTAATAAAACTCTCAATCTCATGGAATCAACTCTCAGTGAAGAAGTACAGCAAGAATTCAAATTAGCTTTTGGAGGTGTTATCAGAGGTGCAGCAAGTAGGACTCAATGGAAATGGGACGAAAGATTTATTATCTACACCCACTTTTCTCCCTCAACATGGGACTTATGGTGTGGTCTTGGATACTTCAATTTAAATCCAATTAATTTAACTGATTATCCATATTTAGGTATGTTTTTGCAAGTTTCTCATAAGTTTGGACAACGCGCAAAAATTATTGAATCTATGCAAAAAATAATTAATGATAAACCCAATCTATGGACTCCTGTTAATTTAAAAGTTTTGCCAGCCTGGTCAGCTATATTTTATCGAAAAAGCTTACAAGACTTTTTATCTGAAGAAAACCACGTATCTGCTATTAAATTATTTTTCCAAGAGTCAATAAAAGAATTAAAAACGGTTCAGGAACAATATTTTGACTTTCCTTGGAAGGGTGTAAGTATAGAAGCAGCTACAGAAGCTGATCAGGAAGAAGATCCAGATATATTATCATCTTCTATCGGGGGAGTTGAATCAGTGGTAACTCCATTAAAATAAAAATAACTCTGCATTCTCGTAGTTGTTATGAGCCTTACCACTGCTAAACGCTTTACTATAGCTGAATATCACCTTCTAGCTGAACTCAGCTTCTTTGAGGAGAATGAGCGAGTAGAGCTAATTAAGGGTGAAATAATCCAGATTGCAGCAAAAGGTACACCGCACTCTGTTTGTGAAACACGCCTAGAGAGAGAATTATATAAGTTAGTAGGCGATCGCGCAACTCTGCGAGGACAACAACCAATTACTTTATCTAACAATAGTGAGCCTGAACCAGATAGAGTAATTGTAAAAAATAGAGATGATGACTATCTAGCGAATCATCCCAGCCCATCTGATATTTTACTCTTAATTGAGATTGCTGATTCATCTTTAAAGTATGACCAACAGGAAAAGCTACCTATTTATGCAGAAGCGAAAATCTCTGATTATTGGATATTTAATTTAGTAGATTATTATCTAGAATGCTATAGCGAACCTTATCAAGATTTGCAAGGTAAATTTGGTTATCGTCGCAAGTTGATTTATCTGCCAAACGAATCAGTTAATCTGCCATGTTTCCCTGATTTGTCACTCGATTTATCTAAGATATTTTCTGGATTGCTATTTTAAAATCGCTGCAAAAGCAGATTGACGACCTAGTGTTAATTTTACAATCTACTCATCTCGATAAACATCTCTTCGATGCCTTACTCTGACAACTTTTACTATCAGCACATCATCTTCAATCTCGTACAAAATACGATAATTGCCAACACGAATACGATATTTATTATCGATGTTTTCTAGCTTGACAACGCCGCTAGTACGGGGATTGTCAGCCAGTTCTAAAATTTTCTCGTTAATTCTATCTCCAATATCAGTAGATAATTTTTTTAATTGTTTTGCAGCCTTGTTAGAAATTTCTATTTAATAAATCACGATTCTAATTCTTGTTTGTACTGTTCCCAAGTAATAGTAGGTTCATTTTCAGCTTCTTTAAAGGCTTTAATATCCTCTTGATCCTCAGATGACCTAATATCTAACAGTTCTAGAACATCTTCTAAAGTGTCTTCATAAGCTTGTTCTAGTCTTTGATTGATTGCTTTTAACAACTCTTGTCTTTTAGTTGTAGTTTCCATAATTAACCTCTGCAACTGCAAACTTTCTAATTAATTCCCGCTTAAGCGATTATTGTGGTAAATAGACCAATTAAGGATTGTTGAACAACCCAATTACAAACTATTTCAGGGTTTTTAGACATATTGTTCGTAATCAATTGATAGCATTATCACCAAAGTCGCGTAATTGAATAAGCATCAAATGCTATATCTGCACTAATAATTGGTATTTTCTCTACCATCGCTTGAGCAATCAAGATTCTATCAAATGGGTCACGATGTTGTAATGGTAGGGTAGTAATTACATCAATGTGCTCCAGATTAATATTGAGTAAATTAAAGTCATTTAATGCTAACTGTTGCTGGATAAAAGTCTTAATTGGTAAACTAAAACTTAGCTTACCAATGCTTTGCTTTATTGACATTTCCCATATACTAACAATGCTGATGAGTTTCTCATTATTCTGGTTTTCAATTAATAGTCTCATCTGGTCGCTAAAACGTGCATATCCTTGAAAAAACCAAATCAAAGTGTGAGTATCTAATAACACCTGCATTACATATAATCCTGAAACTCTTCTAATGGCTCATCAAAGTCATCTGTTATCTTAATCAAACCTTTGGCACTACCAAACAAAGGAGAGCGTTTTTTCTCTGGAATTACCGGAGTCAGTTTAACTACTGGCTGCTCATCTTTAGTGATGATAATTTCTTCGCCATTGATTGCTGCTTCGATTAATTCGTGTAAGTGTTGTGATGCTGCATCAATAGTAATCTGTTGCATGATTATCACCATTTCATTAATTATTTCAAGTATGAAGTTGCTTGAGTTATTTGTCAGTGATCATTGTTTTGCTTGAAGGCAGCTTTAAAATCTCTCTTCCCTAGTTTCGTCGCTCATCTCACCATTATAATCAAATCAAACCTTCCAATGCGTGTTGCAAATCATTTGTCACATCAGCAACAGCTTGTCTAGCAGCCAAACGATTTTCCTTATACGCCGGGTAAAGCTCAGAAATAGATATCGGTTCACCCACAGTTATTTTGACTTTTTGCTTACCCAATTGTGGACGATGTACAGCCTTATTTCCTTTGATTTTAGCGAGCATTTTCCATAAAATTAAAGTCGTCTCAGCAAACCTTTCTGGTGTTGGATTTTCACGAATATAATTACCAGAAACAGCCACAAAACTTTCTACTAAACGCATATGCCACATCCGCGCATTTGCTTCTTCAGCAACGCGATCGCCTAAAGCTCTTTCGACAGCAGAGACTCCTTTTACATCCTTAAATTCTTCTCTAAATATATAATTCCAACCGGCTTGTTCTACTCGCTGACATCGATCCCTCAAACTACCTTTTGACTGCAAATTAAAATACTGTTCTGATATTAACAGCGCTGCATTTAACAAAGCTTGTAAACGAATCGCTAACGCTTCATTTCTATCTTCTATCTCTACTGTTTTGACATCTGCCAGCTTTTGATGATAGAACCGCGTGTAAAATTGTTCCATCAGTGAAAGTAAATGTTCTGCTAAAGTCAACAACCGGGGATAAAGCGACTCTATAGAAGAATCTTCTGATGGATTCACAAGTAAACCACTAGCCGTTTCCAATTCACTTAAAAGATTTGCGATCGCATCCCAAGGAGCATCAACGTAACTATATTTAATCCCAACTGGTACAATTAGAACCTGTTGGTCGCGTCCAGCTTTTTGCAAATCTTCAGCACACCAAAAGCCTAATTGGGCGATACCAGGTTCTAGGGGGCTAATATTCTCTGATAAACCATTGGTACCACCTTCTGGCGCAGCCGCCATCGGGAATTTCCCATTGGCAAACAAGTCACGCGCCGAACGTAACCCCGTCCAGTCAGCTTTACCGCGTTGAATCGGAGTACCACCTAAATTAGAAGCAATCCAACCTACATAAGAACCTGCCCATAGAGGAATGCCGCGATCGTAGATAAAATGAGCGTGAATCGGAAGTTGTAGCATTGTACCTTGCGATCGCGCTACCTTTGGCATCAGTTGAGAAAACAAGTAGGTCAAACAAAATGGATCGTCTGTTTTAGGATGACGAAATGCCAGCATAAAACGGATTTTACCCTCCTGAAACTGGCGATAGAGATCCACCAGAACCTCTACATTGTCTCCTTCAATTTGGGTAATAGCTGTTTGCCAGTTAATATAAGTTGGTAGCAACAGATGGACAACTCGTAGAAATAATGGGTTAAACGCCGGAGGAATAAATTCTAAGGGTGGCTGTGCTTGATAAATTACATCTGCCAAAGTAGTTTCTCCTAAAGTTGCGATAAAAAAAGGCGGAAAGCTATAAGTTAAAAAGAAATAACACTATGTACTTTGTACTTCATACTTTAGTTGATATAGAAATTAGTGATTCTGAAAAGGTTATAAACGATGCGACTGTCACAAATGTTATTCGTTACACTCCGGGATGATCCAGCTGATGCTGAGATTCCCAGCCATAAATTATTACTCCGTGCGGGTTATATTCGTCGCATCGGTAGCGGTATTTATGCTTATCTGCCGTTGATGTGGCGGGTACTGCAAAAAGTTTCTCAGATTGTGCGGGAAGAAATGAACGCTACAGGCGCACAAGAATGTCTTTTACCACAATTACAACCGGCTGATTTATGGAAGGAATCGGGACGTTGGGACACTTACACCAAAGCTGAGGGGATTATGTTTTCCCTAATTGACCGCCGTGAGCAACAATTAGGATTAGGCCCAACTCATGAAGAAGTAATCACAGCGATCGCTCGTGATATGATTCGCTCATATCGTCAGCTACCACTGCATCTCTACCAAATTCAAACCAAATTCCGCGATGAAATTCGTCCCCGCTTTGGTTTGATGCGCGGAAGAGAGTTTATCATGAAGGACGGCTATTCCTTCCATGCCGATGAAGCTAGCCTCAAAGAAACTTACCAGGATATGTATAAAGCCTACAGCAATATCCTACGGCGTTCTGGTTTAGCTTTTCGACCAGTGGAAGCTGATTCTGGTGCAATTGGTGGTTCTGGTTCCACAGAATTTATGATTTTGGCGGAAGCTGGTGAAGATGAAGTTCTCTACACTGAGGATGGTATATACGCTGCTAACGTAGAAAAGGCTGTTTCTTTACCAATTGACGCCGAAACTTCACGGTTTACAACCTACGAGAAACGCGATACACCTGGAACAGAAACTATTGAAAAGGTTTGTCAACTCCTCAACTGTTCTTCCACTCAATTAGTGAAAAATGTCCTTTATCAGACAGTTTATGATAATGGCATAACGGTGTTAGTTCTGGTGAGCATCCGAGGCGATCAGGAAGTTAATGAAGTTAAGTTGCAAAATGAATTGACTAAATTAGCTTCTGAATATGGCGCTAAAACTATTATTAGTTTGAATGTACCAAATCTAGAAGCCCAACAAGCATGGACAGCTAAATCTCTACCTTTAGGCTACATTGCGCCAGATATCGCAGATGAATATATTGCTGCCAATAAACAAATCCATCCCAAGTTTTTGCGCTTGGTGGATCAAACAGCCGTTGATTTAAAAAACTTTGTTACAGGCGCGAACGAAGCTGGTTATCACGTAGTTGGTGCTAATTGGGGTGAGCAATTTAAGTTACTAAATAGCATCGTAGATATACGCAAGGCAAAACCAGGCGATCGCGCCATCCATAACCCAGAACAAACTCTTGCAAGCGCCCGTGGAATTGAAGCAGGTCACATCTTCCAATTAGGCACTAAATATTCTCAAGCGATGGGTGCAACTTATACCAATGAACAGGGTGAAGAAAAGCCGCTATTTATGGGTTGTTTTGGTGTCGGCGTATCGCGGTTAGCCCAAGCTGCCGTAGAGCAATCTTATGATAAAGATGGGATTATTTGGCCAGTTGCGATCGCACCATACCACGCGATCGTCACAATTCCTAACATTAAGGATGCTCAACAAGTCGAAATCGCCCAAAAACTTTACACAGAACTCAATCAAGCGGGAATTGAAACCATACTAGATGACCGCGACGAACGGGCTGGAGTGAAATTTAAAGATGCTGACTTGATAGGCATACCTTATAGAATTGTAACCGGACGGGCGATCGCTAATGGCAAAGTCGAAGTTGTAGAAAGAGCAACCCGCAAATCTCAAGAAATAGTCATTGATGAAGTTACAGCTACACTAAAACAATGGATTACAGAAGCAATAGGTCATAGAGCATAGGAGAGAGGTAACAGGATACAGGTTATAGAGAATAATCTGTACCCTGTTACCTGTTACCTATTCCCTTCTTTACTCCCTACTCCCCAAAACTTACATAATTGGACAGTGACGGATTAGAAATAAAAATTCTAAAATTGAATTAGGGACTTGCAGAATTAAGAGGCATAAAGTAAGTCTCCTCTGGGTTGTGGAAACTCTCAACTTATAAGTATCGTCTTTAACCAGGCTGCTCCTCACATAACTACCATATCAGCCCTCAGTCAGGAAGGTTTTGAACATGAAAGACCAACAAGGATCTAATCGTATTTCTTCAGGCGCAATTGCAGCCGTCTCAGCAGTGGTTGTAGCGGTGGGTGGCGGTGTGGCTTGGTTTACTACACAATCCAGCAATACTCCCACACCGTCAAACCCCTCTGGGCAAATCGCTCAACCGGCACAGCCATCAACTAGGCAGCCAGCTAATGAGCAAACCCCTAATGTTTATTGGCTCACATCAAAAGACAAAAATGTTGCTTTGGTTCCCCAGCCTGTTAAAGTCGCTTCTATACTACCCAACCAGCCTTTAGAAGCAGCTTTCCAGAGTTTGTTAGCAGGGCCAACAACAGAAGCGACAGGTTCCACAACTATCCCCAAAGGAACTAAACTTTTGGGGCTGAAATCAGAAAATAACGAAGTTCACGTTAATTTATCTGAAGATTTTACCAGTGGAGGTGGTAGCACTTCAATGATGGGCCGTGTAGGACAAGTTGTTTATACTGCGACAACTTTAAATCCCAAAGCCAAGGTGTACATTGACGTGAACGGCAAACCATTGGATGTTTTAGGTGGTGAAGGTGTAGAGTTACAACAGCCACTAACTCGTGAAAGCTTTGACAAAAATTATCCGCTTTAAAAAAGTTAGGAGTAGAGACGCGATTAATCGCGTCTGTGCAGGAGTGAGGAGTTTTAACTCATAACTCATAACTCATAACTCATAACTCATAACTCATAACTTTCTTAGACTTACCGTTTGCTATTTAACACACGAAAATTACGGGCTTGCTGTTCTAACCTTGTGGCAAGGCGATCGCAAACCCGATTACACAAATCAAAAATCATTTCATCTTCCACCCGGTAATAGGCGCAAGTTCCTTCACTGCGGCGGCTAAGGATACCTGCTTGCCACATTACCTTGAGGTGTTTCGACACATTTGCCTGAGAAGTCTGTGTTGCCTCTACCAACTCTTGCACGCATTTTTCTTGATCCCGTAATAAGTGGAGCAGCCGCAAGCGCATCGGCTCACTTAACAGACTGAAGTAATCAGCTACTTGTTGCACCACTTCTGGCGGTAAAGGCAACGTTTGTTTCATCAGGATTAACCCGCAAGGACTGAAGTTTTAACGATGACTCATTTGGGATGACTCATTTCATATATAGATTAATACTTAATCAGGGTTAATTCGCATCAAAGGTTGACCATATTCTACAGCGTCGCCATTTTGGAGAAGAATTTCCATCACCTGTCCAGAGACTTCGGCTTCGATTTCATTCATCAGCTTCATGGCCTCAATGATACAGACTGTTTGACCCTTGCGGACGCGATCGCCCACTTCCACAAATGCCACTTCCCCAGGCGCAGGAGCGCGATAAAACGTTCCCACCATTGGGGAAGGCACTTCTACTAATCTCTGATCAATGGTTGAGGGGGCATTTACTGACAACTGTAATTGTGTGGTAGTTCCAGTATTCTCAAACACGCGAGATGTGGACACCTCCGTTACCTGACTCGTATTCACCTGGTTTCCCCCAGATGAACCCGATGTCAACCCCGAACCTACCACACCGCCGAAGGTCGCTTGACCTACCGACAACATCTGATTGCTGACGCTCACAGCCTTACGGACTGTTAGTTCAAAATCATCGCTTTTGAGTGTTACTTCTGCAATATCTGTTTGGGCGATAGTTGCCAGTAGTTGGCGGATTTCATTAAAGTCCAATGGCACAGTTTTTATTACCTCGACCTATCCGTAAATTAGCATCTTAAGTGTGGCAGGGATTTAATCCAGATGTAGGGATTTAAATCGGGACTTGCATCTCCATAGAGATGAAAGTTATTCCCTGCTGATATACTTATCTTCTTGGGTATCAACTTTGATGCGTTCTCCTTGGGAAATAAACAAAGGAACCATCACAATTGCACCAGTTTCTAGAGTTGCTGGTTTTGAGCCACCAGTGGCAGTGTCACCTTTTAAACCTGGATCTGTTTGGATAATTTCCAGAACCACAGACTTAGGCAATTCTACTCCCAGTACCTGGTCGCCCCACTTAATAACTTCAGCTTCCATACCTTCCTTCAGGTATTTGACGCGATCGCCAATTTGTGCACGAGTCAATCTACCTTCTTCGTAGGTTTCCATATCCATAAAGACGAACTCATCGCCCTCTTTATAGGTATGCTGCATCGTGCTTTTTTCTAGAGTGGCTTGCGGCAACGTTTCCCCTGCGCGGAACGTTTTTTCCATCACGCTCCCACTCTGGACATTTCTTAACTTAGTTCGTACAAAAGCAGAACCTTTACCTGGCTTGACGTGTAGGAATTCAAGCACTCGCCATACAGACCCATCCAATACAATTGAAACACCGGGTCGAAAGTCGTTACTGGAGATCATGAAACTTTCAAATTTTGGAAGACAATCGGCATTTATTGTACCCTTCTGGGGTCGTCATTGGGCATTTGTCATTAGTTAGTTGTTATTTGTCATTAGTCATTTGTCATTTATCCTCCGCCCTTAACGTGGGAAGATTATTTATGGGTTACGTCCAGTCAACAATTTAATGCTGCATTTGAGTTATCCCATGCTTAACTTATTAAAATCCTGGCTGAAGAACAGCCTAATGGCAATACTGCTGGTGACAATATTTTTAGGCATAACTACAGCTGGGTGGACTCCCTCCAGTAGCGCCGCACTGCCAGCCGGCAATGCAATTACCGACGGCAAAGCTTTGTTGCGGTATGCACTCCCGATAGATAACAAACCTGTACGGCAACTACAAGCCAGTTTAGAGGACATCTCTGCCCAACTGCGGGCGAATCGGCGGTGGGGTGCTATTTCCAAAGACATCAGCAAAGCATCCCGTATTCTCGATAAACCCTCCCAAATCTTAACAAGCGTTCCCGCAGAACGCCAACCCCAAGCCGAATCTTGGATTACCGAGTTGAAATCTGGGGTGGGTAAATTAGAAGAATTGGCGAAGAGTAAAGATAAAGAACAAATTCTGGAAGAGAGAGGCAAACTTCTGAATATCGTTACTCAGATAGAAGAGTCAATGGTGAAACAATTCCCCTTTGAAGTGCCTACTGAGTACAGTAACCTGCCACAACTTAAAGGTCGTGCCACTGTAGAATTCAAAACCAACAAAGGTGATTTGACCTTCGTCGTGGACGGTTATAGCGCCCCTGTCACTGCTGGTAATTTTGTAGATTTGGTGCAGAGGGGTTTTTACAATGGCTTAGAATTTACCCGTTCTGAAGAATCTTACTTTCTGCAAACTGGAGATCCCGCCGGCAAAGACGTAGGTTTCATTGATCCAAACACGGGTAAATATCGCGCTATTCCCTTAGAAGTCTTAGTTCAGGGTGATAAAGCACCTACTTATGGCATTACTCTAGAAGAAGCTGGTCGTTACGTTGATATGCCAGTTCTGCCTTTCTCTGCTTTTGGAGCAGTGGTGATGGCTCGTCCCGAAAGTGAAGTAAATGGTGGTTCTTCGCAATTCTTCTTCTTTTTGTTTGAACCAGAACTCACCCCCGCCGGACGCAACCTATTAGATGGTCGCTATGCCGTTTTTGGCTATCTCACCGAAGGCAGAGAAGTTTTGGATAAACTGAAGGCGGGTGACAAAATTGAATCGGCAAAAGTCGTTCAAGGAATAGAAAATCTGGTTGAGCCGCAAGCAGCATAAGAAGGGAGCAGGGAGAAAATAATTCCTCTTGTACAGACGCGATAAATCGCGTCTCTCCTAACTCCCCTGATTTAGATTACCGGCAGCGAACACTTGATCAACTGCAATCGCTAATTCTGGAAAAATCCGTGATATAATTTGCTGATTGGTTGTAAAAACTGTTTCTTCGTAAAATCCATCTTCAAGTAGTAACACCGAAACTTTTGCTTTCAGAGGATCTACAATCCAATATTCAGGAACTTCTAAAGCCGCATATTCAGAACGCTTATGGCGATAATCCCGTTTCACCGATTCTGGACTCACCACCTCGACAATTAGTAACGGCGGTGACTGAAATACTGCTGAGGCATTCAACAATTCTCTGGCTTGCTCCACTGTCACTACACACAAATCAGTCAACCGAGATTTATTTCTCCCCGTTCTCACCCCACTTTCTCGAAAACACAGCCAAGGTAAGCTACAACGTTTAATTTCTGCTTTCAAGGCAGTATCCAGAAAATCGACAATCAGAAAATGTTCAATAGTAGGTGGGTTCATTAGCTCTAGCTTGCCATCCACCAGTTCATAATGGAAATCGCTACCATCATCATAGGTTAAGTACTCCTCAAATGTGATGCTGGTTACTGGTGTTGTTACCATCCCAACTGACTCCTAGACGATACTCTTATATTAAACAGTAAAGCAAATCATCAGTTTTCTTAGTAATTTTGCAACACGGAAAACCGATTGTGAACAGTGAGTTATCTTCTCAACAAGTAAAAGATATTGGTGAACAAGGTCTTTTAGAAAGATTGCAGCGCTTCTGTCCACCAGAAATTATCGGCGATGATGCCGCAGTCCTTGAGACTGCACCAGAGCAATCTTTGGTGGTAACGACAGACGTGTTAGTTGACGGCGTGCATTTTAGCAACCTCACCACTTCCCCAGAAGATGCTGGTTGGCGAGCTGCTGCTGCCAATTTATCAGATTTAGCAGCAATGGGCGCTTCTCCATTGGGAATCACTGTCGGGTTGGGACTCCCCGGTGAAGTTAGGGTGAGTTGGGTTGAGCGACTATACCAGGGAATGACACAATGCCTGCAAAAATACAATACCTCAATTGTCGGTGGTGATGTGGTGCGATCGCCTGTGACGACTTTGGCAATTACCGCTTTTGGTCAAGTTAACCCTAATCAAATTATCCGGCGTTCTACTGCTGTAGTGGGAGATGCGATCGTCGTTACAGGCGTTCATGGAGCCTCAAAAGCTGGCTTAGAACTGCTCTTGCATCCCCAATTAGGACAAAACCTCAAAGATGCAGAACGCACGGCTCTAATCCATGCACACCAGCGCCCACAGCCACGATTAGATGTCTTACCAATCCTCTGGAAAATTTTAAATTCCCAATCCAAAATCCAAAATCTAAAATCCAAAATTCCTGTCGCTGGTATGGATAGCAGTGATGGTTTGGCAGATGCAATTATTCAAATCTGCCGCGCCAGTGGTGTTGGCGCTGTCTTAGAACACAGACAAATTTCCATACCAGTAGCTTTTGACCATTGGCTGACACAAGAGCAAGCGCTAGCTTATGCTCTATATGGTGGCGAAGACTTTGAATTAGTGCTGTGCTTGACACAAGAGTTAGCATCAGCCTTAGTACAACATCTTGGTCAAGGTGCTGCGATCGTAGGCAACATTACTTCGGGATCAATAGTAATATTGCACGATGAACAAAAAAAATTCCCTGACCAAGTTCTAAGTCTTAGCCAGGGATTTCAACACTTCAATAGTTAGGAGTTAGGAGTTAGGAGTTTGGAGTTTGGAGTTAGGAGTTAGGAGTTAGGAGTTTGGAGTTTGGAGTTAGGAGTTTGGAGTTTGGAGTTAGGAGTTAGGAGTTAGGAGTTAGGAGTTAGGAGTTTGGAGTTTGGAGTTAGGAGTTTGGAGTTTGGAGTTTGGAGTTTTAATTCCTCACTTTTCATTCCTCACTCCTCACTCCTCACTCTTAACTTTTTATTTAAACCCACTTCTCGGCTACTAATTCTGCCAAATCCAAAACTCGTTGGCTGTAACC
>Ga0209591_10005728_pt1 | contig 13869 bp, 6 predicted proteins | sample MAT01_FD_187207 | JGI IMG/M metagenome (GOLD analysis project Ga0209591, IMG submission 187207) | Freshwater microbial communities from Lake Fryxell liftoff mats and glacier meltwater in Antarctica - MAT-01 (SPAdes) (version 2) | ecosystem: Environmental > Aquatic > Freshwater > Ice > Liftoff... | reverse complement strand
GTACGTTCGGCTATGGCGATCGAATTTGTATCTTTTATCGCTTTGGCATCTTTGTTTTTAGCGGCACTACTAAGCAACGCCACATCAGGAATACCAATCAACAGATCCTCTCCCGTGTCATCGCTCCAATAAGTGCGCTTTTCTATTTCGATGCGATAGTCTTGCGAAATGATATCGGCAAGAGCATCGGCGATCGCCACAATTAAACGGCTATGGACTGATGACCATAGTTCTGGATTTTCTAGATAAGGATTCATGCCAATAAAGGGTGATGACATAGCTAGTATTCCTCCGTTTTAGCTGTTCAAAATGCTTCAAGTATAGCGTAGAGGTTAGAGAGTCTTGATTGTGGTAATTGCCGAAAGCGAGTGATGCCTCGACTTTCGATCGAATGATTCACCACTAGAACGAGAAGTGTGGCAAGTTCGAGCGCCACTTGTTTATGATAGCTGACGAACATCCCAGACTGCTTTGATTAAAATGTTTGTTGCTTGTACGATCTCTTCATTTGTCGTAAATTTACCAATACCAATACGGAATGATCCTTCTATCAGTTCCTCTGGCAAATTGATCGCTTGTAAAACATGAGAAGGAGCCTCTACGCCCGACGAGCAGGCTGAGCCTGTCGAAATAGCAAGATGATGGCGAATTCTGGCGATTATCGCTTTGTTAGGAATGTTGGGAATTGAAATGTGCAGGTTGCCAGCAAGTCGGTTTGTAAGATCGCCATTAATCACTAAGTCTGGAATGCTCTCTTTCAGAAGGGTTTGTAAGCGATCTCGTTTAGAAGCAATCGCTTTCTCATCTTCAGCCATTTCTAGCTGACGTAGGCGGCAAGCTTCACCCAGTCCAGCAATTCCAGATACATTGAGCGTCCCCGATCGCATCCCTTTTTGATGACTGCCACCATAGATGAGAGGTTCGAGGTGATGTCCTTTCTTCACAATTAACGCGCCTACACCTTTGGGAGCATAGAGTTTATGTCCAGAGATTGCGAGGTAGGTAATGCCCCACTCTGTAAAATCAATGGGAATTTTGCCGACTGCTTGGGAACCATCGCAAAGAAAAGGAATGTTGTAGTGCTGGGCGATCGCGCCGACTGACTGAATTGGATAAATCGTGCCGATTTCGTTGTTGGCTGCCATCACGCAGAGCAGGGATATTCCCTCGAAGCAGACTTGTTCGAGATGTTCGAGGTCTAATCTGCCTTTTGCATCTACTTGTAGATAAACTATTTCTGCTAGGCTCTTTTTTTCTAATGCTGCACAGGTATCAAGGACGGCTTTATGCTCGAGAGGTAAAACGGCGATGCGTTTTTTGCCAGAACTAGGAAGTCCTTGTATGACAAGGTTGATGCTCTCGGTAGCTCCAGAGGTGAAGATGACTTCTCTGGGCAAAGCACCAACCAAATTGGCAACTTGTTTTGATGCTTGTTTAACGGCTGTATCGGCTACGTCGCCGTAGGTGTGATCGATGCTGCTAGAGTTGCCGAAAGCAGTGGTCATGTAGTGATAGACAACTTCTGTGATACGTCGATCGCATGGCGTTGTGGCATGGTAATCAAAATATATGGGAAATTGGAAGAAATTCATACTGCCTCAGCATCAATTTCTTGACCGTACTGTTTAAACTCATCATCTAGGTGATACATAATCCTACGAATTGATTGGCGCATTTGTAGAGAAGGTTTTAGACAATCATTATAGAAGTCAGACAAAGTTAGCTCTAAGTGAGGATAAAGAATCTTGAGAAATCCAGAAGCTGATTTGTAGACTGCTTTTTGATCTCGATCTGTCACACTCTTACTAAAATGTGTATGTTGAGTTGCATAAGTCATATAGCGATTATCTTGTCTTAGAGTCAGTAGAGCCTCTCCAAAAAAGTCCATCTTTAATCCTATCTGACTAGCAACCATATCCCCCCGAAATTTAGGAATCTCCCAGCCAGGTGATATACCAGCAAAGCGATCGAGGAAAGCTGTTTCCGACAGGAAGATCGGCAGATCGGCAAGAAGATTATTTTCGTTACGTGGACGTAAATTTGAGTCGAGTTCAATGTTGGCAAGCAAAACTAAAGAGCAATCACTGGAAATATCTGCAAAACCAGCTCGATTATATCGACCGCTTGCTAAATAATTTTTTAGTGGCCCGATAATCTCTTCAGGGTTCTCAAAAACTAAGCTCTGTGCTTCATCAAGAACAACAACATCATGTCGTCCAAGCAACCCAACTTCCTTCGATTTACCATTAATAAAAAGCTGGGCGGGTGTTACTTTGCCACCACTAATCAGAGCTACTTTGTTATTGATATTCTCATAAATATAGCTTTTACCTGTACCTTTAGGGGCTAATTCCATCATGTGAAAATTTGGTTCAACAAGTGGTAGAAGACGCGCAAGTATCCATGTTTTTGCCTGTGGGGTATAACTTGGATGTTCTGGGTTACATCCCATTGAGCACAACATCAGATCGCGCCATTGTTCTGTGGTGAAATGCGATCGCGCTTTAGCATATTCAGTCAAGTCAATTCGCGAACATTGGAAAGGGTCAAAGTCAATTACTTCAATTACGCCATCTGAACGCATCGCAAGACTAATTTTCCCCCAGATTCCTTGTCGCAGCAGCATCTCGTTGCGCTGGATCAAGTCTGTAGAAATTTGGCAAGTTTCAAGTTTGAGCGCAGGTATACGGGCAATTGGATCGGGGATTTTATTGCCAGAAGCTTCGATTTTGACGCGCACCTGCATCAAGGCAATGAGTTTGCAGATTTCTCCTTGAGTTAATTGGAAATTAATCACATTTGCATCGTCCTTACGGGGAAATGCTTTTTGGACAAACTCATTCACTTTTTTCTGCTCTTCTGGTGTAAGCATACCCTTCCCAGGAACAAGTTTATCAATAAGCCATTCTGTGACAAATTTGGGCGCGATCGCATTGATACTAGAGGGTAATCGGCTTTTATCTATACAAAGATTGCCAAAAACTGTATTTACTAATTCATTGTCATATACCATATCAGGCATGTCCTCCATTACCAGTCACTAAAAACATCTGACTTAAAACCACTACTAAACATTTGATGAATGGTAATCAATGAATTAGAATCGAGAGCAAAGCTTCCCGCTTCAATATCAGCAAAGTAGAAGTTTAATTCTCCTGTCAGACGAAGTGTTTCTCTGTCCGAGTCAAGAGGCAATTCAGGGGAATTAGGGATTTGGATTTTGTAGGTTACCCTCTCACGAGCGGGAACCGATCTCAAATCTGAATATCCCTGCTGTAAGGATGAAATTTCACGAACAAAAAGGCACAGGGAGGTAAGTGATACTGAATTCATAGAATTATCAATCGTAATTTCGATTTCCCCTGCTTGCCCCGCTTTTCCAGAACCGCTACAGACAATAATTACTGGCTCTCTGGTAGCAACTCTACTTAGCACAGATACGCCAACTAAGACTTCTTCGGGGAAAAGTCCACCATGTGAACCAAGGGCATTGCCATCAATTGTATTGTTAAATGCCCCCAAACAGAATGCGCCTTTGACCACGCTGATATCGTGAGGTAATCCAAAGTGGTCTTTATCTAAAACGATAAATCTAGGATCGTCTGTTCTCCCAATTGCCATTCTGCCTTTTGCGATCAATCCTTCAGGACATTCTTCTAACTGAGATATTTCACCCATCATTTGCCCGTGATCGCTAGCAATCACGAGCTTAACCAAATCTGGATTTGGATGAAGTCTTATACAATACTTAATTTGTTCAGCTAAAGTTCTCAAGATACCAGGGCGCTCAACTTCATAAAGACTTTCCCAATTCCGTCCAGAGTGATACAGTTCGTCAAGTTGTTCTGTATCCCAACAATATAGCTGTCGATCGCCTTTCTTGAGATCGGGATAGAGTCGTGTTTCCCGTTTACCATCGGTATATCTTTCTCCAGCTCCCATTTTAGGAAATACTTTGTCAAGATTCGGATTCCAATCAGAATCATTAGAAGGCAGTTGAGCATATAGGCTCCACTTCGCATACTCCGTCTTAGTGGGTAGCATACTCAATCGAGGAGAAAGTCCTACTTCAATTGCTAGTTCTTTAGTTTCAGTGAGATATTGTAGAAGTTCAACATGATCGAGCCATCCTAGCCCATCGACTACCACCCATAGGACAGGATTATTCTGATAAAGATTTCTGACCATTGCTGCAACACTATAGTTCAGTGCTGAGTTTGCAACAGGGACAACTTTGAGCGCGGGGTAATGTTTGAAAATCCAATCCTCAAAGCTAGTTGCAAGCACATCACTTTGGCGCTGAGCAATTGGTAGTTTTTGAATTACGGTTTCCCACTTACGAAACGGGAGATAAGAATTAACTGCCCAATCACAAGCACTCTGGACATCAGCATCGATCTCCAGGGGTATAGGAAACTCAGGCGAAATCTGAGAGAGCAAATTGTTCCGACGCGCAGCGGACAGGGACAGTTTGGCAACCCTAGCTTTAGAAATTAGCTTTGGGCGATCGCTCATAACTTTATAAGCCGCGTTAGAAATATTTGCTAGTCCGACTTGCTTGGGAGATTGAGAATCAAGAATGCTCCCATTAGTCCGACGAATTTCTTGCTCCCAGAATTGCTCAAACTTGAGCGCGATCGCATCAGGAATAGGTAGAGGATATTGACCGAGATCGCTAAGAGGTGGTTTGGCAATATTAACCCACTGACTCAGAAGATTTAACTTATCTGGCGTGCAGTAATAGTCATGAAAATCTTCACTCTGATTCGCCTGACGATGCTGCCATACCTGTTCAAAAGGTCGATACTCTGATGGGACTTGTAGCGCCAGCCACAAGGCGAGATTATAAGCGGAGGCACCTTCAAGCCAAGTTTGAGGATCGCTTTTTGTGACTTCTGCTAGTAGGTAAGCAATTGGATTGTTTTGAGGAAACGAAGATAACTTGAGTTCGAGGGCAAGTAATTGCTGATCCGTCCAATTATCTGGTAAAGGGAAGGGATGGAACAACGACTCCAGAGCACGACGGGGCGATTGTTTGATCTCCACCATGTCCGTTTTGCCCCAAGCTTCAAGCCATTTAAGTGCCCACTCACACAGACGATCGCCAACTACCCAATAGGGAGAGTTACTTTTACCAAAGTATTGTAGCCACTCTACTTCAGTTCTAATTGGGACATAGCTAGATGGAATCGGGTAAACGCCAGAGCGATCTAGAACAATGGGTTTATCAGGGTTGGGGGGAGAATCAATTACTAAAAGGTCAATATCAAAATTTCTGTTCACATCTCCATTGTAATCTGGAGTAGGTGTTTGTACAATCGGCTCTACGATCAGTTGAGATTCTGGGGCTAATATTTCAGCAGTATCAGGAGAAGATGATTCTGGTTGTTTGCGAAAAGATGGTTCAAGAGTGCTTTCAATAGGTGAGCCTGAAGAGAATAGCAAGTCAAGAGATTCCAAGAATTCTTGTGCGGTGCTAAAGCGATCGGCTCTTTTGGGTGCGATCGCTTTCATTAAAATTTCAACCAGATCTTCACTTAAGTCTTCACAGCCTTCTATTTGACGTGGATCGATGGGGCTTTTAGCAACTGGAGGTTGAGCTTCATGAAAAGGATATCTACCTGTAATGCATTCATAGAAGACAATACCTAAGGCATACAAGTCACGATCGATCTTTTCATCGGTACTGAGATTGAACTTGGGCTTGCAGTCTGGAGGAATATAGGGGCGCGTACCTGCACTAACTGTCATCTGATCATCATCGGAGATCGCCACATTAAAATCGATAATCCGCACACCACTTTCTGTTAGTAGCAAATTTGAAGGCTTGATATCTTGATGCCGAACCTTGTATTTATGTAGATGAGCTATCCCGATCGCTGTTTCTCTGGCGATTTGAATCGACTGCTCTAAAGATAATGACTTTGATTCAATTAGGTATTTGACATCTTTTCCCTCTACATACTCAAACACGATAAATGGAGTTTTATTTCCAAGTAACCCTGACCATATAACATCGACAATATGGGGATGTTTAGGAATCTTTTGAAGAATTAGGTACTCCTGTTGTAAACGGTCAAATACTGAATAGCGATCGCGAGTCACTAGTTTTAAAACCTGTTCGGTTTTTTGGATTATATTAAATACTTTGTAAGCAACCGCAAACCCACCTTGACCTAACCGTTCGATGACTTGAAATTGATTATCGATCGTATATTCTGGAGGTAAATTTGTGATGTCAGGAGCTAGAAGTACGTTTAAATATTCTGAAAGGGATTGAAAAGCATCATCTGCGCTGGAGAATCTTTCTGTAGGATTGCAAGCACAAAGCTTTTGTAACCAGCGATCGATTTCAATTGGGAGATTAGAGTTTCTCGCTGAAGGTTTAAGAGGGAAGATGGCATCACATTCCTGCATCTGCTCGGCGCTCTCGAAAGCAGAAGCTCCTGTCAGCAGTTCGTAGAAGACCAGTCCCGCCGAAAACAGGTCTGAGGTAATACTAGCTGCCGCAGGATTATGTTGGCATTCGATCGCTTGATAAACTACGTACTCTTCTAGTTCTTCTTCTATATCTTCAGCGATTGTAGTGGTGCGATCGCTGATGCGGGCGTAGTCAAATCCTGTGAGACAGGCGCTGCCTTGGGGGGTAATTAGAATGCTATCTGGATTAATATTACGGTGAATTACCCCATGTTTGTGGACGTGATCGAGGGCATAGAGAACATGTTTGATAACTTCTAGTCTTTGCTCTAGGGACAAGTCAGCCATACATTGCCGTAAGGCTTTCCCCTTAATTTCTTCGGTGATATAAATTAAGGCATCCCCACTCTCAGTTGGGAAACAATCTTTTACCTTGAGAATGTTTTTGTGTTCGGGTATTTGAAATATTGCTTGAAAGGCATTGCTGAGAATCTTTTGCTGAGATTCTCGTTCCGAGGGAGGCAATAAAGGATCGATTTCATATACACGTAGTCGGGCTGTCCATCCTCCCACCCCCAGCATTTGATGCTTTGCAGAATATTCTATATAGTTTTTTCGAGCGTCTTCACCTAATCGATCGCCGATGAGCCAAGTTCCATAGCATTTTGGGCGACTTCTTTTAGTGGCGACACCTTTATTGTAGCGATCCCCAACAATTCCTCTTTCACAGATCGCATGGTAAGGTCTAATATCTGTTGATGCCCAGTGCGGCAAAAAATCTAGACTCTGGAAGAAAGAAAGACATCTTTTATCAAGATAGGTTATCCAATCGCTTACTTGAATATGGCTATTATCGATAATCTCTACATCGTCGGCTGTCATGAGAACTGCTCCCATAACATAAATATTTTTCAAAGAGGGATTTGCCCGATTTATATCACAGATTGCGCTATTTAGAATTTTGGCATGTTTTCCCATCTTTTTGATCGGTGATGGATATGGCTCACGATTATCTGGATACCACTGTGTATCTGTAACCGAGACTCGACCGCGAACGCCCTTGAAATCCACTACATAAATGCAGTGGGGAGCCAAGAGAATTAAATCAATCTCATAGACCTTTTTATCTCTACCTTGTCTAATTTCTAAATTGGTATAGAGTTTATAGCCATCAGGCAGGTGATGCCGAAGGTAATCGATCGCCATGCGTTCTGACTCGTTTTCGGGGTCTCCGACCATATGAACGGTTGCAACCATTAGAGTTCCTCCGTCGTGCTTTCAAGATATTGAGCTAGAAGTTTATGCAAGCTTTCGCGCTTTGCCTTGGACAATTCTTGGAATAGATTGAGGATTTTTGCCTCGCGATCTTGGCTTTGCACCTCGTCACAGAATTCGATCGCATTGTCTAGTTCTTGCTGCTGCGTTTCTTCTAATAACTGCTCATGCTGTTGGCGCTGCTTCTTGACTTGCTTGAGGAGTTTGCTTGCTGCTGCTATCTTCCCTTCTCGATCGCTGTTTTGTTCAATTTCCGTTCTCTGTTTTAGAATGCTATTAAACCAAGACTGTACAGATCTTCGGTGATTTTCTTGAAGCTTCTGCCGCGTTTGGTCTAGTTCCTGTAATGCTGATTCAACTAGCGATCGCAATCTTAAAGAAACTTCTACATTAGCTTCTTGCCATTGCCGTAGTTTGCTAAATTCTGCATCACAATTTTCAGGTGCGTCTGTTTTTTGAGCTTCCAAAATCTGCAAAAATTCGACTAATAAATCTGCTTCGGTATAGAGAGATTTATAGTTTTCCTCTTCCTCAGAATTCTGGTAACAGTTTTCAGCTTTTCCAATTTGCTCTCGAACTTTTTTAGCCTCTTTGGATGTAGTTGTATTACTAAGTCCATCTTGAAACTCGGTCAGTTGAGAAACATAGCTTTGCTTTCTTTGTAAAAGCGTATCTTTAAGTTGTTGCAGTCTGTCGGCAAACCTCTCAGTCGCAAGTAATGTTGGACTGGCTAGATCGATCTGGGAGATCGCATGGTCACAGGTTGACAGCGAACTAGTTCGCTCTACTACACTTAAATCCTGTAATTGGACAATTATATTAATATCTGTCTCTAATCGGTGAATTTGTTCTTGCAGTTGTTGATAAGTTGAAAACTGGCTAGAATCCCTGAATACATGATTGAGCTGGTTATATCGATCTCGGAGATCGCCTAATTGTTTGAGATCGCTAACTAATAGCAGTTGAGATCGTAAACTTTGTAAATTGTCCTCGTAGCCAGAAATTTTCGCTCTGAATGCCTCAACTTGTTTATTGATTTCCTCTGCGAATTGATCTGGATGATTCAATCTTTGTCGCACAGTTTCAATTTCCGCGATCGACTCTTCGCATAAATGCAATGTATTAACTTTAGGCAAAGAGTGCTGGCGGATTGACTGTACTATCTTTGTATCTTCTATCCGTTTCTGCAATATCTGATATTGGGTCTCTAGTTGCTGAGATGCCTCGGTTAAACCTGTTAAAAAAGAGGTGAATTCATCTGAAGTAGCTGCAAGTTCTTGAGTTTTTTGAAGCGTAAACTTTCTCTGTTCGTAATCTTTAGATTGGTCGAGTCTGCGCCTACAAAGTTCAAAGATTTGCTGGAGTCTTTGAGAAACCAAGGTGAATCCCTCGGATTTAATATTTTGCAACTCTTGCTGCTTTAAACCATGATTTGCTACTGAAGGTAGCCTTAACTCAGATAGATTAAGGTAAGCCTTCATTACGTCCAGAAGGTTCTTAAGTGTCTTAATATCATTCAATTTCCCTTGGGCATTAGATAGGACTGTTTCCAATGCCTCATCGTCTCTCTCTTTGGTTTGCCGTTCTAAGATAATATTGTCTAGTCGATTTAATAGGTCATTAAATCGTTGTTTACTAGTCTCGTTAGTATAGCGATCTCGTTGACGGTTAATCTTTTCTTTAAGAGTATTTGCTTGTTCGCGAGTCATAGAGGGAGTATAACTAGTTTCCCAGTCTGCAACTTGCTGAACCAGAAAGTCTTGCTTCTCTTCAAGACTTTCAATGGTGGTTCTATAAACATCTTTTTCTTTAACAATAGGAATTGCATCCACTTTTTCATCAATCCGTGCCTGAATGCGAATATAGTCTTGTTGTGTTGCTGTTTCGCTAAGGGTTATAAAAAGCTGTTGAATTTGGGATTCACATTCCTTGATCTTTCTATTTTCAGAAATATCCTTTAATACTCCTTCTGTCTTTCGGAGAGCATCTTCCAATGATTCGACAAATCGATCGGGCAAGTCTTCGACTTGTCTTAGTTTAGAGATCGCTCTTAGAAGATTGGCTTTATGAGCACCACAATCTACCTCAGTTGAGAGGGTTGTATGCCGTTCGCTTTCGATTTCAACGGCTTGCCCGATTTTTTCGATCGCTGATTGCCGAGCTTGGGCATAACGGCTCTGGTAGTCGTCTGAAGGGTGAACTGTTATCCCTCCCTCTAGCGTCTCTGAGAGAGGATTTTGAAGAGCAGCACATAAATCGATAAACGGTTCTATATCACCCAATGTAGATATAGAGATCGATTTATATAATTCTTCAACTTGAATAACAGGCTCAAAGTCTCGATCAATTCTATCGATAGCACGCTTTAGAGATTCAGCTTTTTCATCAAGTTTTTGAAATTTTTCTGGATCGAAAGAGTTAGCTATGTATGTAACTATTACCTCTCGCAGTTGTTTTGCAAGATCGTTATCTAGGGTATCTGGTACTGTAGGTATTGCTATAGGCTTGCGTCGAATGAGTTGTGGTTTTTGTTTTAAAATCCATTCATTCACAAAATCTTTTGGTTTATCAAAAACATTTGTTTCAGCCCAGTTTTTTAGCGGCTCAGTGCGAACTGAAATTTGGTCTGTTTTTTTCTGAGGAATGCCACTAGTCCCTTTGAGATAAATCTCTGCACGGTGATGTGCCATCCACCCTGCAAGTAATATAGGAAATGTGTATAGATTATACCCATAGGGGGCAGCAGATAAGCTTTCCCAGATTTGGGTTAGCTCTACTACTCTTTCTTTTCTTTCTCCCAGATTAGTCATTTCTGAGAGCTTATCCCATGCAGCTTTTACGCTTGGCTGTGATGGTACTGAAATCTTGTATTGTTGATTGACTAGTCTTAATAGACCCCACGATCTAGCAAATACAGAATCAACTATACTTTTGTACGGAGTTTCTAACTTTTGAGGGCGCAAGTCATCATCTAGAAGTCGCTTAGCAATGAATCCAACAGCTTTGGAACCTACAGTACTTTTTAATGCTAATTTATCAATGCTTTCAATAGGTGGAATAAGCGAGTAGGCACATTCTAAAATTTCGCTGACAACGATCGAGATATGTTGACGATCACCTGAAGGAATTTGTTCTATTAGGTAAGCATGGTAAGTAAATGATTTGAACAAATCATCTGTCACATTCTTAATTTGTTTGGCATATTGCTCTTTTAATTGTGTGAGTGCCGCTCCAAAATCTTGAGCTTTATATCCATTTGCACTTTTGTTTTCTAGAATGAGTCGTGCTAGATTTTCGACAGGCTGAGAAGAGATCGCTACGGCAATTTGATCTCGATAGGGATGATGTTCTAGTAAATTTAGGATTTGATTTTTTAACTCTAGCAATTCCTCGCTAGTTTCAGCAATCACATAGGCAACAAGTCCCGAACGATCGGCTGATTTAAATGGCAGCTTTTTTTGCAGAAGAGATCGAAAGTTTGCGATTGTATAGACTTTGTTCTCAAAATGCCAATCTTCTGAGCGCAGTTTTTTTACTTCGATAAACTGAGTTGGGGTTGTAGATTCTTTAGCATAAATTGCAAGATTAGCATTGCAGTGTCCCTCAACAGCCGTAATGGAAGCTTCTCGACCTCTTGTCTCATCTTTGACTCTGCGCCGCAGTTCGTCAATGCCCACACCACCAGCATAGAATTTGTAAGTTTTGTCAGCAGGATTATGATAAATGACTTCCCGAACTTTGCTGAGCTTTTCTAGGACTTCGCTAAGTTTCACTGTTGATAGTCCTGTCAGGAGACTGAGAATTTCTTCATGCTTGTCATTATCTTTTTTCTGCAATCTACCGCTACTGGTGTAATACAAAAGTATCCCTTTTAGTACGGCAATTTCTTCGGGTTCGGAATCAGATGAGGTTTGAACTTTGTTAAGAGAATAGTTGTAATCTGAGAACGCCGAAGCATACTCAGAATCAGAACGGGCTTCAGGGTTAGCAAAGTTACCCTCAAATGCTTTTACTAGTGCAGTGGGGTAAATAAGATTCAATTGCCCATTTTCTTCTACGAGTCGATCTCCAGAGATAAATGCTTTTACTTCCTCTTGAACGAAGTCAATTGCCGATCTGCCTTGAGTAAATGCTAAATTGCATAAAAGATAAGAGGTCATGGGATGCAGTGGAAAGCAACCAATAGTCAGATGTTTGTAAAACTCCGCATGTTTCCAGTTAAGACCGTCGTAGAGTTTAGCAGCATATTTATTAAAAACCTCTGCACTCAATCTTTTTAGTTCGTTTTCCCATCTTGCTAAAAAATTCTGCCAATCAGATGTGTCTTTTTGACTGAGAAGACCGTCAAGTACAAGTTCTAAACTAGCTTTGGGGTTGTAAGTGCTGGATGTTTGAATTCGAGAAACAAGCCTGTTGTAATCTTCTACATTTTTTGATGGAATAGTTTTACTAAGACTTTTTTGCGTAAAACTAACTAGGGCAATCTTTCCCTTATGTCTTTCACAGGCATTTGTGATGTTTTGTAGGGCGGTACTACCTGAGCCTATGGGATCGGCTGCCCATTGTTGTAAGTAGTTGTACATCTCATCAAAGAGAATTAAAATCCCTTGAAATTGAGGATTTGCTCCAGTACACAGCTTGGCGATCAGGTCGTCGAAAATAACTTCGATGTCAATATCGGCATTGAAGTCAGGATTAATGCCCGTCAGTTCGCGGCAAATTTGCTTAATGTGGGGGATAACGTGAAAATTATTCTCGGTTACGCTTTGAATTATTTTATTTAAATCACCAAATGGATAACCTTGAGATGATAGAAAGGTTTCAACGCGATCTCGTTGGCTGGCATCCAATTTTTGCAAAAACTTAAGTGGCTCTCGACAAATACGCTGGGCGATCGAGTCAACAACACCTTCTGCTTCAAGTTCTTTGTTGAGCACCTGTAAGAAGTGTTTGCGTAGATCGATGGGTTTATCACCACTCAAGCAAAGTACTAAATGCCTACCTCGATGTTTGTATGCTTTTAGCTCCGCCAAAGTTGCATTATTTTCTGAAGTTGCAAATTTTAATTGATTAAAAATCCCCTGTACCTCAGGGCTTTCATCAGAGAGCTTAAAGAAGTTAGCAACAGCGAGAGCAAAGTGAGATTTACCCTTGCCATAGTCCTGTACCATCAAATGAACATTCGGTTCATTAGGACTATGAAAACTGCGACGAATAGCATCGAGTACGCCAACAGTCGTACTTTTGGCTCGATTTCTGTCATTATCGTGGTTAAAGACAAAACCTTTACAGAGTTTAAGATTTTTGTCTGTATCATCCATCAATCCAAAGCTGACAGCACGGGCAACCAAGCCTTCTTCATTGATTTCGACTAACTGATTGAGTTGCATAGCTAATACCTTATTGAGTTCATTCTTCCCAGTAATTTGGTTGTCTTAGTATTTAGCCTGAAGTCTGAAGATAGGCTAGGGCTTGATCGCTTGGAATTGACAGCACTTCTCGATTGTCGAGTTCGTTGCAGCGCCTCTGGATTTCAACTAACCACTCATTTGAGATGGGGAAGTCATCTTCGTAGTCTAAGCTCTCTAAAAGCATTTCTGCCAGATAAGCTCTAATACTGGGTGATAATTTAAGTGCTTTTTCGACGATATCATCTACTTCGGTTTGCATAATGACTCCTTTGAGTATGTGATTGATTAAAGGCGATGTAAGCGGCTTTCTGACCAGATGGGTGGGGCGAGTTTGCTAGGCAAGAGCAGCCAGAGGATGCTTTCTAAATGACGGAGACGAAATAAACTTTCCCAAAAAAGGGTAATGCGAGCTTCGGGCTGGACGTAGAGGTAGGTAATCAGACAGTCAAGATCCCGCAGGATTACTATGCCTTTTGTGGAGGTTTTGCAGATGTCTTCGATCGCTTTGATCTCCCGATCGAGTTCTTGATGCAATGCCAGAAATCGGCTTTGAGGTGGCAGGCGACCGAGCAAATTTTCGCGATAGCTGACTACTTCGGCATCGTCATAGAAGGCTAGCGATCGCAACTTAGCGTGATCGACTTTGTCCCACAGCAACAGGTGAGGGCTATCGTTTGGTTTTGCGTTTCTAAGCTTAAAGTTCTTGGGAAGCATAGGCTTTTTCTAAGAGTTCGAGCGGATCGATCCATCGCCGAATAGTTTC